>WNGN01000083.1_pt1 | contig 48880 bp, 40 predicted proteins | sample 5400561 | NCBI WGS metagenome assembly WNGN01 (sample SAMN13153379, study PRJNA577476) | soil metagenome | isolation source: 115 cm soil or saprolite under Garry oak tree replicate 2 | place: USA:California | collected 2016-06-15 | reverse complement strand
GGGTGGGGACGAGCTTTTGCGCCCCGGCGACGAAGATGACGTTGGCGGCGCCCCAGGCGTAGGAGGCGAGCTGGCTGCCCGACGCCGATGCGATGACCAGGGTTCCGTCCCGGGTGATCGCGTGGACGCTGCCGAGGGCGTAGTCGGGCTGCCCGCCGATCGCCTTCATCTGCTGCGCCTGGGTGGCGAAGTCGAGCGCGAACATCTTGTTGCGCGCCGAGTCATACGGCCCGCCGTCGTTGATCGCGTCCGCGATGCCGGTCTCGGCCAGCGTGACCGAGGTGTTGGTCATCACCGACGAGCCGTGCGGAATGCGGGCGAGAACGGCCTGACGTGCAGCGTCGAGGTCGTCGACGACCTGCACGCTGAACCCGTGCTCCTCCAGGGCGGTCACGGTCGCCGCGAGCGCCTGCTCGCTGGGCAGCGTGGTGAAGCGGTCGGGTGCAGTGGTCGTGTTCATCGGGTGTCCCCTTCCTGAAGGTACTTGCACGCTGGTAGACGTAAGCGGACTTTACCCCGGTTATATTCCGGCCGTAGAGTGGCACCCATGAACCAGCCCGTGACCTGGGGATCGCCGCGCGCCGAGCGCGCCGATGCCGCACACAACCGGCGGCGTCTGCTGGCCGCGGCGCGCGAGATGCTCGCCGATCAGGGGGCGGGCAAGCTGACGATGGACGGGCTGGCCGAACGCGCGGGCCTGGGCAAGGGAACGGTGTTCCGCCGGTTCCGCACCCGGGCGGGGATCTTCCAGGCGCTGCTGGACGACGACGAGCAGCACTTCCAGGAGCAGGTACTTTCCGGACCCCCGCCGCTAGGGCCTGGCGCCCCGCCGCTGGACCGCCTGACCGCCTACGGCCGCGCCAGGATCGAATTCCTCATCGGGCACCGCGAGATCGCGCGTGCCGCGCTGGACGGCAGGGAGTCGGTGCCAGCCGGGTCGCAGACGCCCATGTCGCGGGCACACATCGGGTTTCTGCTCGGGCAGATGCAGCACCTAGGCGCCGCCGACCTCGACGTCCTGGCCACCCAGCTCACCGCGGCCCTGGACGGCCCGCTGCTGCTCTACCTGTCGTCCGCCACCCTCACCCAGGCCGCCCCGCAGATCTCCAAACGCCTCGGCCACGGCTGGCAGGATCTGGTCCAGCGCGTCTGCGCGCGAACCATGGCCGGTCCGCCGAGCGGCGAGATTCCAGCGCCATCGGCCGCCACGGGGCCACATAAGAGCTCGACCTAGGAGCACGTCATGTCTGCAAGCTGGCCAGCGGCTTCTTATGAACGGTGGAGTGCGACGTGCGACACGCTGCACGCGCATACTCAGGTGCTGGGCAAGCTGGCGGTCGCGCTGGCACCGCCGGAGCCGCAACTGCAGCACGCGGCGCTACGACTGACCGCGCGGGGCTGGGAGACCACGCCACTGCCCGCGCCTGATGGTTCCGGGTCGCTGGTGGTGGCGCTGGACCTGCGGGCGCATGAGGCGGTGGTCGAGCACAGCGGCGGGGAGACCCAGCGAGTGCCACTGGCCCCGGACCGGCCGGTCGCCGAGGTCACCGGGGAGGTGCTGGCGGCGGTCCGCCGGGTAGCCGGCGCGGTGCAGATCAATCCCAAGCCGCAGGAGGTCGGCTGGAGCGTGCCGCTGGACGAAGATTATGGGCACGCGCACTACGACGCCGGCCAGGCCGGTGACTATTTCGCCGCGGCCACCCAGGCGGCGCTGGCGCTGGCCGCGTTCCGGGCACCCTACCGGGGCCGGTCCTCACCGGTGAATGCGTGGTGGGGCACCTTTGACCTGGCGGTGTTCTTGTTCTCCGGCCTGCCAGCCGACCCGCCCTCCAATGACGTCATCGTGCGCAACGCAGCGGACGCCCAGCTGGTCGAGGTCGGCTGGTGGCCGGGGGATACCCGCTATCCCAAGGCGGCGTTTTTCGCCTTCGCGCATCCGGCGCCGCCCAGTTTTGCGGGCGCCAGCTTGTCCCCGCCCGCTGCCCGCTGGGACCACGCCCTGGGCGAGTACATCCTGGACTGGGACGACGTGCGCGCCGCCGCCGACCCGCATGCCGCGGCGGTGGAGTTCGGCCGTTCCGCGTTCCGGCACGCCTGCCTGGTATGCGGATGGAACACCGAGCTGGCCGCCAGCGCCGAAAGCAGGCCGCCGCCTATTCGGTGACACGAGCCTGGGCGCCACCACGCTGCCCTCCCGCAGCCGCGATGGCTGTGGCCACCTCTCGTAGGCTGGCGGGGTGGTGCACTACAGCAAGCTGCTCAAGATCGTGATCGATGTGCCTCCTGCCGAGCATGACCGTGAACTGGCGTTCTGGAGCGCGGCCACCGGCCAGCCACTGGCCCAGTTCGACCGCCACCCCGAGTACCACGGCGCTGCGCTGCAAGGTCAGGACCTGTGGCTGCTGATCCAGCGCCTCGATGAGGGGCAGGGCAGGGTGCACATCGACATCCACACCGACGACCCGGCCGCGGAAATGGCCAGGCTGGAGAGACTCGGCGCCGAACTGGTACAGCAGGCGCACTCCTGGTGGGTGATGCGCGATCCTGCCGGACTGCTCTTCTGCATCATTCCGGAACGACCTGGAACTCTGAATGACAGCAACGCCCAGCGCTGGGATTGACCCCGGTCCGGACAGCGGGCCCATGACGGCGCCCGGCAAGGGCCGCATCAGGGAGGTGCAGCGGCGGCTGCGCGCCGAACAAGGCGCGTTCGCCCCCAAGCCGGTGCTGCCGGTCATCGACGAGGTGGTGGCGACCGTCCTGTCGCAGCACACCTCGGACACCAACTCCGAGCGGGCGTTCGCGCAGCTCAAAGAAAGGTTCTCCAGCTGGGAGCGGGTGGCGGCCGCGCCCGCCGGGCAGGTCGCCGACGCCATCCGCTGCGGCGGCATCGCCGACCGGAAGGCGCGCCGCATCCAGCAGATCCTGGCCGCCATCTCCGAACGCGAGGGCCGTATCGATCTCGGCCGCCTCCATGACCTCGACGATACGGCGGCCCGGGCCTACCTGGAGTCGCTGCCCGGCGTGGGCCCGAAGACGGCCGCGTGCGTGCTCACCTTCGCTATGGGCAGGGCCGCGTTCCCGGTGGACACCCATGTCCACCGGGTCGCCACGCGGCTGGGGTGGCTGCCGGCCAAGACCGCCGCGGACAGGGCGCACCGGCTGCTCGGGCCGATGGTGCCCGCCGACATCCGGTACGACCTGCACGTCGCGATGATCAGCCACGGGCGGACTGTCTGCCGGGCGCAGCGGCCACGCTGCGGCGCGTGCGTACTGAATGACCTGTGTGCCTACGGACGGCAGAACGTGGCGTCGGCGGGTCAGCGGCAGCCCTCTCTGCGGGCCGGATCCTGACCGCGGTCAACGGCTCAAGCCCCGCCTAGCACCCGGACAGACTTACTATGCCGCGACGGGCGTGTTTGCTGGAATCTGCGATGGCGATGCCCGTGCTGTTGACCAGCGCCGGGTGGGATGCTGGATGCGGGCATGTGGCCTGGTTGCTGAGGTGGGCTGGTGCGGAGGACGACAGCCGTCGCGGGCAGCGCGGTCTTCCTGGTGATCGCGCCCGGGGTGGTGGCTGGGCTAGTTCCCTGGTGGCTGACCCAGTGGCGCACGGGGGCCGGTTATCCGGTGCCCGTCCGGATCACCGGCGCGGTGATGATCGTGGCGGGCGCCGCCGCGCTGCTGGGTGCGTTCACGCAGTTCGCCCTGGAGGGCCACGGCACGCCAGCCCCGCCGGCACCGACTGGCCAGCTGGTGGTGCGCGGGCTGTACCGGTTCGTCCGCAATCCCATGTACCTGGCGGTGCTGGCGGTCATCACCGGCCAGGCCCTGCTGCTTGGCCGCCCGCTCCTGCTGGGCTACGCAGCTGTGGTTGGTGCCGCGTTCGCCGCATTCGTCGGAGGCTATGAGCAGCCTGCGCTGTCCCGGCGCTACGGCGCCCAGTACGAGGCCTACCGGCGGGCGGTACCCGGATGGTGGCCCCGTTTCCCACCTGCCGGCAAGCCGCCCCGGTCCTGACCGGGGTCCTGCCAGCGCCACCGTTGCCCTGTGCCGCCAGGTGCCAGAGCACTGCCCGCATCACACGGCAGGCGTTTTGAGCCGCCGCCACGTGGTGCCGTCCCAGCGTTCGGCCAGGGTGTGCCGGACGAAGGGGGTGCCGTAGAACCCGACCGCCATGCACCTGGCCGGCCGAGGGCACCGGACACCGGCCAGAGAGCTGGGACCGCCGGGACGAACAGGAGACAGCACGCGCCAGGCCGTCCCGTTCCAGGCCTCTGCCGCCGCCCGCGATTGGCCGTCCTGGCCGACGGCCACGCAACTAGCGGCGCTGTAGCAGGAAACCCCGGCCAGCTGGCCCGGGCCGGGTACCGTCAGCTGCTGCCAGGCATGCCCGGTCCACCGGTCAATCAGCATGCCCTCTCCGACAGCCATGCACAGCGTGGTGGTAACGCACGAAACGCCGGACAGGCTGGTGTCGAGATCGCCGCTGTCACCGGGCGGGGCAGCCACCATCTGCCACTTGGTGGCTACCTGCGCCGCCCCAAAGGGCACCCACGAATCACTTGCCGGGCTGGTGCTGCCGACCGCCAGACATCTGGCCCTGGTCCTGCACGCCACACCGTTCAGGCTTGACTGGCCGAAGACCGCCCGCAGCCGCCATCTCCTGCCGTTCCACGCCTCGACCGCGGCGCTGACCGTGGGCTCGGCGCCGCCATAGCCACTGACGGCGATGCACCGGCGCGGACTCTTGCAGGAGATACTGGCCAGATCGGTCACGTCGACGTTGCTGCCGGTACGTGCCGTCCTCCGAAGCCGCCACGAGCGGCCGTTCCAGGTCGCCGCGAGCGGGGAAGCCTGGATCCCCTGCTGCGTGTCACGGCTTCCGACCGCGATGCAGGCTGCCCGGCGCGGGCACGCGATACCCAGCAACCTGCCGTGGATAACAGGAGTCTTCAGCAGTCGCCAGGAACGGCCGTTCCAGGCTTCCGCCAGCGGATACAGCCCCGAGCCGCTGCCGATGGTATGGAACCCGACCGCCACGCACCGGCGCACGCTCGGGCAGGACACGCTCACTAGCTGGGCATACGGCCGATCAGCGGCGGCACCCGGTGCGGCGGCCTGGCCGGCCGGTGGACGCGTGCCACGGCCGGCGCTGGCCTGCGCCGCCCCCGATGGGCAAACCCCCGCGGTCAGCGCGACCAGCACCGGCAACGCGGCGAGACTTCGCCCTGAAAAGCCCCTAGCCAACCGTCCCATGAACCCCCCCAAGGAACCGCCACCCGTCAGCGCCGGCCGACGCGAGCCAGCCCCACCGCAAGCGCCAGCACAGCCGGGCCGATACCTGCAATCTCACGGCAAGCTGCCTTGCCATGTGATCTTGCCAGCTGCCAAGCCCACGCGCGACGGTGATCCGGCCCGTCGTAGCGGCTCGCCAAGATCCGGCGGCTGGTGTAACGCACGCGGTACGCGCTGCGTTCCTTCTCAGTGCGGGTTACCGCGTACGGGCCGTCCTCGAGCGGTCGCAGTCCTTGGCGGGAGTGGCGTATGTCCTGGGTACGGTTCGGCCGGGTGACATTCGTGACGGTGGTGGCGCTGGTGGCGTCTGCCGGCCTGGTGGTGGCGGGTCAGCTGGGAAGTGCGGCTCAGGTCAGTGGTGGGCATTCGGGGGCGGGGGACTGCATCGCGCACCACCCGAACGCCGATGCGCAGTACCCGATCTGGTACGCGGCTGGGTGCAGCGGGCATGACGAGCCGGAACTGGATCCGGTGTCGTCGCTGGCCGGGTCGGCCCAGGATCTGACCTGGACCGCGGTGCTGCCCTCCGACGGCGCTGTTCCGGTCTCGGCGGTGGGTCCGACGTTCTGGTGGGGTGGCACGGTCACCGACCCCAACCCGCAGGCGCTGTTCGGCCAGGGGTTCCTCGAGGTGCAGTTCTACCCCGACGCCATCGTCAACAACTGCAGTTCGGCCGGCGGGTTCAACGTGACCTACGCCCCCGACAAGTTCTCGGTGTGCACCCCGGTGTGGCAGGTGGGCTCGAAGAGCTTCGCCGAGACCGCCGCGTTCAATGCCGAGCTTTACGACGGGTCTGGCTCGCAGCCGCTGGTCATGAACGCCGGGGACACCATCCGCATCCACTTCTTCGTCGCCTCCGCCACCGAGGGCTGGCACATCCAGGTCACCGACCTGACCACCGGGCACTCCGGGACGGTGGTGCTCAACAGCAAGTACGGCCCGATGCTGCCCCCGTTCAGCCAGCAGAAGATCGGCAACGCGCTGGGCTGGGGCCTGGTGGACGACACCCCTAACTCCTTCGTCTGGGAGATCGGGCACACATCGGACTTCAGCACTCCAGCCGGCCAGTACTGCGTGCCCGGGCAAACCGGCTGCGACTCCTACGACACCGCGCACTGGCTTGGCTTCAGCCCGCTCCAGATCAAGTCGGTCACCTTCGCCAACGGCTCGACGGCGAACAAGTGGGCGGCGGTCAGCGACTTCGGCGGCACTGCCGAAGTCAACCAGTACTGCCCCAGCTACGGCGGCCCGTACTGCTCCTATCCGTGGTATGCCTTCAACGGCACAAGCTCGGCGTTCACCTACGGTGCGGACTACCCCGGCACCCAGTTCGACTACGGGCAGGCGGCCCAGTTCGCGACCACGACGCGATGCGGCGGCCCGTTCGGCCCCAACTCCACTTATTGCGACACAGTGCTCAGCCCGACCCCCTAGCCGCCGGCCGACCGGGCTCCCAGGGCCTGTGCAGAACCATCGGCGAGCGGGGTGGCCCCGCAACCTCATGGGAGAAACTATGTATCGACGCGATCATGCACGACCGTGGGCAGGCCTTAGGGTGAGCCTCGCGCTGATCGCAGGAATCACCGCGGGTGCGCTGTGCGCTCCCGCGGTGCCGGCGCTGGCCCAGGCGGGCAGGGTATCCCCCAGCCCCGAGGCGGGGACGCCGACGCTGCTGGCCACCAGGACCACCGAGACGATCCGCCAGATCGCGCACTGCGGCGGGACCATGTACGCGGTGGGCACCTTCACCAAGATCAGCGGGTCCAACGGCTCGTTCACCCGGAACAACATCTTCAGCTTCCGCGCCACCGCGCCGTTCACCGTCACCTCGTGGAACCCGAAGGTCAAGGGCACGGTTAACACGATCGCGTTCAACGGCGGCAACTGCGCCACCGCCTACATCGGCGGCCAGTTCACCGCCGTGGGCCGCACCGCGGTGAAGAACCTCGCCGCGGTCAACACCAGCACCGGGGCGGTCGTCTCCACCTTCAATCACAACGCCGGCGGTCAGGTGGAAACGATGCTGGCCGTGAACGGGCATCTGCTGACCGGAGGCTTCTTCAAAGACATCAACGGCAGCACCGCCGACCCCTACTACGCCAGCCTGAACCCGGCCACCGGCAAGAACGACGGGTTCCTGCACCTGGGTATCTCCGGTCACTATGTCTTTCCCGGGGTGAAGGCCAACGCCACCGAGGTGTACAACCAGCAGTTGTCACACAGCGGCTCGCTGGTCTTGGTGGAGGGCGACTTCACCAGGGTGGGCGGGGCGAACCGGCGGCAGATCTTCATGATCAACGTGACCGGGGCCAGCGCCGCGCTGACCGGCTGGAGTTCGCCGGAGTTCGACGGCAGCGACCCCAACGGCGCGCTGAACTCCAACGACAAGTACTTCAACTGCGGCGACTCGCACCCGTTCTACGTCCGCGCCGCGGCCTGGTCCCCCGGCGACTCGACGGTTTATATCGCCGACACCGGTGTGAAGGCCCTCCTCTGGAACGGCACGTTCCCGCTGGTCGGCCTGTGTGACGCGGCGGCGGCGTTCCCCGCCACGCAGGCCCGGGTGTTCTCCGACTGGATCGCTTACACCGGCTGCGACTCGCTGTACTCCGCGGCCGCCGACAACGGCGCCGTCTACGTGGCGGGCCACAACCGGTGGTTCAACAACGCCAACGCCTGCAACAAGGCCGGCCCCGGCGCGATCCCGGCGCCCGGCCTGGCGGGCCTGACGCCGGGCGCGGCGGGCGGGTCGCTGATCCTCAACTCCGGCGGCACCGCCGGGCTGTATTCCAGGTCACGCGGGCACGGTGCCGATGACATGCTGCTCACCAGCGCAGGGTTGTGGATCGCCAGCGACAACTTCGGCGGCAACACCTCCTGCGGCGGCAAGTCTGGCTTCGCCGGCCTGTGCTTCCTGCCGTATGCGTAATAGCTGTTGGGTCGGCGACGGTGTCTGCGGCAAGTGGATCGCCGCCCACTTCGTCCTGACGCGTCACAACGAACCGTGAAAGAACCGTGCCGGAGCGCCGACGGAAGGCGGTGCGTTACATGGCGCCTAGTTGTGCGCCGTGGGCAGCGCGGTCGGCTTGCCCGAGCCGTGCGGCGTGGGCACCGCGGTCGGCTTGCCCGAGCCGTGCGGCGTGGGCACCGCGGTCGGCTCGCCGGAGCCGTGCGGCGTGGGCAGCACGGTCGGCTCGCCGGAGCCGTGCGGCGTGGGCAGCACGGTCGGCTCGCCCGAGCCGTGCGACGGGGCCGGAGCCGGAGACGGTGGCCCGCCCGGGCGCACGGCTGCGCAGTACGCGGTCACGTTACCTGGGCCACCGGCGGCCGACGCCAGCTCATCGAAGGCCACGGCTTGCTGCTTGCGGGTGCCGTGCGCCTTGGCCTGCGCCCACGCAGTACACAGGCCGTAGCCAGGCTTGCCCGTGGCGGCCGGGCCTGCCGGAGACGGGCTGGCGGCTGGCTGGGGGCCCGGCGCCGGCGCGCCGACGAGGTCGTGGGCGAGCCGCTGCAATCCGGCCGGAAGCGCGCCGGCATATGCGGCAGTGGCGAGACCGCCGAGCCCGAGGATCGTGGCAGCCGCGGCGGCGGCTCCAAGCGGCACGGGCCGATAGCGCGATCGTGGCCGGTGATTCCGGCCCGCGCGCTGGGCCGGCTCCGTGGCGCCGAAGTGGTACCTGAACGCCATCAGCGTTTCGGCCTCGCCATCCAGTTCGTTTTCGGCGGGCCGGCCTGCCAGCTCGGCCAGGGCCTGGGCCAGGGGCCGCAACTCCGGCGGGTGACCCGGCGGAAGCTGCGCGCCTGCGAGCAGGGCGGCCAGGGACGCGTCGCTGATGAGCGGCGCGTCCCGTTGGCCTGGCCAGGAGAAGTTCGGCATGTCACGGTCTGGAACGTCGCGGCTAGTCACAGCGTTACACCTGCCTCGGCCAGAATCTCTGCCAACCGCCGCAGTCCTCGGTGGGCGGCCACCCTGACCGCGCCGGGGGTGCTTGCCACCAGGCGCGCCACCGTCTTGGTGTCCAGCCCGGCTACGACCCGCAGCAGAATCACTTCCGCCTGGTGCGGTGGCAGCCTTGCCACCAATCCCATCGCCGACCGGGTGTCGATGTGCCCGATCGCCAGGTCGGCGGCATCCGGCGATACAGGCAACTGGCCTGGCAGCGCATCCTCCAGAGGCTTCTCGGGCCGCCGCGAACGGCGCCGCACCTGGTCGATCGCCCGGCGGCGGGCCGTGGTGAACAGCCAGGCCCGCCACGCTTGCTCATCTCCGCGGAAACCGGCCAGTCCCCGCACCACGTGAAGCCAGGTTTCGGCCGCCGTATCCTCCGCGGACTCCGGTGCCATGACCCGCAGGTACCGCAGCAGGGCCGGATTGCCGTCCCGCCACAGCCGCGAGAACGCCGCCTCGCTGCCCTGCTGCGCCGCGGCGAGCACCTCCGCGAATTCCCCGCCGATCACGGTTAGGTGGGGTCGTTTTCCAGAGCCGGGGTCAGGTGAATGCGCCGGGCGGACGCCGGGAGCGGCCGGTGCACCAGACGTGCCGGTTTCAGCGGGACCTGGCTGTAGTCGAAGGCGTTGGTGAACGGGTACGCCGCGGCGTCATTGGCACCGAGCGGGGAAAGCCCGAAGGCGCGCTCGGTAAAGCCGAGAATCCCCGAGAACGTGGCCGCCGTGGTGTCGGTGTAGCCGGGCTTCGCGTATGGGCTGACGATGACCACCGGCACCCGGGGACCTTGGGCGGTGCCGTCCGGGTTGGTTCCAGGGGGCACCTGATCGTAGAAGCACCCGCAGTCGTCCCAGGTGATGAACACCGCGGTGGAGGACCAGTCCGGGCCGCGCTCGACGGCGCTGACCAACTGCCCGGCCCAGTTGTCGCAGGCGGTGATGCTCACCCCGTTATGGCAGCTGTTGGCCACGTCGGGGCCGCCGGGGGTAACCACGGAGAAGCTGGGCAGCGTGCCGGCCCCGGCCGCGGTCAGGAACTGTGCATCGGGGACGAGGCCGGCACCCTGGCTGGTGTCGAGGCACTCGGCGAACGTCGGGCAGATCGACCAGATGTAGCCGCCCTGCGTGCTGTTCGCCCCGTACAGCTTCCAGGTCAGGCCCGCCGCGCCGATGCGGTCCATGATCGTCGGGATGGACCTGACCGGAGTCTGCTCGAAGGCCCCGCCGAACCGCAGGCCCGGCAGGCGGGCCGGGACACAGCTCGGCACCAGCTCGGGCCGGCCGCTCGAGCCGGTCCACGGGGTCACCTTGTCGCTATCACAGCCCCACCCCGGGCCTGGGGTGACGTTCTTGGCCGGGACCGGGTTGTCGCCATAGAAGTTATCGGCGGACGCCGCGACGATGTCCATGTGGCCGGCCCATGAGGCCGAGTCCCCGGAGGAGAACGTGTGGTCGCTGATCGCGAAGTGCTGCGCCAGCGCGGTGATGTTGGGAACCTGGGCCGGCTGGTATCCGCTGACGCACCGGTAGCCGGTGGCCGCGTCGCACGTGCCGCCGGGGATGTTTTGCCAGCCGTCCATCCTCCCGCCGTCGATCGCAGCGGCCTGGGCAGCGACACTGTGGTTCACGTTCGGCACCGTGTCCGGGTTGGTGGCCGGCGATACCACCGCCCCGTTGGACAGCCGCACCGAGGACGGCATCCCCCCGTCCGGGCATCGGCCGGGATGGCGGTCGCACCAGTAGCCGAGCAGGCTGTCGAACGATTGGTTCTCCAGGAAGATCACCACGACATGCCGGATCGGTGTCGCCTGGGCCTGCGTGACAGCGGGAGTGGCCAGGCCGCCCGCGCCCGCCAGGGCGCCGGCTGCCACCCCCGCGGCAAGCTTCCACCCGCGAGAACCCCAGAACAAACCCATGGCGGTCGCTCCTCCTGGTAGCCGGACTTGCGCGCCGGCGTCACCCATTATCGCGACGCGTCACCTGTTAGTTGCGCGCTTTCGGGGTGCGGCGGGCACGGCCGGGCCACCGCACGGATAGAGCGGCCACGGGCCGTTACCGGAACGCTCGCGGGCACCAGTTCGTTACACGCGGCATTGCCGGATGTTGGCCGCGGTGACTCTGAGGGCTGGCCTGCGTTGATCCAACCTGAACGGCGCACGCGGCCATGGCGGGGGCTTGCCGGCCGGGATCAGATGTAACACATCGGCCACGGTCCGCGGTTCGGCTGGCGTAACCTAGGCGACCGGTGTGCCGAAAGGCGACTGGTCCTCCGGTAGGCGCTAAGCCCTATTCCGGCTGCCTTCCGCAGGCAACAGCCGTAGTCAAAGCAGCTAAAAAGGTTCGCTGGCGCACGGCGGGCCGTACGAGGAGGGATTATGTATCGACGCGATCATGCACGACCGTGGGCGGGTCTCGGGGCTTGCAGCGCGCTGATCGCGGGGGTCATCGTGAGTGCCTTGTGCGTTGCGGCGCTGCCGGCGCTGGCCCAGACGGGCAAGGTGTCCCCCAACCCTGAGGCGGGGACGCCGACGCTGGTGGACACCGGGGTTACCGAGACGATCCGCCACCTCGCGGACTGCGGCGGGACCATGTACGCGGTGGGCACCTTCACCCAGATCAGCGGTTCCAACGGGGCATTCAGCCGGAACAACGTCTTCAGCTTCAGCGAGACCGCGCCGTTCGCGGTCACATCGTGGAATCCCAACGTCAACGGCACGGTGAACACGATCGCGTTCAACGGCGGGAACTGCGCCACCGCCTACATCGGCGGGCAGTTCACCACGGTGGGCGGGGCCGCCGCGAAGAACGTCGCCGCGGTCAGCACCAGTACTGGGGCGCTGGTCTCCGGGTTCAAGGACAACGCCGGCGGTCAGGTGGAGACGATCCTGGCGGTGAATGGGCACCTGCTGACCGGCGGTTTCTTCAAGGGCATCAACGGCAGCAGCGCGGACCCGTACTACGCCAGCCTCAGCCCGGCCACCGGTAAGAACGACGGTTTCCTGCACCTGGGCATCTCCGGTCACTATGTCTTTACCGGTGTGAAGAGCAACGCCACCGAGGTGTACAACCAGCAGTTGTCCCACGGCGGCACGCTGGTCCTTGTGGAGGGTGACTTCACCAGCGTCGGCGGCCAGAACCGGCGCCAGATATTCATGATCAATGTCAGCGGGTCGACGGCGGCACTCACCGGCTGGACGTCCCCGGAGTTCGACGGCAGCGACCCCGGCGCCACCCTCAACGCCAACGACAAGTACTTCAACTGCGGCGACTCGCACCCGTTCTACATCCATGCCGCGGCCTGGTCGCCCGACGACCAGAAGATCTACCTCGCCGACACCGGGGTCAAGCCCATCCTGTGGAACGGCACGCCCCCGCTCGTGGGCCTGTGCGACGCGGCGGCGGCGTTCCCGGCCACCCAGGGCCAGGTCTTCCACGACTGGATCGCTTACGACGGCTGTGACTCGCTGTACTCCGTCGCCACCGGCGGCGACGCCGTCTACGTGGCCGGGCACAACCGGTGGTTCAACAACCAGAACGCCTGCAACAAGGCCGGTACCGGGGCGATTCCGGCTGCGGGCCTGGCCGGGCTGACCCCCGGGCCGACCGGCGGGTCGCTGATCCTCAACTCGGCCAACACCGCCGGGCTCTACAGCAGGTCACGCGGCCACGGAGCCGACGACATGCTGCTCAACAGCGACGGGCTGTGGATCGCCAGCGACAACTTCGGCGGCGGCACGTCCTGCGGCGGCCAGGCCGGGTTCTCGGGCCTGTGCTTCCTGCCCTTCCCGTCATAGCCGCTGGAGGGACCGGGAACTGGCGCAGGTCCGGCATGACAGCCGAGCGGTGGAGCCCCGACGAGCCGGTCTTCGTTGAGGACGTCGAGGGCTCCGCCCGCCCGGCGGCCTACTACCTGGCCGGGTCACGCGACGGGCTGTACGTGCCCTATGTGGTGCGCACACCGGCCGACGAGGGGCGGTTCCCGTTCGTCTTCCTCGCCTATGGCAACGGCGGGGGCGGGATCGGCTGGCTGCGGCAGTGGGTGCACACCCGCCCGTACATCATGGAGCGCCTCCTGGCCGCCGGTTACGCCTGCGGGTGGGGGCGGTACCGCACGGAGGTCGACCTCGGCTTCAACCGCGGCGGCCCGCTCATGGTCGACGGGCGCCAGGGCATGGAGGTGATGAACCGGTCGCCCCTGGAGTTCGAGGATGAGCTCGCGATCCTCGAACACGTCCGCCGGCACCCGCAGGTGGACCCGGGCAACCTCGGCCACGTCGGCGTCAGTCACGCCGGGGAGATGCTGTTCAAGCTGGCATTCCGGTACCCGGGGATGCTGCGGGCCGGGGTGGCCAGCGAGCCGGCGAATCACGAGTTCCTCGACCTCAGGCTCGGCGACGCCGCACCCGTCAACCCCGAGACCGGGCTGCGGGACATCGAGGAGATGCAGATGCAGGACCCGGCGTGGGTGCGGGCACGCGTCAACCTGCCGGCGGCCCGTGAGCGCATCGCACCGATCGACGTGCCGATCCTGGTCATGGGGCGGGACAGCGACCATCTCCAGGGGGTCTTCCGCGTCAGCTACGAGCTCCTTACAGCGGGCGGCAAGGACGCCGAGTGGGTGTCCTGGGATCACCCGCTGCACGGCTACATCTTCCCGCTGGCGGCTGATGGGGCCACCGGTCCCGACCCGGTCCAAGCGCGCGCGATCAACGGGGTCATCGCCTTCCTCGACCGGTACATGAAGCCGGTTTGATAGTGGGGCACCGGCGGCGGCGGATGACGACGGTCGCCACGAGGCCCGGGTCTGCCGCCACCAGACAGGTTCCGGCCACGTCGCATGCCCGGACGAGGTGCCAAGGGCCGTAGCCCGCCGTGCGGCTACTACGGCCGGGGGTCCTGCCCGGCTTGCCTGTCGGTGAGTTAGGGCGCGGGGGACCGCGGTCAGCCGGCGCCGAAGCAGACGAAGCTGGCCGTTGCCTCCCGCTCCAGGGCCGCGGCGAGGGCGGCCGCCGGTGCCGCCCCGGCCGTGATGGCCCGGTGGTAGCCGACCATGGCGGCCATCGCCGTGTCGTCGGCGACCCGTGCGACGCTGGCGACGACGGTTGCGGAACCCGCGGTCAGCAGGGCCGTGACGATGCCGAACGTCTCGTCGCCGGGCCGGACGTCGGTCAGCCCGAGATCACACGAGGACAGCACGACCATGAACGGCGCCCGGGCCAGCCGCTGCAGGTCGGAGCCGAGCAGCGGCCCGCCGGCCAGGTCCAGGGTGGAGAACAGCGCGTTCTCGGCCTGATGCTGGCCGTGCGCGGCGATGTGCGCGATCGCCACCGAGCCCAGCGCGGCGAGGGTGGCGGCTGGTGTCGCGTCCGCCCCGGTGAGGACCGAGGCGCGCGGGCGGAGGGCGGCGACCGACCGTATCTCCGCCCCGCCGCGGGCGATGCCCGGCCCGGCCACCAGCAAGGTGGCCGCCTGCGGGCCTGGCCAGCCGGCGTCGCTCCGGCGGGCGGTCCTCAGCCGTTGCCGTGCGGCGCACCAGGCCGTGGCCGACGGTGCCACCGTGACCGGGCGCCCCGCGCATCCGGGCAGCGCCGCCCAGGGCACGGTGGTCAGGATGCCGGTCGGCACGACGACCAGGTCGCGGTCGCCGACGTCGGCCAGCAGCGGCGTGAGTACCGCGGCGGCGACCGCCGTGGCGTCCTGCCGCGTCGCGCTGGCCACGGCCGCCGCGAGCTGGCTGGGCAGCGTGCGGCCCGCCCGGACGTCAAGATCGGCCCGCAGCCGGAGCACCGTTTCGGCCGCGGCGGCGTACCCGCCCACCGGCCGCAGCCGCGCCGAGCCACCGGCGACGACAAGTGCCCAGAGCCCGGGCCCGTCCCGCAGATAGACCACCAGCGCCGCGCCTGCCAGGTTCTCCCGGACCGTCCGCAGCGGGGTCAGCGCGGCGGCCGGGGCATCACGCCGCCCGGGCGTCGCCCAGGACCGTTCGCGGACCGTGCGCTGCAGCGCCTGAACGCGGGCGTGCAGGCCGTGCGTCGGCCGCCCGGCCAGCTCCCGCGCGCGCAAGGTGTGCCTGGCCTGCCGCAGCTCTTCCAGCGCTGCCGCGGCGGCGGGGTCTTCCGGCGGCCGGGCCGGGGCCAGCAGCAGGGCCTGGGCCCTGGCTCGTTCCGACCACCGGTACACCGCACCCGGGGACCGGCGGGCCAGCGCCGCGGCGAGCCCGGCACGGGCGAGGTCCTGCCCGTGCACGGCGGCGCCGGTCTGCAGGTCGAGGCAGCCGAACCGGGTGCGATGCCGGTGCAGCGCGGCCATGCCCGCCACGAGCTGCCGTGAGGCCTCGGCGGGCCGCCCGCCCGCGGCGGCGAGATCGGCGCGGGCCAGGCGCCACAACAGCCGGGTGTCCAGCCGGTCCACGCGGCCCGGCGGCCCGAAGCGGGCCACGGCGCGGGCGGCGCCGACGGGCCGGCCGGCCGAGATCAGCGCGCGCGCCGCGACTAGGCTGGCTACCCGCGCGTCCTCCGGCAGGCCCAGCCTGCTGAGCCGCCCGGCGAGCGCCTGTGCCCGGGCCGCGAGCGCGGCCGGGTGCGCACCGCCCGCCATGAGGCCGGCCCGCAGTTCGAGCAGTGACGCGAGCGCGGCGCGGCGGGCGTTGTCGCGGCCGAGGAACAGGGTCCTGGCATGCCGTGCCCACTGCGCGGCGTCCTGCGCCCGCCCCGCGAGCAGGGCGGCTTCCGCGCGGACCTGTACCGCGTCGGCGTACGTGTGGCTGAGCCGCTGCGACGCGGCCTGCTCGGCGGCGTAGGCCAGCTCGCGGTCTGCGTCGGCGAACAGGCCGGCCGCGACCAGGCCACGGGCCCGCTCCACGGCCAGCGAGGCCAGGTGGCCCGGAGCGAGCAGATCGAAGTCTTGCCGGGCGGCGGCGAATGCCCCCAGGGCGGATGGCAGGTCACCGGCGACGACGTCCATGCAGCCGAGATTGACCCTGCTGAATGCCGCGTGCAGGGCGAGCCCGTGCCGTTCCGCGACCTGCCCGCAGCGGTGCAGGTCGGCGCGGGCGAGCCGGACCTGGCCGGCCTCCAGGTGCACGAGGCTGCGGTTGTTGAGCACCTTGACCAGATCGAGCGGGCTCGACCGCTCGGTGAGCAGCGCCACGGCCTCGTCGTACTGCCGTAGTGCCTCCTCGTTGCGGCCGCTGCGCTTGAGCAGCAGGCCGCGCTGGGCGAGCAGGATTGGCCGCTGAGACCGCGGGATGTCCCGCTCGGCCTCGTCGAGCAGCTGGAATCCGGCCTCGACCCGGCCGCGTTCCGACTCCGCCCAGGCGAGGCTTACCAGGAGCCGGCCGCGGATCTCGGTGGCGGCGGGGTCACCGCCGTCCGCATCGGGCCCGATGAGCCGCAGCCCGGCGCGGAGCTGGCGCACCGCGACCGCGGGCCGTCCGTCGTCGCTGGACGTCAGGCCGGCCGCGTGCATCCGGGCGGCCCTGCGGGCAAGCGACGTGGCAGGCACGTCAGAGGGTGAACGCCGGCGTGACCAGCCGGGGCATGGCGCTGCCCTCGGGCGGCTGCACAAGGAACTGGACGATCCCGTGCGGGACGCGGTCGAAGGCGAACCGGCCCGTGGCGTCCGCGGTCACGGTGCGGTGCGGCGCGGGCTCCGGCAGGCGCAGGTCGACCCGGAGCGGGGCGGAGGGGGCGAGCCAGCCGTCGATACGGACCATACCGTCCTGACGGTCCACGATCGTGATCATCACCGTGCGGCTCTCGCCGTCGAAGGTGATCGTGCGGGTGCGTTCCGCGCCGCGTGCCCCGGTTCCCACCGTCTGCTGCTCGCGGAGCCGCGCCACCTCGGCGTCCAGGTCGTCGAGCGCGATGGCGAACGTGACCCGCTCGTCAAGGTCGGCCGGGGGAGGGTCGAGCATGGTGTGGATCGCGGCCAGCCGGTCCAGGATCGCCAGGTCCTGCTGGTCCAGCGGCAGGTCTGCGGGATCCGTCATGGCGTGCTCCATCCGGGATCGTCCAGCAGCATCGCCCGCAGCTTGGCCAGGCAGCGGCCGCGGGTGGGGCCGATGCTGCCGATGGGCATCCCGAGCGCTTCGGCCACCGCCGAATAGTCCGGCCGGTCGGCCTGGGCGACGATGCGCAGCAGCGCGCGGCAGCGCTCCGGCAGCCGGTGGAAGTGCCGCCACAGGGCCCTGTCCCGCTCCTCGGAAAGCAATTCCTCGCCCGGCCCGGGGCCGGGATCCGGTGCCCGCTCCAGCCGCTCCGCACCGTCCGGCGCCTGCCGGCGGGACAGTTCGCGGGTGCGCCACGCCCCGCGGCGGGTCGCGGTGACGAGCCAGGCGGTGAGCGCGCGCGGCGACTGGATCTCGTGCAGCCGCCGCAACAACTCCAGCCAGGTCGTCTGGACAACGTCGGCGGACTCCTCTGAGGTGAGCCCCTCCGCCCGCGCCACGTGCCACAGGAGCGGGTTCAGCTCCCGTACCACGTCGCTGAGGGCCCTCATCTCGCCATTCCTGGCCCGCTCCAGGCATTCACCAAGCCGGGCCGCGCGGTCGGGCCCGGCTTGGCTGGTGCCAGCCCCGCCGCTACCGAGCGTCACAACGGCCATGGTACGGCCAGGTGGCCGACTCCGGGAGGCCCGGCTCGCTCGGATGCGTGCCGTCTCGGCCTGCGAGCAGGGCCTGCCCGGAGCCATGGGCCGGTCGCGGAACCGTGTCATGGTCGCCGCTACTTGACCCGGATGTTCCAGCCGACCTCGATGTGGTTGACATCCGTGATGAGGCCGGGGTTGAGCGCGGCGATGGCCTGCGGCGAGGTGCCGAAGGCGCTCGCGATGCCGCCGAGCGTGTCGCCGGGCTTCACCTTGTGCCAGACCTTGCCGTCCGGGATGACCGGCACCACCTGGGATGACATGTCGCCGGGCCGCCAGCCGATGCGCCATTGGCCGAAGTCGCCGACGTCGCCGAAGTTCTCGTCGTAGCTGCCGTGGAAGCCCGTTTGGTACAGGGCGATCCGCGGATAGCGCTGCCCGCCAGACCAGGCCACGGTCTGCCAGCCGAAGCTGATCAGGTTCGCCTCGAACAGGCGCTTGATCACCCAGTAGCCGCCGTACGCGCCGGTGAGATGCGAGCCGAGCGCGTCGTTGCAGCCGCGGAAGTACTCGCCGATCGGGCCGAGCTTGGCCAGCGCGTGCTCCGGCGTGTTGGGCAGGTTGCTGGCGAAGTCGGGCGTATCGAAGTCCACGCCGAAATAGATCGGCCGGCCGGACGGGCCGCCCGCTGCGGTGTGCTGCTCGTGGGCAAGGGTCGCGTACTCCTTGCCCTGGCGGTGGCCGCCCAGGGCGTCCTTCGCCGTGAACTCGAACACCGACACGATGCCGATTCCCGCGGCGGACAGCCCCTCGGCTTCCGCCCTGGTCAGCAGCTTCCCCTTGGTGTCCGGAGTGACCACGGTGAGGTAGCGGCATACCGCCACCGCGCCGAGGTTGTGCACCTGTGCCCCGCTGAACCGGGCGAACGAGTAGTCCAGAACCTTGTGACTCATGTGGAAGACCTCCCCTGTCAGGTCCATCTGTTGCCGGGCGGTTGCCCGGCTGGATCTACGGACAGGGGGATCGGCCCGCCTGCCTGATACCTGCGGTCGCGGATCGATGTCTGCTGACGAGGCCGGCGCGGGGCCCGCCGTCCGGAAATCGCCCGGCCGGAGGGATGCGCGCGGGTGCTGCGCTTCTTAAGGTCGAGCCAACGGGGAGGTATCTGAACGGCAAATCGAAGCCCTTGCATCCCGGCGGCGCCGTCGCCAGCAACTCCACCCGGACACCGGAGGACACCATGCCCGAGCCCGCGCCCAGCAGCGCCATCCTCGCTTCTCATTCCGTTAACCGGCCCGGTGAGGTCGATCGCCTCAACACGATCCTCGAAGACGCCGGGCTGGGCCGCCCGCTGGGGCCGCCCGCGCGGAGCACGTCGTCGGTGGTCGTGCTGCCGGTCTCAGCCGACCCGCGCGCGGTGGCCGCCGCGCTGCGCCGGGCCGCCCCCGAAGGCGGCGGCGACCACTACGAGGCGTCGTCCCCTTACAGCGTCCACACGGTCAACCACGACACCACGAACACGGAGCAGGCACTCATTCCCACCGTTCCGCTACTGACAGCCAAAGGGATAAAGAGCGGGCACGGGACGGTCGCATGGGTACCGGTCGGGCCGGACAAGATGAAGCCCGCACCGCCATGGCCGCCGCACGTGTCGCCACCGGTCGTCGTGGTGCTGGACAGCGGGGTCAAGCCGCATAACTGGTTGCCCCCGGACTCGGACAACCCGACCTTTTGCCGTGACGAACAGCCGGACCCCTCCTACGGCCTGCCGTTGTTCGACGACGCCCTGCACACCGGGGAATTCGGCGGCTACTGGGGCCACGCGACGTTCCTCGCCGGGCTGATCCGGCTGAGCGCACCGGACGCGCAGGTGGCGTCGGTGCGGCTGATGAGCGACAACGGCACGCTCAACGACTACGACGTCCTCTCGGCGCTGGACTGGCTCACTCAGTACATGGACGACGGCAACGAGGCCGACGTGGTGCTGATGGCTTTCGGCCGCCCGAAGGAACCGGGCGAGGACAACCCGGCCTCGCTCGTCCAGAAGCTCGCCCGCCTGGGCCAAAGGGCCGTCACGTTCGTGGCCTCGGCGGGCAACCGCCAGGTGACCTCGACGGGCGACCTCGGACCCAACACGGAGGTGATTCCGGCGTGCCTGGCCGCGGATCCGGATTCACCCGTGGTCAGCGTCGGCGCGGGCACCTCAGCCGACGACCGCGAGCCCTACAGCATGTACGGGCCCTGGGTGCGCGAGTGGCGTCCCGGCACCGTAGTCAGTCTCATGCCGCTAACCGCGCCGGGTGGTGGCGGGAACGGCTATGCGCTGTGGAGCGGTACCTCCTTCTCGGCGGCCATTCGCGCCGGTGAGCTGGCCCAGGCGCGGGCGACGGAGCGGGCAGCCAGCGCCGGGACGTGACCGGTTCTCGTCCGCACCGGCCAGCCGGGCGGGAGCTGGCCGGTGGTTGACGTGGGCCTGACCAGGCGTATTTGATGCTGCGATCCGGTGGGAACGCTGCGGTGAAGGAGCTGACCATGAGCGAGCGGCCGCTGACGGTCCTGTTCATGCCCGAGAGCGCGTACGGGCCGACCAACAACTGCATCGGGATCGGTCACGTGCTGCAAGGCCGCGGGCACCGGGTGGTGTTCGCGGCGGAGGCGTCGTGGAAGGGGCGGCTGAAGCCGCTTGGTTTCGAGGAAGACCTCGTCGACCTGGCACCGCCCAGCGCGGACACCGGCGGCGGCCAGGATGCCGGGCAGTTCTGGAAGGACTTCATCCGCGAGACCGCGCCGCAGTTCCGTAGGCCGACGATCGAGCAGCTCGACACGTTTATCAAGCCGGTCTGGCAGGAGCTGATCAACGGTGCGCGCTACTGCCAGCGGCAGCTCACGGAGATCATCGAGCGGGCCCGGCCGGATGTGATCGTCGAAGACAACGTGGTCGGTTTCCCGGCCCTGACGACCGCCGGGGTGCCGTACGTGCGGATCGTGTCCTGCAACCCGCTGGAGATCAAGGATCCCGGCATCCCGCCCGCGTTTTCCGGCTACCCGGCGGCCGGCCCGGCAGGCTGGCAGGCGTTCCGCGAGGAGTACGAGCGGGTCCACCGGCCGCTGTGGGAGGAGTTCAACGCCTGGGTGACCGGGCAGGGCGCGGCTTCGCTGCCCGACCTTGAGTTCATTCACGAAGGCACGGTCAACCTGTACATCTACCCGGAGCTGGCCGACTACCGGCGCGGCCGGCCGCTGGGGCCGTCCTGGCACCGGCTGGACTCCTCGGTGCGGGAGACCGATGAGGAGTTCGCCCTGCCCGGTGCGCTCGCCGCCGGCGAGGGCGCGCTGATCTACTTCTCGCTCGGCTCGCTCGGGTCGGCGGACGTGCAGCTCATGCAGCGCGTCATCGACTGCCTGGCCGCGACGCCGCACCGCTACATCGTGTCCAAGGGGCCGCTGCACGCGGAGATCGAACTGGCCGCCAACATGACGGGCGCGGAGTTCCTGCCGCAGACCTCGGTCATCCCGCTCTGCGATGCGGTGATCACTCATGGCGGCAACAACACCGTTACCGAGTCCCTGCACTTCGGCAAGCCGATGATCTTGCTGCCGCTGTTCTGGGACCAGTACGACAACGCACAGCGCATCCATGAGCTGGGCCTGGGCGTCAGGCTTGATACCTACCGGTTCACCGACGCGCAGCTGCATGGCGCGCTCGCCAAGCTGCTCACCGACGCAGGCCTGCGCGACCGGCTCGCCGCTGCTGCGGCGGCCATCCAGCGCCGGGACGGCATCCGCCGCGCCGCGTTCCTCATCGAGCACGCCGCAGGCAGCTAACCGGCAAGGCCGGGCGCGCAAGATCGGGCCCGGCCTTGCCGGAACGCGCTTACCGCAGCCGGCCGTGCTGGTCGTCCGGGCCGCGCTCCGGCGATGTCGTCGCGGCCGTCAACGTGTCGATTCCGTGGTCCCCGGCAACGATGAGCGAACTCACCGGTCGGCTCGGGCCGACCGTCCAGGCGACCGCGAACGAGATCGCGGCCCGGTGATCTGACGGCCGCCGTCGGGGCCCGTATCTGCGGGGAGCCAGGCCTCAGCGATGTGCCGGATGCGCCCCAAGCCGGGCATGGCCTCGGCGGGCCCCGCGCGAGCACCCTGGCCACCTGACCGGATGGGATAGTGGGCCGGTGAGCCCTCAGATCGCCACGAACACCGTGGTCACCAAAGACGAACTGCTCGACTTCGTCCGGCCCCGTCATCACGCCATCGTCATCACCGCACGCGCCGACGGCGGCCCGCAGGCCTCGCCGGTGACGTGCGGCGTGGACGAGGCTGGGCGGATCGTCGTCGCGACCTATCCCTCCCGCGCGAAGACCCGCAACGCCCGCAAGGACCCGCGCGTCAGCGTCGTCGTCCTGTCCGACGACTTCGGCGGCCCCTGGGTGCAGATTGACGGCGACGCCGAGGTCATCGACGTCCCGGACGCGGTGGAGCCACTGGTTTCCTACTACCGCGCGATCGCGGGCGAGCACCCGGACTGGGCCGGGTACCGGGCGGCCATGTTGCGGCAGGGCAAATCGCTGCTGCGCATCACGGCGCGCCGCTGGGGTCCCGTCGCGACCGGGGGCTTCCCGCCCGAGCTGGCGTAACTCCCTGACCGTGCGGGATTCAGATGGTGGGCAGGCCGAGTTGTCGGTGAGCGCGTCACTAGGCAGGCAACCAAGCCGCGAACCTCACACGGAGAGGCATGGTCCGGGTTCCGCTCGGTTGCCCCCGGCGGCATCGCCTCGCCGGGATGTCGGCCCAACCAGCGGGACGGTTGGAGCGTCATAGCTGTGGGCATGGTGGAGCACCACCTGCCGGGCACCGAAGGCGGAGGGGACTTGTCTATGCGGAAGTCATTCGGCCCGGCGGTGGCGCTCGCTGCGCTTGCCGCGCTGGTCCTCGGGCTGGGCGCGGGCAGCGCCTCGGCGCAGCCGGCAAGCGGGAATCCGCCGCCGCCCAAGGGGTTCGAGGCGGACTCGGCCAGCTTCGTGTCCGCCCGGGCCGGCTTCGTGCTGGGCGCCCGCCATTGCAGCAGGCTGCCGTGCAAGGCCCTGCTGGAGAAGACCGTCAACGGCGGCAGGACCTGGGCCGCGGTGCCCGCGCCGGTGGTATCGCTCACCTCGCCGTTCAACGCCCCTCCGCTGTCGGCGGTGAGCACGGTGCGGTTCGAGAATGCCAGGGACGGCTGGCTGTTCAACCCCGGCCTGTGGGCCACCACCGACGGCGGCCGGCGGTGGCACCGGGTGTCCCTGCCCGGCGAGGTGATCGCGCTGGCCGCCGCCGACGGGATGGTGTTCGCCGCGGCCGAACCGGTCAACGGTGGTCTCGGCGCGGCCCGGCTCTACCGGAGCAAGGTCGGCAGCACCACCTGGACCCGCGTCGCCGCCGTGGCTCCGGCCGACGCGCTGACGGTATCCGGCCATTCCGTCTGGGCCGGCATCGCGCCGGAGCTGTGGCGGTCCACCGACAGCGGCACGCACTGGTCCAAGCTGCCGTTCCGCTGCCCGCCTGCCGTTCCGGACGCCAGCCCTATCGCGGCCGCCTCGACCGCCAACGTCGCGCTGGCCTGCGACAACCCGGGATTCCCGCAGCCCGGGTTCAGCCGCAAGCAGGTATTCACCTCCGCCGACGGCGGGCGCACCTTCCACCTGGCGGGCCGGCCGGCCGAACCCGGCGAGGCCGGCCTGCTTGCCATGCCGCCCGGGCACCCGCAGGTGATCACGCTGATCGCGGCCAGCGGCGCCAGCTACCTGTACCGGTCGGTCGACGGCGGCAAGACCTGGCGGATGGCGACGTTCTTCGACGGCGGCCTCGGCTTCCGTGACCTGGCCTACGTCTCGGCCGCCACCGGTTACCTGATCCACTTCTCCGGCGGGCCGGTCATCGCCTACGGCCAGGGGCTGATGAAGACCACGAACGCGGGCGCGAGCTGGAAGGCCGTCCCCATCCGCTGACCATTTCACAGATGTAGCCCCGCCCGTCCCGGTGACCACCTGAGCGGTCGTTGCTCATCTCCGCGCCCGGCGGTTGCCTGTTGACGGCGCGCTCGGCGAACGCTGGGCGAACGGCACGGGGCCTACCTTCGCTGTGGCACATACAGCTAGGGGGAGGCCGATGTCACGGCCAGTCATCCCGTGCGCCTGGTGCACGAATACCTGGACGCTGACCATGCGGATGAACCTTCGCTGGCAGTCCGGACGTGATCTGGGAAGGGGAGCCACCGGTTCGGGATCGGCTGGCAGGCGCCGTGCGCGCTTACCGTTTCTTCGAGAAGGCGCGGTCAGGTGCTCAACCCGTGGTTCAGGGGACAAGGCTCAGGAGAGCATCTGACGTGCTGCGTGTGTCGCTGCTGGGGGAGCAGTCCATCACCGGCGCCGGGAACGGCGCCCGGGCCCGTTCGTCGCGGGCGGTCGCCCTGGTCGCGTTCCTGGCCGCGCGCGCCGGATCACCGCAGCCCCGGCAGCGGATCGCCGGCCTGTTCTGGCCGGACTCCACCGACGCGCAGGCCCTGACCAACCTGCGCCGGGAACTGCATCAGCTGCGGCAGATCCTGGTGGATGAGCCTTCGCTCGTGGTGACCCCGACGGACCTGTGCTGGTGCGACACCGGGACGTGCCGGGTCGACCTGCGCGCCTTCGACATCGAACGCAAGGCCGCCCTGGCGGCGGCGGCGGGCGGCGACGACGACGGGATCCTCGCGCACGCCGCCAGGGCCATCACGGAGTACCGGGGTGACCTCCTGCCCGGCGTGTATGACGACTGGGTGCTCGAGGTCAGGTCGGAGGTCGAGCGCCAGTGCGTCGGCCTGTGCGATCTGCTCAGCGAGGCCCGGGCCCGGCGCGGTGACCTGGCCGGCGCGGTCGAGGTGGCGCGCCGCCGGATCCAGTTGCAGCCGCTGGAAGAGGTCGGCTACCGGACCCTGATGCGGTTGCAGGCCGATCTGGGCGACCGGGCCGGTGCGGTGAGCACCTACCACCACTGCGCTTCGGTGCTGGAGCGCGAGCTCGGCGTCGTCCCGGATCCGGCGACACGGCAGGCGTTCCAGCGGCTGATGGCCCGCGCCGGCCCGGCGAGCGGGAGGCAGGCCGGAGCGGCCGGCCGCTCCGGGCTGGCCGCGGCGCACCTTGTCGGCCGGTCCCGGGAGCTTGGCCTGCTACAGGACCTGTGGCGGGCCGCCGCGGCAGGCAGCCGGGGCCTGGCGGTGGTCCGTGGCGGCGCGGGCGTCGGGAAGACCCGCCTGGTGACCGAGGTGGCCGGCCAGGCCCTGGTGCACGGCGCGGTGGTGGCGAGCAGCCAGTGCTTCGGCACGTCGGGGCGGCTGGCGCTGGCCCCGGTGGCGGACTGGCTGCGGAACCCGGCTGTCCAGTCGGCGGTGGCGGCCCTTGACCCCGCCTGGCGTGCCGAGGTCGGCAGGCTGGTGCCGGCCGGGGGCCCGGCCGGCCGTGGCACCGGATCCCGGGCGATGGCGGATGCCTGGCAGCGCCACCGCTTCTTCGAGGGCATCGCGCGGGCACTGCTCGCGGTCGGCCGCCCGACCCTGCTGGTCCTGGACAACATGCAGTGGTGCGACCAGGAGACGCTGGCGTTCATCACGTTCTGCCTGGGGCTGGCCGACGGCGCCCCCCTGCTCGTGGCCGCCACGCTGCGCGACGAGGCCCTCGACGATGACCCTGAGCTGGTGGGCTGGACGGCCCGGATGCGGGCCACCGGACTGCTGACCGAACTGTCCCTCGCCCCGCTGGACGCCGCCGGCACGGCACACCTGGCCCAGGCCGTCTCCGGGCGGGCGCTTGCCGAGGCCGACACCGGCCTGCTGCACGCGACGACGGGGGGATTCCCGCTCTACGTCATCGAGGCCATGCGCGGCACCGACGACGCGGGCGGCGCGCCGCTGTCGGTGGGCGATCTGGCCGCCGTGCTGCGCAAGCGCCTCGAGCAGGCGACCGTACCGGCACGGGAGGTGGCCGGCCTGGCGGCCGCGGTCGGCACGAACTTCACGCTCGACCTGCTCACCGAGGCCAGCGACCTGGAGCCCGATGCCGTCGTGGAGGCGGTCGACGAGCTGTGGCGGCGCCGGATCATGCGGGAGTTCCGGGACGGCTACGACTTCTCCCACGACCTGCTGCGCGACACGGCGTATGCGGCGGTCAGCCCGCCGAAACGCTGGCTGCTGCACCGGCGGATCGCCCAGGGCCTCGAACTGCTCCACGCCGGGGACACCGACGCGGTCGCGGCTCAGCTCGCGGAGCAGTACGCCCGCGGCGGGCGGCCCGTGCGGGCGCTGGCCTACTACCAGCGGGCGGCCGAGGTGGCGGCGTCCAGGTTCGGCCATGCCGAGGCGGTCCGGCTGCACGAGAAGGCGCTGTCGATCATCGCGGCCATGCCGGCCGGGCGGGACCGGGACTCCCGGGAACTGGCGGTCCTGGAGGCGATGGCGGCGCCGCTCAACGCCAGGCACGGCTACGCGAGCCCAGATCTCCAGCGGATCCTGGAGCGCTCGATCGCCATCGCCAAGTCCCTTGGCCGCATAGACTCCACGGTCGCTGGCATGGTCGCACTGTGGACATCACAGTTCGTCCAAGGGCGGACCGCCGACAGTTACCGGACGGCTACCGGCGCCCTGGACCTCATCGACCCCGGCTCCGGGCTGAGCGGCGCTGCCCAGTTCGCGGTCGGCGGGTCGGCCGTCAGCCTGGGGATGCCCGCCGAGGGGTTGCGCCACCTTCAGCTTGCCACCAGAACCGCGAGAGGTGCCGTCTCACTGAGCATCGGCAGCCGGTCGGATGTGCACGGCACGGCCTGGGCAGCGCATGCTCATTGGCTGCTCGGTCACGACGATGAGGCCATGGCCGCCTGCCGCGAGGCGATCAAGCTGGCCCGGGCGATCAGCGACCCGTACAACCTGGCGGTGGCCCTGGCCTACGGCTGCATCACCCACCAGATGCGTCACGACCTGCCCGAGCTGACGGGCACCGTCGGGGAGCTGCGCGAGCTGTGCGAGCGGTACGGCTTCGCCTACTACCGCGAGTGGGGGCTGATCCTGGACGGCTGGTCGCGCCCCGCCGGGCCGCCCATCGACCTGGCACAGCAGGGCATCAGCAACCTCAAGGCGGAAGGCTCGTTCGCCCGCATGCCGTACTGGCTCTCGCTGCTCGCTGACCTGCTGGCCAGGCACGACCGGCCGGGCGCGGCCCGGGCGACCCTCGACGCCGCCCTGGTCGCGGCGCGGGCGAACGACGACCTCTGGTGGCTGCCGGAGGTGATGCGCATGCGCGCCGCCTACGACGAGGAGGAGGCGGCCGTCGCGCGGCTGCACTCCGCCGCCCGGCGGGCGTCGGCGCACGGCAGCGTCGCCCTGCTCCGGCGCTGCGAGCATGACCTCGTCGCGCGCGGCGTCCGGCTTTCCGTTCCGGGCGTTCCGCCGACGGCCTAGCGGCCGCGCGCGCAGGCGAACGCTGCGCGAACGCGGCGGCTCCTAGCGTCGGTTCCCAGAACCACTAGGACGCACCTGAAGGGCCCAACATGACCACCTCAGCCATTGCCACCGCACCATACGAGGATCTGGCCGCCGCCGTGCGCGGCAGCCTGATCCTGCCCGGGGACCCCGAGTACGACCAGGCACGCGCCGTCTACAACGGCATGGTCGACAAGCGCCCGGCCGCCATAGCCCGCTGCCGCGACGTCGCAGACGTCATCACCTGCGTGCGGTTCGCCCGCGAGCACGGCGCCGAGATCGCCGTGCGCAGCGGCGGCCACAGCGCGGCCGGCCTCGGGGTGTGGGACGACGCCCTGGTCATCGACCTGTCGCTGCTGCGCAGCACCACGGTCAGCCCGGAGCACCACACCGTCCGCGCCGACGCCGGATGCACCTGGGGAGATGTCGACCACGCAACCGTGGCCTTCGGCATGGCCACTCCGTCCGGCTTCCTGTCATCCACCGGGGTGGCCGGGCTGACGCTCGGCGGCGGGGTCGGCTACCTCTCCCGGCGCTTCGGCCTCACCGTCGACAACCTGCTCAGCGCGGATGTGGTCCTCGCCGACGGAACCTTCGTCACGGCCAGCGAGACCTCCCACAGCGACCTGTTCTGGGCGCTGCGCGGCGGGGGCGGGAACTTCGGCATCGTCACCTCGTTCACGTTCCGCTGCCACGACATCGGTGACCACGGCACGATCATCGGCGGCCCGGTGCTCTACGACATCGGCGACACCGCCGAGGTGATGCGCTGGTACCGGGAGCTGGTGCCGTCGCTGCCGGAGGAGCTGAGCGGGTGGATCGCGGTGCTCACGATTCCCCCGGCGCCGCCGTTCCCCGAGGAGCTGTGGGGCCGCAAGGCGTGCGGCATCGTCTGGTGTTACACCGGGCCGCACGCCCGGGCCGACGAGGTGCTCGAGCCGGTCAGGACGTTCGGCTCGCCGCTCGTGGTCGGCGTGCAGCCGATGCCGTTCACCGTGCTGCAGAGCGCGTTCGACCCCCTGTACCCAGCCGGGCTGCAGTGGTACTGGCGGGCCGACTTCTTCAACGAGATCTCCGACGAGGCGATCGACGCGCATGTCAAGTACGGCTCGCAGTTGCCGACCGGCATGTCGACGATGCACATGTACCCGATCGACGGCGCCGCCAGCCGCGTCGCCGAGGAGGCGACGGCCTTCGCCTACCGCAGCGGCGGCTGGGCGGGCGTCATCGTGGGGGTCGACCCCGATCCCGCCAACGCCGGCCTCATTTCGCAGTGGGCGCGCGACTACTGGGAGGCGCTGCACCCGACCTCCGCCGGCGGCGGTTACATCAACTTCATGATGAGCGAGGGCCAGGAGCGGATCAAAGCCGCCTACCGCGGCAACTACCGCAGGCTCGCCCAGGTCAAGCACCGCTACGACCCGTGCAACACCTTCCACATCAACCAGAACATCCAGCCCGACAGCGGGCCCAACCCCTAGCGCGGCCCGCCGCCAGGGAGGACAAGATACACACGGACCACCCGCGGGCCCCCGCCGCGCAACAGGCGCGGGGCCCGCGGGCCCAGCCGGCCACCGCGCGGCGCCGCTCACCCATCCCGGCATGGTGACCGCGGCCATCCAGGAACACCTGGGACAGATCAGATAAACGAAAACGCCCGCAGCCTGACGCCGCCACGCGCCGACCGGGTTCCCCGCCGCCGGCCTGGGGTATGCCGGCGACGGCGGGGGCTATGTATTTGGACCGCGCCGGGCCACTCTTGTCCGTAAGGCTCCATGCGGGCGCCCGGAGCCACGGGCGGCCGTGCGGTGCCGCCATCAGGGCTACTGCGAGCGGGGTGAGGACGGATGAGGCCGTTGGCGTGGGCGCGGTGGCTGGCCGCGTTGGTGAGCGTCCTGGCCGCGGCCGGGCTGGTGTGGGCCGGCCCGGCGCAGGCGTCGGTCCCCGATAACTGGGGCTTCGCGTACGTGAACACCCCGTCCGGCGTGCCCGACGTCAACCATCAGGCGGGCAGCTGGCCGCCGGGGTTCGTGGTGCACACCACGCCGGGCGTGCCCGGTGAGGTGTTCGTCAGGTTCCCGCAGATCGCCTCGAGCGCCGGGGTGGTGCACGTGACCGCGGTCATCGACGTCGCGGTGTGGTGCCAGGCCGAGCACTGGCGCCCGTCCGGCCCGGACGAGGTCGTCGCGGTGCGGTGCTTCAAGCCGGGCGGGGCACCGGTGTCCGCGCCGTTTGTCGTCACGTTCAGCCAGAGCTCGGCCAAGAAGCTGGCGCCGCCGCAGGCCTACGGGTACGTCCACTTCGAGCCCGGTGCCGGCGGGATCGTCACCAGCTTCAACTCGGCCGGCGCGGCGAACACGGTGACACCGGGGCCGACCGGGGTGTGGACGGTGCTGCTGCACGGCCTCGGGCCCGCCACACCGGCCGGGGACGTGCAGGTCACCGCGGTCAACCCGGCGGCTCCGGCCAAGTGCGAGCTGCAGCACTGGGCCCCGATGGCGTCTGGGCAGTCGTTCCTCGTCCGCTGCTATGACGCCACCACCAACCCGCTGTCCACCGGCTGGACCCTGACCTACCAGGCCGGCCGGGCCGTGACCGGCACCAAGCCGGCGTTCTTCGGCTACAGCTACGACAACCAGCCGGCCAACCCCGGGCCCTACGCCCCGGCGCCGGCGGCGGTGAACTTCAACTCCGCGGGCGCGGTCAACACGCTGCTGCGCGCCGGCACCGGGCTGCGGCTGGCCTCGTTCCCGCAGATAGGCCAGCTCCCCAACACGGTGCTTGTCACCGCGGTCCAGGCCGGGCCGTCGTTCTGCAACCTCAACACACTCTGGGGCACCGCCCCGCCCAACGTCACCGTCCGCGACGTGACCTGCTACACCGCCGCGGGAGTCATGGCCAACAGGCAAGCCATGATCACCTACGCGTCCAAGGCCTGACGGGGCGGCGGAGCGCCGGCCTGCTCCGCTCGGTGCGCCTAACTGGCCTTACCGGCCAGGCCGAGCTTGGCGGCCCTGGTCGCCGCCGCGGCGCGGGTCGGCGTGTCCAGCTTGGCCAGCACCGATGACACGTGATGGTCGACGGTCTTGACCGAGATGAACAGCTTCCCGGCGATCTCGGCGTTGGTGTGCCTGGCGCAGATCAGGTCGAGGACCTCACGTTCCCGCCGGGTCAGCCCGAGCGGGTGCGCGCGCGTCGCCGCGCGGGGCCCGGCCGGGATCGACCGGATGTCGAGCCTGCGCATCTTCTGCCGGGCGTGCCGGACCGTGGCCCACGCGCCGAGGTCGGTGAAGATCTGCAGCGCTTCGCGCAGCAGGTGCTCATCGGACGACCCGAGCAGGGCCATCCCGGCCTCGTACGGGCAGCCCAGGTCCGTCCAGAGCCGGGCCGCGTCGGCCCAGTCCCCGTCGAGCTGCCGCTGGCAGGGTGCCGCGAGCCCACCGCGTGGCGGCCGCACCGAACCGGTGCGCCTCAGCCAGACGGCGACCGCACCGCGCTCCCACCGGTCGCAGCCGGCGGCGGCGTCATCGGCCAGCTCGGCCTCGCGGCGCGCGGCGGCCGGGTTGCCCTCCAGCCAGTACGCCTCGGCGCGGGCCAGCCGCACCGGGACGATCGACTGCGGCTCACCGGACTGGTCGGCGTATTCGATGGCCTCGTCCAGGCAGTCGAAGGCGCCGATTTCGTTCCGCCTGGCCCGGAGGGTGCCGAGCCGGTTCAGCGGGCAGAGCCGGATATTCGGGGACGGGCCGCCCTGGTCAAGCAGGTCCATGCAGATCGCTACGGCCTCATCCCAGCCGCCCGTTCGCTCCAGGGCGCTGGTCCGCTCGCTGCGCAAGTAGATGGAGTAGCTGGCGATGTCATGGTCGTCGCAGTACGCCGTGCCCTCGGTGAAATACGGTTCCGCCGCGGCCCAGTCCCGGTCGGCGGCGTGGCAGGCGTACAGGTTCACGTAGGCCCGTGCCGTCTCGGCCTCGTGCTGGCCGGCCTGCGCGATGGCCAGGGCCCGGCGCAGCGTGCCGGCCCACTCCCCGCCGCTGGCCCGGATGGCGCACGCCTCGCTGTTCAGCGCGTCGCTGAGCACGTCGGTCAGGCCAAGCGGCTCCGCGACCGCCTGCGCGCGGCGGGCCACCTCGACCGCCTGCTGGTTGGCGCCGCGGACCATCCACATCGTCGCCATGTTGGCGTATGCCCAGGCCAGCTCGGCGGTCGGGCCCAGGGGCTCGAGCATGTCGATCGCGGCCCGGGCGGCGGCGACGCCCTCCTCGCCCCGGCTCAGCGAGCACAACGAGCTGGCCAGCCAGCGCAGCGTGTCGCCCTCGCGCAGCCGGTCACCCAGGCTCCGCCGCAGCGCGAGCGCCTGCTCCCAGGCGTCGGCCGCCTCCTGCCAGCGGTCAAGGAGCGATGCCTCGTAGGCGAAGCTGTCATACAGGCTGGCCACCGTGGCCGGATCGGCCCCGTCCGTGACGCGCAGTGCGCGTGCGAACTGGGCGGCGGCCTCGCGGTGTGAGCCGAGCGCGGCGGCCCGGCGGCCCGCCGCGGTCGCATGGCGCAGCGCCGCCGGGCCATCGCCGGCCGCCTCCGCGTGAAACGCCAGCCGGGCATCGTCGTCACAGCCAAGCGACCGCAGCGACGCCAGAATCCGGGCGTGGATGGCGCTGCGCCGGTGCCCGGTGACCGCCCCTTCCACCGCGAGCCGGGCGATCACATGGCGGAACTGCAGCGCCGCGCCGTCCCCCGTGAGCAGCCCGGATGCCAGCAGCTCGTCGATGGCCGACGGTGCGCAGTCCGCGACCCGCTGCAGCAGCCCGGCCTCCACCCGGGTGCCGATCAGGGCGGCCACGTCCAGCACCGCGCGCGAGTCGCCGCTGAGCCGGGCCGCCCGGGCCAGCACCGCGTCCCTCGCGGACGTCGGCACCTCGCTCATCCCGGCCTGCAGGGCCTGGCTGACGTAGAACGGGTTGCCGCCGGTCAGCCGGTGCAGCGCCGCGGGATCGAGACCGCTCCCGCTGGCCAGCACCGCGACGGCGGCCGCGGACAGCGGCGGCAGGCCGAGGCGCCGGACGCACCGCTGAGTAGCCAGGTCACCCATGGCGATGCGGAGCGGGTCGGTCGGGGTCAGGCCCTCGTCCCGGTAGGTGACCAGGAGCAGGACCGAGGCATCCCGGATGCGCCGGCCAAGCAGCCGCAACAGGTCGATGGTGGCCTCGTCGGCCCAGTGCACGTCCTCGATGACCAGCACGTGCAGCTCGCCAGGCGCGCTGAGCTGCCGTAGCAGGGCGCTGAACAGCTCTTCCCGGGCAGCTCCGGCCCGGCATAGCTCAACCAGCTCGCCGCCGAGGGTGGTGGCGATGTCGAAGAGCGGGCCGAGCGGCCGCGGCGTGGACAGGCCGTCGCAGGCCCCCCAGCACCAGGTGGCATCCGGCAGATCGTGGTGCAACTGCTCGACCACGGCCGACTTGCCCACGCCCGCCTCCCCGGCGATGAGCACCAGCCGGCCGTCCCCCTTCTGGGCCTCCTCCGCGTACTGCCCGAGGCAGGCAAGCTGCGTTTCCCGTTCAAGCAGCGACAACACGTGACTCGTCCCCCGAATCCAAATTTCCCGATCACCAGGCATAACGCCCCAGCCGGGCCCTTGGTTCAGTGTGCGGGAGCGGGATGGGAAATCTAGGGGGCCCCGCGCCGAAGCTGGGTAGCCGCTCCCGATTCCGTGTTCCGGCTTGCGCCATACGTTCGTGCTGGAAGGAAAGGAGCAATCAGCAATGTCCCATCTACACCTCCAGGCCGCGGTGGCGCGCGAGCGGCAGAACATGATGCTGGCGGAGGCACAAGCCGCCCGCCAGGCCAGGGAAGCCCGATCGCGCCGGCGCGGCCCAAGCAGGCCGGCCCGCCGCTGGCCCGCGAGCTGGCTGTCCGCATGGCGCCGCCTGTTCGCCCCGCGGCTGGGATCCGGGCCCGCGCCGGCCGGCGCGCGGGTAGCGCCGCACGGCGATGCCGCCGCCGCGGCCGAAGGAGCGCTCCGGCGCGCCGCTGCTCCGGCAGCGGCGGACCACGCCGAGCTGGAGTCGCCCGTTCCAGCGGGCGCGCGAGCCTGACATGTCGCGGCACTCCCGGGTACCGCCGGTCCCGCTGCTTGCCGCCCGCCATCCCCGGGCCCGCCCGCCAGGCAAACCCTGCGCCGCCCGCCCGCCGCCTGCCGTGCGCCGGCCACTCTCCGGGCCGCCCCACCACCGGTCCGGCCGCCTGCCGCCCGACGCCCGTCTGCCACACTCCGGGGCGGCTCCCCACTCCCAGGCCAGCCGCCCGCTACCCCCAGGCCGGCCCGCCCGCTATCTCCGGGCCGGCCCACCCCCCGCTCCGGGGTGGTGGCAGGAATATTGGGAAATCCGTCCTTGCAGACATCGCCGGGGCAGGCCAGGATGAGCCCGTGGCCGCCCGTGATGTGCTCATCGTCTTGTTCGACGGCGTGCAGAGCCTGGATGTCGCCGGGCCGCTAGAGGTATTGGCCGGAGCCAACCGGTGGCGCGCCGCCCACGGCGGCCCGCCGTTCTACCGGCCGCGGACCGCCAGCCTGGACGGGGACCCGGTGCGGACCTCCAGCGGCCTGATGATCACTCCCGACCGTGACCTGAGGCAGGAGCGGCCCGGTGGCATCCTGCTCGTTCCCGGCGGTGAAGGGAGCCGCAACGCCAGCCGGGACCTGATCGCCTGGCTCGGTGAGCACGCACCCGAGGCGGCGGAGCTGATCTCGGTGTGCACCGGTGCGTTCCTGTTCGCCGAGGCCGGCCTGCTCGCGGGCCGCACGGTTACCACGCACTGGGCCTACTGCGATTCGCTGGCCAAGCGGTTTCCCGACGTCACCGTGCTCTCCGAGCCGATCTACGTGCGGGACGGCAACCTGGTCAGCTCGGCCGGCGTGACGTGCGGCATCGACCTGGCCCTTGCCCTGGTCGAGGAGGACCTCGGCCGGGACGCGGCACTGAGCGTCGCCCGTTACCTGGTGGTGTTCTTGCACCGGCCCGGTGACCAGGCCCAGTTCAGCGCGCAGCTGGCCAGCCAGCTCGCCCGGCGCCCGGCGTTGCGCGCGGTTCAGCACTGGGCCGCCGAGCACCCCGAGGCCGACCTGTCCGTGCCGGCCCTGGCCGAGCGGGCCAGCCTGTCACCACGGCAGTTCACCCGCGCCTTCGCCGCGGAGGTGGGCATGACGCCGGGCCGCTACGTCGAGCGGGTCCGGCTCGAGGCGGCCCGGCAGCGGCTGGAAGACGGCGCCGACGGGATCGAACAGACCGCCCGTGCCTGCGGATACGGCACGCCCGAGACGATGCGCCAGGCATTCCTGCGCGCGCTCGGCGTCGGCCCGGCCGAATACCGGCGCCGGTTCCATCCAGGGCCGTCGTCGGCGCGCCGCCCGCACCCGGGACAACCAGCCCGCAAGGAGAGTCATGGACATCGCCATTCCGCTGTATGACCGGTTCACCGCGCTGGACGCGGTGGGCCCCTACGAGGTCCTCAGCCGGCTGCCTGGCGCCAAGGTCGCCTTCGTCGCCGAGCAGGCCGGCCCGGTGACGACCGACACCGGCAGCCTCCGGCTGGTCGCCGCCCCGCTGGCCGAGCATCCCCGGCCGGACATCCTGCTGGTGCCCGGCGGCCCAGGGCAGACCGCCCAGATGGCCGACGGCCCGCTGCACGAGTGGCTGCGGGCCGCCGACCTGGCCAGTACCTGGACCACGTCGGTCTGCACCGGCTCGCTGATCCTCGCCGCGGCCGGGCCGCTGCGCGGCCGGCAGGCCACCTCGCACTGGCTCGCCCTCACCGAGCTGGCGGACCTGGGCGTGACGCCGGTGGCCCAGCGGGTGGTCTTCGACGGCAAATATGTCACCGCGGCCGGGGTCTCGGCCGGCATCGACATGGCGCTGGCCCTGGCCGGCCGGATCGCCGGAGACGAGATCGCGCAGGCCATCCAGCTCGGGCTCGAATACGACCCGCAGCCGCCCTACGATGCGGGCTCGCCGGCCAAGGCTCCCGCGGAGATCGTCGCCAGGATGCGCGCCCGCCGTAGCATCGTCCTCACCGGACGGAAATAGCCGGCACCAGCACCGCCAGGTACGGTCCGGGCAGGTACCGTCCGTCCGGGGCCGTGCTCAGCCGGTGGGCTGGCCGTGTTCGTGGTCGGCGGCGTAGGCCAGGAAGTCGTCGACCATACGGTGGAACAGCGTGGTGAGCTGGTGCAGGTCCGCAGACGGCCAGTGCGCCAGGGCGGCCTGCATGCCCTGGCGGCCGGCTTGGCGGAGCCGCCGGGCGGCTGCCCGGCCGGCCGGGGTGAGCCGGATGAGCTGCGCCCGCCGGTCGGCGGGATCCCCGGCGCGCTCGGCGTATCCGGCCCGGGCCAGCCGCTGCACCTGACGGGTGATGTGCGGGGCTTCCACCTCCAGCCGGGCCGCCAGCTCACCGGGGCGCATCGCCCCGGTCTCGGCAAGCTGCAGCAGCACGACCACGGCGGCCCGGTCCAGCGGCACCCCGGCCGTGGCGGTGATCAGGTCGTTGCGCCGGGCCCGGGTGAGCAGGTAGGCGATGCGGGTAAGCGCCCGCTCAAGCTCGGCCACATCGGCGGCATCCGCCACGCCGGCGGCGTCCGGAGCGGGCGCGGGCTGGCTGGGGGACATGTGAGCAACGCTACATCGATTACCTAAGTTAAGCAACTTGACCAAGGCCGCCGCGCCGTGTTAGCTTCAAATCTGCTTACCTAAGTTAAGTAAATTACTGACGCAGGGCGGGCGTGGTCCCCGCCACCGGCATGAAGGAGAACCCGATGACAGGCACCACTGCCCCGGCGGCCCCCCGGACCGCCAGCGGCAGCCCTGCCGCACCGGCCAGCACGGCTGGCACCGGCAGCCCGGCCGCACCGGCCAGCAGAGCTGGCACCGGCAGGCCGGCCGTCGCCGCCAGCGCCGCTGTTACCGCCGCCCCGGCGCGCGGGGCACGCCGTGGGCCGCGGCGCTGGCGGGGGAGCCCGCCGCTGACGCTGCTGGCGGTGGCGCTGGGCGTGATGATGGTGGCCCTGGACGGCACGATCGTGGCCGTGGCCAACCCGGCCATCCAGTCCCACCTGCACGCCTCCCTGGCGGACATCCAGTGGGTGACCAACGCCTACCTGCTGGCCCTGGCGGTCAGCCTGATCACCATCGGCAAGCTGGGGGACCGGTTCGGGCATAAGAAGGTCTTCCTCATCGGCGTGACCGGGTTCGCGGCCAGCTCGGCGGCCATCGGCCTGTCCGGCAGCATCGCCGGCAGCATTTCGCTGGTGATCGCGTTCCGGGTGCTGCAGGGCGTGTTCGGCGCCATGCTCCAGCCGACGGCCCTGGCCCTGCTGCGCCGGACGTTCCCGATCGGCAAGCTGAACGCGGCCATTGGTGTCTGGGGGGCCGTCATCGGCGCGTCCACGGCCGCCGGTCCCATCGTCGGCGGCCTGCTGGTGCAGCACATCGGCTGGGAGTCGTGCTTCTACGTCAACGTCCCGGTCGGCGCCGTCGCCTTGGTCATGAGCCTGCTCGTACTGCGGGAGACCCCGCCCTCGCCCGCCGCGTCGTCGTTCGACATCCCCGGCATCGCCGCGCTGTCCGGTGCGCTGTTCCTGCTGATCTGGGGTCTGATCAAGGGCCCGGACTACGGCTGGGCCTCGGCCCGCACGCTGGCCTTCCTCGGCGCCGCCGGGCTGCTCGGGGTGCTCTTCGTCCTCCGCGAGCTGCGCGCCCGCCAGCCGTTGCTCTCGCTGCGGCTGTTCCGCTCCGCCTCCCTGTCGGCGGGCACGGTGCTGGTCATCCTGCTGATGTTTGCGCTGTTCGGCGCCATGTTCTTCATGACCTTCTACCTGGAGAACGTGCACGGCCTCGACCCCATCGCCGCGGGCGTGCACCTGCTGCCGATGACCGCCATGCTGATCGTCGGCTCCCCCCTGGCCGGCGCGGTCATCAGCAGGACCGGCCCGCGGCTCCCCATCGCGGCCGGCATGGCGATGGCCACCGCCGCCCTGTTCGGCCTGTCCCACCTGGGCGCCGCCGCCAGCCCGAATGACACCATCGTCTGGTTCGTCCTGCTGGGCCTGGGACTCAGCCCGGTGATGGTCGGCGCCACCGACGTCATCGTCGGCAACGCCCCGGAAGAGCTGGCCGGCGTGGCCGGCGGGCTCCAGTCCACCGCCATGCAGGTCGGTGGCACGCTCGGCACCGCCGTCCTCGGCGCGGTCATGTCCGCGAAGATCAGCGGCGTGCTGCCGGCCAGCTGGCAAGCCGCCCACCTGCCCGCCCTCACCGCCGCCCAGCTCGCCCAGGTCAAGAGCGCGGTCTCGGTCGGCATAGCGCCGGTGCCCCACGGCACCCCGGCGCAGGCCGCCAGCGCCATCACCCGGATCAGCCACGCGGCATTCACGGCAGGCATGCACAGCGCCTTCCTGGTGGGCGCGGCCGTCGCCCTCGCCGGAGCCGTCATCGCGCTGATCACCAGGCGGGGCAACGCCGCCGCCGGAGCCCACGCGGGCATCTGACCCAGCCGGCCCGTCCCCCGGTGCTAACGGGGGCGGGCCGGCAGGCCATGATGAGGGCGGCACCGATGTGGCCAGCGCCGGGCTGGCCACAGAGACGGAGGCGATCGCGGATGGCAGCGGAGCCGCCAGGGCCGGCGCGGGTCATTCCCGGGCCGCTGGCCGACATGCTGGACCGGCCACTGTACGCGCACCTGGCCACGGTCCGGCCCGATGGCACCCCGCAGGTGAACCCCACCTGGGTCCGGTTCGATGGCGAGTACCTGTGGCTGACCACGACGAGCAAGCGCCAGAAGAACCGCAACTGGCAGGTTCAGCCCGCCGTCGCGCTGTCGATCACCGATCCCGACCAGCCGTCCAGGTACCTGGAGATCCGCGGCCGTGTCGAGCGGATCGTTCCCGATCCCGAGGGAGCGGAGTTCGTCCGCCTGGCCGAGCGGTACGGCATGCCCCAGGGGCCGCCGCCGGACAAGGCCGACCGCATCGCCGTGGCGATCCGCCCGGAGTACACCACCACCCAGTGACCGGCCCCCGTCAGATCGGTTGCCCGGTGCCCCCGGCGCTGCTTACCGGAAGAGAGGTAAGGAGCACGTCGTAGACCGGCGAGCCGGGCCGGGGATCGCGGGTCCTGGCCACCTTGCGCCAGCCCCAGCTGAGCAGGGCGTGCTGCGCGGCGGCCGCCCCGGGCAGCACGGTGAGCGTCGCTCGTTCCTCGGTCCGCCCGGCGAGGACCAGGTCGTGCAGCGCCCGGGCGATGCCCTGCCGCCGCCAGGCCGCGCGCACCAGCAGGTCGGCCAGCGCGAAGGTGCGGCCGGGATGCTCGGCGGTGACCTCCCCGGGCAACGGCGCGGTCAGGTGCCGCCACCAGTCGGTGGACGGGCGCAGCGGCATCCCCGATGCGTAACCGACCAGGTAGCCGCCGTGGCGGGCCTCGGCGAGGACGAACCCAGGCTGGCGGCGCTGAACCCGGAACCGGTCCGCGAACGGCCCGTTGTCATCGCGCCGGTACGGCGGCTCGGCGTGCACCTGCTCGTGCAGGGCCTGGAACTCGGCGGCATGCTCGGCGGCCTGCTGCCCGCCGAGCAGCCGGAACGTGATATCGGGCGCGGACAAGGCCACCTCCTCAGCCCCGCCAGGATTGCAGAACAACCCGGCGGCGCGGTGGCATCCCGCGCCCTGCCGCGCACCCATGATCATCACTCGCGCCCGCCGCGCCTTTCCCGCCGGGCCGCCCGTCGCCCGGTGGCCCGGCCCGCGGCCGGTCAGGCGCGGGAGTAGGGCCGCCCGGTCCGGTAGGTGCGGCGGAGCAGCCCCTCCGGCAGGTGCATCCGGAGCATCATGTGCTCGACGTGCGGGGGGATGGACCGCTGGGTGAGCAGCGAGGTCACGACCATCACGCTGAACGCCAGCGGCACGGTCCAGACCGCTGGCTGCCCGAGCAGGGCGGCGCCCCAGCCCCGGTCGGCCGCGCCGAGCATGGTGGCCACGATGGCACAGCAGCAGGCGCCGCCCCCGACCAGGACACCGGCCGCCGCGCCGATCCAGGTCAGCCGCCGCCACCAGATGCCGAGCACGATCAACGGGCAGAACGAGGACGCCGCGATCGCGAACGCCCAGCCGACCAGCAGGCCGAGGGAGAACCGGTTGACCGGCAGGGCGGCCAGCGTGGCGATCGTCCCGACAACGATCGCGCAGAGCCGGAACGTGCCGACGCCGCCGCGCATGACGTCATGCGACAGCGCGCCCGCGACGCTGACCAGAAGGCCGGATGAGGTGGACAGGAACGCGGCGAAGGCGCCCGCCGCGACCAGCGCGCCGAGCAGTTCGCCGGGCCGGCCGGGCATGAGCAGGGACGGCAGGGCGAGGACGACGCTGTCCGGGTCCTTGGACAGGTAGAGCTCCGGGGCCCGGAGCCTGGCCAGCACCGCCAGGACGGCCGGGAACAGGTAGAAGGTGGACAGCAGCAGGACCACGATCAGGGTCGTGCGCCGCGCCGCCTCACCGTCGGGGTTGGTGTAGAAGCGGACGAGGATGTGCGGCAGGCCGATCGCCCCGAACAGGGTGGCGATGATCACCCCGTAGGTGGCCAGCAGCGGGTGGGCACCGTCGGTGCCCGCGGTGAGAAACGGCGAGTCCCACGTGGTGGCGCTGGGCTGGATCATGCTGAGGCTCGCCGGGACCGGTGCGCCCGCGCCGAACACGAGGTCCGCGCCGGTGCCCGCGGTGTGCAGCCCGGCCGGCAGGAACACCGTCTGGCCGTCCAGCCGGGCCCGGTCCAGCGTGCCGGTGACCCGCACCGCCGCGGGCCGGGACAGCCTGAACTCCGTGCTCGCCTGGACGTGCACGGTGGTCCGGTGGGTGAAGGCCGGCTGGGCGTCCGGCAACAGGTTCCTGGTGGAGCCGTGCCCGGTGGCGGCCAGCAGGACCAGCGCGGGAATCCCGATCGCGCAGAGCTTGAGCCAGTACTGGAAGCACTGGACGAACGTGACGCCCTTCATGCCGCCCATGGCGATGTTGGCACTCACCACAACGCCGAGGGCCACCACCCCGGTCCAGTACGGTGTCCCGAGCACGAGCTGCAGGGTGATGCCCGCCCCCTTCATCTGGGGCAGCAGGTAGAACCAGCCGATGATGAGGACCAGCGCCGTCGTGGCGCGGCGCAGGCCCCGCGAGGCGAGCCGGCCCTCGGCGAAGTCCGGGATGGTGTAGGCGCCGAACCGCCGCAGCGGGGCGGCCACCAGCAGCAGCAGCACCAGGTAGCCGGCCGTGTAGCCGACGGAGTACCACAGCGCGCCCAGGCCCTGCGAAAGGATCAGCCCGGCGATCCCGAGGAACGAGGCCGCCGACAGGTACTCACCGGAGATGGCGGCGGCGTTCAGTCCCGGCGGCACTTCGCGCGCCGCCACCAGGAAGTCATCTGGAGTTCTTGCGATACGGACGCCCCGCGCGCCCACCGCCACGGTCAGCAGCGTGACTGCCGCGATGGCTGCGACAGCCGGGACATTAGGCATCGAGCCGTCGGCCGACCGGGTCAACCAGGTCGATGAAGCGGGCCTCCAGCTGGCTGGCCTGGCGGTTGTAGAACCAGCCGACCGCCATGAGCACGGGGAAGATCCCGGCGCCCAGGATGACGAGCGTGAGCGGCAGGCCGGCCACCGTCACCTTGCGGGCGCTGGGCAGCAAGGCCATGATCACCGGCAGGGAGGCGATCACCGCGAGCGCGATCGCCAGGCACATCAGGGACAGGCCGAGCTGTGCCCGGGTCAGCGACCGGACGAGCAGCCGGCCGTAGACCGTGTCGCTTTGCACGTCCCCGAGCCCGATGACGTCGTGCTGAAGCCGGGCCTGGTCGTGCTGCCAGACGACAACCTTCCGGCGCCGTGCGCCGTGCCCGGCCGGCGACGTCAATGCCGCCGCCCGGCGCGGAGCAGCCGGTCCCTGACATCGCGCGCGTGCCGCCGGCTCACCGGCAGCCACTGGCCGGACACCTTGACGCTGTGGTTGTTCCCGGCCACGGCGAATTCGGCGATCTGGCCGACGGGCACCAGGTAGCTGCGGTGGATGCGGATGAACCCGTGCGCCGCCCACCGCTCCTCCAGGTGGGAGATCGGCATGCGCAGCAGGTGCGCGTCGCCGTCGGTCAGGTGCAGCCGGACGTAGTCCCCCTCGGCCTCCACCCAGCGCACCTGCCCCGGCGCCACCCACCGGGTCCGGCCGGCCGCCTCCAGCGGTATCGAATCGCCGGTGGCGGGCTCGCCCGACCGGTCGCCGCTGCGGCTCAGCGCCCGGTCCAGGGCCGTGCTCAGGCGGGTCCGGGACACCGGCTTGAGCAGGTAGTCGCAGGCGCCGATGTCGAACGCGCGCACGGCGTATTCCTCATAGGCGGTCACGAATACGACGGCGGGCGGGCAGGCGAACCGGCCCAGGACGTTCGCCAGTTCGATGCCGTTCAGCGACGGCATCCGGACGTCGAGGAAGATGACGTCGTACCGCCGTTCCTGGAGGCTGCGCAGCGCCTCGCTGGGGCTGCGCGCCGCGTGCACGCTGGACACCGCGGGCATCGCCCGCAGCAGGTAGGTGAGCTCGTCGAGCGCCGGGATCTCGTCGTCGACCACGAGCGCGGTCGCCCACGCTCCCGGGCCGGGCCGGGCAGCGTCACCCGGTGGCGGGGCGGACCGCCCTTCGGCGACGCGTGCCCATGTCATCAGCCGCTCAGCGCCGCACTGAACTTGGGCAGCCGCATGGTCACCTTCGTGCCCGCGCCGACCTCTGTCTCGATCGTCAGGCCATGCCCGGCGCCGAAGGTGGCGCGCAGCCGCTCGTCCACGTTGCGCAGCCCGACCGAGTCGCCGCCCCGCCGCCCGGCCAGGACGTCGGCGAGCTGCTGCGGGTCCACGCCGACGCCGGCGTCCTCCACGGTCACGATCGCCTCATGGCCGACGTCCTGGGCGGTGATGTGCAACTGCGCCGTTCCGGAGAATTGCTCCAGGCCGTGCCTGATGGCGTTCTCGACCAACGGCTGGAGCACCAACGAGGGAACCTTGACGGGAAGCACCTCGGGTGCGACCCGCAGGCTCACCTCCAGCCGGTCGCCGAACCGGGCCCGTTCCAGCTCCAGGTAGGTGTCGACGAACCGCAGCTCCTCGGCGAGGGTGGTGTACTGGCTGTGCTCGCGGAAGGTCCAGCGGATGAACTCGGCGAACCGGACCAGCAGGTCCCTGGCCCGCTCCGGATCCGAGCGGACGTATGACTCGATCGCGGTGAGCGCGTTGTAGATGAAGTGCGGGCTGATCTGTGCCCGGAGGAAGTTGAGCTGCGCCTGCATCGTGCGGGTGCGTGACGCGTCGAGTTCGGCCAGCTCCAGGTGGGTGGACACGAACCGGGCCACCTCGCCCGCGGTCCGCAGCATGACCGCGTCCGCGGACGGTGCCAGTGCCGCCAGGGCGCCCACGACGGACCCGTCGACGGCGATGGGCGCGGTGACCCCGGCCTGGATCGGGCACTCGGCCCCGTGGTCGCACTTCAGGTCCGCCGCGGACAGAATCTGTGACCGCCCGGAGCGCACCACCTCGCTCAGGCAGCGGCGCAGCGCGCCGGCGTGGCGCTCGCTGCCCTCGTAGGCGAGGAGGCTGGTCTGGTCGGCGATCGCTATCGCGGGAGTGCCGAGCAGCTGGCGCAGGGCCGGGGCCGCCCGGACGGCCGATTCGGCCGACAGCCCGTCGCGCAGCGCCGACACGGCCAGGCTGGCGGTGTGCAGGGCCTCGTAGGTCGCTCGCTGCGGTGGGGTGCCCACTCGGCGGGCCCCGCGTTTCCAGAACATCACCGCACCTGCCAATGCTGCGGCGACGGCAATCAAAATGATCGCAAGGCCGACCATCGGCGGAGTATATCCAGGTGAAGATACATCTGAGAAGGCTCGGGCGGGGTTCGGCCCGGCATAGCGGGTTTTCCGGTATCTCGCCGGCAGCGTCTACTCGCGGCAGGAAGCGGCCGGGGGAGCGGTCAGCCAACCGCTCCTCGCCCCGGGCGGCCGTTCCTCGCGCCGGGACGACCGTTCCTCGCGCCGGATTGCGCGTTCGTCGCACGGCACGGCATACAGGTGACACCGCCGACGTACCGTCCTGCCGTGGACCGGTAGCACGATTCGTAACGGAGACCAGAATATGGCTGATGAGACCCGCACCATCATGATGGCGCCCGCCGCCGACCCAGCCCCGCTGGGCCTGGCCGCGTTCGCGCTGACCACGTTCCTGTTGTCCGCTGCGAATGCGGGCTGGATGACCAGTGCCAGTGGTGACGCGTGGCTGGGGTATGCGTTCGCCTATGGCGGGCTGGGCCAGTTGCTGGCCGGGATGTGGGAGTTCCGCAACCGTAACGTGTTCGGTGCCACCGCGTTCTCGACCTATGGCGGGTTCTGGATCGGCCTGGGGCTGTGGGCGCTGCTGGTGGCTCCGGCGGCGGGGGCGAAGGCGGGCAAGGATGTCGCCTGGATCTTGGTGGCGTTCGCGATCTTCAACACCTACATGCTGTTCTGGAGCACGATGGTGAACACGGCGGTGTTCGCGGTGTTCCTGACCCTGGAGCTGACCGAGGTCATCTTGTTCATCGGTAACTTCGCGGGCAACACCAGCATCGTGAAGTTCGGCGGTTATGTGGGCGTCGTGACCGCGCTGACGGCCTGGTACACCTCGGCCGCGGGCGTGGCCAACGGCACGGGCGGGCGGACGATAGTCCCTGTGGGCCGGGCGCTCTGGAGCCCGGCCGCCCCGGTACCTGAGCCCGCCGGGCGCGCATAAGTCCGCACGGGTGGCAGCAAGCCAGCGCCTGGTGGCCGGGTAATCCGCCCGGGCACCAGGCGATGGCTACTGCGCTCAATCTGGAGATGCTGCTATACGGCCCGCAGCAGCCGTTTTAGCGAAATCGTCCGGCGGGCCGCGTCGCCGCTGGCGCTGTGGTCACCAACACACCCGCGGCCCGCCGGATGCCAATTCCCGCTCGCGGCCAAGGCCCCGTGACGGAGGAACGGGGCCTTGAGGCCAGCGGGGGGCTCCGGGGGGTCGCCCCCGGGCCAGCAGGGGCAGGCAGATTACTGATTTGTGGCCGGATGGAACCTGGTCGCAGGAGGTTCAGCGATGACGGAGAACGAGGAGCCGCAGGTGTCTGAGGGTGGCGAGCAGGTGGTTTCTGAGTCGCAGATCGCGGTGCATTGGCGGGAAGAGGAGTATTACTACCCGCCGGAGTCGTTCGTGGCGCAGGCGAACGCGAATGATCCGGCGATTTTTGACCGGTTCTCCGTGGACCGGTTCCCGGAGTGTTTCACCGAGTACGCCGACCTGCTGGATTGGGACAAGCGGTGGGACAGGGTGCTGGATACCGGTGACGCGCCGTTTTGGCGGTGGTTCACCGGGGGGCGGCTGAACGCGTCGTATAACTGCGTGGACCGGCATGTGCCGGTGCACGGGAACAAGGCGGCGCTGATCTGGGTCCCCGAGCCCGAAGACGTGGATCCGGTGGTGATCACGTACCGGGAGCTGTTTCACCGGGTGAATGAGTTCGCCGCGCTGTTGTCGGATTTCTGCGGCCTCAAGGCCGGCGACCGCGTGACGTTGCACATGCCGATGGTGCCCGAGCTGCCGGTGACGATGCTGGCGTGTGCGCGGCTGGGGGTGGTGCATTCGCAGGTGTTCGGCGGGTTCAGCGGGAACGCGTGCGGGACCCGGATCGCCGATTCGGGGTCGCGGGTGCTGATCACGATGGACGGGTACTACCGGTCCGGCACGCTGGCCGATCACAAGGTCAAGGCTGACGACGCGGTCGCCGAAGCCAAGAACCAGGGCCAGGAGGTCGACCAGGTGCTCGTGTGGCGCCGGCACCCGGGCCAGTACGCCTCGCAGGCGCCCATGCTGGCGGGCCGGGACTTTTTCGTCGATGAGGTCGCCGGGAAGTACCGGGGGCAGCTGGTGGATCCGGTGTCGATGCCCGCGGAGGCGCCCCTGTTCTTGATGTACACGTCGGGGACGACGGGGCGGCCGAAGGGCGCGCAGCATTCCACCGGCGGGTACCTGGCGTATGTGGCCGGGACGTCGAAGTATTACCAGGACATCCACCCTGAGGACACGTACTGGTGCATGGCCGACATCGGGTGGATCACCGGGCACTCCTACATCGTCTACGGGCCCCTCGCCCTCGGCACCACCAGCGTCATCTATGAGGGCACGCCGAACTACCCGGACGCGGGGCGGCCGTGGCGGATCGCCGAGCGGCTCGGGGTCAACATCTTCCACACCTCGCCGACCGCGATCCGGATGCTGCGCAAGGTCGGCCCCGGCGAGCCGGGCAAGTACGGCTACCACTTCAAGCACATGACCACGGTCGGGGAGCCGATCGAGCCGGAGGTGTGGCGGTGGTACCACAAGCACGTCGGCAAGGGTGAGGCGGTGATCGTGGACACCTGGTGGCAGACCGAGACCGGCGGGTTCCTCGGCTCCTCCCTGCCGGCCCTCAAGCCGATGAAACCCGGCTCCTGCGGGCCGGCGGTGCTGGGCATCTTCCCGGTCATCCTGGATGAGGACGGCGCCGAGGTTCCCGACGGCAAGGCCGGCAACATCTGCATCACCAACCCCTGGCCCGGGATCATGCAAACCGTCTGGGGCCAGCCCGAACGGTTCATCTCGGTGTATTACGCCAAGTACAACAAGAACCCCGAGTCCATGGACTGGCGGGACTGGCCGTACTTCGCCGGCGACGGCGCGGTCCGCGCCCCCGACGGGTACTACCGCATCCTCGGCCGGGTCGACGATGTGATCAACGTGGCCGGGCACCGCCTCGGCACCAAGGAAATCGAGTCCGCCGCCCTCACCGTCCCCGAGGTCGCCGAGGCCGCCGCGGTCCCGGTCATCGACGACATCCGCGGCCGGGTCGTGGAGGTCTACGTCTCCCTCAAGCCCGGGTACCAGGCCAGCGACGCCCAGGCGGCCAAGGTCACCGGGGCGATCGAGACCGAGATCGGGAAGATCGCCCGGCCCAAGTACGTGTGGATCGTGCCGGACATGCCCAAAACCCGGTCCGGGAAAATCATGCGCCGGGTCATCGCCGCCGTGTCCAACTTCGCCGACATCGGCGACGTCACCACCCTGGCCAACCCCGAGGTCGTGGACGGCATCCGCCACCAGGTCCAAACCGCCAAACTCGCCAAAGGCGACACCCCCCGCGAACTCACCGGCACCGAAAAAGCCGAAATCCAGGCCTTCGGCGCCGAATCCTAGGCCGACAAGGGGGGCTTGACGATTATCGGTGGCCGCCGGCGGCCTGGCGGCGGAGGGTCTTGCGGTCCAGCTTCCCGACGCTGGTGAGCGGTATCGCGTCGACGATGTTCACCTCGCGCGGGTACTTGTGCGCCGCGAGCCGCTCGCGGGCGAACTCCGTGATCTCCGCCGGAGTGGCCGGGCTGCCCGGCCGCAGCGACACGAAGGCGACGACCTCCTCGCCAAGGCGCTCGTCGGGCCGGCCGACAACGCCCGCCATCGCGACCGCGGGGTGCTGGAGCAGGATGTCCTCCACGTCGCGCGGGAAGATGTTGAACCCGCCGCGGATGATGAGGTCCTTCTTCCTGTCCACCACGTACAGGTAGCCGTCGGCGTCGAGGCGGCCGATGTCGCCGGTGTGCAGCCAGCCACCGCGCAGTGTCGCCTCGGTCTCCGCGGGCGAATTCCAGTAGCCGGCCATCACGCCGTCGGCGCGGACGCAGATCTCTCCGTCGGCCCCGGCCGCCACGTCGTCGTCGTTGTCGTCCCTGATCGAGACCTGGTAACCGGGAATGGGCAGGCCGGCCGAGCCGGGGCGGCTGGCCCCGGGCGGGTTCACCGAGATCACCGCGCCGGACTCGGTGCACCCGTAGCCCTCGAGGATCTCGCTGCCCGGCACCCGCCGCTCCCACTGCTCCCGGGTCTCCGCCGCGAGCGGCGCGGCGCCGCAGTTCACGTAGCGGAGCGCGGACAGGTCGAAGTCCTCCAGCGGCTGGGCGAGCAGCATCTGGACCATCGCGGGCACCAGCGCCGTGCGCTGGATCCGGTGCTCCTGGGCCAGCGCCAGGAACCCCGCTGGATCGAACCAGCGCTGCAGCACGCCCAGGGCCCGCTCGGTGGCCTGGTATCCGACCAGGGTCACGATCATGCCGTAGGCGTGCGACAGCGGCAGCGGCGTCAGCGCCCTGGTGATCCCCTCGGCGTGCGAGGCCTCGTGCGAGCTGCGCGAGCAGTAGTACAGGTTGCGGTGCGAGAGCATGACGCCCTTCGCCCGGCCGGTCGTGCCGCCGGTGTACATGAGCGTCGCCAGGTCATCGTCGCTCACCGGGACGATGCCCCCCGCCGGGGCGGACTCGAGCTCGGCGAAGTCTGCCCCGCGGACGTGCGCGGGCAGCGCGTCGGGCGCGCCGCCGACAACGATCACGTGCCGCAACCGCGGCGCACCCACCGCCGCGGCGGTCACCGTCGCCAGCAGCTCGGGAGTGGTCACCACCGCCACCGCGCCGGAATCGGCCAGGATGTGCTGCAGCTCGGGCGGGCTGATCAGGAACACCACCGGCGTGACCACGGCACCCGCCCGCCAGATGGCGCTGTAGGCGATGCCCACCTCCGGGCAGTTCGCCATCAGCACCACCACCCGCTCGCCGGCCGAAACCCCGAGCTTGGCCAGCCCCGATGACACCCGGCAGGCCCGCTCGAACAGCTCGCCCGACCGGAACGTCTGGCCCTCGAAAACGAGGCTCTCGTAGTCGCCGAGCCGGTGGAACGCGGCCTCGGCCAAAGCGGCGAGATTGTGGTCGGCCTGCGACGTCATACCCATCCTCCTGCTCTACCGGCTACCCGATGGTAACCGGCCGATGTCCGAAATAGGAGGGCGGCCGCGGGGGAGGGCCGGGTGCGCTACCGCGTCCCGGGATAGCTGGGGGGCCGGGCGCCCGGGCTCCCCGTCTTCCCAGAGAGTTCCCAGGCCCGGCGGCGGGGCCTCCCAGTGCCGTAGACGATCATCGATGGCATGGACGACAGGCACGGACGGCCCGGCCGGGCCCGCGGGTGGCGGAACGGCGCGCGCACCGCGACCGCGGCGGGGAGCCTGCTGCTGGCCGCCGTCCTGGCCGGCTGCGGGGCGGGGCAGCGCCTGGACGCGGGCGGCGGCGGCACCGGGCCGGCCATACCGGCCGGTTCCTCCAGTCATGCCATCTCGGTGGGCGGGGCCAGCCGCACCTTCCGCGTCTACCGGCCCGCTGCGCTGCCCGCCGCGGCGCCGCTGGTGGTCATGCTGCACGGTGGTTTCGGCACCGGCGCACAGGCGGAGCGGTCCTATCACTGGGACGCGGCCGCCGTCGAGCTCATCGCGATCGCCGGCGCCGGTCATCAGTGGCCCGGCGCGGCGCCCGACTGGCTCGCCCAGAAACTTCTGCACACCGACCCGCCGTCCACCGCGCTGAACGCGACACAGGTCATCTGGCAGTTCTTCGCCGCGCACCCGCGGCCCCGGTCTGCCTGACCGGC
>WNGN01000151.1_pt1 | contig 48984 bp, 43 predicted proteins | sample 5400561 | NCBI WGS metagenome assembly WNGN01 (sample SAMN13153379, study PRJNA577476) | soil metagenome | isolation source: 115 cm soil or saprolite under Garry oak tree replicate 2 | place: USA:California | collected 2016-06-15 | reverse complement strand
TAGCCCTCGTCGAGATAGCGCAGCGCATTTGCCGCGTCCGGTTTCTCGACGAAACGCTCGACCCGGCGGATGCCGTCGCCGAGCGAGGCGCCGCAACGGATGTAGCCGTAGCTGGTCCTCGGCTCGCTCGCGGCGATGCCGAACGTGGCGATATGGCCGGCGTCCGCCGCCTTGCGCGCGGAAATGCAGGCCGCGTGAAACAGCTCCGGATCCAGGATCACGTGATCGGCCGCGAGCGCGAGCACGATGGCTTCGGGATCGCGCTGCCGCGCGATCATGGCTCCGGCGGCGATGGCCGGCGCGGAATCCCGGCGCTCGGGCTCGAGCACCATGGTTGCTTCCTGGCCGAGTTCCTCCGCCTGGCGGCGGGCAAAGAACCGGAAATCGCCGACCGTCATGACGATCGCGGGCGCGAACAATTTTGGATCGGCGAGCCGCAGCAGCGCCTGCTGAAACGTCGAGCGCTCGCCCACGATCGGCATGAATTGCTTGGGCATGCCGTCCCGGGACACCGGCCAGAGCCGCGTGCCGGAGCCGCCGGCGAGGAGCACGGGAACGATACGTGTCTCGGGCATGATCCCTTCCGGCACGCCGCCGATTTTGATGCCCGCGACACCCCGCGAGCGGCTCGCCTGGCCTGTTCGCCGCTGCCCTAGCAGTTCTGGGCACACCCGTCCAAGGTGGGTTTGGCGCTTGCGTTTTGGAAAATAATCAGTCAGGTCAATCGTTTAAACCCATTCAATTCGTCAAAACACGCCTTCTAGATGTGACAATCATGACGACATCTTGTACGGGAACAGGTCTGCATGCCGATCGTCGCGGCGAAGGCCGCATTGCTCGCGGTCGCCCTGCCGGCCTGCGATTTCCGCTGGCTGCCGCGGCTCAGCCGGCCGGTTCCGATCGACGGGCCTTCGATCCGGCGATCCGGCCTCGTGCGGGGCGCGAGCGTTTGCGCCGCATTCCGTTTGAACGCCATCACTTCCTTCATGGCCTTCATCTGGCCCAGGCGTCTCAGCGCCCGATCGATCATGCGGTCGAGCCGCTCCTCGAGCGCGAGTTCCTTCATCAGCCAAAACCACGCGGGCAACGAGGGCGCTCCCAAGTTTCGGATGCGGTGCTTGCGCCACATGCATTTGGCGAGCGTGAGGACCGCATCCTGTTCTGCAGGCCCGCACGGAGACCATTCCTTGATGAGCCCGCGGTGCAGGCGCTCGAATTGCCGCGGATCTTCGCCGGGCAGAATGGCGGTTTCGGCCCAGGCGCCGTGCTGGAGTGCGCTAGGGCGGGTCTTGGATGGATTGAGTTCCAACATCACGAGGCGTTTTCCCTTTCATCGACAGTCAAATGCTTGCCGTGGCCTGGCCCGCGCCTCCATGACTTGTTCCCGCCTGCGGCGGCTCGGCATGGATGGTCGGGTCAAGCCGGATCACTTCCGGCAATGACGGTAGATGGGGGACGCTTAATGTGATTTGCGGCTTCGCGCCAGGATTAAATTGCCGCCGCGAACGGATCGAGTTGCGGGTAACGAAGCCTTGGGCCGCCGCACCGGCCGCGATCGGATGCGGTCGACGAGCGCCGGCAGCCGGGCGAGATCGCGCATGGCGAACGGGCCTTTGCCGGCGAGGCGATTTTCCGCGGTGATCGCCACGAAAAGGGTGCCCAGCGCGCGCGCGGCCTCGAGATCGTCCGGGCCGTCGCCCACCATGAGGGCTTGGCGCGGCGCGACCCCCTCGGCCGCGAGCGCAGCCCGCAGGTTGGCCGTCTTGGAAGCCGGGCCGCCCAGCACGCCGTCGAGCCAGGCGAGCAGTCCGCGCCCGCGCACGATGGCGAGGAGGTCGGAATGCGGGGTCGCGGAATTCACCCAGATCTTGATGCCGCGAGCCTTCAGCGCCGCGAGCGCCGCCCGCGCCCCGCGCCGCTCCGGCGCGGCCGCGATGGCCCGCGCGCAGCATCGCGTGTAGGCCGCGGCCAGCGCCCGGCCGCGGCGCGCAATCGCGCTCGGCTCGCCGCAAGGATCGAGCAGGCGCGCCGCTTCCGCGAACAGCCTGTAGCGATTGCCGCCGAGCCGGCGCGCCTTTTCGAGCGCGGCAAGTCCGCCCGGCAGATCCGCGACAATGGCGCGCATGCAGGCGTGTTTCAACGCATTGGAATCGACCAGCGTTCCGTCGAAGTCGAACAGCACGAGACGGATCATCGATTCCCCGCCAAAACCATTGCCGCGTTGCCTTGAGCCGCAGGCCAATGGCAATGTCAATGGCGCAAGCCGCGCTCTTTTGCGGGCCGCTGAAGTTTTGACAGGGATGAGAGAAGCTGCCATGGGCCTCTGCGCAGCATGAACCTGCCGCTCCCACAGCACGGCGAATGGCCGGGACGCGCGCGATCCGACCCCCGCGGCGGCAGCGATCGCTGTGCGCGCGCACCGGGGGTTCTGCGCATCGCGTTCGGGATCGTCAGTTTGTTTCCGGGCGGCGGGCTGCAGCGCAATTGCCTGGCGATCGCGCGCATTCTGCGCCGGCGCGGCCACGAGGTGGTGATCTTCACCTCGCGGGCGGCCGGGCCGCTTCCCGGCGAGGTTCCGATCGAAGTTCTCGACAATTCGGCCTGGACCAATCACGGGCGCAATCGGCGCTTCGCGGCGGATCTCGCCGACGCGACCAGCGACCGCTTCGATCTCGTGGTCGGTTTCGACAAGCTTTCCGGCCTCGACCTCATCTATTGCGCCGATGCTTCGGTCGCGGCCCGGCGCGGATGGCGGCGCCTGACGCCGCGCTATCGCGCGCTGCGCGCGCTCGAAGCGGCCTGCTTTGCGGCGGGAGCGAATACCCGCGTCATCGCGCTCAGCCCGTCCCAGATCGAAGGCTACCGCCGTGCCTGGGGGACCGAACCGCAGCGCGTTGCGCTGTTGCCGCCCAACGTCGAGCGCGAGCGCCGGCATCCGGAGCGCCGCCTCGACGGCACGCGCGAACGCCGCCGCGCCGCGCTCGGACTTGAAGGCGAGGATTGGTGCTGGCTCGCGATCGGCCGGCAGCCGCGGACCAAAGGCTTCGATCGGGCAATCGCGGCGCTGCCGGAATTTCCGGCCGCGCGCCTGTTGGTCATCGGCCTGGCTCGATCCGACCCGGGCGCGGGATCCCTGCTCAAATCGGCGCGCAGGCTGCGGGTCGAGGATCGCCTCGCGCTGCTGGGATTTGTCGCAGACGAAGAGATCCCGGACGTCATGGCGGCCGCGGACCTGCTGCTCCATCCCGCCCGTGCCGATACCACCGGAACAGTGATCCTCGAAGCCATCGTGAACGGCCTGCCGGTGGTGACGACCGCGGTGTGCGGCTATGCCGGTCACGTGCGCGAGGCGGATGCCGGCGCCGTCATCCCCGAGCCGTTCGCGCAACGATCCCTGCTGGCGGCGCTTGGCGAAGCCAGCGATAAGGGGCGCGCCGCACAGTGGAGCGCGAACGCCATGCGCTACGGGGAGCGGCCCGAGCTCTATTCCGGTCTCGAAGTCGCAGCCGACATCATCGTGCGCGGCACCATCTAGCGATGCGCGGGGGTCGGCGTCGGAGGGGACGGGAATGAGATACGCGGTCATTCTCGCGGGCGGCAAGGGAACGCGGCTGCGGCCCTTCACCGTGACCTTGCCGAAGCCCCTGGTGCCGATCGGCGAGACGCCGATCATCGAGATTTCCATTCGCAGGCTGGCGCAGGCGCGGTTCGACGTCGCCACCCTGGCCATCAATCACATGGGGGATCTGATCCGAGCCTATTTCGGCGACGGCGAAAAGTTCGGCGTGGCGCTGCGCTACTCGCTCGAGCCGGAGCCGCTGGGCACGTTCGGGCCGCTGCGGCTGCTGCACGATCTTCCGGACCATTTCCTGGTCATGAACGCCGACGTGCTGACCGATCTCGACCTGGGCGCCTTCCTCGATCGCCACACCGCGTCCGGGGCGGCGTTCACCATTGCGGCGACCCGCCGCGACCAGGTGCTCGATTTCGGCGTGCTCGGCGTCGAAGGCGAGCGGCTGGTGAGCTTTCGCGAGAAGCCGACGCTGACCCAGACGGTCAGCATGGGAATCTACGGGGTGTCGCGTCGCGCGCTCGAGTTCATTCCGGAGCGGGGTCCGTTCGGATTCGACGAGCTGATGCACAAGATGCTCGCTGCCGGGGAGCGCATCGACATCCATCATCATGCGGGATATTGGCTCGACATCGGCCGGCCCGAGGACTACGAGCAGGCGAGCCGGGAGTTCGCGGAAAAATTCGATCGCTGACGATGGGCGCGCGCGTTCTGGTGACAGGTGGCACCGGCTTCGTCGGCCGCCGGCTGTGCGCGGCGTTGCGGGCGCAAGGGTTCGAGGTTTGGGCGCCCGGACACGCGGAGCTCGACCACGGCTGGAAAGCAGCCCCGCGCGTCGAAAAAGTATTTCATCTCGCCGCCCGGACCTTCGTCCCGGACTCCTGGAACGAGCCCGCGGAGTTTTATCGCGCCAACGTGCAGGGCACGGTCGACCTGCTCGAATATTGCCGAACGGAGGCGATCCCGCTGGTTTACGTCAGCGGCTATTGCTACGGCGTGGCCGACCGGCTGCCGATCCCGGAAACGGCGCCGTTGCGGCCGAACAACCCTTACGCCTTCTCGAAAGCCGCGGCCGAAGCCGCCTGCAGGTTCTTTTCGGAGAGGTTCCGTGTCCCGGTGACCATTCTGCGCCCGTTCAACGTCTACGGCCCCGGGCAGCGGCGGCAATTCCTGATTCCGCAGCTCATTGCGCAGGCGCTCGATCCCGCCGCGCCGGAGCTCATCGTCCACGACCCGCGTCCGCGGCGGGATTTCGTCCACGTCGACGACCTCATCACCGCCTTGTGCACGGTGCCGGTCGGGGACGAGGCACGCGTCTACAACGTCGGCTCCGGCCGCTCCCATGCCGTCGGCGAGATCGCGCAAATGGTCGAGCGGGCGGCCGGCACGACAAAGCCGATCGTGGCACGGGGCAGTTCGCGCGCCGAGGAGATTGCCGATGCGGTGGCGGATATTTCCGCGCTGCGCACGCTCGGCTGGCGGCCGCGGATCGAGCTCGCGGAAGGGCTGCGGCAGCTCGTCGCCGCAGCCCGCGCGGCGTCAAATACGGTCGTCTAGGCTGCGGCCGGTCTCGACATGCTCGAAGCCGGGGATGACCTTGGCGAGCGCTGCGACGACCTCGGCCTTGCCGAGCGGCACGCGCGCGTCGTTCACCCCCTGCTCGAGAAATTCCAGAACCGCATCGAGCTCCCGCGCGGGCGGGCCGTCATGGCGAACCGCGCGCAAGGCCTGCAGGCCGATCTCGCTCGCGACCTCGCCGGCCGACACGAACTCCTCATAAGGTTTCTCGCCGCTGGTATCGAGCGCCGTGACCAGCACGGGGTAAGCGCCGCGCGCGATCTCGCGCTCGACCGAGCCGCGCGCCGCCTCCGGGTCCTCATACAGCGCGGCGCGAAACCCGAGATGCGCGAGGGTCGCTTGGGCGACGTCGAGCAACGGCCGCAGATGTCGCTTCGGATCGAGCTTGGGGAACACGATGCAGCAAGTCGGCGCCACGATCGCGGCCAGCAGGCAAATCTGCGCGGCTTCCTGCGCACTGATGAAATACCGGCGGGTGTCGCGCGGGACCGCGAGCGGCTGCCGCCGCGAAACCCGGATCAGGAAGCTCTGCAGCAGGCTTCCGTTGGAGAACGCCACGTTCGCGAATCGCGCGGCATTGGCCGCCTCGAAATCGCCGGCCGCGCGGAACAGCACCTGTTCCATCAAACGTTTGCTGGCGCCCATCAGGCTCGTCGGATTTGCCGCCTTGTCGGTCGAGACGCAGAAGCACCGCGCGGAGTGCCCATAGGCATTGAGCCAGCGCAGCAGCCGTCGCGTTTTCAGCACGTTGGTGTCGAGCATCTGCAACAACGACGGCAGGTCCTTCTCGCCGCGCACGTGTTTCTGGGCGGCGAAATCGAGCACGAGATCGTATTTGCGCTCGCCGCGCAGCACGCGTTCCATGGCGGCGCTGCCGAGATCGAGCGGCAGAAAGCGCAGCTCGGCGGCAATCGCCGGCCCGGCGCGCGAGCGCAAATCGCGCGTGAGCTCGGCCAGAGCATTCTCCGCGGTGTCGACGACGTGGACCGCGGCCGGCCGGTAGGCCAGCAGCAGCTGCACGCTCGCGGCGCCGATGCTGCCGGCGCCGCCCAGGACCAACACGCGCCTGCCTTCGATCCCCTCCGCGAGCTCTCCCGCCCGCGCCGCCACGTCCGCATCGAACAGCGAGCGCTCGCGCCCCGTCGCAATCCGGTCGAGCCGCGGATCGCCGCAAAAGGGCGCCAGGAGACGCATCGCTTTTGGAGACGCTTGCTGCGCAGTGTGTGGTTGGCGAGCGCGCGTCAAATCGGCACCCAAGCAGGTCAGCCGCAGGCCGGGAGCGGGCCGATGGGACCGCGGGGCTGCGCCAGCTTGTACGCGAAATAGGTTCGGCTCGAAGTCGGCCCGCTCGCCGCCGTAAAGCTGCCGAGCGGCTCGACCGCCGCGTATCGAGCCAGGTGCCGCGCCGGCGCCGGACACACGCTGACCAACAGAATCGGCTCTGCCGCGGTCTCGGTCAGCGGCCGGGTCAAATCGAAATTCACGCTCGCGTCCGAGGGCCACGCCAAGATCTTCACCGGCTCGTCGCGCAGGTAGTAATACAGCGCGCCGAGCTGGTTGCGTTCATCGCCCGCGATGGTCGCCGCGCCGATTTTTCGCGCCAGCTGGCCGGCTCCCTCGGCGAAGGCCCGCCAGCCCAGCGTGCGGCGATAGAGATCGCGCTGTCCCTCGGGCAGGAACGACAGCGAGATTTTCGTGGCGAATGCGTCGCCGGCCAGAAACACGAATTGCGCGATCGCACCCAGCACGATGCTGACGCGCAGCAACCCCCAGTTCTCGCGGCGGGTGAGCACCGCGGCGGCGAGCACGATCGCCGAGACCGCGGATGTCGCCGCCCAGTTCGCATAGGCCTTGGTGAAGAGCGCCGTCGCCGTGATCAGCGCCAGCGGCGGGATCGCGAAGGCGAGCATCAGCCGATCCGACGGCGCCAGCAACTTGGAGCGCAGCCGCGCGAGGCAGACGATCAGCACGGCGAACACGATCGGCCCGATCACCGCGAACTGCGCCGCGAGAAATTCGAGCGCGCTCTTGGGATGCAGGCCGAGACTCTGCTCGGCGTTCACCACGGCGCGCGTGTGCCCGAACGTGACCAGGCCGTTGTGCAGGTTCCACAAGAGGTTCGGGGCGATTACGACGGCGCCGATCGCAAGCGCGATCCAGGGCTCGCGCCTCGTCAGCAGCTTGCGCGCGTCCGCCTCGAACAGCGCCGCCAAGCCCGCACCGAGCAGGAAATAGATCATGGCGTATTTGGCCAACAGCCCGAGTCCGAGCGCCAGTCCGAGCACGACGCTCCATGACAGCTTCGGCTGCTGCAGCAGCTTCACGTACGCGAGCAGAGCCAGCGCCCAAAACAACAACAGCGGGACGTCGGTGGAGATGATGCGGGCCGAGAATACCACGCCGGTGCCCAGCGCGGTGAGCATCGAGGCCCAGAACGCCGCGCGATCGTCATAGAGGGTCGCCGCGATCGCATAGACGAGGAGGCTGGTGGCGAAATACAGGATCGGCGCAGGCGCGCGAATGCAGGCTTCGGCGCTGCCGCAGACGTGGTCGGCGGCCGCAATGGTCCAGGCGAGCAGCGGCGGCTTGGAAAAATAGCCCCAGGCGAGATCGCGCGACCAAGCCCAATATTGCGCTTCGTCCGGGAACAGGTCGACCACCGACGCCGCGAGCCCGATCACGCGCACCAGGGTGAGCCCCGCGAGGATCGCGACGGCGAGACCCAGACGCGACTTCGCCTTCCCTCTGCCCGGAGGGGAGAGAGCCTGCCCCGGACCTGATCCGGGGTCGATCCTCGCCGAAGGCGAGAATCGGGTGAGGGGGTTATTAGCTATAGCCTCTAACAATGACCCTATCCCCCTCACCCCATCCCTCTCCCCTCCGGGGACCTCCGGGAGAGCGAGTTCCATTGCGGCTCGCTCTAGCCAAATGCGAAGGCCCTGCCATGCGGGCGGGAGGCGACAGCGCCCGGAATTTAGGCTAAACGGCCCCCCGGGAATAGTCTACGTTCGCGCACATCGCATGCCGAGCTCGATCGATCGCTACATTTTCCGCACCACCTTCGGTGCATTCCTGTTGATCCTCGTCAGCCTGACGGGGATCATCTGGATCACGCATGCGTTGCGCGAGATCGATCTGATCACGAACCAGGGACAGACCATCCTGGTATTTCTCGGCATTACCGGGCTGCTCATTCCGATCCTGGCGCAGGTCATCGCTCCGATCGCCTTCGTGATCGCGGTCGTCTACGCAATCGACAAGCTCAACGGGGACGCCGAGCTCGTGGTGATGAACGCGGCCGGCATGTCGCCGTGGCGGCTGTTCCGGCCATTTTTGGCGGCGGCCGTCACCGTGGGATTGCTGGTGGGTTTCATCAGCGCGTATCTGTCGCCGAGCCTGCAGCGGGAATTGCGCGATCGCGCCACCCGGGTCCGCACCGATCTGGTGACCAACATCGTCCAGCCCGGCCGCTTCCTGACGATCGAGGGCGGGCTGACCTTTCACATTCGCGAGCGCCTGCCCAACGGCGAGCTGTCCGGAATCCTCATCGACGACCGCAGAAATCCGGACATGCGCTCGACCTTCCTGGCCGAGCAGGGTTCGATCGTGAAGAAGGACGGCGGCACGTTTCTGGTGCTGGAGAACGGCAGCATCCAGCGGCTCGAAAAAGGCCGCTTCGAGCCGCGGATCGTGCTGTTCGACCGCTACGCGTTCGACCTGTCGCGATTCACCAATGATGCCCCCGCGCAGCTCGCGCATCTTCCGGCGCGCGAGCGCTATCTGTGGCAGCTGTTCGCTCCCGATCCCGACGATCCCTTGGTGAAGGCCCAGCCCGGGCACTTTCGCGCCGATCTCCACGACCGGCTGCTTGCGCCGCTCTATCCGCTGGCTTTCGTCGTGATCGCGTTCGCGGCGATCGGCGGCCCGCGCACCACGCGCCAAAGCCGGGCCTTCGCGGTGACCCTGGCGATCGGCGGCGTGGCGATGCTGCGATTGATCGGGTTTGCCTGCATCGTGCTCTCGATCCAGACGCCCGCCGCCCTCCTCGTCCTCTATGGCTCGGTGATCCTCGCCTGCGGCTTGGGCACGCTGGCGATCCGGCGCGGTGTCACGATCGAGCCGCCGGCCTCGCTGGCCAATTTTCTGTCTTCGATTTCCGAGCGGGTGGTGCGCGAGGCGCCGACCTGAACGACCCGCCGGCGTCGCTCGGGCGTCGGCTACCTCGGCATTCGCGAGGGCATTCCCGCAAACCCGGTTCGACCCAGGATCTCCTCGACGGCTGCGCTCACGGCCTGCGGCGGGATGCATGCCATCGCCTCGCCGCCGAACTCCCGCGCCCACAGCGTTTTTCGCAGCGGCGCGAACGGCGCCCACCGGCGCGGGTCGGTCGGCCCGAACAGGCTGACGATCGGGCGACCCGCCGCTGCGAACAGATGACCGGTGCCGCTGTCGTTGGCGACGACGACGGCAAGCCGCTCGGCGATCGCGATGGTGAAATCGAACGAGCCGCTACCGGCGGATGAGCCGGTCAAATCCACGCTCGCGAATGCCGGAACGGCGGCGCGGATCGCTTCCGCGCGCTCGATCTCGCGCGGGCCGAGCAGCAGGACCGGCGCCATGCCCCGCCCGGAAAGGCTGCGCGACAGCTCGGCGAATTTCTCGATCGGCCAATTCTTGCGCGCGTTCCGGCTTCCCACGCCGAGCCCGACATAGAGCGGCCCCTCCGGCAGTACGGCTTGCGCGGCTTGGCGCGCCGCGGTGGTTGCTTCAAGCGCTCCGCTCGCATCGGCCGCCGCTCCCAGCGCCGCCTGCGCCAGGCTCAACGCCCGCTCGCCGATGTGCCGCGGCCGCGTGAACCGGCCCGGCGGTCGCGCGCTGCTGAGGAAATAGCCCGGCAGGCAGCAGAAAAATTTCTCGTGCGCAAGGATGTGGCGCGCCAGCCAGACGTTGGCGATCCGGCTGCGCGTGTCGAAGATGAGCGAAAAGCCCGGATATTCCCGCAGCCTGCGCGCGGCCTCGCGCAGCGGCTTGCCCAGTCCCGCGTGCTCTCTCACGACGGCGAGCTCTCCCGGCATGAACTGCCGCAGCGGCCCGGCCATATCGGTCTGATGGGTCGAGATCCACCAGATCGGACAGTCCGGAAAACCCCGCGCGATCGCCCGCAGCAGCGGCAGCTTCAACAGCACGTCGCCGAGGCCCTCGCGCTCGACCAGGACCGCGATTGGGCGCGCTGGCATGCCGGCTGGCGAAGTCATGATCGCATCACTGCGTCCATCGACGGTCAGCCCCGATCCGGGACATCGAGAACCGATCGATAGAGCGCAACCCGGTCGCCCAGCAGCGCGGCCTCGAGCCGACCCGCCTGCTCGGACCAGCTGATGCCCTGCTGGTGGCGCAGCGCCGCCTCGTGCTGGCGCCGCCACAGCGCATCGTCGGTCAGAATGGAAACCGCGGCATCGGCGAAGCGCTGCGGATCCGCATGATGAAACCCGGTCACGCCGTCGATGACTCGTTCGGGCACCGCAGCCACCGGCCCGACCACGGCAGGGACACCGAGCGCCTGCGCCTCGGCCACCGCCAGGCAGAACGCCTCCGCCTTGTGGCCCAGATAGAGCAGCACGCGCGATGCCCGATTGGCCTCGATCAGCGCCTTGCGGCTCACGCTCGGATGCACCTGCACGGACCGCTTCACCTCCGGCGCGGCGCCCGCCGGAAGAAATGAACCCTCCCATGCGTCCCAGGCTTCTTGGCCGGGTTGCAGATCGTGCACGCCATAAACGTCGAGTACCGCGTCCCGCACGCGCGGCAGGATGCGATGCGCCCAGATCTCGACGAGCCCTCGCAGATTGAGCGTCGGCCGCGAGGTGAAGATCGCGCGCCGGGGCGGAGCGTTGTGCAGCGGAGGATGGCCTCGCACGTCATCCGGCAAGCCCAGCGGGATGACGATGTGAGGATCCCGGTGCGGCAGGAAAGGCGAATACATGCGGGCCTGGTGAAGGCTGGCGAGCACCGGAACCGGGCGGTACCACCACGCACGCCAGATCTTCTTGTAGTGCTTGAGCTGATTGACCGGCCAGATCACCCAAATGGCGCGGCGCCGGGGCCGCTTCACGAAGCCCAGGAGCTCCGGCTGGTGAACCGCGATGTAGAGATCGCAGCTCTCCGGACGCGGTCCGGAGAGCGGCTTCCAAAGCACGCCTTCGTGTTCGATCGGGCCGTCGCAATGGGTGTAGACGGTCACCTCATGCCGGCGTCGAGCGAGTTCACGGGCGAGCTGGATCACCGAGGATTCGGTACCGCCCAGCGCTCGTGTCTCCAAATAGGTGCCGTCATAGTGCCGGGTTTTGTCGGCAATGATGATGCTGGCCATCCGCTGGGTCCCGGGCGATCCAATTTGCACTTTGCTGCCGAACCCAGGCCATGTCAGGCCCGGCCCGCGGCCTCCGCTAGGATCGCCTCGATCTTGGGAATGTTCACCTCGGCGCTGAACTGCGAGGCGAAACGTTTGCGGCCCTCGCGCCCCATGCCGCGCCGGCGTTCGGGATCGCGCAGCGCGCGCACGATGGCTTCGCCCAGCGCCGCAGGCTTTCCCGGCGGGACCAGCTCGCCGGTGAGGCCCGGCACGATGAAGTCCGGCATGGACCCGCAAACCGTCCCCACGACCGGCAGCCCGATCGCCATCGCCTCCAGCACCACCAGCGGTCCGGTCTCCACGTGCGAAGCCTGCACATAGAGGTCGGCGGCGCGAAGCACATGCACGATGTCAGCATCCGATATCCGCGTCAGCCAGGTCACCCGTTCCGCAACGCCGAGCGCGCGCGCCCGCTCCTCGACCTCGGCGCGATAGCCGGCGCTGTGGAACCAGCCCGCCACCAACAGGCACACGTCGAGCCCGGCCTGGAGCACCTGCGGCATCGCCTCGACGATGTCGTGAACGCCCTTGCGCCGCTCGACATTGCCGATGGTGACGAGCATCAGGCGGTCTTTCGCGATGCCGAGGCGGCAGCGCGTCGACGCCGGCGCCTCGGCTGCGGGCTCGAGATAGGACTCATCGACGAAGGCGGGCACCTGGCGCAGCTTGCGGCGCGCCACCCGGTTCCAATTGTGCATGAACCGCATGGATTCTTCGTTGTGACAAATCACCCGATCGTTCACGAACCAATGCAGCTGATAGTTCAAGCTGTGCGTGGTCGCGACGCACGGCACGCGGTAGAACATGCGCAGCAATGCGCCGAACGCATGGGCGCTGCTCATATGGGTGTGAATGGCGTCGATGCCGCGACTGCGGCAGAACTCTCCGAACCGGCGGATCTCCTCCGGCACGCGCCGCAACGAGGAAGTCTGGACCTCGATGTTGCTCGGCATCGGCAGGATCGACCCGAGATCGAGACCCGGCCGCTGCAGGATGACGATCTCGTGGCCGCGCAGCGCCAGCAGGCGGGACACCACCGCCGCATAGCGGACGGCGCCGTTGACGGCATTTCCGGAATGAATCTGCAGAATTCTCATGTTACTCCGGAGCCCCCGTCCCGCGACGCCGCGATGATTTCTCTTCGCCGCCGCGACCCCATGCCCCGCCGCATACGGCGTGAATGGCTTAATATCTCGAACGGGTCACGGCAAGTCTCGCGTGATCCCGCCGACGGATCGCGGAATTGCCTGAAAACTTCGCCACGGGTATAGAAGCGGCAAACGAGATCGCAGCGGACATGGCCGACAAAAGAGCGCTCATCACCGGCATAACGGGGCAGGACGGCTCGTATCTGGCCGAGCATCTCCTCAACCTCGGGTACGAGGTATGGGGCCTCGTCCGCCGCACCAGTCTCGATCCGATGATGCGGATCGACGGGCTCGTGCATCCGCGGCGACGGATCCATATCGTCTACGGCAATTTGCGCGACGGCGCCTCGCTGCGCTCCGCGCTCGAGCAATCGCAGCCTCACGAGATCTACAATCTTGCCGCACAGTCCGACGTGGGCATCTCCTTCAAGTGCCCCGACGAGACCATGGAGGTGAACTATCTCGGGGTGGGCCGCCTGCTGCACGAGGCGATGCACGTCAATCCGCAGGTCCGAATCTATCACGCCTCCACCAGCGAGATGTTCGGGAAAACGCCGCCGCCGCAGAACGAGCACTCGCCGTTCGCGCCGGTGAGCCCCTATGGCGAAGCCAAGCTGCTTGCCTACGAGCATTTCGTCAAACCCTACCGTGACAAGCACGGCCTGTTCATGTGCTCGGGCATCCTCTTCAACCATGAATCTCCTCGCCGGGGGGAGCATTTCGTCACGCGCAAGATCAGCATGTCGCTCGCGAAGCTGAAGCTGGGGCTCCAGGACGACTTTTCGCTCGGAAACCTGCGCGCGGTGCGCGATTGGGGGTTCGCCGGGGATTACGTGAAAGCGATGCACCTGATGCTGCAGCACGAGAAGCCGGACGATTACGTGATCGCGACCGGCACGAGCCATTCCGTGCGGGACTTCGTCGAAACCGCCGCGAAGGTGCTGGAGATGGACGTGCGCTGGACCGGCGCCGGCTTCGAGGAAGTCGGATTGGACCGCAACGGCAAGGTGATCATCCGTATCGACGAGGAGTTCTACCGTCCCGTGGAAGTGCAGTCCTTGCGCGGGGACGCCAGCAAAGCCCGCCGGCAGCTTGGCTGGAGCCCGCAGGTGTCGTTTGCGGGCCTGGTGGACATGATGGTGAAGAACGACTTCGAGCGATTGGCGAGGCGGAGTTAGCGCAGTCTGCGGGAATTCGATCATTTTCGTCGAGGGGACGGGCATGGGCGCCGGAACGGCACGGGGCAACACAACAAGCGCCCTCGCGACCGGCATTTCCCCGTCGCGGGTCATGGACACGGGTCGGGAAACAATTATTTTACGACGATGGCTCGGTTGAGCCAGCTTCCCTACTCTGCGGAAGGTTGCGCGATGTTTTTGATCAAGGATCGCCTGAACAGGCCTTGGAAGCGTTTATGCAAGGCACTGATTCAACCGTATTTACGGTCGCAGCAGATCAGCTTGTCGATTGAGGACGGTCTGAAGCTGTTGTTTGTCCCCGGATGGCTTTACTTCCCATACAAAGTTGCCAAGGAGCAGAGGCGATGCGAGCCGGAATTGTCCATTCTGCGGGATATCGTGCCCAAAAATCGCATGGCGATCGACGTTGGCTCAAACCGCGGTATTTACAGCTATGCCTTGTCGAGGATAGCGGACTCTGTCGAGGCTTTCGAGCCAAATCCAAACATGGCACGGTTCGCGGCCGCAATGCTGGGGTCTCGAGCGCGAGTCCACGCGTGCGCTTTGGCCGAATATGAGGGAACGGCTACGCTGTATATTCCGAAAACCATCGACGCCGTTTCTCTTCACCTCTTGGCAAGCCTCGGCAACGTTCACCCGATGGAGACGAGCACGCTGGAAGTCCGCGTCACCAGGCTCGATACGTTTGGCTTCGACAACGTCGGGTTCATCAAGATCGACGTAGAGGGGGGAGAGGAGCAAGTTATTGAGGGAGCGCAACAAACTATCGATCGGAACCGCCCTAATTTATTGGTCGAGATGGTAGGGGGTCACACGCAGGAAGACGCGGCCGGCAGGATCCGAAAAATCAAGCAACGATTCGGCTACGACGCGTGGATCTTCGTCGGCAAGACCAAACTGGACGCCTTTCAGGCTCTGCGCGATTGTGCGGCGACTTTGCGGACGCGCAATGTCGCGTTCACCCCAAAGCCGGTCGGATGACAGATGCGCTGCTAGAATTGCGGCGGCACCGTGATGATCCAATAGCGTTCCGGCTTGCCCGCAACGCCGAGATAGTTCCGCGCGAGCTCGATCTCGCTGCGCTTGCCACGAGAGAGCCCAGACGCCAGCGCAGCGACCGCATTCACGCAATCGGTCTCCTCGACCGCGCACACGAGCGCGATGCCTTGCCGCGCGATGCGAGCCTCGTTCGCCCACGGGGTCCGCCGCGGATCGAGCACGTCGAGGGTCGAAGGCCGGTCCGGCAGATAGAACGCCACGCCGTTGCCCAGAGCGGTGTCGCTGCCGACGAGCCCCATCGGCTGCGTGGTCGTCGCACGCCAGGCTCGGTCGACCGCTTCGGCGACCAATCGATACCGCTGGGCATGGTGGGGAACGCCCTTGCGGTGGATGACATAGGCGATCGCCGGAGCGGCCAGGGTGGCCAGCACCGGCACCGCGATCGCGACGCCGAGCAGCAACGGCAAGGCGCCGCGGCGCATGCCGACGAGCGGCGAGGACATGAGCACGACCGGGAGCAGCGTGACCGCCGACATGATCCACAACGAACTGATCAGAACTTGCGCCGCCAGGCCGACCAGAATTGCGAGCAGCAGCGGCGCCCAGAATGCCACCGCGGCGATGCGACGATGCGCCGTTGCCGGCCACAACGTATCGAGGATCGCGGCGGCACTCGGCAGCGTAGCCGCCGCGGCGAGCACGATCGGAGCCGCGATATAGGCGGCGCCGCCGGCGAGGAAGCTCAACGAGCCGAGGATCGCGTCGAGAAAGCTCGGAGCCGGATGCTTGTCGAGCGCATACTCGAACGGCGCCGCCCCCTGCGTGAGCAGCCAGGCGAGATGCGGGGCGAGCGCGAGCGCGCCCGCCGCCACGGTGACCCAGGGTGCCGGCGAGCGGAAATAGCCGCTCCGGCGCGCATCGCCGAGTGCCGCGATCGCGAGTCCGCCCAGCAGCACGATCGACCAATATTTCCCCAGCATCGCCGCCGCCGCCGCGACGCCCGCGAGCGCCGCCGAGAGCAGGTCGCGCGTTTCGAACGAGCGCAAAAACCACAGCGTCGTTGCCGCCCACAGCGGGATCAGCACCGTGTTCGCGTTGAATTTCAGCGCATGGAAATTGAAGAACGGCACCAGCGTGAGCAGCGCGAGCCCGGCCGCCCGTTTCTCGCCCTCGAGCCACCGCGCCGACAGGATCCAGGCGATCCACAACGCCAGCCCGGCCAGGACCATGGCGAGCAGATAATAGGCCCAATCGGCCAGCGGGAAGATCGTGAACCAGGCTCTCACCACCCAGGCCGAGAGCGGCGGATGCTTGCTGTAGCCGAACGCCGGCTCGCGCGACCAGGCGACCGCCTCGCCCATGTCGAAATGCACGTCCTGACTGCCCTTGGCGAGCACGCCGTAGAGCGTCCACACCGCGACATAGCCGATCAGCAATCGCACCGCGGTGCGCTCGCGGCGGCTCGGATCGACCAATGCGGCGGCGAGGCGGTCGAGCGGGCCGAGCACGGCGCCGGCAAGATCGGCAACGGTCGTCATCGGCCGCCCCACGCGATCACGTCATCCGGAATCTTGCTCATGATCGCCCTTCCCCGGCCCGCCATACTTCAAGGTATACGCGCCGCCAGCGGCAACGGGTAGGAGCCGAGGTAATCGGTCGCGTAATAGACTCGCAGGTTCAGCACCGCCCTGCCGCCGCGGTGGATATCGACTCCGTCGAGAGCCTCGATGGTCCGGAAATATTTGCCGTACTCCCGCTCGACGTCGGGAATGTGCTCCTGCGTGCCGACGATCAGCGCGTCCCAGCCGGAAAATTTGCGAGGATCCCATCCGAACGCGGCGTCGCGAGGATCGAGGCACAAGCAAACGACCGGCAGGAACTTGCCGAGCTCGACGTCGACCTTGCCGATCTCGACGCGGTGCGAAGTCACCACGAACAGTCGCGGCTTTTCGAGCCAGCCGCGCGCCGTCGCTACGGTTCGCAGCTCCTTCCACTCGAGGCCCTTCAGCGTGGGATCGGCCTCGGCTCGGAACGAAGGCCGAAGCAGCAGGTGCACCCATCCGGTCGCCGCTTCGGCGCCGATCACGCCGACGATCAGAAACATCGCCGCGGTCGATGCCAGCACCCAGCGCTTCGCGACGATGTCGCCGTTCTCGAGCTTCTGCGCGACGAGCTTGCCGAGCAGGGCAAACAGCATCAGATATCCGGGTGCCTGCCAATGATAATGACCGCCGGTCGGCACCCAAAGCGCGACCGAGGTGAACAGCACGATCGGAACGCTGGCGACGCACAGGATGAGCCAGCTCCTGGGGTCCGCGCGACCCACGCGCACGGCCTGCACGCACGCGAGCAGCATCGGGATCCAGATCCATGGACCGATCAACGCCGCTTGCCCCAGAATGCTGTCCATGAACCATCGCAGCTGGATTCCGCGGTGTTCCACGACGCGCTCGCCTTGAAATCCGAAGGAAATCCAATCGTTCTGCCAGTTCCAAATCAGCACCGGGCTGAACAGAAGGATCGCGATCGCGCACGCGATATAGGGACCCGGTTCCCGGAACCAGCGCCGATGTTCGCGGCTCGTCAAGGCGAACAGCACGACGCCGACCGGCAGCAGCACGGCGTAATATTTCGACAGCAGCGCAAGTCCCAGCCAAAAGCCGGCCTGCGCCCAGACGAGATTTGGATGCTCGAGTTTGCCGTCATAGGCCAGCCGCACGATGCAGTAGGTCGCCGCAAGGACGCACAGGATCAGCGGACCGTCGGGCTGAACCCAAGCCCCGAGACTGATGGCGAACAGCGGTGAGATGTTGAGCAGCAGCGCTGCGAATGCCCCCGCCGTTTTCCCGAACAGGAATGCGGTCAGGCGGAACAGGAGCCAGGTGGTCGCAATGAACATCAACATGAACGGCGCCCGGACGACGAGGACGGCATCCGAGCCCGTCAGCTTCATGGCCGCCCAGGCGATCCAGAACGAGAGCGGCGGATGATCGTAATAGCTGAGCGCGAAATGCCGCGCAGCGGCGATGTAATAGGCCTCGCTATGGCCGAGGTCGATCACGGTGGCGGCGAACAGCAAGCGGATGCCGGTTCCGAGGCAAATCGTCCAAGCGACCAGCGCCGCAGGCGAGTCGAATCCGATGCCGGCGAGCCGGCCGGGCGCCCGGGCGAATACGCTCGCGCTCGTGCGCATCATCGGCTGCGCCAGACGAACACGGACGTGACCACGTAATTCCACACCACGCCCATGATCGCTCCTCCCAGCCCGGCGAGCCACCAGGCCCCGTTCGACGCGAACAGCCAATTGCCCACGCCGATGTTGGAAACGGCGCCGATCAGCGACACGACGTAGAACCGCAGGAGACCGGTGGCGAATCTCCGCCCGGTCAGACGTCGGTCACGGTAGGTGACGAGATTGTTCAGGACGAAATTGGCGGCGATGGCCGCAAGCGTAGCGCTCGTCTGTGCGGCCGCGAACGACAATCCGAGCCATTCGAAGCTCGCGGCCAGCACCAAGAAATGCGCGCCGAGCCCGATCAGGCCCATCAGAGCGAACAGGACGAAGCGGATTCCCAACAGGTCGTTGGTGGCCTTGGCGAGCAGCAGCCCGACAAATTCCAGCAGGACGCGCGAGTCGAGCTTGCTCGTTCCGTGCAATCGCGGACGGAAGCGATAGGGCAGTTCCGCGACCCGCAGCCGGCCGCGCGCGGTCAGCACGATGTCGAGCAGAATCTTGAAGCCTTGGGTGGAGAGCTGCGGCGCAAGATCCTCGATGACCTCGCGCCGCGCCATGAAATAGCCGCTCATCGGGTCGCTCAGCTCGGTCCCGAGCAGGGAACCGGTGATCGCGGTCGCCCAGCGGCTGGTGCGCAACCGCGATTGCGTCAGGGCATCGGCCGAGCCCCCGGCCTGGTAGCGGCTGCCCACCACGACGTCGGTGTCGCCGCTGCGAAGGGCGGCGACCATGGGCGCGAGCAGCGCCTCGTCGTGCTGCAGATCGCCGTCGATCACCGCGACGTAGCGCGCCTGGCTGGCGAGCATGCCCTCGAGGCAGGCGCCGGCAAGACCGCGCCGGCCGATGCGGCGGATGCAGCGGATGCGGGCATCCGAACCGCCCATGGCCTTGGCGGTCGCGGCGGTGCCATCGGGAGAATCGTCGTCGACGAACATCAGCTCCCAATCGATACCGGGAAGAGCCGCGCCGATCCGCTCGACGAGGTCGGGGACATTGTCGCGTTCGTTCAAGGTCGGTACCACGATCGTGAGCTCGGGAGCGGCGCGAAATTCCGCGGCCGCCCGGATCGCGGGCCTCCCCGCCGGCGCCTCCCCCGCACGCAGCCGCACGCCGCCGGTCATCGCGGTCCACGCCCTTGCGATCGGCCGACCAGCGCGCTGGTGCTGTGTCCGGGAACGCTGGCGACGATGATCACCTCGCCGCCGTCGGCTTCCACGACTTCCCTGCCGACGACCTCCTCGCGGCGGTAATCCCCGCCCTTGACCAGCACCATCGGGCGCACCTTTCGGATCAGCGCGAGCGGGGTGTCCTCGTCGAAGATGACCACCAGATCGACGGCCTCGAGCGCGGCCAGCACTTCGGCGCGCGCCTTCTCGTTCTGGATCGGCCGGCCGTCGCCTTTGAGCCGCGCCGCGGATGCATCGCCGTTGAGCCCGACCACGAGCCGATCGCAGGCGGCACGCGCCTCGACGAGCACGCGGACGTGGCCGGGATGCAGGAGATCGAAGCAGCCGTTGGTGAATCCCACCCGCAAGCCGTGCCGCCGCCATTCGCCGAGCCGCTCGTCGAGCAGCGACCAGTCGAATACGATCTTCGCTTCCGACGCGAGCGAGGCGGCGGGAAGGATGCGGGAACGCAGCTCCGCGGCGGAAACCGTCGCGGTGCCGCGCTTGCCGACCACGACGGCGGCGCCGGCGTTGGCGGCGCGCGCCGCCGATTCGAACCCGGCGCCGAGCGCCAGCAGACACGCCAGCACCGCCACCACGGTGTCGCCCGCGCCGGATACGTCGCGGATCTTGACCGGATAGGCCGGCACATGGACCGGCGCCGCACCCTCGACGACCAGCGTCATGCCCGCCTCGCTGCGCGTCACCAGCACGGCCCGGCTTTCGAGCGTGCGGCAAAGCTCCGCCGCCGCCGCGGCGATGTCTTCCTCCTCCACCGCGGCGCGGCGCGTCGCGTCGGCAAGCTCCTTGCGATTGGGCGTGATCACGGTCGCGCCGCGATAGATGCTGAAATCGCTGCCCTTGGGGTCGACCACGAGCGGCTTGCCCTGCTGCCTTGCGGCATCGATCAATGCGCGGATGACCCGCGGGGTAAGAGCGCCCTTGGCGTAATCCGAGAGCACGACCGCGCCCGCGCGCGGCATCGCCGCGAGCGCGTGGCCGATGAGCGCCTGCTCGCTGTCGCGATCGACCGGCTTGGCGAGCTCCCAATCCGCGCGCAGCAAGTGCGTCGAAAAGTGCTCCGAGACGAACCGCACCTTGCGCGTGGTGGGGCGCGAGCGATCGGTGACCAGATACGCCTCGATCCTGGGCTCGCCGAGCAAGGCGTTCATCAGCCGCCGCCCCGCCTCGTCCTCGCCCACCACGCCCACGAACAGACATCGGGCTCCGAGCGCGGCGATGTTGCGCGCCACGTTACCGGCGCCGCCGATCACCACTTCCTCGCGTCCCACCGCGATCACCGGCGCCGGGGCCTCCGGAGAGATCCGCAGCACTTCGCCGTAGACGAAATCGTCGAGCATGAGGTCGCCGATGCAGAGCACGGTCTGGCTCGCAAGCTCGGGCAACCGGTGCTCGAAATCGAACATCATGGGCTATGACCGTCGCTCATCGATAGCGGTCGCCGGCATCGAGATAGTTCGTCACATAATCCCGCACCGATTGCTCCAGGGGGGCGAACTGCCCGGCATATCCGGCGCGGCGCAGGTTCTCGACCGGCGCTTGCGTGAAATATTGGTAGCTCGCCTGGATCGCCGGCGGCATTTCCACGTAGTCGATGTTCGGCGCCCGGCCCAGCGCCTCGAACATGGCGACCATCATCTCGCGAAAGCTGCGCGCGGTCCCGCTGCCCACATTGTAGATCCCGCAGACCGCGGGCGTCTCGAGCAGCCAATCGACCACGCCGACGGCATCCTTCACGTAGATGAAGTCGCGCCGCTGCTCGCCGTCGCCGACGCCTTCCCGGTACGACTTGAACAGCTGCACCGGGCGGCCGCGCTTGGCCTCGTCGAACACTTTGGCGAGCACGCTCATCATCGCGCCCTTGTGATACTCGTTCGGACCGAACACGTTGAAGAATTTCAGGCCGGCCCATTGCGGCGGCAGCTTGTGACCCTTGCTGAAGCGGTCGACCACCGCAAGGTCGAACAGATGCTTGCTGAAGCCGTAGAGATTCATCGGCCGCAGCCGTTTGAGCGCCGCGAGCGAGCAATCGTCGGAAAACCCCGCCGCTCCGTCGCCGTAGGTCGCGGCCGAGGACGCGTAGAGGAACGGCGTGCGGCTCGCCGTGCACCAATCCAGCAGTCGCAGCGACAGCCCGAAATTGGTGGCGATGACGAGATCGCCGTCGCTCGCGGTCGTATCGGAAATGGCGCCCAGATGAATGACGGCGTCGAGCTTGCGCCCGGCGAGCCATTTTTCGAGATCGATGGGCGCGACCACATCCGCGAGCTGGCGTTTCTGCAGGTTGCGCCACTTGCTCCCGCTCTCGAGCCGGTCGCTGATGGCGATGTCGGTGCGCCCCCGGTCATTGAGGTTCGCGACCACGTTCGACCCGATGAATCCGGCCCCGCCGGTTACCAGCAGCATCGGCCCCCTTCACGCGGCTTGTCGTTTTCTAAAGACCGCGCCCTCCTTTGCCCCAGTCCGCACGCCCGCGCAATATCGGCCGGCGGGCCGCTCCCGACGCAATCCCGACACAATCCGGGGCGCCCGATTCTGCGATGAACAGCGACCTTCGAGCCGCCTATTCGGGCTGGACAGGGTTCGCCGCTCCGGGTACCGCCTGCCCGGTATGAGCACGCTTTCCCAGGCCGCGGACAGCCCGATCCTGATCGTTCCCTACATGTGGATCGGCGATTTCGTTCGCTGTCATTCCGTGGTGAAGCTGTTGAAGGCGCGCTTTCCCGCGCGTCCCGTCGACCTGCTCGCCACCCATTTGTGCGCGCCGCTGCTCGATTACATGCCGGGCGTGCGCCAGGGCATCGTCTGGGATCTGCCGCGGGGACGGCTTGCCGTCGCCCGGCACCACGCGCTCGCGCGACGGCTGCGCGTCGAGCACTATGGCACGGCCTTGATCATGCCGCGCACCTGGAAATCGGCGCTGGCGCCGTTTCTCGCCGGCATCCCGGAACGCATCGGCTTTTTCGGAGAGCTCCGGTTCGGCCTGCTGAGCGACGTGCGCTGGGGCGAGCGCGCGCTTCCCCGCATGGTCGACCGCTGTGCCTCGCTCGCATTGCCGCGCGGCGCACCGGCACCGGACCGATGGCCCGCACCCGAGCTGGTGGTGCCCGACGCCGAGCTTGCCGACTGGCGGCGCAGGTCCGGCTTTCTCACGACCGAGGCCTTGGTGGCGTTGGCGCCGGGCGCAGTCGGACCCTCGAAACGCTGGCCAATTGCTTCCTATGCGATATTGGCGCGGCGATTGGCGGAGCAAGGATTTACGCTCGTGGTCGTGGGCGGTCCCGACGAGAAGCCGCTGGCGGCCGAGATCGCGGCAAGCGCCGGCGGCAAGGTGCGCGACCTTACCGGGCCCGACTTGCGCAACGCGATCCTGGCGCTCGCGGCCGCGAAGGCGGCGGTGTCGAACGATTCCGGGCTGCTGCACGTCGCCGCCGCGCTCGGCACGCCCGCGATCGGGATTTTCGGGCCGACGAGCCCGTGGCACTGGGCCCCGCTCAATCCGCTTGCCGCCACCATCGAGACCGCAACCGAGCTCGATTGCCGTCCCTGCCACAAGCCGACCTGCCGGGTCGGCCACCACCGCTGCATGCGCGACATCGATCCCGAGCAAGTGCTCGCGGCGACGCGCGCCGCGCTGGCGCCGGTACCCGTCCGGCCGCCCAGTCCCGCTTTTCCCTCGACAAATGGTTAAATGTTGGCCTGCGGCCCGCAACAACGTTAGATTGCCACGGACCAACGGAAGAAAAACGAGTTCTCTCGTAATGGGCGGTGCACGCCATAGCTAGTGGCCGATTCAAATATTTTAATCGGCTGCCATCCGAGGCGGTTCCCGGTCTCGAAAAAAGACCTTGCAGATTGATCCCACTGCCCGGCCGCCATACCGACCGCACTCCCCGAGGAACTTGGGCGAGATCGGAACGTTGATGCGACTGCGGCGGTGCATATGATTCACCTGCTGGCGGAATCCGCACGATTGCCAGCGGGCTCCGACGGGCTCACATCCAGTACGTACAGTTACTTGGGTGCCAAATCTCATGGGGAACTGAATGGTCGAGCCGTATGGCGAGGTGCTGATTGAAAGCCGGAAGCGCCGTCCGGTCGCCGACATTCGCGTCCGCGGATTACTGGAGGCGGCCGCGCGCGCGGAGCTCGGCCGATTCAGCGCGTTACTGGAGGCGCTTCCGGCCGCCATCTACACGACCGATCCCGCGGGGCGGATCACTTCCTACAATCAGGCGGCCGTCGAGCTGTGGGGGTGCCGCCCCGAGCTGGGCAAGAGCGAGTGGTGCGGCTCGTGGCGGCTCTATTGGCCCGACGGCAGGCCGATGCCGCACGATCAATGCCCGATGGCCGTCGCGTTGAAGGAACGACGACCCCTCCAGGGCGCGGAGGCATTGGCCGAGCGGCCCGACGGCACCCGCGTTCCGTTCCTCGCCTATCCTTCGCCCTTGATCGACGAATCGGGGGCACTGCTCGGTGCGGTGAACATGCTGGTCGACATCACCGAGCGCGAGCGTGCGGCGCACGATGGCCAGCTGCTTGCCTCGATCATCGAGTGCTCCGATGACGCGATCGTAACCAAGGACCTCGACGGCATCATCACCAGCTGGAACCAGGGTGCGGAGCGTCTTTTCGGTTATTCCGCCGAAGAAGTGCTCGGTAAGTCGATCACGATCCTCATTCCGGCGGATCGTCGAGACGAAGAACCGGGAGTTCTTGCGCGCATCCGGCGCGGCGAGCGCATCGACCATTACGAAACGGTCCGCCAGCGCAAGGACGGGAGCCTGATCGATATTTCACTCACCGTCTCGCCCGTAAAGGATGCCGACGGCAAGATCGTCGGCGCGTCGAAGATCGCTCGCGACATCACCGAGCGCAAGCGGGCCCAGGAGCAACAGAGTCTTCTGCTTCGAGAGATGAGTCACCGCGTCAAAAACCTGTTCGCGGTCGCGAGTAGCGTCGTGACGCTGAGTGCCCGCTCCGCCGACACGCCGGAGAACATGGCCAAGGCAGTTCGCGCCAGGCTGGATGCGCTCACGCGCGCTCAAGAGCTTACGCGCCCGGGGTTGATGGGCACGCCGGAGAAATCCAGCCCCGATACCACCCTGCAAGCTCTCGTCCGAACGATTTTGTCGCCTTATGTCGATTGGTCCAAGGAACCCGAGCGCGTGTCGATCTTTGGACCCGACGTGCCGATCGCCGGGAGCGCCGTGACGGGCCTCGCGCTGCTCCTGCACGAGTTTGCGACGAACGCCGCCAAATACGGGGCCCTGGCGTCTCCAACCGGCTGCATCCATCTCGATTGGTTCGCGGACGGGCGCGAGCTCGCACTGACATGGAAAGAGCATGGCGGGCCTGCCGTCGACGGACCGCCGCAGGACGAAGGCTTCGGCAGCATGCTCGCCCGTCGAATCGTCAGCGGCCAGTTCGGCGGCCGGCTCTCGCGCGATTGGACACCCGAAGGATTGACGATTCACCTATCCGTGCCGATCGAGCGGCTCGCCAAGTAATCGATCGAGCGCGACGGCCCAACGGCGTACCCCCCGCGAATGTGACGACTGCCGAAACGCCGTGTAGGATGGCCATCGCGGCGCTGCGGCGCCGCACATCGGCAGGCCAGAATCCAGGCTCGCGGGAGGGAAGCATGGCATTTCCGCTGACATCGTGGCTGCAGAGGTGACGGTGACTCGCGGCATAACGGAGGCTCGCGGGCGCGAAATCGCCGTGTATTTGCAGCGTTCGCGCGACGCCTTCGAGCGCGCGATCGCGGACCGTGGGTTTATCTCGGCCGTAGCCGCGATCTCCGAGGTCATTGCCGCTGCCTACCGCAACGGCGGCAAGCTGCTCATCGCCGGCAACGGCGGCAGCGCGGGGGATGCCCAGCACATCGCCGCCGAGTTCCTGTCGCGTTATCTCCTGGACCGGCAGCCGCTGCCGGCGATTGCGCTCACCACCGATACGTCGGTGCTCACCGCGGTCGGCAACGATTATGGGTTCGAACGCGTGTTCGAGCGCCAGGTCCGCGGGCTCGGCCGGCGCGGCGACGTGTTCCTGGCCATCTCGACCTCGGGACGCTCCGCGAACGTGCTCGCGGCATTGCGGGCGGCGCGCGAGATCGGCTTGGTCACCGTCGGCTTCACCGGATCCGGCGCCAACGAGATGCGCGGACATTGCGACCATCTTCTCTCGGCGCCCTCCGAGGAGACCGCGGTCGTTCAACAGATCTATCTCGTGGCCGCGCACGCCATTTGCGGCGTCGTCGAGCGCGAATTGTTCGACCGTTCCGGAGCCTGAGCCGATGCCGGGTCTGAGCTCCACCGCGCTGCGCACCGCCGAGTTCCGGAAAATCCTGCTGATCAAGTTCTCGGCGCTCGGCGACGTCGTGCACAGCATCCCGGTGCTGAACAAGCTGCGGCGGCGCTATCCGTCGGCCGAGATCGATTGGCTCGTCCGCCCGGCGTTTGCCGAGCTCATCGCCCACCATCCCGCCGTGAGCCATGCGATCCCCTTTCCGCGCCGGCGCTGGGCCGGGCCGTTGCGCGAGCAAGGGCCGCGGCTCGCCGCCCTGGCGCGGCTGCTCTTGCAGCTGCGCTCGCGCCGCTACGATCTCGTGATCGATCTGCAGGGGCAATTGCGCAGCGCCATCCTCGCGCTCGCAACCGGCGCGGACGTACGCATCGGCTTCGATCGCCCGCGGCCGGAAATCCGGCGCACGTCCCCGCGCGAGCTACCGGCGGAAGCCTGGAAACATTGCTGGCAGGGCGCCCGCGAAGGCGCATGGCTGGCGTATTCGCATCACATCGCGCTGCCCACGATCGACCTGCACGCGGTCGATCGCTATCTCTGCCTCGGCCCGATGCTGGGGCTCGACCTGGACCCTCCGGATTTTTCCTTCGTCGTTCCCGCCGCCGCGCTCACCCGGGTCGAGCCGTTGCTGTCGGGCGACGGCGCCCGCGGGCCGCTCGAGCAATCCGCGCCGATCGTGCTCGCGCCGAGCACGCGTTGGGAAACCAAGCACTGGCGCCGCGAGGGTTTTTGCGAGGTCGCGCGGCACTTCGTGGCGAAGGGCCGTGCGGTCGCGCTGATCGGCTCGGCCGAAGAGCGCATCGCCTGCGACGCGATCGCGGCGGCCGCGCCCGGCACGTTGAACCTCGCCGGCCGGACCAGCGTGCCCGAGCTGGCGGCTCTGCTGCGGTGCTGTGCCGTCTGCGTGACCAACGATTCGGGTCCCATGCACCTTGCCGTCGCGCTCGGCCGGCCGGTGGTGAGCCTGTTCGGACCTTCCGACCCGCTGTGGATCGGCCCCTACCGCCGACCGGACGCGGTCATCCGCGTCAACCTGCCCTGCTCGCCGTGCTATTTGCGCGAGCTCTCCCGCTGCCCGTATGACCATGCCTGCATGCGGCAAATCTCCGGCGCAACCGTGATCGAGCGCATCGAGGCGACCCTTGCCGCCGCCGATCCCTTGACCGTGTTGCCCGTCGCGGCCGCCCGCTAAGGAGATCTTCACCGCGATGCGCTAGGCCAAGCGGCCAGCTACGCGATCGGGGCGGCAAAACGCATGACCATCCTCGTCACCGGCGGCGCCGGCTATATCGGAAGCCAGATGGCGTACCAGCTCGTCGATTCCGGCGAGCGGGTGGTCGTGCTGGACAATCTGTCGACCGGCTTCGATTGGGCGATCCCCCCCGGAGTGCCGGCGGTCGCGGGCGACGTGGGCGACGCGCGTCTCCTCGACGCGCTCATGGCCGAGCACCGCGTCCGCGCCATCCTGCATTTCGCCGCCTCGGTCGTGGTTCCCGAATCGGTCGCCGACCCGCTGCGTTATTACCGCAACAACACGGTGAACTCCCGCAGCTTGATCGAGGCCGCCGTCCGCGGCGGGGTCGAGCATTTCATCTTTTCCTCGACCGCGGCCGTCTATGGCGAGCCGAGCAAAATCCCGGTTGCGGAAGACGCCCCGCCCCGGCCGATGTCGCCCTACGGCTCCTCCAAGCTGATGGCCGAGATCATGCTGCGCGACGCCGCACAGGCGCACGGTTTCCGCTATATGATCTTGCGGTATTTCAACGTGGCCGGCGCCGATCCGCGGCTGCGTACCGGCCAATCGACGCGGGGTGCGACGCATCTCATCAAGGTCGCGGTCGAGACCGCGCTCGGCCTGCGGCCCAAGCTGGAAATATTCGGTACGGATTACCCGACGCCGGACGGTACCTGCATCCGCGACTATATCCATGTCGGCGATCTCGCCGCCGCGCATTCCGATGCGCTCCGATACCTGCGGGACGGGGGAGAGTCGCTCACGCTCAATTGCGGCTACGGCCGCGGTTTTTCCGTTCTCGAGGTGATCGACGCGGTCAAGCGCGCGTCCGGCGTCGATTTTCGCGTGGATTTTGCCGCGCGCCGCCCGGGCGATCCCACCCGTATCGTCGCCGCGGCGGATAAAGCGCGGGCCCTGCTCGGCTGGCAGCCGCGGCTGGGCGATCTCTCGACCATCGTCGCGCATGCGCTGGCATGGGAGCGCAAACGCATGGCGCTCGGGAGCGGGCAGGCGCACGCCGGCTGATTTCCCCTTGAAAAATCCGCCCGCGAGGGGCAAGGAACGGGGCTCGGCGGGGCCGGTCCGGCGTTCGCGATTCGCGGACTTTCGGCGGCGGTGGAAGGCGGATGTTCAAGTCGAAGCTCGCGTCCTTGTTTGCCGATCCTTACGGCGCACCTGCCCTGGTGCGGCGGCTGTTGACGGAGCAGGGGCTCGACAATTGGCGGCGCTACGCCGTGTCGTTCGCCCTGATGGGCATCGCCGCCGGCTGCACGGCGTTCTCCGCCTATCTGATCGGGCAGCTGGTCAACCAGGCCTACGTCCAGAAGGATTTCCCCGGCATCGTCGGGCTCGGCATCCTCACCGTCGTGCTGTTCGCGGTGAAGGGAGCGAGCACCTACGGCAACGTCCTGGTGCTGTCGCGGATCAGCAATCGCATCGTCGCGCAAAATCAGCGCAAGGTATTCGACAAGCTGCTCAACGAGAGCATCGGCTTCATCACTGCGCGGCATTCCTCCGAGTTCATTGCCCGAATGTCGGCCGGAGCTTCCGCGGCAAGCGCGGTGCTCAACATGCTGATCACGGCGGCGGGCCGCGATTTCCTGTCCCTGGTCGGCCTCACCGCGGTGATGGTGATCCAGGATCCGGTGATGTCGATCGCGAGCTTCATCGTCGCGCCGCCCGCCATGCTGGTGCTGCGCAAGCTGATCCGCCGCATCCATAGCGTCGCCAGGAACCGCTACACCGGCGGCGCGCAGATGCTGGAGGCGATGCAGGAGGCGATCCAGGGCATCCGCATCGTCAAGGCGTTCACGCTGGAAGAGGCGATGCTGCAGCGGCTCGATCGCACCGTCGACGCGGTCGAGCATGAATCCAACGTGATGGCGCGGGTGACGAACCGCACCACTCCGGTGATGGAGACGCTCGGCGGCATCGCCGTGGCCTTCGCGGTCGTCTACAGCGGCTATCGCGTGATCATGACCGGGGCGACCCCCGGCGAGTTCTTCTCGTTCATCGCCGCCTTCCTGCTCGCCTACGAGCCCGCCAAGCGCCTGGCGCGGCTCAATCTCGACCTGCACAGCAATCTGTTCGGCGTGAAGATCCTGTTCGAGCTGATCGACGGCACGCCGACGGAGCCGATCGAGGACGGCAAGCCGCCGCTGCGGCTGCAGCGGGCGCGCATCGAGCTCGCCGCCGTGCGCTTCGCCTATCGTCCCGACGAGCCGGTCATGCGCGACATGAGCTTCGTGGCCGATCCGGGAAAGATCACGGCCCTGGTCGGCCCCTCGGGCGGCGGCAAGTCGACGGTGCTGGCGCTGCTGCTGCGCTTCTATGAGCCGCAGGGCGGCAGCATCTTGATCGACGGGCAGGACATCCTGGCGGTATCGCGGCGCTCGCTGCGCCGCCAGATCGGCTACGTCGGCCAGGACGTGCATCTGTTCGGCGGCTCGATCCGCGACAACATCGCGTTCGGCCGGCTCGGCGCGCCGGAAGAGGCGATTCTCGCCGCCGCCAAGGCCGCCCACGCCCACGACTTCATCATGAGCTTTCCGCAAGGCTACGACACGCCGGTCGGCGAGCACGGGCTGCAGCTTTCCGGCGGCCAGCGCCAGCGCATCGCGATCGCCCGCGCCTTGATCAAGGATGCGCCCATCATCCTGCTCGACGAGGCGACCGCATCGCTCGACAGCGAATCCGAGCGCCAAGTCCAGGATGCCATGGGCCGTTTGTGCCAAGGCCGCACCACGCTGGTGGTGGCCCATCGTCTCGCCACGATCATGCACGCCGACCGTATTCTCGTGGTCGAGGCCGGCGCCGTCGTCGAGACCGGCCGGCACGAGGAACTGCTGCGCAAGGGCGGCCGCTACGCCTCGTTCTATCGCCTCCAGCTGAAAGATCAGGCGCCGCCGCCCGAGCCGATCGCGCTGGGCGCCGCATCGGCTTGAAGATCCGGCCGCGCGGATTTGATGAGGGAGCGAGGCTGATGAGCGCGGACCGACGCTATGTGATCGATCCCCCGCCGCAGCCCGCGCTCGCGGTCGCCGGGTCGGATCGGCTGTTTCCGGTCCGCCGCGTATGGTGCGTAGGGCGAAATTACGTCGAGCACATAAGGGAAATGGGCCAAGACGAGCGCGCTCCGCCGTTCTTCTTCGCCAAGCCCGCCGACGCGCTGGTGCCCGACGGGTCGAGCATCCCCTACCCTGCCCTGACCAAGGACCTGCATTTCGAAGTGGAATTGGTGGTGGCGCTCAAGGCCGGCGGGCGCGACGTCACGCCCGAGCGGGCGCTCGACCTCGTCTTCGGTTACGCGGTCGGGATCGACCTCACGCGCCGGGATCTGCAGATCGCCGCGCGCGAAGTCAAGCGTCCGTGGGAGATCGGCAAGGCGTTCGATCATTCGGCGCCCTGCGGGGCGCTCGAGCCGGCCGCCGAAATCGGCCATCCGGCCAAGGGCCGCATCCGGCTTTCGGTCAACGGCACATTGCGCCAGGACGGGGACCTCGAGCAATTGATCTGGAGCGTGCCGGAGGTCATCGCCAAGCTGTCGCAGCAGGTGGCGCTCGCCGCCGGCGACGTGATTTTCACCGGCACGCCCTCCGGCGTGGGCGCCACCGTGGCGGGCGACCGGATCGAGGCCGAGATCGACGGCGTCGGCAAGCTCGCGGTGACGATCGCGCCGCCGCTGCGCCCCGCGCACGCCCGATGAGTTCGCGCCGACGCCTGACGGTCGGGTGAGCAAAGCCATGTCGGCGTCGTCGCGAATCCTCGAGATCGGCGATTTTCATTATGTGAAAGACCAATATCCCGAGCGCACCACGCTGTTGTGGACCGGAGGGCGCTCGCCGCTGCTCGACCGATCGCAATATTTCGACTGCACCCCCGCGCGCTTCCTGCGGGCGATGGCCGACGTGCGGGCCGGGCGCTACGATCTCGTCGTCGCCTACATGGGCCTGCGCAGCCCCTGGCATCCGCGCAATTGGCTGCGCGCGCTCTCGGCCGAGCCGATGCGACCCCTCACGGCGCTGAGCCGCGTGTTCGGCGTAAGCTGGCTGCGCTTCATTTCCATCCCGGCACCGCTCGTCGCGCTCGACATGAACGACGCCTTCATCCTGGGCCGCCACAATTTCTTTCTGCTCGACAAGGCGGATCTCGTCTTCAAGCGCGAACTGCCGGTCGATCGCTGGCATATGCTGTGTCATTCGCTGCACCCGATGCTGCCGACCCGCCGCATCCGGCGGCAGCCGCGCTGGCAAGAGCGGCTCGCGAAAATCCAGCCGATCGCCTTGCCCGCGCCCGTGATCGACACCGGCTCAGCCGGACACGGCGGGTTTCCGCAAAAAACCGTCGACGTGTTCTTCAGCGGCAACGTCGCGGAAAATTCCTGGGTCCGCCGCACCGGCATGGCGGAGCTCGAAGAATTGGCGCGGCGCGGCGTCAAGGTCGACGTTGCGGCCGAGCGGCTGCCGCCGGAGGAGTTTCGGCGCCGGCTCGCGCGCGCGTGGCTGGCGTGGTCGCCGTCGGGCTTCAGCTGGGAGTGCTTTCGCACCTCCGAGGCGGCGCAATGCCTGGCGGTGCCGGTGTTGAATTATCCCACGGTCGAGCTGCACCGGCCGCTGATCGATGGCCGGCACGTGATCTATTACAGCCCCGAGCCGGGCGGCCTCGTGCGCGCGGTGGAATCGGCGCTCGGCGACAAGCAGCAGCTCGAGCGGATGGCGCTCGCCGCGCGCGAGCATGTGCTGCGCTACCACACCCCGCGCGCGCTCGTGGATCACGTGATCGAATGCGGCCTGGCGTCGGGTCGCAGGTCCGGGGTCGGAGATCGCTAGTCACAGCAGCAATCAGGCTTTTGCCCGGAAGCTGATTTCCGATCACCGATCGCCGACCCCCGACGCGAGCGCGGCAGCGCTTCAGTCGAGCGCATATCTGTTCTTGTAGTCCTCGGTGCGGGAAGCATCCTGCGCCGACTTTTCCAGGAACGCGTTGCCGCAGACCAGGAGATCGATCTGCGTCCCCATGAAACAGCGGAACGCGTCCTCGGGAGTGCACACGATCGGCTCGCCGCGCACGTTGAACGAAGTGTTGACCAGCACCCCGCAGCCGGTGCGCGCCTTGAACGCCGACAAGAGCCCGTGGTAGCGCGGGTTGGTCCGCCGGTCGACCGTCTGGACGCGGGCCGAGTAGTCGACGTGGGTGACCGCCGGGATCTGCGAGCGCACCACGTTGAGCTTGTCGATCCCGAACATTCGTTGCTCCGCCGCGGTCATGGCGCGGCGACGATCGGCGCGCACGTCGGCGACGAGCAGCATGTAGGGGCTGTCGCGATCGAGCTCGAACCATTCGGCGATATCCTCGCGCAGCACCGAGGGCGCGAAGGGCCGGAACGATTCCCGAAATTTCACCTTTAGATTCAGCATCTTCTGCATGGTCGGCGAGCGCGGATCGCCGAGAATCGACCGGTTTCCCAGCGCCCGCGGACCGAACTCCATGCGGCCTTGAAACCAGCCCACCGCCTTGCCGGCGGCGAGCGCGTCGGCGGTACGCGCGATGACCCTGTCGTCGGAGAGCATTTCGAACCGGGCGCCGGCGCCGGCCAGCCGCGCGGCGATCTCGCGGTCCGGGAACGACGGGCCCAGATAGGCGCCGTTCATGCGATCGCCGCCGCCGACCCGCGGCTTGCCGAATTCGGTGTGCCAGGCCGCGAGCGCGGCGCCGACCGCGCCGCCGGCGTCGCCCGCCGCGGGCTGGATCCAGATATCGCGAAACGCGCCGTCGCGCAGGATCTTGCCGTTGGCCACGCAGTTGAGCGCGACGCCGCCCGCGAGGCAAAGATCGGGTATGCCGTATTCCCGCGCCAGCGTCCGGGTCAGGCGCAACAAGATCTCGTCCGTCACGGCCTGGATCGAGGCCGCGACGTCCATGTGGAACTGGGTCAGCAGCTCGGTTCGCGGATCGCGCACCGGCTCGCCGAACAGACCCGCGAATCGGCCGTTGGTCATCGTCAGGCCGGTGCAATAATTGAAATACGACTGATCGAGACGAAACGTTCCGTCCTCCTTCAGGTCCACGATCTTGTCGAGGATCAGATCCTTGAACCGCGGTTCGCCATAGGGCGCAAGGCCCATGACCTTGTATTCGCCCGAGTTGACCTTGAAGCCGGTGTAGTAGGTGAAAGCCGAGTAAAGCAGCCCGAGCGAATGCGGGAAATGCAGCTCCTTTTCGATCTCGAGCCGGTTGCCGCGTCCGATGGCGACCGTCGACGTCGCCCATTCGCCGACGCCGTCGATGGTGAGCACGAGGGCTTGCTCGAACGGCGAGGGAAAGAAAGCGCTGGCGGCATGACTGTAGTGATGCTCGGCGAACAGCAGCCGCTCGCGCACGTCGTTACCGGCGCCCGCCTTCCTGAGCTCCTTGACGAGCAGGTCCTTCAGAAACAGCTTCTGCTTGACCCAGAGCGGCATCGCCTTGCGGAAGGACGTGAACCCCCGCGGCGCGAAGGCCAGATAAGTCTCGAGCAGCCGCTCGAATTTGAGGAAGGGCTTTTCGTAGAAGACGATCCAGTCGACGTCGCCGAGCTCGATCCCGGCTTCGGCGAGGCAGGCGGCGACGGCGCCATGCGGGAACGACGGATCGTGCTTCACGCGCGTGAAGCGCTCTTCCTGTGCCGCCGCGACGATGTCGCCGCCGACGATCAGCGCCGCCGCGCTGTCGTGATAAAACGCCGAAATGCCGAGGATCCGCAAGGCGATCTCAGAACAGCGTATAGATGAACGGCGCGAATGCGGAGCCGGCCGTGAGCACGACCAGGCCGCCGAACACCACCGACATCAGGATGATCGGCAGCAGCCAATATTTCTTGCGCACCCTGAGAAACTGCCAAAGCTCCGCCAGGAAACTCATGATCCCTCAGAATTGGCGTTTCATCGTGCTCTGCCCCCCGCCGGGCGGATCGCGAGCCACCCAGTAGCTCGCCCGGTCGGGCTCCCGCTCGAGCCCGAGCAAATCCCTTCCCGCAAGGCGCAGGATCACGCTGGTCGGCACGAACGTCGTCACATAGAGCAATCCCATGACGATCGGGGTGACGACGGCGCCGAGCAGCAATCCGAGCCGGAACCAGATGACGTTCAGTGGGCGCAGCACGGCCGGCCGCAGATAAGCCAGGGTCAGAAATGCCGCCGCGGCGAGGAGCGCCCACAGGTGGGGAGCGCCGCCCCGGATCAGCGGCCAGAACCCGATGACCGCGAAGGCAATGGCAAAGACGCGGCCGAAGCTGCGCTCCGACCCCATCTCGATATCCTGGTGTTTTCCGGGCGGCTCGATCATCGGCCTCGAAAACTCAAGTTGGACCGCATACCCCGGAGCCGTCGACGACAGGCAGCACCGATGGCTCAGCCACGCCGCCCACCGGGGCCCGGAGCACCAAACGTTCGCAAGGCGAGGACTTGATCCATGCTTTAGCAGCCCGAAACTTCCAGTCAACGGCTAGAAGCGAGTCGGTACGTCGCAATTCGGCCATAAATACGGCGGGTCTCCGGGTCCCGGATTTGCCCGCGCCGCGGAGAAGACGGCCTTCAGTTCGGCTCGAGATCGTGCGAAGCAGGCGAATGCGGCGCGTGGTGTATTGCATGCCTGGCAAAAAAACCCGGCCTCTCGGGTTCACCGGTACTTCGAGTGCAGGTCCCCTCTCCCCGTTAAGGGACGGGGTGAAGGGGACAGGATGCAAGAATTTCTCCTGAAGCATCGTGACCCCCTCACCCGGCCGCTACGCGGCCGACCCCGGATCGGGTCCGGGGCAGGCTCTCTCCCCCTCGGGGAGAGGTGGAGAGAGCCTCACCCGCGGCGTGTCGCATCCGCGCCAAGGGTGTAAGCGGCATGGCACGGATCAGCGTCGCCATGATGACTCACAACGAGACCGCCGAGTTCCGGTGGCTGATGGAAGCGTTGGTGCCGGCGCTCGACGTCATCGACGAGATCGTGATCGTCGACGATTTCTCCGGCGCCGAGTTCACCGCGGCGGTTCGCGAGTTCGAAGACACGATGCCGCTGCGGTTCGTTCAGCGCGCGCTCGGCAAGAATTTCGCCGCGCAACGCAACTACATGAAATCGCTGTGCCGCGGCAGGCTCATCTTCTTCCTGGACCCCGACGAGCTGCCGACCACGCGCCTCCTGCGCGGATTGCCCAAAATCCTGCAGATGATGGAGGCGCTCGACATCGACGCCTGCCAGCTGCCGCGCTTGAACGTGTGGCTGCCGGGCGATCGGCTCGTTCACCCCCGCAGCGTCGATCTCGACGACGAGCGGCTGAAAGTTTTGTGGGAAGACCAGTTCCGGATGCTGCGCAACCTGCCGCACCTGCACTGGACCCTGCGGTTCAACGAATATCTAACCGGCGTGCGCCGCGGCTATCGGTTTCCTCACACGCTCGATTACGCCCTGCTGCATTGCAAGACGCATGGCCGGCAGGCGCGCCAGTGGGTGTTCTATCACTCGATCCGCATGCGGCACCTGAGCCGGATGAAGAACTCGGTGCTCAAGCGCCTGCCGTGGCGAACGCGAACCCAATGGGTGTCCGCCGACGTGCCGATCTGAGCGAGGGGAACGATGTGTAGCCCGGATGAAGCGAAGCGAAATCCGGGATTCTACCCCGCATTCCGCTTCGCTCCATGCGGGCTACGACTGAATCACAGCACCAGATCGCTCGCCGGATCGATCAGGTGCATGTGGTCGAGGTTGGCGTAGAGCCGCATCGGCTCGCCCGGGCCCTTCGCGCTCGACGGCTCGACCCGCCCGCAGACTTCGATGCCCTTCACGGTGAAGAACACCATGGTCTCCATGCCCATCGGCTCGACGACGTCGAGCGGAACCGTGAACTCGCAAGCCGAGCCGCGCTGCTCGCTGCGCGGCTCGGTGATGTGCTCGGGCCGCAGGCCGAGCACGAGCTCCTTGCCGACCAGGGCCTTGTACTTCGGCGCGCGATTCTCCGGCACCGGGAACGACAGCTTGTCCGAGATCTGCAGGTTCAGCCCGGCGCCGCTCTGCTGCAGCCCGCACGGGATGAAGTTCATGGTCGGCGAGCCGATGAAGCCGGCGACGAACCGGGTCCTGGGCTTGTGATACAGATCGTTCGGCGTGCCGACCTGATCGACCCGCCCGCCGTTCATGACCACGACGCGGTCGGCGAGCGTCATCGCCTCGACCTGATCGTGGGTGACGTAGACGGTGGTGGTCTTGACCTTCTGGTGCACGCGCTTGATCTCGGTGCGCATCTGCACCCGCAGCTTGGCGTCGAGGTTGCTCAGCGGCTCGTCGAACAGGAACACCTTCGGATTGCGGACGATGGCGCGGCCCATGGCGACGCGCTGGCGCTGGCCGCCCGACAATTGCTTGGGCCGGCGCTGCAAGAGATCGGTGATGTCGAGGATTTTCGCCGCGTGCTCGACCCGCTCGCGGATCTCGGGCTTGGGCACGCGCCGCAGCCGCAACCCGAACGACATGTTCTCGAACACGGTCATGTGCGGGTAGAGCGCGTAGTTCTGGAACACCATGGCGATGTCGCGGTCCTTGGGCGGGACGTCGTTGACCTTTTCGGTGCCGATGAAGATGTCGCCGCCCGAGACTTCCTCCAGGCCGGCGATCATGCGCAGCGTGGTGCTCTTGCCGCAGCCCGACGGCCCGACCAGCACCAGGAACTCCTTGTCGGGAATCTCGAGGTTGACGTTGCGTACCGCTTCGACCTCGTCGTATTTCTTCGACACGTTTCGCAGAGCGACCTCAGCCATCTTGCACTCCACCCTCTGGCGCCACGGCGATCGTTCGTCGCCGTGATTATCCCTTGGTTGCGCCGGCGGTGAGACCGGCGATGTAGTAATCCATCAGGAAGGCATAGATGACGAGCGGCGGCGCCGCGGCGATGAGCGCGCCGGCCATCAGCATGCCCCATTGATAGACGTCGGCGCGGATCAGGCTGGTCACGGTGCCGACTGTCAGCACCTGCTGATCCGAGCTGTAGAGGAACGCCATCGGATAGACGAAGGCGGCCCAGGAAACCGTGAAGGCGAAGATCGTGGCCGCGATGATCCCCGGCAGCGCCACCGGAATGAAGATCCGGGTGAGCATCTGCAAATGGTTGGCACCGTCGATCACTGCCGCCTCGTCGAGCTCCTTGGGAATGCTGGAGAAATATCCAATCATGATCCAGGTGCAAAACGGCACGGTGAGCGTCGGATACACCAGCACCATGCCCCAATAGGAGTTGAGCAGGCCGAGCCCGCGCACGATCTGGAACAAGGGGATGAACAGCAGCGAATCCGGTACCAGATAGGTCAGGAAGATGCCGGTCGCGAGCACGCCGGAGCCCCAGAATTTCATGCGGGCCAGCGAGTATGCGGCGAGCACGCTCACCACCATGGTGATGACGACGACGCAGACGGTGACGATGGCGGTGTTCTTGAAATAGATCAGGAAATCGGTCTTTTCCAGCAGCGTCCAAAAGTGCTCGAATGTCACGCCGTTGCTGATCCACCACGGGTTGGTCGACATGTGCGCGACCTCGGCGTTCGACTTGAGCGCGGTCACGATCATGTAGTACGGCGGCATCAGGAAGAAAATGGCGAACAGCACGAGGAATACGTAGGACAGGATCAGCGCCCAGCGGCGGCTGCGCTTCATGCTCGCAAGCCGGCGCGATGCGACCGCGGGCACTGTGCTGCGTGCAGTCGTCGCCGTCATCCGATCTCCCTCCCGCGCTTGCGCACACCCCGCAGAATGAAGATGGCGGAGATGCCGAGAATGGGAAACATGAACAGCGACACCGAGGCGCCGAGCGGGATGTCGCCGGATCGGATGCCGAGCAGGAACGCATAGGTCGCGAACACGTGGGTCATGTTGCGCGGCCCGCCCGCCGTCATGATCTGCACGATGTCGAAATTGGCGAAGGTGACGATGAGCGAGAACAGCACGGTGATGGCGATGATGTTGCGCATCATCGGCAGTGTGACGTGCAGGAAACGCTGCCACGCGCTCGCCCCGTCGATCTCGGCCGCCTCGTAGAGCTCGCCCGGCACCGATTTGAGCGCCGCCAGATACATGATCAGGAAGAACGGAGCTCCGTACCAGACATTGACCAGGATCACCGAGAACCGCGCCCAATACGGATCGCTGAGCCACGGCACCGATTCGCCGCCGAACTGCTCGATCAGCCAGTTGAAGGCGCTGTGGGTCGGATCGAACAGCCACCACCAGCTCAGCGTCGAGAGCGCCAGCGGGATCACCCAGGGCACCAGCAGCATGCCGCGCCATTTGCGCTGGCCCTTGGTCGGCAGGTTGTTGACGAGATGCGCGGTGACGAGCCCGATCAGCGCCTTGAAGAGTACGGCGGTGACGGCGAAGATCGCCGATTGCTCCGCCACCATCCAGAACACGTCGCGGCCGAGCAGGAAGGTGAAATTGCCGAGGCCGATGAATTTCGTTTGCGCCTTGTTCAGCATCGACAGATAGATCGAATAGAACGCCGGATAGATCACCAAGCCGCCGACGATCACCATCAGCGGCAGGCACATCAGCACGGCGACCGCGGAGCGCCGCCGCAGCCAGCCGTGCAGACCACTTCCGGCGAAGGAAGGCGCCAGCATCCGCGCTGCCAAGGACCGGGTCAGTGGCCGGTGAGCGGTGTCGACCATGGTTCTCGTCCGGTGTTTGCGACGGCGGCCCGCTCAACCAAGGGGCCGGCTCGGGCTTCAACGCTCGAGCCGGCTTTCACACCCGGATTGCGTGCCGACGCGCCATTTGGACCGTCAGGCGCGCAGGAAACCCTCGAGCTCGCTTTGCGCCCACTTGATGACGTCGTCGAGTTTCTCGCCTCCTTGCGTGAATTTCGACACCATCACCGTGTTGACGGCTTGATTGTACATCTGCGAGCCGACGTCGGGCCGCGCGGGTTGCCCGGCCATCGAGGTCTCCTCGTCGCCACGCGGCGGATAGCTGTAGACGGTGCCGAGCGGAGGCTCCACCGTCTTCCAGGTATCGAAATCGTAGAAGCTCTTGAACGACGGCAGGTCGTAGCCCACCGACGCCGCGACGAGCTGACGCGCCGAATCCTTCTGCGAGATATAGAGCAGCAGCTCCTTGGCGGCGCTCTTGTTCGGGGAGAAGCTCCAAACCCCGTACAATTGCGGCAGCTGGCCGACGAACCGGCCCTTGGGGCCGCGCGGCATGGCGTGGGTCCAGCAGTTCTCCGCGACCTTGGGATTGTCGCGCTTGGCGACCGCCCAGGCGCTCGGCGGGTTCATGATGCTGGAGCCCTTGCCGGAGATGAGCCAGCGATTGTTGCCGGCGTCGTCCCAGGCGTAAACCTCGGGAGGATTCACGGCCATCAGCTTCTTGAGATATTCGAGGACGGTTCGGGTCTCGGGGGAATCAATCTTGATGTTGTCCTTCTCGTCCCCAGGTCCAGGTATCCGTCTTGGCCTTATCGTACTTCGACTCGTCGGCCGGAAACAGGTCCTGGAGATCGACGCCGGTATGCTGCTTGTAGAGGTCGATGCGCGAGCAGCACGGCTTGACCTGGCTGCCTACCGTGGTGGGCACGCCGCGCCATACGCCGTCGATTTTGGCGAGGTATTCCGCAACCGGGCTGATCGGGCCGTATTGCTTGATCAGCGCATTCACTACGTCGTCGAGCGGCTCGAGCACGCGGCGATGAATGTTGATGCCCCAGTCGCGGTGCGACATGATGTCATGACCGGTGCCGGCCTGGGATTCGGCGGCTGCGGTAAGCTTGTCCTTCTCGCCCTGCGACGTGATGTAATCGATGTGAATTTCGACGTGGTTCTTTTCACCCCACTCGTTGCATAGTTTTGTCAAAGTGTTGTTGGCGCCCGGGACCCAATGATCCCAGCAGCCCAGCGTGAGCTTGCCTGCGGCGTAGCTGGTCCTGACGTACGGGGCGGCCAGAATGGACGCACTGGCGAGCGCCGCCTGCTTCAATACGGTTCGGCGCGTAATTCTCGATCTTGCCATCGTTTTCCTCCCGGTAACCTGCCTTATCGGCGTGTGAACGATATACACCATCACGGCCGCACCGCCTAGCCGAGCACCGTTGCGGTTTCTCGATTGCTTAAGGCGTCGCCCCGAAGGCGCCGAGCGGCAGGTCGTCGCGTCGGCCGCAATCACCCGCGATCCGAGCAAGCGGGAGCCCGATCGCCCGCTGCTCGCAAAAAAAACCGGCCGCGGCCGGTCGGCCGCGTGCCGGAAACGGTAGGGCAGGCTTTGCTAGGCCGCTTTGAGCAGGCCTTCCGCCTTCATGGCGTCCTGGACCTTGGGCCGCGCGCCGACGCGTTCCACATAGGCCTTCACGTTGGGCCATTGGCCGAGGTCGATCGACTGGAACTTGGTCCAATTCAGGATGGTGAAAAGATAGGCATCGGCGATCGTGAATTGGTCGCCCATCAGGTACTTGCGGTCGGCGAGCTTGTGATCGAGGTAGCCGAAGCGATTGGCCAGGTTCTCTTTGGCGACGGGCTTATAGGCGTCCGGCGTATTGGGACGGAACAGCGGGCTGAAATTCTTGTGCAGCTCCGAGGTGATGAAATTGAGCCATTCCTGGACCTGATAGCGCTCCTTGCTGCCGGCGGGCGGGACGAGGCCCGATCCGGGCGCCTTGTCGGCGATATATTGGACGATGGCCGGCCCTTCGGTGAGGCGATCGCCGTCGTCGAGCGCCAGCACCGGGACCTGGCCCTTGGGGTTGACCTGCAGAAAGTCGGCGCCGTCTTTGGTTTTCTTGGCGCGGAGGTCGACCTGCTCGAGCTCGAACGGGACGCCGGTTTCGCGCAGCACGATGTGCGGGGAGAGCGAGCAGGCTCCCGGCGAGAAATAGAGCTTCATGACGAAATCTCCTCTTGGGGTGATAACCGGAAATAGCCGAACGGCCATGAGCATGCAGTTGCATTTTCATAGAGGCCCGTGCGGTCGCTGTCAAGATTGATGCAATTGCATGAACCCCATAGGATGGGGCGCCATGCACCGATCGCCCTCCCCCCAAACGGTTGCCGCCTGGGCCCGCCTCGTCCGCGTGCAGCAGCATGTGCTGGCGGCGGTCGAGGCGGACCTCAAAGCCGAGGGCTTCCCGCCGCTTGCCTGGTACGACGCCCTCATCGAACTGTCGCGGGCGGCGAATGGGCGGATGCGGCCGGTCGAGCTCGAGAAGGCGATGCTGCTGCCGCAATACAGCACGTCGCGCCTCACGGAACGGTTGACCCGGGCGGGACTGGTGGTGCGGGAGGTCTGCCCCATGGACCGGCGCGGCCAGTTCATCGCGATCACGGCCGCGGGCCGCGCCCTGCAGCAGCGCATGTGGGAGGCGTATGCGGCCGCGATCGAACGCCACGTCGGGACCAGGCTCTCGAACGAGGACGCAGGCCGCCTCTGCGAGCTGCTGGGTAAATTGAGCTAGCGCAAGGGAACTCGCGCTCGAATCAGCTAAAAGCATGCAAAGTTCGTCCCTCCGCCGGAACTCCGGACATTCCCGCGCGTTGATGGCTGCCAGTGCCGCCGCGGGTCGTCGCGGCGGCCCAATTGCCCAGGGAGGTTGTTTTGCGCGCCCCGTCCATTCAGGTTCTCGCCCCCGACGAGGAAGTATTCGGCGAAGTGCCGCTCGCGCCCTACGGCTTGACCGGCGTTTCCGAAGCGCAATTGGCCCGCACCCTGGCCCGTGCGCCGCTGGCGACCCGGCCCGCGAAGCGCGGAGTCCCGGGCCTGTGGCGCGGCCTCATTCCCGATTCGCCGCTGACGTTGCGACTGGCGGGGCTTGCGGCCCTGATGCGCCGCTAGCACGGCGCGGGGCCCTATAGCCCGAGATAAGACTGGCGCACCCGATCGTCCGCGAGCAGCGCCGAGCCGCTGCCGCTCAGCGTGATCCGCCCGGTTTCGAGCACATAGGCGCGGCTGGCGAGTTTCAGCGAAACCGCAACGTTCTGCTCGACCAGCACGCAGGTCAGCCCGTCGATATTGAGCTCGCGGATCGTCTTGAGCACGTCGTGGACGACGTTCGGAGCGAGCCCCAGCGAAGGCTCGTCGAACATGACGAGCTCCGGCGCGCCCATGAGGCAGCGGCCGATCGCGAGCATCTGCTGCTCGCCGCCCGACAGCGTCCCGGCCGACTGCCGGCTGCGCTCGGCGAGTCGCGGGAACAGCGCGAACACCCGCTCGCGATTCTGCGCGCGCTGTCCCCGGGCGCGCGGCAGCATGGCGCCGATCTCGAGATTCTCGTTGACGCTGAGCGTCGGAAAAATCTGCCGGCCCTCGGCGACCTGGCCGATGCCGAAATTGCACACGCGATGGCTCGGCAGGCCGCCGATCTCGGTCCCGCGGAACCGGATGCTGCCGCGAGCCGGGCGATGCATGCCGGCGATGGTCTGGATCAGCGAAGTCTTGCCGGCGCCGTTGGCGCCCACGATGGCGACGATCGATCCCGGGTCGACGGATAGCGAAACCCGGTCGAGCGCCTGGGCGTCGCCGTAGAACAGGTCGAGCTCCTCGACGAGCAGCATCTAGAGCGCCTCCGCGCCGAGGTAGGATTGGATCACGGCGGGGTCGCGCACCACCTCCTCGGGGGTGCCGTCGGCGATCGCCGCGCCATGATGCAGCACGAGGACGCGGGAGGCGAGCGCCATCACCGCGCGCATGACGTGCTCGATCAGCAGGATGGTCACCCCGGTGGTGCGGTTGAGCTCGCGCAGGATGGCGACCATCTGGTCGGTCTCGGTCGGCCGCAGCCCGGCCATGACTTCATCGAGCAGCAACAATTTCGGCCGTGTCGCGAGCGCGCGGGCGAGCTCGAGGCGCTTGCGGTCCGGCAGCGCCAGCGCGGCGGCCGGCTGGCGCAGTTTTGCGAACAGATCGAGCTGCCAGATCACTCGGTGCGCCCTCTCCAGCGCTTCCTCCATGTCTTTGGCGTGCAGCAGCGCTCCGATGACGACGTTGTCCTCGACCGAGAGCGCCGGGAACGGCCGTACGTTCTGAAAGGTGCGGCCGATGCCGCGCCGGGCGATCTCGTCCGGGCGCCTGCCGTCGATCCGCTCGCCCGCGAACGTGATGGTGCCCTCGTCGGGACGCAACACGCCGGCGACCATGCTGAACAGCGTGGTCTTGCCGGCGCCGTTGGGGCCGATCACGGCGAAGATCTGCCCGGGCAGGATTTCGCAGCTGACGCGGTCGACCGCGCGCAATCCGCGGAAGCGTTTGCTCACGCCCTCGATCGCCAACAGCGCGGTCATGGGCCTTTGCTCCGGATTCCGAGCACGCCGGCGAGCCACGGCCACACCCCGTTCGGCCGCAACCAGATGATGACCATCAGCGCGAGCCCGTAGAACACCGCCTTGGTGCCGGGCGCGTCGAGGCCGAGACGTTGCGTGGCGGCGATCAGCGCCTCGCCGAGCGGGGTGAGGATCAGCGCGCCGACGATCGGGCCGAACACCGTGCCGAGCCCGCCGATGATCGGAGCCAGGATCAATTCGATCGAACGGCCGATGTCGAACACCTGCGCGGGAAACAGATTGCGGTAATAGAACGCGTAGAACACCCCGGCGACCGCCGTCATGCTCGACGAGATCAGCATCGCCGCCATTCTGGCCCGGAATATGTTGATGCCGAGCGCGCGCGCCGCCTCCGCATCCTCGCGCACCGCGAGCCAGCGATAGCCCAGCGCCGAGCGCCGCAGCCCGGCAATGAGCCCGGTGGCCCCGGTCGCGAGCGCGAGCGCGACGTAATAGAACAGCAGCGGACCGCCGCCGAGGTTCCACCATTGCGCCGCCGCCTCGCCGCCGATGGGAAGGAAGAATCCGGCGGAGGCGCCGGTGAAATCCCAATGATCGAAGCCGATGCGGGTGAACTCGGCAAACGCGATGGTGAGCAGCGCGAAATACACCCCCTCGATGCTGAACCGCCAGCCGAGCCAGCCGATGAACGCCCCGCCGAGCGCCGCGATCGGGATTGCGGCAAACACGCCGAGCCACGGTCCCACCCCGAAATGGATCCACAGCGCCGCCGCCACATAGGCGCCGATGCCCAGATAGAGCGCGTGGCCGAGCGACAATTGCCCGGCGAAGCCCATCAGCAGATTCCAGGCCTGGCCGACGTAGGCGAAATACAGCACCAGGATCAGCACGCTGATGAGATAGCGGTCGGCGATCAGCGGCGCGGCCAGAAAAGCGGCGAGCAACACCGCGGCGAGCACGCGGCCGCGCAGCGGCGTATCTGCCCACAGCGCGCTCACGCGCGGCGTCCGAGCAGGCCCTGCGGGCGCAGCACCAGCACCGCGATCAACAGGCCGAACGAGAACATGCTTTTCATCGAGGGCGCGGCGAAGAACCCCGCCAGCGCCTCGGAGACCCCGATGAGCACGCCGCCCAGGAGCGCGCCGGCCATCGATCCCAGCCCGCCGATGATGACGATGGTGAAGGCGAGCAGGGTGTAAGCCGAGGCGAGGCCCGGCGCCGCATCGGCGATGGTCGCCATCAGCGCGCCGGCGGCACCGACGCAGGCGAGCCCGATGCCGAACGTCAGCGCGTAGAGCCGCTTGACGTTCAAGCCCACCACGGCCGCGCCGGTGAGATTGTCGGCGCAGGCCCGGATCGCGGTCCCGGTCCTGGTGTAGCGGAAGAACGCGAACAATCCGCACGCGAAGGCGAGCGCCGCGACCGCGGCAAACACCCGGACCTTGTCGAGGATGAGCGGGCCGACCAGATAGCTGTCGAACCCATAGGCGAGGCTGACCGGACGCGCGTCGGGGCCGAAGATCATCAAGAGCCCGTTCACGATGAGGATGGCCAGCCCGACCAGGAGGATGAATTGCTCGTGCTCGGGACGGCCGATGAACGGATTGATCAGCAGCGATTGCAACAGATAGCCGAGGCCGAAGAACACCGCCGCGATCGGAATCGATGCCAGCAGCGGGTCCAGGCCCAGCGTCTGAAACAGCAGGAACGCCGAATACATGGCGACCACGGTGAGCTCGCCATGGGCGAAATTGACGACCCGCACCACGCCGAAGATCACCGAGAGGCCGAGCGCCATGAGGCCGTACACCAGGCCGGTGAGCAGGCCCTGGACGACGACGTTGACGCTGATCGACCCCATCCGCCCCTAGCCCCGCCGGCGCATCGGCGCTCATCTATACGGAAAGCGGCGCCGCGATCCAGCGGCGGCTCTGCCGGACGGATCCGATTGGATTGCCGCGATCAGGTGCACCCCTGCCACGGCGGGATTGGACCCTCGGTCCGATAATCGTACTCTAGTGAAAACAACGACTTACCGAACGGGGCGTCCCTGCCCTCCAACAAATGGCCAATCAAAGGTCCGGCAGTCGGCCCGCACCCGGAACGAAGGCGCGGTCTTGATTCTTATACGGCAATGCCGTATACCGACACATGCACGTGGTCATCGAGACCGCCACGTTCCTCGCTGATGCCCGGCGCGCCGGCCTGTCGGAAGAGGCCCAGACGAAAATCGTGGATTACGTGTCCAGGCATCCCCTGGCGGGCGACCCGATGCCGGGGACCGGAGGTGCCAGGAAGGTCCGTATCGCGGGACGTGGGAAAGGAAAGAGCGGTGGCTATCGCGTCGTCACGTACTACGGCGGAGAAGATGTGCCGGTGTTCCTGCTAGTGTTATTCTCGAAGGGCGATCGGGCAAACCTGTCCCAGGCCGAGCGTAACGAACTGAGATCGATCTTGGGTGGCCTGGCCGCTGATTACCGCGCCAGAGTGAAAAGAAAGATGAGAAGGATCAGATGAGCAAGTTTGGCAAGCGCCTGATCAAGGCTGCTAAGGGAGCCCGCGCCATCGCTCGCGCCGAGGCAAAGCCTGGTAGCTATCGCGTGCACGTGCCCGCCGATGTCGACGTGCGCGGCATCCGCTCGCGACTCGGCCTGAGCCAGGCGGCGTTCGCAAGTCGCTTCGGGATTCCACAAGGCACCATCCGCGACTGGGAACAAGGCCGCCGGCGACCCGAAGGTCCCGCGCGCGTGCTCCTATTGGTCATCAAGGAAGAGCCCGAAGCTGTCAGCCGGGCGCTCGGTCACGCCGTCGCCTGATGCTTCTGAGCTACGGGCCGAGCATCACCTGCATGTACCGCCAGGCCGGCGCGTATGTCGGCCAAATCCTCAAAGGCGCGAGCCCAACGGAAATGCCGGTCATGCAGTCAACCCGGTTCGAATTCGTCCTCAACCTCAGGACTGTCAAGGCACTCGGACTGCAAATCCCGGGTCCTATGTGATAAAGAAAATAGCTGATGAAGGCAGTGGGTATTATGCCAGCAAGCAGCAGCACAATGTCTTGAGCTGTTACGTCAAATGCAACCATATTGCGCTCTGCCCATCAGTTCCTGAAATCGCCGGCGGAAAAGGAGCGCCGCGATCCAGATCAACCGCGCCCGAAAGACGCCGCGGCAGATCGTGATATTTGCAAGCGGTCTGCCGCTGGCGTCAGGAACGCCCGAAACACATGGCGAGCAATTCGCGCTCAGATACGTCCCTGCCGTTGTGCAGGGAGCGACGAGGTGCAAAAGGCTCAGCGGGTCGGGCGGGATCGAACTGCGCCCTCGCTCGACGCACCATCCCTCCACCTTTTGCCAATCCGCTTGCTCCAAGGGCCGGCCCAGCCCTCCGCAAGCAACGCCTTCCTGGCAACACGTTCTTGTGAAAATGCCGCGCTTCGTCGGTGCTATGATCCCAGCCATGAAACTCACCATCCTCGTGTTGATAGCGCTGATCACCTTGGGCAACTCGGTGTCGATGGCCCGGTCTCACAAAACCCACCACAAACCCCGATACGGCGCGGTAATCACCGGTCCGCAATACCTCTCGCCTGAAGCGGCTGCGATGAGGAACGCGCAACGATCTTGGCCGAATAGACCGCTTTGCGACGATGGCGGATACCGAATTCGTCCATGCGATCTCGGCGGGGATAGGAGGTGAGTGCGGTACCTCCCCCAACGCCCTACTCCGCAGTCTCGCTCCAATTAGAGCAGCCCCCCATTCAAAACGACGCCAATGCAGGCCGTGTAGTTGAATCGCCCCATACTCAAGAAACCATCGAAACTCGCGCCTGGAAGCTCGATATGCGAATGTTCGCTCGTACAACGCTTGCCGCTGTGGCACTGGTGTTCGCCGCAGGCACCTATGCAGACGCAGCGGCGTGGTGTGCGTACTACGACCAAAGCTCAGGCACCAACTGCGGCTTCTATACGATTCAGCAGTGTCAAGCAGCCATCAGCGGCGTTGGCGGCTACTGTGCTCCAAATCCCGAAGGGCCTGACCATCCTGCGGCCGGAACTCGACGGAATGCTCGATGACATTCCCGTCGCCAGCCCAGCGTAAACCCGCCTGATTGTCTGGACAACAAATAGAAACTTTCCGAACGACCACCAGCGCTACGGAACGAGGCGCCGCGATCCAGCGGCGGCTCTTGCCGATCCGAGCAATATTTCGTGGCGCTCAGCTGCGGCCCTGCCAGGGCGGCATCGGCAGCACCGGCGCCATGGTTGCCGCTTCCGCCGGCAAGGTGACGGTCGGCGTGCGGTCGCGGTTCTGCAGGCAGGCGGAGGGGATCGCGATGTTCTGCCCCTTCTCGTCGAAGCGGATCGGGCCGCCGATCATGGCGTGATCGGCGATGTTGGTTTCCCGCAGCGCCTTCATGAACTCCGGGCCGTGGCTCGTGCCCGCTCGCTTGAAGCCGTCGCAGGCGATGAGCAGGCCCTCGAACGTGAAGCCGACATTGAAGCACTCCAGCTCGAAACGCAGATTTGGCTGCTCGGTCTTGAACGCGGCGGCCAGCGCCTGCGTCATCTGCGATTTCGGATTGGCCCAGGGGATGTTGTAGATGTGGAAATCGGCCAGCGCCCCGAGCGCCTGGAAAAATTCCTGGTCGTAGAGCCCGGGCGACCCCGGCGAGATCATCGCCATCGGCTGGAAATGCTGGCGCACCATGTCGCGAACCAGCTTGATGGCATCGGCCGCGCGCGTCACCACCAGCAGCAGATCGGGACTGAGGGCGCGGACCTTGGTCACCTCGACCGAGAGATCTTGCGCCTTCGGGTCGTAGGCGATGGATTCGACGAGCTTGAACGGCAGGTTCGAAGTCGGGAACATCTTGTCCATCGCCTGCCGCTGCGCGGTTCCGAAATTGTCGTTGGCGTGCAGGAACGCCGCGGTCTTCGGCTCCGCCTTGGTGGCGGCGAGCAGATCCCTGATCAAAGCCAGGCCGTTGCCGAGCAGCATGCCGCCGTTGGGGAAATTGCGGACCAGGAATTTGTAGCCCTGCTCGGTGAGCTGCGGCGCCGCGCCGATGTGGACCACGAGCGGCACCTGACGCTGCTCGCAGACCTGGGCGATCGCCAGCGTGGAGGCCGAGTCGAACGCGCCGACGATGCAGTGCGCGCCTTCGTTGACCGCGCGCTCGGTCTGCGTGCGCGCCACGTCCGGATTGCTCTCGATGTCGATGTGGACGAGCTCGACCTTGTGGCCGTAGCCGGCGAGCAATTTTGGGGCAAGTAGCGCGCCGCGATGACAGCTCTGGCCGGCGGGCGCGAGATAGCCCGACCGCGGCAACAGCACGGCGAGCTTCAGCACCTGGGCCTGGGCGCGCAGGGTCGAGGGTAGGGCGAGCAGCGCCGTGCCCGCGGCGGCACCGGCGAGCACGTTGCGCCGGGTCAGTGCCCGGCGAGTTCTATGCGACATGATCGGTCCCTCCCCTGCAGTGCGCGCAACGATCAGCGGCTTGGAGTTTCCCTTACTCCGCTCGTTGCGTCGCCTCAAGGTCGCGGCGCGCCTTCAGCCCGCCGCGCCCGCGAGCCGATCGAGATGCTGCCGCGCCTCGGCGGAGAGCTTCGCCAACAGCTCGCGCGCCGGCATTTCTCGTCCGAGCGCCGCGGCCTGTCCGGACCATAGCGGCGAAAATTCACCCGAGCCTTGCGCCTCGGCCTTGGCGCGCAAGGGGGCGACCGCAGCCGCCGCGAGCGGAAACTCCGGCGCGATCTCGGAAATCGGTCCGAGTTCGCGCATCAGACGATTGTAAAAGCCGCGCGCCGGCCGGCCGGTCATGACATTGGTGAGCGCCGTG
>WNGN01000955.1_pt1 | contig 49165 bp, 43 predicted proteins | sample 5400561 | NCBI WGS metagenome assembly WNGN01 (sample SAMN13153379, study PRJNA577476) | soil metagenome | isolation source: 115 cm soil or saprolite under Garry oak tree replicate 2 | place: USA:California | collected 2016-06-15 | reverse complement strand
ACCGAGTTTCCCGTCGAGCGCTACTACAGAGATGCCAAATCCTATCAGATCGTCGAGGGCTCCTCGAATATCCAAAAGATCATCATCGCGCAAGACGCGTTGGGGTATAGGAGGGCGAATCGCCCGTAGTTATTTAAGATCGTTTCGCCGAAGATCCAAGGGCCGGCTAGAAACCAGCAAATTCACATAGACGGGCAAATGATCACTTGCGGTCGCTCGCCGGAAAGATCCGTCTGAACCTGAACTCGGATCCCGTACACTTCTTCGATCGTTTGTTCCGTCAGGACGTCTCTTGGCGTCCCGTCGCGATAGATCTTGCCGGTGCGAAGCATCAAAAGGCGCGGGAAAAAAAGCGCGGCGAGGTTGAGGTCGTGCAGCGCGGCGATGATCGTCAACCCCTGTTCGCGATTGAGGCGCCTCAGCAGCTCGAGGATCTGGACCTGATGTCGCAAATCGAGAAAAGCGGAAGGCTCGTCGAGTAAAAGGATCTGCGGCTCCTGCGCCAAGGCGCGGGCGATGATCACGCACTGTTTTTCGCCCCCGCTCAGCTCATGGAGATAACGGTCGGCGAGCGCGAACGTCTCGGTCAATTCCATACTTTGGCGGCCGATTTCGAGATCTTTCTTTCCCTCAAGGGCCAGAGAGCTGTGATGGCTTGCTCTTCCCATCAAGACAATCTCGGTGACCGTGTAGGGAAAATTCACCGGGTTTTCTTGAGGAACCACAGCGAATAAGCGGCTCAACTCGCGCCTGTCATAGCTGCCGATATTTCTGTCATTTACCAGCACGTTATCACCGGCTGGTAAAACTCCCGAGAGGATTTTGAGTAAAGTCGTCTTGCCGGAACCGTTGGGACCGAGAACGCACAACATCTCGCCTTTACCGACACGGAGAGAAACGCCGTCTAGGACGCATCTCTCGCCGTAGGCAAAAGTCAAATCGCGAATCTCGATAGAGCTCACAAAGCCAATTTCTTTCTGCCTTCGCGGTAGAGGAGGAAAAAGAAAAATGGTCCGCCGAGAAAGGCCGTGACGATGCCAACCGGCAACTCGGCGGGCGCCAACAGCAGGCGAGCAAGTGTATCGGCCCAACTCAGGAAGATTCCACCGGCGAGGAAGGACGCCGGCAATAATAAGCGGTGATCGCTGCCGACAATAAGGCGCATAACGTGAGGAATCATCAAGCCGACGAATCCAATCATGCCGCTCACCGAGACCATCGCCCCGATCATCAGAGAGGAGGCGACGAACACCTGGCGCTGGAGCGCGCTGATCTCTACGCCTAACTGCAATGCGGAGTCTTCGCCCAGCGTGATGAGATTCAGCGAGACACCTTTGCTCCAAAGCCAAAAAAATCCCAGCAAGACATAAATCCAGATAAAGGCGACGGTGGAATAAGCGCGCGTGGAAAGGCTGCCCAGCAACCAAAAGAGGAGTCCCTGTGCCTGGTAGAAATCGACGATGGAGTTAACAAACGTCATAATCGCCGCGATAAACGCATTAAAGATTACGCCGGTGAGGAGCAGATGATAGGGATGGAGCCGGCCGTGAAAGAGGGAAAAGCGATAAACCAACGCCATGCTCAACAATGCGCCGAGAAACGCCGCCAGAGGGACCCAGGAAATTTCGCCGAGAAGCCCTCCGCCGAGGAGCAGAAGCCAGTTCGGTAGAAAGATCAACCCCAATATTCCGCCCAAAGAGGCGCCTGCGGAAACCCCAAGCATCTGGGGACAAGCAAGTGGATTGCGCAGCAGCGCCTGGAGCACGACACCGCAGGCCGCCATCCCGCCGCCGATGGCGGCGCCTAAAAGAACGCGGGGTAGACGGGTCCGCAGGAGAATCTCGGCATTGGAATCGGACGAGAACAGGTTTTTCACAGCACGTGAAAGATCGATCTGGACCGGACCGAGAAGCGCACAGCCGACTATGGAGAGGATCAGAGCCAAGAAGAGGATTCCATTGACCTCGATCATTTTTCTACGGTCTAGGACTTTCACATCGACTCTCTCCATTGCGTTGGTTATTTGCGAAATTGAAGCATTCCGGATGAATGAGGCGGGCGAGCTCTTCTAGAGCCTCGCCGAAGCGCGGCCCCGGGCGCAAGATCTTGTCAGAGGGATAGGAATAAATGCGTCCCTGTCTCACGGCGGGAATCGACTTGAGATCTTCCCAACGTTTAGAGGATGCCTCTCGCTCCGAGCCCATGCCGGCCTCAATGATGACTTGGGGGGCCTTCGCCACAACATATTCGTCCGGCAAATTGAGCCATGGCTGGCCGGCGTTGCCGGCGATATTTGTGCCGCCGGCGAGGGTGATCAGCTCGTCAATAAAATTTTTTCCGCCCACGGCAATCAAAGGGCGAACGCCGACCAGCAAAAGCACCGGGCGTCTGGGCGCCGGCTCGACACGCTTTTTCACTTCCGAGACCTGCGCGTTGATTTTCATGACCAGCCTTTTCCCTGCGGCTTCATTTCCCAACAGACCGGCGATGGATTTCATCGAATTCATAATCTCGTTCAGATTGGCTGCCGAGACCAAGACAACCTTGAGGCCCAAGCGTTCCAGTTCTTTTGTCTTCTGCAAATCGGTCGCCCCGGAGACGCCGATCACGAGGTCCGGTCTTTTGGCCATGATCGCCTCGATGTTGGGGCTGATGAAGTCGCCGATTTTTGGGACCTTCAACGCCTCCGGCGGATAATCACAATAGTTCGTAACGCCGACCAGGCGGTCGCCCAATCCAAGTGCAAACAGAGTCTCGGTTACGCTCGGCGCAAGCGAGACCACGCTTTTGGGAATTTTCGCTTCGCCGGCGTGGGCTTCGATACCGAAGCAGACAAAGAAGAGATTCACAACGAACAGTGCGGTAAGATTGTGCTTGAACCAATTCATCTGGGTGCCAGTGCGAAAAGAAAAAGGACTGAGGCCTCGCTCAATTCTCCCACCGCGCCGAACGTATCGCCGGTCACGCCGCCCAACCGGCGGTGAAAGTAGCGCTTCCATGCCATTGTAAGAATTGCGACCCAAATCATCATAAGTACGCCGAAAGCCTGCTGGATAGCGGCGACTAGAACCAAAGCGAGCAAGCTAGCGAAGAGAAAATGTTTCGGCTCCATGTGGCCGATCCACATTGAGCCCAATCCTTCCTTGGCCGCCCGGGACCGGTGAGCCAGCAGCACCATCGCCCATCGGCTCAGTACAGGGGCACTGACCAGCGCCCGCCAGCGATCATCCCCCATGCTTTCGAGCGCGTTGACCTTGAAGAAGATCACCAAGACAACCGCGATGAGACCGAACACTCCGGTGTGACTATCATCCATGACCGTGAGCATGCGCTCGCGGTCTCCGCCCGCGCCCAGTCCGTCGAAAGTATCGCCAAGGCCGTCGAGATGAAAACCGCGCGTCAGCAAGGCCAAGATAGTCACCAGCGTCACACTCACCAGGCCGGCGGTTGCAAACGGTTGCAGCACCGAGTTCACGAGGACCAAGATCAGCCCGAGGATAAAACCGATCAAAGGGAAAAAAATCGCGGCTCGCCCCAATTCCTCGGCCGAGTAGTTCATGCCTTTGGGCCAGGGGAAAAGAGTCAAAAACTGCAACGCGGCGAGGAAGGACTTCACAAAATTCTTTGCTTTACACCGGCTGATTCGAACGTCGCCATCTCGCGGAGAATTCTGACTGCAGCTTCGATCAAACCCATGGCCAGACAAGCGCCGGTTCCTTCACCCAGGCGCATCTCTAGGTCTAAGAGTGGGGCCAGCTTGAGATCTTCAAGCATCAGCACATGACTTTTTTCCGCGGAAAGGTGCGAAGCGAACAGCACGTCTGTGACGGAGGGACAAAGGCGGCGCGCCAAAATCGCTGCAGCTCCGGAGATAAAACCATCCAGGACCATAGGAATTCGCAACACCGCGGCGCCGAGAATGACGCCGATCATCGCGCCAATCTCCAAACCGCCCACCTTGGCGATAACATCGAGAGGGTCCTTCGGGTCGGGCCGATTTATGTCGAGACCCTTTTCGATCGACGCGACTTTTCTTCCCCACGTTGCGTCGTCGATTCCCGTACCTCTCCCAACTACGTCGCGTGGCAGGGCGCCGGTCAAGGCGCACAGCACCGCCGCCGCGCTGCTGGTGTTGCCGATCCCCATATCTCCGGCACCGAGAAGAAAGAGATTTTCGGAAGCTACTTCCTCTACCAGGCGAATTCCCGTCTCGATCGATTGCACGGTCTCCTCCCGCCTCATGGCGGGCCCGCGAGTGAAATTATTTGTCGCGCGGCGAACTTTGCAGTCGCGCAGACCTCGCGGAGACGGAAATTCATAGTCGACGCCGATGTCCACTACTTCGATGTCCACACCGCAATGGCGTGCCAAGACAGTGATGGCGGCGCCGCCGCGGAGGAAGTTGTAGGTCATCTGCGCCGTCACCTTTTTGGGATACGCGCTTACACGTTCTTCCGTAATCCCGTGGTCGGCGGCGAAAACGAACAGAAGTTTCCGTCCGAGTCGCGGCGGCACTTTGGCTTGAATAACGGAGATGCAGCGCGCCAGATCTTCCAATTTGCCCAGACTTCCTTGCGGTTTCGTTAGGGAATCGAGTCTCCGCTGCGCTTCAGGCTCTATCAAACGATCCAGAGGACGAATTTTTTGCAGAGTCTCCTCTAAAAGCATGCGCTATCTTTCTTAATGATCAAGGGTAGCCCGGCGACCATGAGAACGACTTCATCCGCAACTTGCGCGACCCGCTGATTCATGCGGCCACAAAGATCACGAAACTGCCGGGCCAGCGGGTTATCCGGAACGATGCCCGAGCCGACTTCGTTGGTGACAAAAACGACATGGAAATCCAATTCGGCTAGCCGCTCAATCAGTTCTTGGACTTTTTCTGCTGCATAACTCTCGTCGCGCCCGAGCAGAAGATTGCTGATCCAAAGAGTCAGACAATCCACCACCGCGCCGTCTGCTTTGCCGCGATGCGCGAGCAGCGCTTCGGCCAATTCCACCGGCTCCTCGATGGTGGTCCATGAGTCGCCGCGGCGTTTTTTGTGCGCCGCGATCCGCTGGACCATTTCTTCATCTTTGGCCTCGGCAGTCGCTAAGTAAAGTCGCCGCCGGCCCATTTCTAATACGCGATCTTCTGCATACTTGCTTTTTCCAGACCGCGCGCCGCCGGTGATCAGAATGATTTGCTTGGACATAGGTGCCTATGCGGTCCATTCTTTCAGCGCTTCGAGGAGCAGCCGATTGTCCGTTCTCCGCCGTACGGCGACGCGAAAGTGCGCAGTTCCGATACCCAAAAATGAATTGCAGGGCCGGATCAGCAGCTTTTTCCTTAGGAGAAAAGAGCGCAGCTGCAAAGCGTCCGCGTGATCGTTGTCAATTTTGACGAGCAGGAAGTTTGTGCTTGAGGGATAAACACGAAGTCCAGGCAAAGCGGCCAAACCCCGCGCTAAAAAACTTCTTTCGCGCTGCAGCCAGCGATCCGTTTTCGCAATATGACTGGCATCTGTCAAACAAGCCAATGCGACCCTCTGAGCGGGGCCGTTGACGGACCAGGGCTCGTGATGAGCTTCGAACTGTTTGATCCGTGGAGCTTGAGCCAGCAGATAACCGAGACGCAGTCCGGGTAGAGAATAATATTTCGTCAAGGAGCGCAGAACGACAAGGTAGGGGTTCTCGCGAACCCATCCTTTCACTGATTCCGTTTCAACAAAATCGATAAAGGCTTCGTCAATCACCACAAAGGTCTTCCTTAGGAAAGCGATGTGGGCAATTTTCTCCAGTTCCGTTCTTGGAATCAGCTGTCCGGTTACGCTATTGGGCGTGGTCAGGAACACGATGTCGTGATCTTTCTCCCAGGTCGCCATAAATCTTTCGGTGGAAAACTTGAAATCGCTTTCCGCGGGCAAAGAGAAGAAGCAAATTTTCGTTCCCGCAAGTCGCAGGGCGTTGGCATATTCGGAGAATGCCGGCCCGACAATGAGCGCCTTTTCAAGCCGCAGAGTTGTGCAGATAAGATAGATAAGCTGGGTGGAGCCGTTGCCGAGAAGCACCTCGTCGGGTTCTACCGTATGCCACTTTGCCAAAGCCTGCTTTAGCTCCGTTCCATGGGGATCGGGATAGCGGGAGATTTCCCTGTAGCTTTTCAAAAAGGCCTGCCGAGCCGATGCCGGCGGCCCTATAGCATTGATGCTGGCGCTGAAGTCGATGATCTCATTGGCATCGATGCCCGTTGTGAGCGCCCAGGCATAGATGTTCCCACCGTGTTCTCTGTCGACCGGCGTTTCTACGAACGGGCTGCCGACATCAGCACGAAAATCACGAGCGAGAGAATGGCCGTGACCAGACATAAAGATCGCGCCTCCTTCAACATTTCAATTTTGACCGGTGTGACTTCCTCGCCGATATAGGGCTTCGCGACTTGCTTGCCGAAGTATGTGCTCGGACCGCCGAGCCTAATGCCGAAGGCGCCCGCCAATGCGGCCTCGGGATAGCCGGCATTGGGACTTAAATGATTGGCGTGATCGCGCCACATAACTTTGGCGGCGAGACGGGCTCTGAGCTTCAGCAGGGAAGCCGCCACAATCATGACAAGCGCCGTCAAGCGTGCCGGGAGAAAGTTATTTAAATTGTGGGTCTCACGCCCGACGATGTGCGAAAACCGCTACCGCACCTGTACGATGTCTCCGGCACGCAGCGGTTCCTCTATGCGAGCCGCTGCGACTAATAGCCCGCGCGTGGCAATGGCCGTAGAGGCGAGAAAGGTGACGGCCATGAAGGCAACAGCCGAGGGCAAGAGCGAAACCAATAAAACCGCCGCCCACGCGATAGCTGCAGAAGGTCCAACGACGGCGAGTGTCAACGCCATTCCAGCGAGGAAATCTCGTCGCGGTTCGCCACTCCAGAGAAGCTTTTCGCCCCATGAAATCGCTTTTCCCATCATGACCACGGGATGGGGGAACCAGCGCGGATCGCCGATGGCGAGATCCAAGAGAAAACCGCTCACCGCGAGAGCTGCAAACGAGTCGAGTACCGGTGCAAAGTTCATGAGAAATGTCTCAGCGTGTCAGGTTCGATCAAAGTAAAAATCCGTTTCATGTCGAGATGCCGCCGCAGATGGGCGGCCCACGTGTCGTAGGGGTCCTTCGACTGACGCCGGAGGTTTTTTCTCCGCAGGCCTTTCAAGCTCAGAAGGTTGTCCAGCCAGCTCGCGCGAAAGCCGGGATCGGCAAAAATGCCGTGGAGATAGGTTCCCCATACACGCCCGGCTTGAGCTACGGCTCCGTCACTGTCGCTGACTTTCACACCGGCTCGTTGGATGATTTTGAATGCCGGCAAAATCGTTTCGCGAGCTGCCGTACGGCCCATATGGATCTCGTATGCTGGCACCGACCCCGCACAACGGTTCATCAAAGATCGCGCGATCACGCGCTGGGTGATTTTCGGCTCGACCATTCCCGTTACCAGCGGTAAAAGGCCGAGTCCCTTCCCGCGTCGTTTATTGCCATCGATGCCATGGAGATCTCTGACCTCTTCACCGAGCATTTGATACCCGCCGCAGATGCCGATCACCCGGCCGCCGCGGCGCGCATGCGATGAAATGGCGTCTGCCCATCCTTTACTCCGAAGCCACGCCAGATCATTGAGCGTACTTTTTGTCCCCGGCAAGATAACCACATCCGCGCCGGAAAGGTCTTCCTTCGCGTTCAGGTAGCGGAGTGCAACCGTCTGTTCCCGCTCGAGAGCGGCGAAGTCGGTGTAATTCGCCAGGTGCGGGAGACGAAGCACGGCGATGTTGATCGTCTCGCTTGTGAATGGTTTTGCTTCTTTGCTCTTGCGCTCCAGCGCCACCGAGTCCTCTTCGGGAATCGCCATTGCTTCATAGTACGGAATCACTCCCAGCACCGGAATCCCCGTCCGGCGCTCCAGAAAATCGATGCCGCCGTCGAAGATTTGCTTATCGCCGCGGAACTTGTTGATGATCAAGCCTTTCACGCGTTTTCGCTCGCTTGGTCTTATGAGCGCCAGCGTCCCCATTAACGAGCCGAAGACGCCGCCGCGCTCGATGTCCGCCACTAGAAGCACATCGGCACCGGCAAACTGCGCCATGCGAAAGTTGACCAGATCGCGATCGCGCAAATTAATTTCCGCCGCGCCGCCGGCGCCTTCGATCACGATGAAATCAAAATCGCGCGCGAGCCGCCGATAGCTTTCTTTGATCTTTTCCCAGATCTGCTTTTTCAAGGCGTAGTAGTCGCCGATCCTCATATTGCCATAGACTTTGCCTTGAATGACCACCTGAGAACCCAGCTTCGATGTCGGCTTCAACAGAATCGGATTCATATCAACTGTCGGCTCTATGCGGCAGGCATGCGCTTGCGCCGCCTGGGCCCAACCGATTTCGCCGCCGTCAGGAGTGACGTAAGAATTAAGCGACATATTTTGCGCCTTGAACGGAGCGATCCGAAGACCGGAGCGACGAAAAATGCGGCACAAACCCGCTGCGATCACGCTTTTGCCGACATCGGACGCGGTCCCGAGGATCGCAATCGCTCTTGCTCGCATTCTTCACCTAAGAGCGACTTCGGGCCAAATCTTCCCGGTCGCTGTTCATAGGCCTGTGCCTCGATGCCGCCACGCCCTTCTTCACCGACGTGTACGACGCCAACCCGAGCAGCTCGCCAAGCTTGGTATGTTTGCCGCAATAGCGGCTCTCGGGTTCACCTAACGAGACAACCGCGATGCAATCGGTGCCGGTCCCCGTCGCGCGAAGAGTCGATCGGGAGCTGAGAACGCCGCTCTCATAGAGCGCGCGCACGCGGCCTTCCGTCGCGATTTGCACTGCCTCCACCATTGCCTCTTGTCTCAAGCCGGGTCGGACCAAGAGAATTATGTTGATAGTATGCGGACAGGCTATCGCATCGCCGTTAAAAGAAGCGGCATCGCCGGCCGACAGGGCGTTGGCGCTGCCGACAGTCGCGAAACAGGTAACTTCGGCCGCGCCGTGTCTCGATGAGAACTGGACGAGAGAAGTCATTGCAACGCCGGTCACCAGCGCCACGGTTCTGCCGTGAAGCTTTCGGCGCTGCACTTGTTTTTGCAGCCATAATTCCGGGTCTGCGATAAAGGCGGCATCGCCGATATGCACTTGATGATTGAGGATGTGGTCTGCGCGGCAAAATCCACCGTTGAGAACCGCCCAACTTAGAGTAAGGACCGGCCGCGGGAAGCTGAGAATCAGAGCGTCTCGTTCTTTGCGGATCATGATTTCTTCAGATGGAGCTGCTTTAAACACTCTGCTCATGTCCATTTGCATGCCTCGACAAAGCGAGCGGCGAAATCAGGATTGGAACCAAAATGGAGATGCGCGTAGCTGGCAAGGCAATTCTTATACAAGTAACCTTCGCAGGCTTGCGTTTTCTTTCCGGTCGGAGCGGCGTACGCGCGCTGAATACCAGATCCGTTGCCCGCAATTCTTTTCAGCTCGGAGTAATGAAACTCGTGCCCTCTTGCTTTTCCGCCGGGGAGGAAGCCGGCTCTTTTGAATACGACCTCGCGATAACCAAACCTCCTTAGACTTGGAAGCATCCGGCTTTTAAATGGATAAATTCCCACCATGGGATATTCTCGATCGTTCCCATCGAGCAGAGCCTCGGTCAAATACATCAGGCCGCCGCATTCGGCATACACGGCGCCTCCGGCTTCGATGAAATCTTTCAAAGCTACTCGCATCGACCGATTGCGTGAAAGCTCGCTGGCATAAAGCTCCGGGTAGCCGCCGCCGAGATAAATTCCCTTGGTTCCTGTAGGCAGCCTCCGGTCGGCTATGGGACTGAAGGCTTCCAGCTTCGCTCCCGCGCTTCTCAACGATTCCAGATTGTCCGGATAGTAAAAGCAAAAAGCCTTATCGCGCGCCACGGCAATGGGAACTTCTTCGCGCCCTGCTTTTCTAACTTGAGTCGGCGGCAAGCCGATTCTGATGCTGGTCTTTCTAAGCAAACGATCCAAATCGACGTGATTCTCGATCAAACGCGCAAGCCGGCCGATGAGTCGTTCATCAAGGACATTCTCCTCCGCGACCGTCAACTCCAGTCCGGACAGCGATTTCAAAGCTTCTCTAAGGTATCGAAAGTGACCTTCGCCCGCCACACGATTGAAGATGACTCCAACAAGCGAGAGCTTGGAGTCGAATCGGCGATAGCCTAAAATCATTGCCGCGGCGCTTCGGGCCATGGCGGCCGCATCTACCACCAACACAACAGGCAGCTTCAGCAGCTTCGCCATCTCTGCCGTGCTGCCCTTCTCGCTCGACCCGCTGTGTCCGTCGTAGAGTCCCATCACTCCTTCGACGATCGCCACGTCTTTGTTCCAGGAGTTTCTCTGAAAAGAGGACTTGTTGTAGTCTTGCGATAGCATCCAGCCATCCAGGTTATAGGACGGTAGGCCGCAGATCTTGTAGTGCAAGCCCGCATCAATGAAGTCCGGCCCGACCTTAAAAGGCTGCACCTTCAATCCGCGGCGCTGCAGCGCCGCCATGATGCCGAGGCTCACGGTGGTCTTTCCCACGCCACTGTGGGTCCCCGCAATGACACAACCAGATAGTGTCGTCATGAATTGAACTTCTTACAGAGTCAGTTTCCGTGGCATTCGAGCCTTGGTCATGGCGCCTGCGGAGCGTTGTCAAAGTCTGCATCCATACGTTCGAGCGGATGTAATCCCGCAGACGGTTTGATCCCTGCCAAGCGTGCGAGCAAGTCGTGAAGCTGCAGCACGCCTTCAGTGAGCGCCGCCGGTCCGGGCTGCAAGATATAAGTCGATTTCACTTCATAGATGTGGCCGTGTTTCACCGCTGGAATTGTTTCCCACCCCGCCCGCCCACGGATCAGCGACTTGTTCACTTTTCTGCCGCACCACGACGCGATGATCACGTCAGGGCCTGCGGCTGCGACATCGCGCGGACTCACAGTGCGCCGCATGGCGTCATGCTGGTAACGAAGCTCAGGGAAAATGGTTTCGCCGCCGGCAATCTCGATGAGTTCTTCCACCCAACGAATGCCGCTGATGAGCGGCTCCATCCACTCCTCGAAGTAGACGCGCGGACGGCGCGGAAAGCGCCGTGCCGAGTCGGCGACGCGCTCCAGCCCCTCGCGCAGCTTGCCGGCAAGCTCCAAACCCGCTTCTTCCCGGCCGACGATGCGCGCCAGAGTGAGAATCATCTGAAAGATCTCGCCGACCGACCGCTGATTAAAGATCAGCGTGTTGACGCCGGCGCGAATCAGGTCGCGCGCGATATCCGCCTGCAGGTTCGAGAACCCGAGAACGAGATCGGGCCGGAGCTCGAGAATTTTGTCGATCTTGGCCGAGGTGAAAGCGGAAACCCGCAGCTTCTGACGCGCTTCTTTAGGCCGGCAGGCAAAGCCGGAGACACCGGCGATCCGTTCTTGCTCATCCAAGAGATAGAGGGTTTCGACGGTTTCTTCCGTCAGGCAGACGATCCGCCGCGGCGGGCTGACAAATTCTCCGAGTTGCGAAGGTAGATTTTCACTCATTGCGATTCACTCCCGTCATGGAGTTTTGCCAAAAGTGCCTCTCAACCCAATTAGAAAATTGAGAGGCCGGGCGCGAAAGCCGTCAGCTTCCTCATATTTTTTGTTGAATAGATTCTCGATTTTTCCAACGAGGCTGACGCTTTTCACCAGGTCTATTTTGACCGGCAGCTGATAAGAGCCCGCGAGATCGAACTTCACGTAGCCGGGTTTGGTAATATTTGCGGCGGTAACCGAATCATTATCATCGTGCCTGCCGATAAAATTCGCACCGAGATTAACCTGGAAACGCTCATAGAGATAGTTGAGATTGAGATTTCCTCGGTGCCTCGGCCGACGGGCGAGTTTCCCAGTGGCGGTGTCCCAGTCAAGGTAGGTATAGCTTGCGCCGCCGCTCAGTCCCGGGAGAATTTTCGCCTTCAGCCCCCATTCCACTCCGTCAAACCGTGCCGTGCCCAAGTTTATCGCCTGCACCGGAACGAACGGGCATGCGCCCTGAGCTACGGGCGCGAAACTGATAAGGTCTTTTACTTCCCGATGAAAGTAAGTCCCGTCGATGGCGACTCGATCAGCTATAAAGTTCTGCTCAAAGCCGGCGTTCAATTCCCAACTCCTTTCCGGACTTAAATTGGGATTGCCGAAAGAAGCGCACCGGGGATCGCTTGAGGGAAAGAACAGCTCATTGAGGGTCGGAGCCTTGAATCCCTGCGCGTATCCCGCCTTGAGCTTGGTTCCGATCTCTTTGAAAAGATACGCGGTGGAAAAAGACGGGCTCCACTCTGTACCGAAGGTCTGGTGATCGTCCAAGCGGACGCCCGGAATCAGGATAAGACGACCATCAAGAAAGCGGAGCTGTTCTTGGAGGTAATATCCCATATTACGGATCGCCCGATCGATTCCACCGACATCGAAGCCGTCGAAAGTGCTGGCGGTGCTAGCCTTTCGCCGCTTGAATTCCACGCCGAAGGTAGTGGTGGACAATTCTTCCCAGCTGTAGTTGGTCTGAAATTCCGCAGTGGCGATTTGCGGACGAAAGCGGCTGCGTTCTCTCCCGTCAAACGATGACGGCTCGGGGTCGTCTTTATCCTTGATATGCTCCTTAAAAATCGACCCTGAGATTCGATAGTCCCATCCCGGAAAAATCTTTTGCTCCCATTCCAATTTGCCGAGATACTGCTCGGCGCCTTCACGAGCGTTGGGATCGCCGGGGTTTCCGGGAAGGAAATTGTTGCTATTGAACAGCCCAAGGTCGGTTTTCACGAAATGAAACATGCCTTTGACGTTTGTATCGTCGGTCAACTTGTAATCCAGCCGTGCCGAGCTGCTCAGGTTCCGATAATCGTCATTAAAGCGATGAAAGCCATTGGTCCCGAGGCGAGAGACGCTGAGGGAGTAGCCGAGTTTGTCGGCGCCGCCGCTGAGAGCTAACCCCTCCCGGTGCGTCGACCAATTGCCACCTTCTGCGGAAGTGCTCAATTCCATCGGTCCCTGGCCTTTTTTTGTGATGATATTGATGACGCCGCCGATGGCCTGGGATCCGTAGAGCGTGCCGCCGGCGCCCCGGAGGACTTCGATACGATCTATATTGTCGGTCGTCAGATGGGCGAAATTAAAAGCGCCCAAAGTCGTGCTGTTGACCTCCACGCCGTCAATGAGGACCAGCACCTGATCTGAATTGGAGCCGCGAATAAAGATCGAGGTCGTGGTTCCCCGCGAGCCAGATTGAACCACATCGACCCCCGGGACGTTGCGCAGCGCTTCGAGCACCGTTTCCGCATGCTGGGCTTCGATATCCTTGGTCGTAATCACCGAAATTGATGTTGTAACGTCTTGCTGCGGCGTTTCCGTCCGCGTCGCGGTTACCACTACAGGCGGCAGCGACTCTTCCTGTTGAGCCGCGACCGGCGGAGCTAACATGGAAAAGAACGTTGAGATGAGAACAAAAAAGAACAGAACCATAAAGCCTCCTTTTCCCGCGAAAGGGGAGGTTGAGGCAGATCGGATAGGTCTCCTGGCTTGGGCTTCGATCTACTCGCCGCGCCTTCCCATCCTTCGGCTTAGCTCAGGACAGTGGCTTTAACTGCGGCTTTCGTGACCCTTACAGTTGCGGGGCAGCAGGGGAATTCCCGCTCCCCGCCCAACCCACCATTTTGGATTTTAGATTTTGGATTTTAGCTTGAGACCCAATCCAAAATCGGCAATCTAAAATCGAAAATGGTTGCGGCTCGGCGGGATAGCGAGTCACCCCTTTCCCTTGCATCCGTCTGCAGCCGATAATTCTCTCGCTAGTACCTCCTTAAGTTTGTTTCTACTGCGTTTGCGTCCGTGAGCCGAAAGTCGATGGGAATCTTAACCCAGCTCTCCACCGGCTTGTTGCCATAACGAGCCGGAGAAAAGCGCCAGCGTTTGATCCCCTCGGCTGCGGCACGGTCCAATGCTTCGCTTCCGGAACTACGGTTCACTTCAACTGACTTAGACCTTCCGCCCTCATCAACTAAAACTCGAAGGAGCACCCGTCCTTCCTTGCCCTCTCGCCGCGCCCTGTCGGGGTATTCCGGTTTGGGACTGTAGGCGTAACTAACCTGGACGAATTTCGCGCCCGCACTCCCGTCTCCTAGTCCGATCCCTAAGCCATTTCCGGCGCCGGAAATTCCCTGACCGCCCGATTCGCCTTCTCCGCCGCTCCCGTTCGCCGGTTGTGCCGACGAGGCTCCAACCAGCTCTGTTGGAGCCGGTTCTGCTGATACGACGGCAATCCCCGCCAGCACATCAAGCGGGCTGACAGAGGGTTTCATGAGATCTCGTGATTCAATTGGTTGCGCTTTTTCTTTGCTGTCTGTGACCCTGGCTTGCGGCTGTCTGTGACCCTGGCTTGCGGCGCCGGAGGGCGACGTTTTGGTCCGCCCGGCTGGCCTTTTTTTCCTTCGGCCTGGCCGTCGCCTTTGATTCCCCCGCCATCTCCATCGCCCAAATTCAGAACGACTACCGCAATGGGCTCTTGACCTCGGGGCTCGAAAGAGACGGCCGGATAGGTCAGCGCTGCGGCATGCAAGGCAACAGAGATAAACAGAAACGAACTGAGCCTCATAGTAAACTCACTGTAGAGGCCTCGACCGGCTACAAGAAAAAGGAAAAATCGAAGAACCTTTCTCTCTCTTTCGGAGAGGCCGGTGGAAAAGCTGTAGGCAGGTTTCCTGGCTTAGGCTTTATCCTACTCGCCGCGCCTTCCCATCCTTCGGCTTAGCTCAGGACAGTGACTTACTTTGCGGCTTTCGTGGCCATCACAGTGGCGGGACCGCGCCGGATTTGCACCGGACTTCCCTGACGCCTTGGAGCATCAAACAGTACGGAAGCTATAATGAGAAAAAGAACATGTCAAGATCTATTTTGCGAGTTGGCCATGAACTGCATATTAGCGCAATGCTTCAGACAAACTTGACGGATCTCTGGCTATTATGGTGACGAACTCTGTTAGTAAAGAGAGGCGAAAAGGGTAAGGCTCAAGGTCTCGCTCAACTCGATGACAGCTCCAAGTTGATTGCAGGTTATACCGCCGTGGCGATGATGAAGATAGGCGCGACTGAAAAGCGCGAGGAGAGAAAGACACAGTCCAATCCACAATACTGTCCGCCCCACCATGAAGACGGCAAAGGTTAGCGTCGCGATCGTTGCGACGAGGAGGTGCCACCCTCGCACGTTTTCCGCAACGACTCGGGCTGATGGGTCAGCCACCGCCGTGGAGCCGTAAAGAAACATCACCAGTGACCAACGGGCTAACACCGGAGTGACTAAGAGACTTAAAGTTCGCGTCTCGCCAATGACTTCGGCGGCTCGGACTTTGAAGAGAACAATCAGCAGCACCACGAGGAAGCCATAAATGCCGCTTGGTTTATTTTCTCCGCGCGGCTCTCCCGGCAACGCGTCAAACGTTTGTTGTGTGCCCTCCAAGTGACTTGCTCCGGTCATAACGATCAGCATCGTTATGAGAGCCACCCCAAGAATCTCGGATTCGAGGTAGGGTTCCAATAAACGATTCAGCAGAGCCAAGACTAAGCCCAAAATCAGACCGACAAGCGGAAAAAAAAGCGCGCCAGCGCCGATCTGCTTGGGGCTCAATTTATCGGCGTCGAAACGGCCGCAGATGGTCAGAAATTTGAAGGCAGACAGTGCGCTTCTCATGGCTTTTTCTTTTCTCTCAGACCCCCGTAGCTGTCAACCAATTTGGTAAAAATGTCGATATTGAGACAGACATTTTAGATGTCTGCTAAAATGGCAAAAATTGACCTTAAATATCAGTAAGTTAGAAAGAACTTTGCGCTTTACATTTGAGCATTTTTACGGTATTATTTGGGACGTTAACAAATCAATCTAACCCCATAACTTTACAGCAAAAATTTCAAATCACGATTGGTCAAAATGGCTGAATCAAAACCCCCGCAGCAAACCGAATACAAAGCGGAAAACATAAAGGTACTTGAAGGGCTTGAAGCCGTCAGAAAACGGCCCGGCATGTACATTGGCGATACCAGCGAGCGCGGCTTACACCACCTCGTCTACGAGGTTGTCGACAACTCGATCGACGAGGCCTTGGCCGGTCACTGCGACAAAATCGACGTGACAATCCACATCGATAATAGCGTTACGGTGATTGACAACGGTCGTGGCATTCCCGTCGACATTCATCCTACAGAGAAAGTATCCGCTGCGGAAGTTGTGCTCACGAAGCTGCACGCCGGAGGGAAATTCGATAAAGCTTCCTACAAAGTCTCCGGCGGCCTTCACGGCGTGGGAGTTTCGGTTGTCAACGCTTTGTCGGAAAACTTGGAAGTTGAGATTAAGCGCGACGGCAGAGTCTATCAGCAGAACTACAAAAGGGGAGACCCCCAAGGAAAATTGAAAGAGGTAGGCATATCGAAAGAACGGGGGACGCGGGTCACGTTTAAGCCCGATACCAAGATTTTTGAAACCGTTGAGTTTAGCTTCGACATCTTATCCCAGCGATTGCGCGAGCTGGCCTTTTTGAATCGCGGTGTCAAGATCACCATCGAGGACGAGAGAAGCCAAAAAAAACACGAATTCTTGTATAAGGGCGGGCTCCTCTCTTTTGTCGAGCATTTGAACCGCGCCAAGACCACTATTCATTCGAAAGTCGTACATTTTGAAGGGGAAAAAGACGGCGTTGAAGCCGAAATCGCGATGCAGTGGAACGACGGCTACTCCGAAAATATTTTTTCCTTTGCCAATAATATCAACACCACTGAAGGCGGCACGCACCTGATCGGCCTTAAATCGGCGCTGACGAGAACTATCAACAGCTACGCCATCGACAGCGGACAGCTAAAGAAAGACGAGCAGAACCTTCAGGGTGAAGACGTCCGTGAAGGATTGACCGCGGTTATCAGTGTAAAAGTCCCTGAGCCTCAATTCGAAGGCCAGACCAAAACGAGGCTCGGTAACAGCGAGGTCAAAGGCATCATCGAGGCGCTGGTCAATGAGAAATTCACGAGCTACCTGAGCGAACACCCGAGTGACGCAAAGAAGATCGTGGCAAAAGGTGTCGAAGCGGCGCGGGTGCGCGAAGCGACGCGCAAAGCGAAAGATCTGGCGCGTCGCAAAGGTGCGTTGGACTCCGGCTCGCTGCCCGGCAAGCTGGCGGATTGCCAAGAAAGAGACCCGGCTTTGAGTGAGCTCTATCTTGTCGAGGGAGATTCGGCCGGAGGCTCCGCGAAGCAGGGAAGAGACCGGCGTAACCAGGCGATTCTCCCGCTCAAGGGAAAAATCCTCAATGTCGAGAAGGCGCGCTTCGACAAAATGCTCTCGTCTCAAGAAATCCGCTTGATGATTATGGCATTGGGCACAGGGGTCAAAGAAGATTATGACCCGGCCAAGCTGCGCTATCATTCGATCATCATCATGACCGACGCGGACGTTGACGGCTCGCACATCCGCACTTTGCTTCTTACTTTTTTCTATCGCCAGATGCCGGACTTGGTGGAGAAGGGCCATCTTTTTATCGCTCAGCCCCCTTTGTACAAAGTGAAGCGTGGTAAGCAAGAGCGTTATCTAAAAGACGAGACGACGCTCGAAGACTACTTGATTGAACTTGGAACCGAGGATATTCGAGTGCGGGCGAGCAATAATGGCACCGGATTGGTGGGCCAGCCTTTGCAGTCCTTCATCAAAAAGGTCGCGCGTTGGGAAAAATTGATGGGCTTGATTGCGCGGAAGAAAAAGAACCGAACGGTGATCGAAGGGTTATTGTTGGAAGAAGGGTTTAACGAGGAGACGCTCAAAGATGAAAAGGCGCTAAAGAGTATTGGAAGCCGCCTCGCATCGTACGCTCATTTGATAACACCGGAGCAGGCGCCGCTGTCTTGCAGCTTGGAAGAGGATGCGGAACACAACTGCTTCAAGCTCATCGTTTCGACTCGAGCCAATGGAACCGGATTCCAGACGGTTGTCGATCGCGAGTTTCTCGCAAGTCCTGAGTACAGAGAGATCAAAAAATTGTTCACGGATCTTTTGAGCCTTGGCATGCCGCCTTATTCAGTGGAGAATGGTGAAAACAAGGCCCACCTGAAATCTCTTACAGAAGTCCTCAACTACATTATGGAGGGCGGCAAGAAAGGTCAGTACATTCAGCGCTACAAGGGTCTCGGCGAGATGAATCCGGGGCAGCTCTGGGAAACCACTATGAATCCGGAAACCCGCGTTCTTCTTCAGGTGCGCATCGAGGACGCGGTGGAAGCCAACGATATCTTCTCGATACTGATGGGCGATGAAGTCGAACCTCGACGCAAGTTCATAGAAGAATACGCCTTAACCGTCAAGAACCTCGACGTTTGACGAGCGAATAGTTTCACACTGTCAAGCCGTTGAAAACGGCTTGAACGATTGGACACTTAACTGCCGTGGAAGCAACTCTAAAGTCGCAAAAAGTTCCTGTTTATATCGAAGATGAGATGCGTCAGTCCTTCATGGCCTACGCCATGAGCGTCATCATCAGTCGTGCGCTGCCGGACGTGCGTGACGGACTGAAGCCCGTGCATCGGCGAGTTCTCTACGCCATGTACGATATGGGCAACACTTGGGACAAGCCTTACAAGAAATCTGCCCGTCTGGTCGGCGATATCATGGGTAAATATCATCCCCACGGCGACACCGCGATCTACGACACCATCGTTCGCATGGCCCAGGACTTTAACATGCGCTATCCGTCGATCGATGGTCAGGGAAACTTCGGTTCCATTGATGGCGATTCTCCGGCCGCCATGCGTTACACCGAAATCCGAATGGCTCGTCTTGCCGAGGAAATACTCGCCGATATTGAGAAGGAGACCGTCGATTTTATTCCCAACTATGATGATACTTTAAAAGAACCAGCGGTTCTTCCGTCGCGTATTCCTAACTTGTTGGTGAATGGTGCCGCGGGTATTGCGGTCGGTATGGCGACCAATATTCCGCCCCACAATCTTGGTGAGGTGATCGATGGGTTGATTGCGATGGTGCAAAATCCAGACATCACGATCAAACAACTCATGAAACACATCCCCGGACCGGATTTCCCCACCGGCGGTTTCATTCATGGTAAGGAACCGATCGTCCAGGCCTACAGCGAAGGCAAAGGCATTATTCAGATGCGCGGCAAGGCTTTTACCGAGACGATCAAACGAACGGGCAAAGAGCAGATCGTCATTAGCGAAATCCCGTTCATGGTGAACAAGAAAAGGCTTATCGAGCAGATTGCCGAACTGGTTAACGAGAAAAAAATTGAGGGGATTGGCGATATCAGAGATGAGTCGGATCGCGAGGGCATGCGCATCGTTATTGAGCTCAAGCGTGACTCGGTGCCGGACATCATCCTTAACCAGATATACAAGCACACGGCGTTACAGGACTCGTTTGGCGTCAACATGCTTGCGATTGTCGAAGGAAAACCGAAGCTGCTCAATCTCAAAGAGGCGCTCAAGGCCTTTTTGGATCACCGCCGGGAGGTGGTGACGCGGCGGACCGCCTACGATCTGCGCAAGGCCGAGGAGCGGCTCCATATTTTGGAAGGCTATCGGATCGCGCTGGATAATCTCGACGCGGTGATCACGTTGATTCGAAATTCTGCGGATCCGAAAGTCGCCAAAGAAGGCTTGATGTCGAACTTTGGGCTAAGTGATATCCAGGCACAGGCTATATTGGACCTACGTCTTCAGCGATTGACTGGCTTGGAGCGCGATAAAATTATGGAGGAACACCGGGAAACCGGCGAACTCATAGGGAAACTTGGAGCCATCCTGGCGGACGAAAAGGAGATCTACAAAATCATCGTCGAAGAACTGAACAAGATCAAAGAGCAATACGGCGACGAGCGAAGAACCCAGATCGTTGCCCGTTCCGAGGACATCTCCATCGAGGACTTGATGGTCGATGAAGACATGGCCGTGACGATTTCTCACGAGGGATACATCAAACGCAACCCCGTTACGCTCTACCGGGCCCAGCGGCGCGGCGGTAAGGGAAAAATTGGTACGACCACGAAAGAAGAAGATTTCGTCGAGGACCTTTTTATCGCCTCCATGCACTCCTACATCCTCTTCTTTACCACCATCGGCAAGGTCTATTGGATCAAGGTCCACGAGCTGCCTCAGGCCAGCCGCGCGGCGAAAGGGAAACCGATCGTCAATCTGCTGAATCTGGAACCGGGAGAAAGAGTCTCCGCGTTTCTCTCGGTTCGAGAGTTTGTCGATGGACGTTATGTTATCTTCGCGACGAAGAAGGGTTTGATCAAAAAGACCGATCTTATGTCTTACTCCAATCCGCGTTCCTCTGGAATTCGGGCCATCGGTCTCGAAGATGGCGACGAACTGATTGGCGTGAAACTTACCGACGGACAGCAGGAAATTATCCTTTCAACGCTGGACGGCCAGTCCATCCGCTTTAAGGAGGAGCAGGTTCGGCCTACTGGACGCGGAACCTATGGCGTGGTGGCGATGCGGCTCGATGAAGGGGACGCGGTGGTCAGCATGGAAATGCTCAGTCACGGGGCCAATATTCTGACCGTATCCGAGAACGGCTACGGCAAGCGTACCGAGATGGACGAGTATCGGCTCCAATCTCGCGGCGGCAAGGGCATCATTACGATGAAGGCCACGGATAAAACCGGCCGGGTCGTGGGTGGGCAGCAGGTCACGGAGGACGATCAACTCATGCTCGTCACGAACAAGGGAAAGATCATACGTCTTCGAATAAAAGACATTCGCGTCATCGGCCGCAACACCCAGGGCGTGCGTCTCATCGATCTGGAAGAGGGTGAACGGGTAGTTTCGTTGGCGCGACTCGCGGAGAAAGAAGAAGACGACGAGGAAGAATAGTTTTGCCAAACCCGCGAAAGAGAAAGCGCGCGGGCCAGCGAATGCGGACTGGTCAGTTGCGTTCCGCCCTTCCCGTTGGGTAGCGTTTCGACCGCCCACGGAAAAGTGTTTTTCAAAAAATCGAGCCGAATCCAAAATTTGATAAACTTCCGTCTGCCATCTGTTTTCGTTCCTCATTATCATGGCTAAGCCAATTGGAATTGTTGGCGCGGGCGGTTGGGGCATCGCGCTAGCCAAGTTGTTGTCCGACAAAGCCCAACCGACTACGCTGTGGTGTCGCAGTGCGGAGACTTACCGCGAGCTGGAAGAAAAGAGAGCACACAGCACCTATCTCCCGAACATCGCGCTTCCCGCCGGAGTCAAGGTAACTCGTTCCCTAGAGACAGCCGTCGCTGGCAAATCTCTGGTCATTTGTGCCGTTCCGTCTCATGCGGCGCGCGAGGTCATGTCGAGCGCGGCTGCTCACGTCAACCAAGAGACGATCGTTCTGTGCGGGACCAAGGGACTAGAAGAGGAAAGTCTCAAAACTATGAGTGAGGTTCTGGCTGACATCTTCGGCGTTCGACGCAGTGAACGCCATGCGTTTCTTTCCGGCCCGACCTTTGCGGTCGAAATTGCCCGTGGTTTGCCGGCGGCCGTTACGGTAGCGGCCTATCGCGATGACGTAGTTGAAACCGTTCAGGAGACCCTCGGCACCCAAAGCTTGAGAGTTTACTCCTCCAAAGATGTAATCGGTGTCCAGATGGGCGGAGTGATCAAAAACGTCATCGCCATTGCCGCTGGGATCAGTGACGGCTTAGGCTTGGGCCAGAATGCGCGCGCCGCTTTGATCACACGAGGACTTGCGGAGATGACGCGTCTAGCGGTCCGAATGGGAGCGAATCCAATGACACTATCGGGTTTGCCTGGTCTGGGAGACTTGGTCCTAACTTGTGCAGGGGATCTGAGTCGGAATCGAAAAGCGGGCCTGCAAATCGCTCAGGGTAAGAGCCTTCAAGAAATTACCGAAGAGAGTCGAATGGTGGCCGAAGGGATACGCAATACGCGCTCTGTTTACTTGCTGGCTCGTCACTTGGACGTGGAGATGCCCATCGTTGAGCAGATGCACCGGGTTCTCTACGAAAGCAAAAACCCCTTTGAGGCGGTCGGCGATTTAATGCAGCGCTCCTTCAAACCGGAAATATCATAAATTGACAAGGCCGGAACTCTATGATTCAAATAAAAGCTTGGCCGTCTGACCGGCCCAGGGAGTAATATTCCTATGAAACGAACCTATCAACCGAGCAACGTCAGGAGAAAAAGAACACACGGCTTTCTAGCCCGTATGGAAACCCCCGGTGGGCGTAAAGTCCTCAAGCGGCGTAGGGCTAAAGGACGCAAGAAACTGACGGTTGCCGTACCGCCGAAACGAGCCCGCACCTAAGAGTCGGGGATGTTGCCTAGCGGTCAGGAAGGCTTTCCGAAAACGGCCCGCCTGAGAAAACGACGCGAATTTTCGAGGCTCTCGCGAAGCGGCAGGAAAACCCACTCCGCCAATTTCGTCGTTATCACCCAAACCAATGACGTGGGGGAGACTCGGTTGGGGATCACGGTCAGTGGCAAGGTGGGCAACGCGGTGGTTCGAAATCGGATCAAACGGCTTGTGCGGGAGTTTTTCCGCCGCGGCCGCCGAGATCTGGCGCGCGGAATAGACGTTCTCGTTATCGCCAGAAAGCGTGCAATCGATCTTTCTTTCAGCCAGGTCGTGAGTGAACTCGAAGAGGTCTTGGCCGATCCAAGGAGTCGCAAAAATCGTGAAGCGCATAACCCGTAAAGCGATCGCTCTCGCCCTGGCTGAATATCACAGAGTTTTCTCGCCTTTTCTGCCGCGCGCTTGCCGGTTCTATCCCAGTTGTGCAGTTTATACTTCCGCAGCGATTCAAAAGCACGGCATCCTGAGAGGAGCATTTTTGGGCCTGCGGCGGTTGAGCCGGTGTCATCCTTGGAATCCGGGCGGTTACGATCCGGTTCATTGAGTTCTATCCATGGAAAAACGCGCGTTCCTAGCTATTGCTCTTTCGATCTTGGTGCTCGTGATCTACCAGGAATGGGTCACCCGATACTACGGAGTACCTCCTCCCCCTTCTAAGGGTCCAATAAAGCAAGAAACGGAAAAACCTGCGCCGCCGCAGCCAACTGCTCCGGCTCCTGTGACGCCGAGTGCTCCCGCTGTACAAACGGCAAAGGCGGCCAAAGACATCAAGGTCGAAACCGACAACTATGTTGCCATTTTCACTACGCAAGGCGCACGTTTGAAGAGTTTTAAATTCAAAAAATATCGGAGCTCAGTGGATGAAAACAGTCCGCCCTTCGACATCGTATCGTTACCGCCGAATGTGCCGCTGCCCCTAGGAGTCCGCTGGCAGAGTCCAACGCCTTATGACGATGCCGGATTGCTTTATGCGATCCAAGGCGGCGATCTGAATCTCACAGGAAACTCTAAAGGTACTCTACTTTTCCAAGGGAAGGCGTCCGACGGGTCGGTGATTACCAAGAAGCTGGTCTTTTCGGGTTCGACTTACCCCGTTGATTTGGAGGTTTCCGCCAAGGCAGCGGATGGAACCTCCCCGGTTCCAGAGATCCTTCTTACGGAAAAAAGCGACCAATCGGTCCCCAACCCCGATGCTAAATTCGAGGGCTTCATCGCTCAGGTGGACAACAAAGTCAAACGAGACCTGCCCGCGCAAGTGGATAAAGGCGACGAGCTTAGCGGCGATGTATCGTGGGCCGGGTTTGGCCACACCTATTTTTTCTTCGCTTTGTTGCCGGAAAATGGAGCAGCGCACAAACTCTCGATTCACCATGTCGGACCGGCGCTCATTGCCGCGATCAGCGCCGCGCAGGTCCAAGCCGGCGAAGCGAATCGTTACACGCTTTTCATCGGCCCCAAAGAGCTCGATATTCTTAAATCATTGGGAAAGGGGCTTGAGGACTGCATCAATATTGGCTACTTCGGGTTCATCTCGATTCCGCTTCTATACGTGCTTCATTTCTCTCACGGTTTCACGCAAAGCTATGGCATCGATATTATCCTGCTCACATTTTTGATCAAAATCCTCATGGCGCCATTGACGCATAAGAGCTACGTGTCGATGAAAAAGATGCAAAAGCTGCAGCCGCAGATGGAAAAGCTCAAAGAAAAGTTCACTAACGACAAGGAGAAACTCAACAAGGAGATCATGGAACTCTACCGCCGTAACGGCGTCAATCCGTTGGGGGGGTGTTTACCCATGGTTCTCCAGTTTCCCGTTTTTATCGGTCTTTATAATGCCTTGAGCACGCCTATCGAATTACGCCATGCGCCGTTTTTGTGGATCAAGGATCTTTCACGGCCCGATTGGCAGTCGTTGCCTTTTGCAGTCCCCAGTTGGTGGCCTTCTGCTTTGCCTTCGGGTATTCCAGTGCTGACAATTCTCATGGGGGCGAGCATGTTTCTCCAGCAGTGGATGACTCCCACCGCGGGGGATCCGAATCAAAGAAAAATGATGATGATGATGCCGTTGATGTTTACCTTCATGTTCGTATCGTTCCCGGCAGGTTTGACTGTTTATTGGCTTGTCAATAATGTTCTCACCATCGGCCAGCAGTACTGGATCAGCCGTAGCGATCGATAGTCGAACCGTTCAATCGAGGTCTGAGCTTATGGATTACGTGGAAACCGAAGGCGACACCATCGATGAAGCGATTGAGAACGCTCTCAAAAAGCTCGGGGCAAAGCGCGACAAAATCACCGTTGATGTATTATCCGAAGGCCGGAAAGGGATCTTGGGTTTCGGCGCGCAAAAGGCGCGTATTCGTGCTGAATTGAGAAACTCCAGCGGTGATTTAAACTTAGATAGCGCCGAGGCAAAACCTTCTTTAATTGATAGACCCATCACGGAGCAAGAGGCGGCGGCGATTACGGAAAAGGCAAAGGCGGTTTTGTCGGAGATCCTGAGTTTAATGGGGGTCAAAGCGTCCGTTGAAACACGGGTTGGGGAAAGGGGCGACGAAATCACTCTAGAAATCCACGCGGAAAGTAGCGGCCTCTTGATCGGTCGCAAGGGGCAGACGTTGGAAGCATTGCAACATCTAGTGACCCGCATTGCCGGCGAACGACCGGGGAGCGAAGGCCCCCATATCCTCGTCGATATCGAAAGCTACCGCGAGCGCCGGCGGAAATCCCTCGAAGACATGGCGTTGCGGCTGGGGGAAAAAGCGAAGCGTCAGCGCAAGACCGTGACCGTGGACGCCCTGAGCGCCGCCGACCGCCGTATCATTCATGCGGCATTGCAAGATGATCCTTGGGTGACCACGAAAAGCTTGGGCCAGGGCTCTTATCGCCGTCTGCTGATCATTCCGGAAGGCGATCGCAAGAAGAAAGAAGAAACCAAGTCGCCCATGCCGGAGCGGGAAGGAGCCAAACCACCGAGGTGAGTCCCTCTCCATCAGGCAAAAGGTTTGATTGACCGTTTCCCGTCGGTCTTCTATAGTAAAACTGTGATTCAAAGACGCAAAACAAGACAGATCCAGCTCGGCAAGGTCAAAGTAGGCGGCGACGCGCCGATCACGGTGCAGTCGATGACCAAGACCGATACCCGTGATGTGGAAGCGACGGTGGATCAGATTTGGGCGTTAGAGGTGGCCGGCTGCGATATCGTTCGCGTGGCCGTGCCGGTGCGCGAGGCTGCGCACCAACTCGGCAATATCAAAAAGCAGATTCGCATCCCCCTGGTCGCCGATATCCATTTCAATTACAAGCTCGCGCTCATCGCGCTGGAGCAAGGGGTGGACGGTTTGCGGCTCAACCCAGGCAATATCGGCGCGCGCTGGTGCATCGAGGAAGTTGTCAAACTGGCTGCCGAGCGTAAAATTCCGATCCGCATCGGGGTGAACGCCGGCTCACTCGAAAAAGATTTACTGGAAAAGTACGGCGGCCCGACGGCCCAGGGTATGGTGGAAAGTGGTTTGCGTCATATCCGTATATTGGAAGACTTGAACTATCCAGAGATCAAAATTTCGCTTAAAGCCTCGGACCCGCTGATGATGATCGAAGCCTACCGGATGCTGGCCGACAAAGTCGATTATCCATTTCATTTGGGCGTGACGGAAGCGGGAACGCCGACCGTGGGCACGATCAAGTCTGCCGTGGGGCTCGGGACTCTCCTTGCTGAAGGCGTCGGAGATACGATACGTGTTTCGCTGGCCGCCGACCCGGTAGAAGAGGTACGCGTTGGCCGCGAGATTCTCAGATCTCTCGGCCTCAAGAAAGACGGCATGACTTTTGTCGCCTGCCCTTCTTGCGGTCGAGCCGACGTGGATTTGGTCGGGCTGGCCAAAGCGGTCGAAGAACGCATGGCGCCTTACCGCACCATGAACATCCACGTCGCGGTGATGGGGTGCGAGGTCAACGGTCCGGGAGAGGCGCGCGCGGCGGACCTGGGAGTGGCGGGCGGCAAAGGCATCGGCCTGATCTTCAAGAAAGGCGAAATCATTCGCAAAGTCCCGGAAGCCGAGATCGTTGACGCGCTCATGGACGAAGTCAAGAAGCTTGCCGCCGAGAAACAGGCGGGTCCTACGGTCACCGCGGACGCCTAGCCCGCTCTCATCGCTTCATTACTACAGCCCACTAAAAATCATGCGCTGGAGCCAAACCTTCATCCCGACGCTCAAGGAAGATCCCACAGACGCCGAAGTCATCAGTCATAAGCTGCTGGTGCGTGCCGGGATGATTCGACAGGTCAGTCGCGGCATTTACGACTATTTGCCGTTGGCGCTTAAAATTATCCGCAAGATTGAAAATATCGTGCGCGAGGAGATGGATCGGGCCGGCGCCCAGGAATTGTTATTGCCCATCGCCTCGCCTGCCGAGTTGTGGCAGCAGAGTGGCCGTTGGGAGATCTACGGTAAAGAACTGGTGCGCTTCAAAGACCGTCACGAGCGCGATTTTTGCCTGGGCCCGACCCACGAGGAAGTAATCACCGATCTCGTTCGGCGCACGGTGCGCTCCTACCGCGAGCTGCCTTTCAATCTCTATCAGATTCAGACGAAATTTCGTGATGAAGTGCGGCCGCGCTTCGGTTTGATGCGCGGCCGGGAGTTCATCATGAAAGATGCCTATAGCTTTCACACGGATGTGCAAGACTGCCAGCGGGAATATGAAAACATGTTCCAGACCTACAAGCGGATCTTCACCCGTTGCGGTCTTCAGTTTCGTCCCGTGGAAGCGGACACGGGCGCCATCGGTGGAAGCCGATCTCATGAATTCCAGGTGCTTGCCGAGTCCGGCGAAGACGCGATTGTGAGTTGCAACCGATGCGAGTACGCGGCGAACGTGCAAAAAGCTGAGATCAAGCTGCGGCGTCCCGCGGCTCGCGACGCGACGAAGGAGGCGCGGAAACTCCAGAAAGTTTCTACGCCCGGAAAGAAAAGCGTGGCCGACGTGGCGGCGTTTCTTCGACTACCTCCCGAGCGGTTTATCAAGACTTTGGTCTACAAGACGGACACGAACGAACTCGTGGCCGTATTGCTGCGCGGCGATCACGAGATCAACGAAGTCAAACTACAAGGGGCGCTGGGCGGTCGCGAGCTGGCGCTCGCCGGTGAGGCTGAGGTGCAAGCGGCCGCGGGCGCTCCCCCGGGATTTCTGGGACCCATTGGCCTTAAAATCCGCATCGTCGCGGACCAGGCCGTTCAAGGAATTCAGGGAGCGGTTACCGGGGCCAATGAAGTGGACACGCACTATATTAATGTCGACCAGGAGCGGGATTTCACGCCATCCGCGTTTGCCGATGTTCGCCTGGCGGTGGCCGGTGATCCTTGCCCGCGTTGCGATGCGGGTTCTTTGGAGGCTTATCGCGGCATCGAAGTAGGACAGGTTTTCTACCTGGGAAAAAAATACAGCGAGTTGCTGGGCGCGACTTATCTCGATGCCGAGGGACGGGAGCGACCGATCGAAATGGGTTGCTATGGGATCGGTATCACCCGTCTGGTTGCGGCGGCGATCGAGCAAAACCATGACGCCAACGGCATCATCTGGCCATTTTCTATCGCCCCGTTTCATCTCTTGTTGCTGCCCATCAACTACAAAGACAAGGCGATTCACGAGGTCTCCGATGAACTTTATCAGGAGCTCCAAAAGCGCGACCTGGAAGTGCTAATGGATGATCGCGACGAACGGCCTGGGGTGAAGTTCAAGGACGGTGATCTCATCGGTATTCCGTTGCGCGTGACCATCGGGGCGAAGGGCTTGGAGAAGGGCTGTGTGGAGTTGCGCTTGCGGCGGGATGGCAAAACCGAAGAAATCTCCGTCGCTGAAGCGGCGGACAAAATTCAAGCCGTTGTTTCGAACGCCATCGGAGCCTAAGGCATGGCATCCAACCTTGAGCTGGTGCGGCCACACGGTTCCATGAGAGAGCGGCTCATCGTCGCTCTCGACGTGGGCGACCTGGGAGAGGTCAAGGAATTGGTCAAACTCCTCGCCTCTGAGGTCGGCATGTTCAAGGTTGGCAAGCAACTGTTCACTCACGCCGGCCCGCAGGCCGTACGTCTCATTCAAGAGCTCGGCGGCGAGGTCTTTCTCGATCTGAAGTTCCACGACATTCCTAACACGGTTGCCAAGGCCGCCGTCGAAGCCACCCGCCTGGGCGTCAAGATGTTCAACGTCCACGCCTCCGGAAGTTTGGAGATGATGCGCGCCACGGCCAAGGAAGCGCGCCGGGTTTGCCATCAACAGAATTTGCGCAAGCCGATCATGCTGGCAGTCACCGTGCTCACCAGCTTGAACCAAGATGACCTCAAGCGGGTCGGAGTGGATGGTCGAGTCGCGGATCAGGTCGTGCGCTTGGCGCTCCTGACGAAAGAGGCAGGCATGGACGGCGTCGTTGCCTCGCCCCATGAAGTGGCCGACATCCGCTCGGCGTGCGGACGTCGCTTTGTTATTGTAACTCCTGGAATCCGACCGCGGGACGCCGGGCGGAATGATCAGCAGCGGGTGATGACTCCCGCCGACGCGATCCAAGCCAGCGTCGACTACATCGTTGTCGGGCGGCCGATCCTCGCGGCCAAGGATCCCGTTGCAGCAGCGCGTAAAATCATCGCCGAGATGCAAGGCGCCGGCAGATAGATCTTCCCCTCTTATTTTTTTCCGTCCCACCAATCGTAGAAATGATGCACCGGACTTTGCCCGGCGCCGACGGCGAAACCGCTGCGGATCGCTTCGGTGATGTATTTTTTTGCGAGCAGAACCGCGGTCTCAACACGTTCTCCTCTGGCGAGATAAGCCGCGATGGCCGCCGAAAAAGTGCAACCCGTGCCATGGGTATGGCGGCTGCGGATGCGCGGCGAACGTAGCTCGCGAAATTTTTTGCCGTCGAAGAAGAGATCAATGGCTGGCCCTCTTCTGTGCCCGCCCTTGATCACCACGCTGCGCGCGCCCATGGCGAGGGTCCGTCGGGCGGCTTCTCTGATTTCCTGGGCGCGGTTTAGTTTAAGTCCGGTAAGCTCCTCCGCCTCCGGTAGGTTGGGCGTAACCACGGTGGCGAGCGGGATCAGCTTTGAGCGCAGCGCGTCGATGGCATCTTTCCGCAGGAGGCGGTCGCCGCTTTTAGCGACCATGACGGGGTCAACCACCAGATTCTTTAATTTGTGCTCGCGGACTTTCTCTGCCACTATCTCGATGATCCTCGAGTTGGCCAACATTCCGGTCTTTAGCGCGTGAGCGCCGATATCCTCAATAACCGCATCGATCTGGGCCGCCACAATGTCCCGACTCAGCTCCAGGATCTTCATCACACCCTGGGTGTTCTGCGCCGTGATCGCCGTAATCACCGAAGTCCCATACACGCCGAGAGCAGCGAAAGTCTTGAGATCGGCCTGAATCCCTGCGCCGGCTCCGGAGTCCGAGCCAGCGACGGTAAGGGCTTTGCGTACTAACTTCATGGAAGGCAATCGTAACTCTCATAGCCCCCATCCTGACCCTCGCCCGAGGCAGGGGAAGAAAATGGGTTGCTTGTGCTCATCTTCGCCCTGCTTCGGGGAAGAATTGAAGAGGGGGCCGGTCGCTGTTCGGAATTCTAAACCGGCCACTTCTCTGACCGGTAGGCTTGCTCCCAGAACATAAATTCATATCGGCTGCTCAGAATGAAATGCGCGGTCATAAGCTTTTTCTCGCTGCTGCTCGCCGCGGCCCCTAGTTTATCCGTGAGGCGAATTTGCTCACGCACAGGCTTCCAAAACGCTTCAGAAGCGTAGGTCTCGATCCACTGCCGGTAAATCTTCGGCTTGCTCGGGCGGTTTCTGTACAGGCGCCGTCCTACCTCCCCATAGATCCAGTAACAGGGAAGAACTGCCGCGACGATTTCGCCAAGCGTCCCGGTTCGCGCTACCGACTGCAGATGGCCAATATACGCCTGCGTAATAGGACCCTTTGCCACTCCATCCAACTGTTTAGGCGATAATCCGAGACTCCTGCCGAAACTTTCATGAAAACTGCGCTCCACCTCGACCGCGCCGAGCGCGTGACGGGCAAACAATTCGAGCGTTTCAAGATTGGGCGACTTGGATCCGGCGTGACAGAGGACTTGAGCGAAGTCAAGCAAATACACGTAATCTTGCAGAATGTGGGTATGAAATAACCAAAAATTCCGGGTAGTAAAAGGGGCGAGTCGATTAATTTGCCCTCAGAGGAATAACCGTCCACGTGAAAGTAGTTCCATCTGCGGTATGTTAGCTCTTTTGCTGAACAACTTTGCGGCCTACAAGCTTCCGAGCAGCACCATCGGTCCGGAAGGCTTGGCGACGCCGCCCGCCGGTTCGAGCGTAACGGCGAATTTATCGAAGTTCCGGCCGTCAGCGAGCTGTGGCACTTGAAATCGCGCCTGTCCCCGTTCATCGACTATAAACACGCCGGCAGGAACCGGCTCGTTTCCGGCGATTCCCCAAAGTTCGTACGCTTTGTCAGTGGCCGTTTTCGGCAATCCAAACGTTATCAGGAGTCCGCGGCGGGTTGTCGGGTTCCAGAATAGTTTCCCTTTCGCTTCGGGCGTTGGACCTAGGCCGGCAAGCTCAACTGAACGAACTTCAGGCGCCGAGAGAAACTGAATCAACTGATCCTTTTGCGCTGATTCGTTCTGCAATGCGGCTATTTGAGCCTGCAGTTTTGCCAGTTGGTCTCGTGTGCCGGTAAGCGACCAGGCCAACGCTAGAACGACAGCCGCGGCCGCCAGCGCGCCGGCTCCAACCAACCACCAGCGCCAAGCGGACCACCCGCCGCTCTGAGCTTGCACCGGGGTTTGTATCTTCGGTGTAATCTGATCGAAAACTCTCGTCTTAACCGCTACTGGCGGCGTCATGACCGAGAGCGAGTGATGAAGGAGAGTCAACGAGTCGCGGGTTTGGCGAATATGCGCATCACAAATCGCACAGCCGGACGCTAGATGGGCTTGGAATTCTCTCAGCTCTTGCCCGTCGAGCGCACCGAGAGCGTAGATCTCGCCTTGCGCCAGCCAGTTTTCATGTTCCGTGGCCATTACGCTCCTCGGGTTCCTAATATCTCGCGAAGACGCTGAATACCTGAGCGCATTCGGGTCTTTACCGTTCCTAAAGGTTCCGCCAATCGTTCCGCTATCTCGGTTTGCGTCAAACCATCAAAATAAGCGAGTTCCAGCACCCTACGCTGTGACTCTGGAAGATTCGCTAACGCGCTGTTCATCGTTATCCGAACTTCGCTCTGCGCTGCCGATGATTCAACAGTCGAACTCGATTCGGCGCGCGCTGGATCATCGGTGAGCGCGAAGCTCTTTTCCATTCTACGGATAGAACGGATTTTGTCGATTGCCCGGCTGCGGGCAATATTCATAATCCAGGCTTCCGGGCTGCCCCGCTCTTCACTGTAATTTCCAGCCTGACGCCAAACCTGCACAAACACCTCCTGGAGCAAGTCCTCGGCATCGGAACGGATCTTCAACATGCGCATGGCAAGGGTAAAGACAAGAGACGAGCAGCGATCGTAAAGCTGGCCGAAAGCCTCACGATCTTGCCTCGCGACTTGCTGAATAAGGTATATGACGCTTGCCGACTCGGCGATCACCTGCGTTTGCCTCTGACCACTCAGTAACGCCGACACATTCTAGCCGGGTCGTATCTCTCGGGCAAACTCATCCTGTACTGACTACGATTGCCCCGGTGGTTTGGATTTCGTGCTTTGAGAAATCTTTTCGCCGTGTAAATCCGAATCTCCGATACGCGACGTATCTCACTACAAAGGATCACGGTCAGTTCGAGTTACCAACAGAGATGGCACGAGATCCGCGTTGGAAGCCGGTCCGAGCCCTCCCAGGACGCAGCGGCAGCGACGACATGGATCGAGCGACCGTCGTCAGGAAACTGAAAGGAGAACCAAAAATGCAAGCCTTTAGAAAGAATCTAACGTGCCAAGCTGTCGCGATTTTCGTCGCGGCGCTCATGATGACAGGGACAACCGCACCGGTCCGCGCGGCGAGCCACAGAGAGGCGCCGCTGATCGCGCTCGATCCCGCAGCGGATAATACGGACACATACGCTTTTCGCAGTTGGCAAGACCCAAGCAAAGTAGTGTTCATTGCCAACGTTATCCCTGGACAGGAGCCTGGGGACGGACCGAACTATTTCAATTTCGACGACGAAGTCCTTTACGCCATCAACATCGATAATAACCAGGACGGCGCCGCCGAGGACATCGTCTACGAGTTTCGCTTCAAAACCGAAACCCGCCCCATCTTGGGCTCGCTGCTCTTCCCGCTTCCCTATATCGGCAATCCCCATATCCCTGTTCCGGAGATCCAGGGAATTACCAAGCTCGACGGTCCTGGATCAGAAGGACTTAGCCGCCGTCAGACCTACACAGTGACCGAGGTCAGGGGAAATAAGCGGACTGAACTGTTCACGGGTCAGAAGCTGATCGCCGTGCCGTCCAATGTCGGACCGGCGACGATGCCAGATTACGAGACTCTCGCGTCGCAGGGAATATACACGGATTCGGCGACCGGCATCAAAGTTTTCGCCGGTCAGCGCGCCGAAACCTTCTATATTGATTTGGGCGCGGTCTTCGATACGGCGAATCTCCGTCGCTTTCTGCCGCTGCTGACCGCGGCAGAAGATGCCAATGATTCGGTTAATCCGTTCGGCGTCAACCGCTTCAGTGGCTTCAACATTACCAGTATCGCCATCGAGGTTCCGATCAGCCGGATTACTCAAGACGGCAAGACCGCCGAGCAGACGAGCACGCCGGTGATCGGGATGTATGCGTCGACCGCCAGACAGAAGGTCAAACAGTTAAAAGGCGACAGCACATCGCAGTTGGCCGGCCCATGGGTTCAAGTATCGCGTTTGGCCAATCCGCTGGTCAACGAGCTGATTATCGACACGCCGTCGAAGGATCTTTGGAACTCGCAGGAGCCTGAAGACGAGGCGCAGTTCCAGGAATTCTACAAGAATCCGTCCATTGCCCAGGCGTTGGCGCTTATCTTCAACGTTCCTGTAACGCCGACGCCGCGCACCGATCTCATGAGTCTGCTGCTCAAGTATCCGGGGCAAGCGTTAGCCGGCAATAATTGCGGCAGTCCGTGCTCGGAGCTTCTGCGCCTCGATGTGCAGGTCACCCCGACGCAGCCTGAAAACCAAAAACGTCTCGGCGGTCTCGCCGGTGATGCGGCAGGGTTTCCCAATGGCCGACGCCCCAACGACGACGTGACCGACATCGCGATTCGCGTTGTCGGCGGCGATAACTATATCGCAGCGCGAGCCGGCGACGGCGTGAACTTCCTGCAAGGCGCGCAAGGGTCCAATCTGACTGCAAACGGCATTTACAAAGTGTTTCCATATCTCCCGACTCCGTACGACGGCCGGAACCGCCGGCACATTGACTGCGGTGAGACGGGCGCGAATCCCTGTAATTAATGAGTTGTTCCACGGAGGGGATTCGATTCCTCCGGGCATGTCAAGCAGATCGAGCGATGAAGATTCAACGACACGTAGTGGCGGCAATTGTAACCGTCTTAGGTTTGGGTTTCGGTCCGAATCCTTCATTTGCCGAAGGCGCGCGTACTGACAACCAGATCGCTTATTATCAACAACTGCTGACGCGTAATCCGCGCAACTCTAAGGCCTACTATGGATTGGGCGACGCGTTGATCCGTAAAGCGCGCGAGATCGGCGATCCTGACTATTTCAATCGCGCCGAGGAGGCGCTCAAACGTTCGCTGGAGATTGCGCCGAATAATGCCGGAGCCATGCGTCATCTCGCGTATGTTTTCTACTCGCGCCATGAATTCGAGGCGGCGGCTACGCACGCGCGCAAAGCCATCGAGATGGATGCCACGGATGGCGACTCCTACGGAATTCTAGGTGATGCGCTCCTGGAAGTCGGCAAGTACGATGAGGCGAAGGCCGCGTATGAAAAGATGATGCAACTGGAGGACAGCCTCTATTCTAGGAGCCGGCTAGCGGGATTAAAGAGCCTTCAAGGCGATACGGCAGGTTCTATCGTCGATCTTGAACAAGCCATTGCCGTCGGCAAGGAGGCGAAACAGCCGGCGGAGAGCATCGCGTGGACCGAATGGCAGCTCGGCAGCGACTATTTCGCTCTGGGAAAATTGCAAGAAGCGGAGAGGTATTACCTACAGTCGTTACAAACCTATCCCAACTACTATCGCGCTCTAGCCGGTTTGGCGCAGCTGCGCGGGGCGCAGAAAAGATACGACGAAGCGATCGATCTCTACCAGAAGGCGATCGCTATCCTGCCGATGCCTGACTACGCAGCCGCCTTGGGCGACATCTACGCCAAGATCGGACGCCAGGGACAGGCAAAGCAGCAATACGAGTTGGTCGAGTATATCGGCCGTCTTAGTATTCTCAACAAGGTGCTCTACAACCGCGAGCTCGCCTATTTTTACGCCGATCATGACATAAAACTAAAAGAAAGTTTGGAGTTGGCTCAACGTGAGTTGGATTACCGGCGGGACATTTACGCCTATGACGTCGTCGGATGGAACCTTTACAAGAATGGAAAAGCAGAAGAGGCGCGTGACGCGATCGAAAAAGCGCTAAGTTTGGGCACGAGAGACGCGAGGCTCTTTTACCATGCGGGCATGATCTACCATTCGCTCCACGCGAAGGACAAAGCCAAGGAGTATCTGGCCCGCGCGCTTAGCACCAATCCCTTTTTCCATCCGATTTTTGCCGAAACGGCGGCGCAAGCGTTGAAGCAACTCGAACGTAGCGTCCAACAGGCAGGCGTTGAAGGCCAAGGCCAGGGAGGATAATGGCGTGCGGGTGTCTTTGAACGGTCTTTCCCATGGTGTCATTCTGGGCGAAACCGAAGAATCTCAATTCAGAAAACAGGCTGGACGCTTAGATTCTTCGTCGCCGAAAGCTCCTCAGAATGACACGCATTGTGATTCTCCGCATAGACTTCCACGAGCGCCTCTAATAATAGCCGTTCTCTTTTTCGCCTGTACTCTTGTCTATAGTAGTGCTGGGGCTCATCCGCTGGGGAACTTCAGCATCAGCCATTATTCGGGGATACACATCACCCGAAAAACCGTTGAGGTGCGATATGTCGTCGACATGGCAGAGATCCCGACTTTTCAGGAGATCCAGGAAACGTCCATCGTTCCGAAAGCAGGCGATGCCGGTTTGGAACCTTACCTCACGCGGAAAGCCGAATCTCTCGGCGAGCGCTTATTCCTTGAAGTCAATGGACGACGTCTGAAGCTCCAGCCGGAATCCCAGGAGATTATTTTTCCGCCGGGTGCCGGCGGTCTGCCGACGATGAAGGTCAGTATTTTGTACAAAGCCAAGCGCGCCGAGGAAACGAAGGCCGGGCAATTTCAACTCAATTATAGGGATGGGAATTTTCCCGGGCGGGCAGGGTGGAAAGAGATCATCGCCACAGCAGAAGCCGGCGCAAAAATCTTGGATAGCTCGGTTGCCGAAGTAGACCGGAGTTCTCAGCTGAGTAACTATCCGACCGATCTCTTAAACAGCCCGCCTCAAATCCTGGAGGCTCGGGTGATCTTTGCGCCCCTAAATGTGCCGACAGTGCCGTCTTCCGGAGAAATAGAACGCACAAAGACAGTGGATCGACGCCAACAACTGCCCGCTCCCGTTGCTCGCACAAAAGACGAGACCGCGATCCACCGACAGTTGGACCAAGCCACAACCATGACATCGACGGGCTTGCCTCATGCAAAAGAAAATAGATCAGCTCAATTACAACCCAATCGTCAATCGACACCGCGCAACGCTTTTACGGAGTTGATGGCAACGAAGCAATCAAGCCTCGGGATCATTCTAGTTGCGCTCGCCGTTGCTGTGGGGCTCGGAGCGTTTCACGCGTTGGAGCCGGGACACGGTAAGACGTTGGTCGCCGCGTATCTCGTTGGATCGCGGGGCTCCATGCGTCACGCGCTGCTGCTCGGACTGGTAGTCACTGCGGCCCATACAGCCGGGGTCTATCTGCTTGGCGTGATCACGCTCTACGCTTCGCAATATGTTGTCCCAGAGCGTCTTTATCCATGGCTGAGCGTCGCATCCGGCGTGATGATCATGGCCCTGGGTCTGGTTCTGTTTGCCCGGCGCTACTCGGGTAAAGAAGGAATCATTTCTCATCATGATCACAACCACCACCCTCACGAGCATCACTCCCACGTCTCACATGAGCATCGAAATCACGATCATCATGGGCACGCCCACCATCACGAGCATGCACATTATCACGCACTGGATCGAGAGACTTCTCTGCGAGAGCTTCTGACGCTCGGCATTAGCGGCGGCATCGTTCCTTGTCCCGCGGCGCTGGTCGTGCTCCTGAGCGCGGTGTCGATGCAGCGGATCGGTTTCGGTTTGCTTCTGATCGTGGCTTTCAGCGTCGGATTGGCGGCGGTGCTGATCGGCATTGGACTGCTGATGGTCTCCGCGCGGCATTTCATGTCGCGCTTACAAACAAACGGTGAGCTGATTACTCGCTGGCTACCGTTGGCTTCATCGACGATCATTACTCTCTTTGGTTTGGGGATGGTGCTTCAAGCGATTGCTACCGCCGGATATTTTTCCATTTGAAACCGTTAAATAACAAACAAGGAGGAAACAATCATGCTTAAGCAAACGCCAGGGAAAATGGGACTCGGTCTTCTTGTCTGCCTGGTCTTTGGAGGATGCGCGTCAACCGCCGCGGCGCAATCGCAGGCATCGGCCACGTCATCGACTCTATACAAACGGCTCGGTGGATACGACGCGATCGCCGCCGTAACGGACGATTTCATCGGCCGGCTCGCCGCTGATAAGCAGCTCGCGCGTTTCCTGGTCGGCCTCGGCGCCGATTCGCAAAAGAAACTCCGCCAGCACGTGGTCGATCAGCTATGCGAGGCTACGGGTGGGCCCTGTATTTACATCGGTCGCAGTATGAAAACTGCGCATACCGGACTCGGCATTACCGAAAGCGACTGGCAGTCGACGGTCAATCACCTCGTGGCTACGCTGGATAAGTTCAAAGTGCCTGAAAAAGAAAAAGGCGAGCTGCTCGCCATCGCCTCAAGTTTAAAACCCGATATCGTCGAGAAAAAATAAATCCGTGTGCGAGTCCGATCTGGAGCGACCGCCGCGCTAGTGCAGCAAGCTGTTTTTCGAGGAACATTTGCGAAGAGCTTTGTTTAGCAAAGGGGAGTGCAAAGTGAATAAAAAGCTGGTCGAATCTTACTACGCCGCGTGGAATACGCTCGACGCGGATAACCCTGCATCCTTTTATGCTAAAGATGCCAAGTTAGTATTTTTTGATCTCACACCACTCAAATATAACGGATGGGCCGAGTACAAAGAAGGCGTTCAGAAGGCTTTCTTTGATCAAATATCATCCGGCAAACTCACTCCGAATGATGATCTGAAGATTACGCGTCGCGGCGATGTCGCTTGGATGACTTTGACTTTTCACCTGTCGTTCGCTCTGAAGACCGGGACGGCAATGGAGATCGATTGCCGCCATACCGCGATCTGGGAGAAACTTCGAGGCAAGTGGCTGATTGTCCACGAGCACGTATCGGCGCCGATCCCAACTGGCACGTGAGTTACCCCGCGGCTTTGCGATTGAAACGGGGGGAGATTTCGTCGGTCGTGACGTTTGGAACTTCGTTCAAGACGGCGTAGGGGCAGGCATTACCCACGATTGGAAAATCCGCGTGGATAAACCGCTACTTCGCTATTTTTCCTTCTGGTTCGAACCGATCTTCGCAGCCAATCATCGTTGGGCCATGGCGCACGGTGAGCAATCGCTCCGCGCGGAATTGGCGCGATGCTGCGCTTCGGGTAAATCTTAGGTTTCCTCCTCTTGCTTCGTCTTATCTACCAAATTACGATATAGTTCATTTGTGGGCTAATGGAAGGAGAACTCGATGGAACCGATCCCACGTGAGGTATTAGACGCGGCCAATTCCAAGAGCCGCCGACTTAGAGAACTGGTTCGTGCCCCGGAAATTCTCGTCATGCCGGGCGCCTATGACGTCCTCAGCGCGCTGCTGTTCGAACAGATGGGTTTCAAGGCCATACAGGGCACGAGCGGTGGCATCGCTGCGGCATTGGGCTATCCCGACGGCGAGGCGATAAGCCGCGAGCTTTTCGTCGAGCTCTCCGGCAAGTTTGCGGCTGCTGTGTCAGTTCCCTTCAATGCGGATGGAGAACGAGGTTACGGAGATGAAAATGGTGTCAAAGAAACCGTCCGGGCACTAGTGGCGGCCGGCGTTGCCGGAATGAATCTGGAAGACGGCGCCGGCGGCAAACGAGGCGGCGCCCGCGAGCTGGTGGAATTGTCCGAACAACTTCGAAAGATCAACGCGGTCATGGAAGCCAAACGAGCACTGGGCAGCGAGTTTTTTTTGAATGCTCGAGTCGATGCGTTCATGGTGATGGCGGATGATCAGAAAAAAGCGCTCGATGAAGCGATTCGGCGGGGTAATGCCTATATGGAGGCGGGCGGAGACTGCATTTTTTACTTGAGTGTGCATTCGCGAGAAATCATCGGCTGCCTCGCGAGAGAGGTGAAGGCGCCCATCAGTATTCTCGCTGGACCACAGTCACCGAGTGTCAACGAGTTGCAAGATCTGGGGCTCGCCCGTGTGAGCTACGGTTCAGCGTTTCTTAAAGCGGCCATCGGTGGCACACGAAAACTGGCCCGGGAAATTCTGGAAAATGGCACCGTAACGTCGCTCAAAGAAGGTATGCAAACGCCGGAAATAAATGCTTTGGTCACAAAAAAGAACCGGAATTGAGAAGATGAACGGAAAAGGCGTTGTCATTTCTATTCACATTGCGCCGACGGGAGCGGCGCCGATGAAATCCGTCGCCGAGGTGCGGGCTCTGGCGGGCAAGGGGCTCGAAGGGGATCGCTATTTCAACAAACTGGGAACCTATTCGAACCAACCAGGCTCGGGCCGTGACATTACTTTAATCGAGGTCGAGGCGGTCGAAGCATTGCAGCGCGATTATCAGATCGAATTGGACGCGGCACTATTCCGGCGTAACATCGTGACTCGCGCTGTTCCTCTTAATCATCTCGTCGGTCAAGAGTTCCAGGTCGGCGACGCGATACTGCGCGGTACCCGGCTTTGCGAGCCGTGCTCGCACATGGAGAAATTGACCCGCAAGGGAGTCATGCGCGGCTTGATTCACCGCGGCGGCCTGCGCGCGGAAATCGTGAGCGGCGGAACGATTCGCGCCGGAGACACGGTTGTCGTTAGATCTTTAGATTGAGCACAGGACCGGATTTTCTCGCTGCCGTTTGGGTTTACGTCTTGCGATAGATCGTACGTGATGCGAGGTCGCTCGGCCAAGGGAAGAATTTTGCCAGCTGATCTGGTTATCTCGCCTGGACCTGTAAGTTGTTGACGACGTCGCGCACTCCGCCAACGCTACGAGCGATTGACTCGGCCCGATCTCTCATCTCCGGATTCTCGACAATCCCGGTCAAATGGACGACGCCCTTGACTGTGTCAACGCCGACTCTTGTGAGCGAACTGACTTTTTCAAGGGCAAGTTTGGATTTGACACTTGTGGTGACCGTGGTGTCGTCGACATTTTGACCGAGGGTTTCGCCGGTAAGAGCCGTGCAACCCGATAGCTGTAAGGCGAGCACCAGGACCGCTAAAATGGCATAGATTTTCCTATTCATAAGCTCCTCCCAACCTTAACGTGATACGATAAGCCAATATCATAAAATAGGGGAATGCTGCCAGCGGATGCGAAAAACCCTATCGTGCCATCTGACGGCGCTGGTAAACCGAACCTTTGGTGCGATCTTAGACGACTGCTCGTCTTCGATATGTCAATGTAAGCTGCGAGCGCTCTCGTGTCGACTTTTGCCCTAACTCTCATTCTCGCCGCCGCCTTCGTTCACGCGACCTGGAATCTGCTCAATAAACGGGCGAGCGGACACGCTACCTTTCCATGGCTGGTGGCCGTTATGTCCGCGCTATTCTATGCACCGGTCGCGTTGGCTGCGGTCTTTTATTGGCATGCATCCGTCAGCATCATCGGGGTTGGCTTCATGGCCGGAAGCGCGGCGCTTCACACGGGCTACTTTGTCCTCCTTAATGAGGGTTACCGCGCCGGAGATCTTTCACTGGTTTATCCCCTGGCTCGCGGCACAGGCCCACTGCTCTCTAGTATTGCTGCAATCGTATTTCTCGGCGAACGACCGAGCATGATTGCTGTAGCGGGTGGATTGATGATCGTAGGAGGCGTCATCGTGCTCACATACAATCCACAACGATTAAGTCAGGTCGGCGTGCGCAAGGCGATGGGCTATGCCTTGGTTACCGGGGCTTTTATCGCCGGATATACCTTGTGGGATAAGCAGGCCGTGAGCAAGTTTGCGGTGGCGCCCATTCTCCTTGACTGGGGCTCGAACCTCGGGCGCTCGCTCTTACTCACTCCGTTTGCTCTGCGCCACTGGGAGAGCGCGCGCAAAGAATGGCAGACCCACCGCTTTGAGGTGGTCGGGGTGGCCGTGCTCGTGCCGCTGTCTTATATCCTGGTGCTCACGGCGTTGCAGTTTACTCCCGTCAGCTATGTCGCACCGGCGAGGGAAATCAGCATTCTGATCGGTACGGCAATGGGCACCCGCCTGCTTGCGGAAGGTGACGTTCGTCGCCGGCTGGTTGCCGCCTGCGCGATGGTTCCGGGTGTCGTGGCGCTGTCGGTGGGCTAGCTTCGGGAGTCTCGGATTTCGAGTCTAAGATCCCTCACATTCGTTCGCATGACAGGTGCGTTGTTAGTCGAAACGAAGCCCTGATGTCATTCCGAGCACAGCGAGGAATCTTTCCGTTTCCTGAGGTCTATGGCTATGCTACTTGGAAGTGGCCCGAACGCTGGGAGCCTCGGCGTGTCGCTGCATATGTGAAACGCTATCGAAGAAACGATGAAAGACGATTCGTTCAAAGACTTTATTCTGGATCAGTTAGATGATCTCGACAATGTGGAAGCCAGCCGCATGTTCGGCGGCTATGGCCTGTATCAAGACGAAATTTTTTTCGGGATCATTTTCAAAGGTTACCTCTACTTCAAGACAAATGAGATCACTGCCGCAGAATATAGACAAAGGAAAATGAAACCCTTTCGACCCAACGCAAAACAGACACTCAAGAGCTACTACCGGGTGCCCGTCGAGATCATCGAGGATCGCGACCGACTCGCCGAGTGGGCGAAAACGGCGATTGGCTGTCAGAAGAACAGAGTTTAATCGGTTTTCTTGGGTGTCACGCTGTAAAGACTCTCAGTCGGGTTAAAGAAGTGATCGAGGACAAGCCAAAGACTTCTGGAGTGGTGAAAGAAAAGCAGCGGGAAGATAACAGCAAAAGGGATCCACATAGCAAGCTGTTGATGGATCGTCAGGCTCGCGAAAGCGTCCAGGATGAAAAAGCCGGGCACGGCAATCACCACCGTCGCCGCATAGTTCACATAGATGGCACCGACAAAATAGCCCTGTTCCCGCTCGAACTTCAGACCACAGTGGGGACAATGGCCGTGCATAGAGAAAGGCCGGCGATACAATCCGCCCACGCCGCAGCGAGGGCATTTCAGACGCATCCCATTGCCGATCATCGACAGAACTCGATGAGCCACGTTAGACAGTCACTACTTGTTGAAGCGCTTGCACGCCATCGCCGTTTGATTTCGCTGCCCCACCATTGAGGTACTCGCGCAAGAAGCGAGCGGTGTAGGATTGTTTGCCGTCCATGATCACTTCCAAGGGTGAGCCGCAGGCGACCAGGTGGCCGCCTTGCTCGCCGCCTTCGGGTCCGAGGTCGATCAGGTAGTCCGCGTCTTTCACGATGTCCAGGTTGTGTTCGATGGTCACCACGGTGTTGCCCATCTCCACCAGCCGATGCAGGATGTGAATCAGTTTTTCCACGTCGATAAAGTGCAGCCCTGTGGTGGGCTCGTCCAGGACGTAAAGCGTTTTCCCGTGCGATTCCTTCCCCAGTTCGTAAGCCAATTTGATTCTCTGCGCTTCACCACCGGAAAGCGTGTTGCTGGACTGACCCAGAGTGATGTAGCCCATACCGATGTCGTCGAGAATCTTCAGCGGCCGGGCGATTTTCGGAAAAGCGTGAAAGAACGGCACGGTTTCTTCCACGGTCATGCGAAAGACATCAGCGATGTTTTTGTCGTTGTAGCGAATGCTTAACGTTTCTTCATTGAAGCGTTCACCGCGGCAAACCTCGCAATCGATAAAGACGTCGGGGAGGAAACTCATTTCTTTGCGGATTTTTCCCTGGCCGGCGCACTCTTCGCAGCGGCCGCCTTTAACGTTGAATGAGAAGCGACTCGGCGTGTAACCCCGCAGCCGAGCTTCCGGTGCGAGCGCATAGAGTTTCCGGATCTCATCCAGGACTCCGACATAGGATGCGGGGACCGAGCGCGGGGTCTTGCCGATGGGTGTTTGATCCACTTCGACGACGCGCTCCAGAGCTTGCCAACCTATGATGTCCTTGTGAGCCCCCGGCCGTCCGGCGAATTGATCGAGTTTCATCTTGAGGCCCTTGTACAGGACTTCCCTGACCAAAGTGCTCTTGCCCGAGCCTGAGATTCCCGTGACGCAGGTCCACATGCCGAGGGGCAAACGAATGTCGATGTTTTTAAGATTGTTGGCTTTCGCCCCTCGGATCGTGAGCCAAGCTGGTTTTACCAGCTCCCGCTTCGGCCCGATTCTTTTCCGCTCGGCGCGAAGGAAAGCGCCGGTTAACGAGTTCGGATCTTTCCTGATTTCCTCCGGAGAGCCCAAGGCCACCACCTTGCCTCCATGCACACCGGCGCCGGGTCCGAGATCGACAATCAGGTCGGCGGATTCAATGGTCGCTTCGTCATGCTCAACCACCAAAACAGTGTTGCCAACTTCCTCAAGACGCCGGAGAGTGCGCAGCAACATGTCGTTGTCGCGCGGATGAAGCCCAATGGTGGGCTCGTCGAGGATGTAGCAGACGCCGCGCAGGTTCGAGCCGAGTTGCGCTGCAAGACGAATACGCTGCGCTTCGCCGCCGGAGAGGGTGTCCGCACGGCGGTCGAGGGTTAGATAGGGCAAGCCAACTTCCGACAAGAATTGGAGGCGCTGCTGAATTTCCCTCAGGATCTTATCGGCGACGGCGCGATCCCGTTCCGCATTGCCGTTATCCGCGTGCGCGATCTGCAATGAGTTGAAATATTCCCTCGCCTCATGCACGGAGAATGCGGTGACTTGCCAGATCGCTTTGCCATCGACTCTAACCGCTTGCGCGCGGGAGTTCAGCCTTCTCCCGAGGCAGGCTGGGCATGGCGACTCGGAGAGCAATTCCGCCAGCTCTGGGCTCGGATCATTTTCAAGTTGCTGCCAGATATCCCTGAGGCACGGAATCAAGCCGACAAAGGCCCCACGACCGCTGCCGCCGTAGAGAATTTCCTGCCGGGGTTTTTTAGCGAGGCGAGCGAACGGCTTGTCGATGTCGATAGGGTCTTTTTCTTTGAGCGAATCGAGGAGTCTCAGCATGGCACGCTGCAAATGAGAGGCGTTACCGGAGAAAAGGTCGGCGAGTGTGATCAACGTTTCGCTTGCCGATTTAGTAGGATCGGCGATGATCAGGTCCGGATCGAAATCCCACTCAAAGCCCATGCCGCCGCATTGCGAGCAGGCTCCCTGGCGGCTATTGAACGAAAAGAGCCGCGGGTCGAGAGGTTCATAGCCGATACCGCATTGGAGACAGAAGAGCCGTTGATTGAAGATTTGCTCGCCGCGCTCCGAGATAAGATGGATGACGCCGTTTCCCAAGCGTAGCCCATGGTCTATCATCGCTTCGACTTCGCGGCCGCCGGCTTTGGCTTTGCCGATGACGATGTCGATGTCATGCTCTTTAAATCGCTCCAAGCCGTTGCTAAGCTCCGGCGACCTGAGCTCCATCAGCTCGCCGTCGATACGCGCCCGCCGATAGCCGAGACGGCGCGCGCCGGCGATAATTTCTTTGTGAAAGCCCTTTCTGCCGCGTACCATGGGACTCAAGACCATGACTTCTTTGCCGCGGTAGGAGCGGGAGACGCGATCGAGAATTTGGCTTCGCGTCAACGAGCGAATCTGCCGTCCGCACTGGACGCAGTGCTGTTTTCCGACTTTGGAATAAAGCAGACGCAGATAGTGATAGATCTCCGTGACGGTCGCCACGGTGGAATTCTTGCCGCCCTGACTCAGCCTCTGTTCGATGGCGACGGTAGGGGGAATGCCGGCAAGCAAATCCACGTTCGGCCGCGCCCTCACCTGGAGGAACTGCCGCGCGTAAGCGGACAGGCTGTCGATGTAACGCCGCTGTCCCTCGGCGTAGATGATGTCGAAGGCCAGAGATGATTTGCCGGAGCCGCTCAAACCAGTGATGACGACGAAGCGATCGCGTGGAATGTTAAGGCTGATGTTCTTCAGATTATGTTCTTTGGCGCCGACGATGGTGATGGCGTTGTCGTTTTCAGTCGAACTTTTTTTCTCTTGAACGCTTAAACTTTTCTCGAGTTTAGGGACAAAAGGGGATGCGGTATCCGTTCTCAGATAGGGCCGGAGGTAACGGCCGGTGTGAGAACTTTCGACCTGCGCCACTTGTTCCGGCGTTCCTACGGCAATAATAGAGCCGCCGGCATCACCACCTTCAAGCCCCAGGTCAATGATGTGGTCGGCGCATTTCACCACCTCCATATTGTGTTCAATCACCACGATGGAATGGCCCTGATCAATGAGCTCATGAAATGCCCAGAGCAGACGCTCGATATCATGAAAGTGTAGGCCGGTGGTGGGTTCGTCGAAGATAAACAGCGTGCCGGCTTTTTTGGCTCTGGCCATATGCGCGGCCAATTTAAGCCGCTGTGACTCGCCGCCGGAAAGCGTGGTGAGCGGTTGGCCTAACCGGACGTATTCCAACCCGACGGCTCGCAGTGGGTAGAGCCCATCTTTAATCTCTGGAATATCCTTGAAAAACTCGATCGCTTCGCTCACGGTGAGATCCAAAATCCCCCGGATATTCTTGCCGCGGCAGGTGACTTCCAGAATCTCTTCGCGAAACCGGCTGCCGTGGCATTCCGGGCACGACGTGTACACGTCCGAAAGAAACTGCATCTCGACCTTTTCGTATCCTTCGCCACGGCAAGTTTCACAGCGGCCGCCTTCGATGTTGAAAGAAAAAGTCGAGGGGGTGTAGCCGCGCATGCGCGAAAGATCAACGCCGGCGAACAGCCGGCGGATGCCGTCGAATACCTTCATATAGGTGGCGGGATTGGAGCGCGGCGTGGTTCCCACGGGAGATTGGTCCACCAGCACAATTTCGGAAATCTTGTCGGCGCCCTCGATTTTTGCGCAGTGGACTACGTTCGCGACAGCGGACTCTTTGAGCTTTTTGAGATTCCGGTAAAGAACTTCATCGACAAGGCTGGATTTCCCCGAGCCGGAAACACCGGTGATGCAGACCAAAAGGCCGAGCGGAATTTCAACATCGATATTCTTAAGATTGTTGGCGCAAGCTCCCTCGATCTTGATGGACCGCTTCAGGAACGGTTTACGGTTACGGAGGGGGAATGGAATCGTCTTTCGGCGGCTCAAATAGGCGGCCGTGAGCGAATTCTCATTTTTGAGCAGCGCGTCGTAAGAACCGGCAAACATCACCTGGCCGCCTTGCTCGCCGGCCTTTGGGCCGAGATCGATGATATAGTCGCTTTCTTTGATAATCTCGGGATCGTGCTCGACCACGACTATGGTATTTTGGTTCGATCTTAGGCGGTGAAGGATTTCGACGAGTCGGCGGCTGTCGCGGGGGTGAAGGCCGATGGACGGCTCATCGAGAACATAGAGCGTGTTGACCAACGATGACCCAATCGCCGTCGTCAGATCGACGCGCTCGAGCTCTCCACCGGAAAGCGTCCGAGATTGCCGGTCCAAAGTCAAATATTCGAGACCGACTCCCAGCAAATAGCCAAGGCGTCTGCGAATCTCCCCGAGAATGAGACCCGCGACTTGGTCCATGGCGCCGGTCGGCTTCAGCTCGCTAAAGAAGCGATGGGCTGCGCCGACGCTCATGGCGTTGATCTGGGCGATGTCCTTACCCTCGATCCGATAATGGAGCGCGTCGGGTTTGAGTCGACTGCCTTGGCATTCGGGGCAGAGCAAATAAGCGCGATAGCGCGCCAGCAGCACCCGAACGTGCATTCGATAGCTCCTGCGCTCCAGCCGGCGGAACCAGCCGCGAATCCCTTTGAAGTCGCCGTCGCCGTCTATGATGAGCTGCTTTTGCTTCCCGGTGAGCTCGCCGAAAGGTTTCTTGGTCGGAATCCGCTTGCGCTCGCAAAATTCCATCAGTCGGCGCATCCGCCGGGCCTTCGTAACCCAGGGCTTGATGGCGCCGTCGCTGAGGGGTTTGCCCGGGTCGGGGATCACGAGATCCAGATCGATGTCGATCACCCGGCCGAAACCACGACAGGTTTCGCACGCCCCCAAGGGGCTGTTGAACGAGAAGAGATTGGGCGTGGGATCGCGGTAAGTAATATCGCAGTGAGGACAGTGCAGATGGTTGCTGAACGGTTCCCGGCGCCAGTTTTCTTGGGGCAGAAAAAAATTGAGTCGTCCTTTCCCGTAGTGAAAGGCTTGCTCCAAGGAATCTAGAATTCGTTTCTGGTTATCGCGTCGATAGGCGAACCGGTCGACTACGATTTCCAAGCCGTCAGGCGGCGCGTCGCTTAATTCGTCGAGTCCCCGAACGGATTGCTGCACAAGCAAGCGGTGAAACCCGGCCTGCTGGAGCCCCTTTCTTACCTCGTCCCAGGATACTGAAGAGGCGGCAAGGGGAAATGTCAGAACTACAGGCGAGCCTTCAGGCAAGGCAGCGAGCTTATGGAAAACCGACTGAGCGGTATCGCGCTCCACAACTCGCTCACAGCCTCGACAATGGAGCACGGCAATCTTGGAGAAGAGAAGCTTTAAATGATCGTGGAGTTCGGTCATGGTGCCGACGGTGGAGCGCGACGTCTTAACCGGCCGGCTCTGATCGATGGCGATGGTCGGCGGAATGCCTTCAATGCTCTCCACGTCCGGCTTGTCCATGCGGTCGAGAAACTGCCGCGCATACGCCGAAAAGCTTTCGACGTAACGTCGTTGCCCTTCCGCGTAGAGAATGTCGAACGCCAAGGTCGATTTCCCTGAGCCGCTTACGCCGGTAATGACCGTGAGAGCGTTCAGTGGGATTTGTAGGTCAAGATTCTTGAGATTGTTCTGCTTGGCGCCGCGGATGTGAATAAAGTTTTCGCTCATGGGTGGTATTGGCTGTTTAGTCGGTTACTCCGAAGTATTTGAAACCGGAGCATTGGAGTGGTGCAGTAATGGAGTGATGCATCTAAACCCAACACTCCAGTACTCCAATACTCCAGCACTGCGTTGCGCTCGCTGTTCGGCAGATCCGCTTCATGGTCACTGTAGGTGGTATTTTTCCACCAAGATCCGGCGAAAGCGCGAACCGTAGATCAAATCGAAGGTCTCCTCTTTATCAGGAAAGAGTTGCAGGGCGGTGTGTTTGGCGTGGTTTACCACGTCTTGGGCTTCCTCCAGGGTGAGATCGACCTGCCAGAGTAAAGTTGCGGCAATGTCCATTGCCCGGCGAAGCCGGCGCAGTTTTTGTTCTTCCGCCAGCAAGGCTTGCTTGTCCACGCTCATAGCTATCCAAGAGTCAGGCTAATAGAGGAAGACCGTTTTCTGACAACACCAAGCTATTACATCTATCACACGCAAGAGCGGAGGTCGAGTCAGTGCGGTCTTTCAGCGGCAGCAACTTTATTCATTTTGAACGCTTTGTTAAAGTATGACCGTGCGAATCTCCGAGATCTTCTATTCCATCCAAGGCGAAGGCCGGTTCATCGGCACACCCTCGGTTTTTATCCGTACCTCAGGTTGTAATCTGCGCTGTGTTTGGTGCGACACGCCCTACACGTCATGGACTCCCGAGGGAGAAGATTGGACCATCAAGGAAGTTTTACGGGAGGTCCGTAAGTACTCTGCCCGTCACATCGTCATAACGGGCGGCGAGCCATTGCTGGCGGCGGAAATCCAAGAACTTGCGGCAACGCTCAAGCGCGCCGGCGCTCATATAACGATCGAAACTGCGGCGACGATTTTCAAACCGGTGGCGTGTGACCTCATGTCACTCAGCCCCAAGCTAGCGAATTCGACCCCTTGGAAAAGACAGCAAGGCAAGTTCGCTCAAATGCACGAAGAACGGCGGCTTAACTTGGAGGTCATCCAGAAATTTATCGATGATTACGATTACCAGCTTAAATTCGTCGCGGATCAGAGAAGCGATTTCAATGAGATCCGAGGGATTCTCGATCAGCTCAAGAACGTCGATTCAGCACGCGTCTTGGTCATGCCGCAAGGTAAGACGGTGAAACAGCTGCGTAACAAGGCTCGGTGGATTGTGGAGATGTGCAAGAAACATGGCTACGGCTTTACCCCCCGTCTTCACATCGAGTTGTTCGGCAACCGCCGGGGAACTTAAACGTATTCTCACGACGACACGCTTCTAGGACGGCGTAACTGTGCTTTACAGCTTAGCCTGCCTTTTCGTCCTTGGGGCGCTCTAGGACCCTCTTCAAACCTTATCGAAGATTCTATTTGACGCCTCTGATTTCGCGAGTAAAATAGGCAACCATACGTTGGTGTCGGTGGACGTT
>WNGN01000084.1_pt1 | contig 49186 bp, 48 predicted proteins | sample 5400561 | NCBI WGS metagenome assembly WNGN01 (sample SAMN13153379, study PRJNA577476) | soil metagenome | isolation source: 115 cm soil or saprolite under Garry oak tree replicate 2 | place: USA:California | collected 2016-06-15 | reverse complement strand
CCTGATCGGATGGTATGTTGAGCATGACGAGGTCGATAGTCACCTCCTCAATGGCATCAAAGGGCACATAGACGTCACGCTGCATTGGCTGGTCAACGAGAAAATCGTTATCACGGACATCGCGGACCTGTCCAATACTTCCCTTATTTGAGCCCATTACTCTCATTCCAGGCTGTAGCTGGGATGAGAGACTTGTACGTGGGCCAGTTGACGCGTAGCTCTGGCCGGGGGCTGGCGCATTGCCTTGACCGGGCGGTGGCGCGCTGGCTGTTCCAGAGCCCTGACCAGGTCCCTGTGGAGAAGGCGCCACATTAGGCTGGCCCAGCCCTGACCAGGTCCCTGTGGAGAAGGCGCCACATTAGGCTGGCCCATCGGCGGTGATACGTTGCCCGGCGCGGCGGGTTGGCCCTGTTGTGGCGCCTGTGCAGACATGGCCACTTGCTGATTAAGCTGATGACCAATTGTTGCCAGCTTTTTCGCCTCGGCCTCATCCTGCTGCAGGTTCTGTTGAAACAGTTGAACGCATTGTTGCAGCCCCATACTATGTGCTGCATCAATCAACCTGTAGTAGGCCGCCATTTCAATGTGCTCGCTCTGGTAGCCAGCGTCGATATCGTACATAGTCAGAGCCTCCCGAGGGGGCTGCTGCTGAACAAAGGTGTCATGGTCTTGCTTGAGGCCGTTGATCGTATGATTCTCCAGGGCCGTGGGCTGGCTGCCCAGGATCTGGAAGCACTGTTCAAGATTGCGCACATGTTGACGCGTTTCCTGCTCATGCTGCGTAAATGCCTCCCTGGCCTGGTTATCCTGACACTCCTGAGCTAATTGTGGCAGCACCTGGACCAGTTTCTGCTCAGCATCGTACATGGCACAGAGATCGTAATAAAACAGGTCTCGCGGGCTCTGAATTGCCTGCATTGCTTGCTCCTTTCTTTTTGGAAACTAAGAGATTTCCTACTTTTTCACTGCTGCACCTTGCACGAATGATGGCAAAGAGAAGTTACATCTTCGTCCTTGTAAAATCACAATGATGGTTGAATAAGCTTGACACCAAGAGACGAGAGCAGTAAACTGGAGGCAACAGAACTTTTGTTCTCCTAAGGAGCACCGCCAGATGGGACAGGCCACTCGCACCACCAAACTGGTGCTTGATCTGGGCAAACGCGGGCAAGGAGGAGCCAATACCGGCAAGCGCACGCATCTCACTGAGACGGCCGCCCTGCTCACTGTCGCACGCGCCTTCTACATCGACTTTTTTCTGACCCATGCCGACAAGCTGGCTGAGCGGGTTTCCTACTACTCGGCAAAGCATCTGGAGATGCGCGAACGTGCCATCTCTGCCAACGAGTTACTGACCTGGGCCGAGGTCTGCACGGTGGCAACGAAAGACCATCCTCATCCCTGGCCGGGCTGGAACTTCAGCGAGCGCTTTCCCGACCTGCCCTTTGCCTATCGCAGAAGCGTCATCAAAGACGCCATTGGTAAGGTGCGGTCGTATCTGTCGAATCGAGCGAACTGGGAAAAGAGCGGCAAGAAGAAAGGCAAACCGGGCCTGCCCGGAGCCAGCGAGCACCCCACGCTCTACCAAGGGACTTGCGAGCTTTCGTTGGAAGGAACGAAGGTGGTGGATTGCTTTGTCCGGCTCAAAGTGTATGATGGAAAGAGGTGGCAATGGGTCAACTACCCAGTCACCAGCAGTCGCTACTTCCAGCAGCGGCTCCATGATCCGGCCTGGGATCAGCAGCGCTATCGCTGCATCAAACGTATCGCCAAGAAGCAGTGGCTTTCAGGCAAGCCGGTGGCAGGCGAGCGGAGCAATCAGCAGCTCTGGCGGCATGTGCGCCACATGGATGAAGACGCCGCCCACCAGGTGGCCCACCGCATCGCGGCGGTGTGCGCGAAGTATCCCGGCTGTGTGCTGCTGTTTGAGCGCTTGCGTAAGATCAAGCCACAGGGGGCAAGTAAATCACGGCGCAGAACCGCAGACGGTCCAACCAGTTGCGCGGCAAAATCAACCAGGCCGCATGGGAGAAAGCCTATGCTCTGGGGGTAGTGACCGTAGAAACCAATGCACATGGGACATCTCAATTTTGCTCGCGATGTGGAGCCAGGGGGGAGAGGTTCTCCATCCGTGGTGGGGTCCGCATCGCAGAGAAGTGTGGCAAGCTGTTCAGATGTCCTGTGTGCTACTATGAAGCTCATGCCGATCACAACGCCTCGGTCAACGTGCATCACTCTTTCTACCAGGAGTGGCACTGGCAGCCGAGGCTCAAACGAAGCGGTTGACGAGTCGAGCCCGCCCTCTGCGGCTACAGGTCGCAGGGGAGAAGCCTGTGGAGGGCAATCCCAATGAAGCAGGCCAGGCCCGCAGGCAGATGAGCCTGCACGAAATGTGGTGGGGCTATCGTTGGTCCAACGGGGGCACGTTCCAGTCTGCATGCCCTCTCGGACAGCACCTGAATCGATCACCTCCTAGAATGCAGCAGGAACGCCGGGAAGGCCGGACTGATTCAGGGCGGCGAGAACACTTTGTCCAGGTTTCTCAGAAAATCTAGGCAACTGTTGATACCACATGCTATCATAGTGCGTATGAGCCAGCATGATAGCAATAATATCCAAGAATTGCATGCGTGGGTGAGTGGATGGGTGCAAGGAGTCGGCTTCCGCGACTTCGTCATCCGAAAGGCTTTGTCTCTTGGCTTGAGAGGATACACGCGCAACGATAGCAGCGGAGATGTTGAGGTCTTAGCACAGGGGAAGCGGGCGGCGCTTGAGCAACTGCTTTCCTTGCTGAGGCGAGGACCTTCTGCCGCCCAGGTAAGCGATGTACGGGTTCAATGGGGGCAGCCAACAGAATATTTCAGCGGTTTTCATATCCGCTGGTGAATGAGAAGAGGAAACAGATGATCGATCGCGAAACTGTTAAGTACGTGGCCAGGCTCGCCCGCCTGGGCTTGAGCGAAGAAGAAGTCGATGCCCTGCGCAAGGAACTCTCCGCCATCCTGGGGCATATTGAGATACTGAAAGAGGCCGACGTGAGCGGCGTTTCTCCAACGGCACATGCCTCGCGCCTCAGTAATATCATGCGCGCGGACGATCCGCAGCCATCATACCCTCCAGAGGTGCTGCTCGCCAACGCCCCCGACCAGGAAGACAACTGCCTGAAGGTCAATGCAGTGCTGGAGGAATCATAATTATGACGGAATTATATACATTGAGTATCACCGAAGCGGGAAAGCTGCTACGAGAGCGCAAGATCTCCTCGGTCGAGCTAACCCGAGCACACCTGGACCGCATCCGGGCGGTCGAAGACAAGGTCCGCGCATTCACACTGGTTACCGACGATCTCGCGTTGAAACAAGCGGAAGCGGCCGACCGCCACTTTAAGAATGGCGATACAATCGCACCGCTCACAGGGATTCCGCTGGCAATCAAAGACGTGATCTGCACGAAGGATATCACCACTACGTGCGGCTCCCGCATGCTTGAAAACTTCAAGCCGCCCTTCGATGCCACCGTGATGGAACGACTAAATGCCGATGGCGTGGTGATGCTGGGTAAGACAAATATGGACGAATTCGCGATGGGCTCCTCTACCGAACACTCTGCCTTCTATCCAACGCATAACCCGTGGGACCTGGAGCGTGCTCCCGGCGGCAGCAGTGGAGGCTCAGCAGCAGCGGTTGCCGCAGGGATGGCCATGGGAGCTCTGGGCAGCGATACGGGCGGGTCGATTCGCCAACCGGGGTCGCTTTGCAACGTGCTGGGGCTGAAGCCCACTTACGGGCGCGTCTCGCGCTTCGGCCTGGTGGCTTTCGCCTCGTCGCTTGATCAAATAGGCCCCTTTGCCCGCTCGGCACGCGATGCAGCGATATTGTTGCAGGCAATTGCAGGACCCGATCCACGCGATTCTACCGCTTCAAACAAGCCGGTTCCTGATTATACAGCCGCACTTTCTGGCAGCATCAAAGGCATGCGCATCGGCGTACCGGAGGAATATTGGGTGGAAGGCACGCAGCCAGGCGTGATTAAAGCTGTGCGCGATGACATCGAGCTGCTGCGCGAACTGGGCGCGGAGGTGAGCGATGTTTCGCTGCCGCACACCAGGTACGGTGTCGCAGCCTACTATATCATTGCTCCCGCCGAGGCCAGCGCTAACCTCGCCCGCTACGACGGCGTTAAATATGGCTACTCCTACCGGGATACCGATGATATATGGGAGGCCCTGGAGAAAACAAGACAGTACGGCTTTGGCAGGGAGGTCAAACGGCGCATTATGATTGGCACCTACGCGCTGTCCTCCGGCTACTATGATGCCTACTATAAGCAAGCCGAGAAGGTACGGGCGCTGATCACGCAAGACTTTGACCGCGCCTTCGAGCGCTTCGATGCACTGGTCAGCCCGGCATCGCCGACCGTGGCTTTCCGCATTGGCGAGATTTCTGATCCGTATCAAATGTATCTCCAGGATGTTTTCACCATCCCGGCAAACCTGGCGGGCATCTGCGGTATCTCTATCCCTGGCGGTTTCAGTGAAGGTTTGCCTGTAGGCCTGCAATTGCTGGGCAACGTTTTCGCCGAAGACGTCATCCTGCGCATTGCCGATGCCTTTGAGCAAGTGACCGATTACCACACGCGCTGGCCCAAAACATTGCCATAGGTAAGTTCGATGCTGCGTCGTATCATCTCTATCACGCTAATCATCATAGCGGTTTGCCTGGGGATTATGGCACCTGTATTCGCTTTCACGCCCGTGGGAAAACACCTGTTCAATACATTGGCGCAGGTTACTCCCACGGCGACGTCCTCTCTACCCATCCCCACACCCACGCCGCCACCTTCACCAACACCCGTTTTGACAGTGAGAGGCAAACATCCCAGCGTTAGCGCCACCGCAGCCTATTTGCTTGACGTCGATACAGGTCACACGCTGGTTGACCTCAATGGCGAGGAACCCTTGCCGATGGCAAGCACGACAAAGATCATGACTGCTGTCATAGCTATCGAAACGGCAGACCCCGACCAACTCGTAACCATCCAACAGGATGCCTATAACGAGGTACACCAGAACAATGGGAGCAGCGCGTTCCTGTTGGTCGGTGACAAGATCCCGCTCAAATACTTGCTGTACGGTCTATTGTTGCCTTCAGGAGACGACGCGGCAGTCGCCATTGCAGATGCCGTAGGAGGAACAGAGACTAATTTTGTGCGCATCATGAACATCTTTGCCTACCGCCTCCACCTCTACCAGACACACTACGTCAACCCAGATGGTCTTGAAGCGCCTGGTCATCATACCAGCGCCTATGACCTCGTGCGCCTGGCGCGCTACGCCATGACCTTACCCACCTTTGCTCAGATTGTACAGGCGCAGTCCTACACGCTGCCAGCCAACGTAAATCATCACAGGTATACCTGGAAAACCACCAACACACTGCTCGGCATGTTCAAAGGCGCGACTGGCATCAAGACCGGCACAACTCCTGAAGCTGGTTTCTGCCTGGTATTCTCTGCTACTCGCAACGGTCATCACCTCATCGGCGTTGTCCTGCACAGCACGAGCGAGACACTACGTTTCGCCGACGCGAGAACGCTGCTCAACTGGGGATTTAACCTGCCACTGCTGCCGCCGACACCGTAACCCTACCTGGAGCATGGCTCTCATAACTCTGGCAAGGGTGGGTAATAATGCGGATCTTGCGCGAAATCAAAGGCCTCGTAGAAGTCGCCTAACAGCGGCAGGTCATCACGCGGAGCGGCGGCAGGCCCTCTGGCATGACCGTTTGCCGCGTCGTTGTTTGCTCCTGGGGTCGATGTATCAAACTGGTGGTTAACACTTGCCAGCGTGGGAATGTCAAAGCGCCGCTCAATGAACTTCAGTACAGAGCTATGCTCGTATAATTGTCCTGATACATATCCGCGCCGCGCCCAGGGTGAGATCACCAGTGTGGGCACACGAAATCCCAGGCCATAGGCATCCACTCGCGGCGGAGGAACATGTTCGAAGAAGCCACCGCCTTCGTCATAGGTGAAAAAGAGCGCTGAACTTGTCCACAGGTGAGATGCAATGAGGGCATTGATTACTTTCGCCATTTTTTCCTGGCCCGTGTGAATATCGGACGGTGGATGCTCACTTACCAGAAGCTCGGTGATGAAAAATGATACCTGCGGGAGCGTTCCGGCATTCAGGTCCGTGTAGTAATCATCTTCCTCGAAGTTAAGCCGGGGATCGTTCTGCCAGTGTTTGAAGTAGACGAAGGGGTTGTAGTGTTCTAATGAACTTGTGGCATCTATGCCGAGATGGTAACACTTCCAGCTTACCTTGTGGGCATCCAGCAGATCTACAATGACCGGCCAATCCAGGCTCCCCACCTGGATGCTATCAGTGGTATTGCCACCTGAGGTAGCGGCTACGAGTGCGATACGATTAGGTACGGTTGGACCAAGTTGCGAGCAGAAATAGTTACCACATAGGGTGAAAGCATTGGCGAGCCCGTAATAGTAGGACAGGTCGGAACCATCATAGTAGCCGAGCGTGCCGCTGCCATTGGTTGTTACGAAGCCGTTCATAGCTCCATTGTTCCATTCCCTGTGAATGTCCTGCCAGGTATGTGAGATATCAAATGAGACCGGGAGGAAGTTGTGATGGGGAGTGACACTACCGCCGTTGCCATCTGGCTGGGCATAGTTGGCCGGGACGCCGAATTCCCCGGCCCTGGGATAGTAGCCATAATACTCATCGAACGTGCGATTCTCCTGGCAGGCGATCAAAATATGCTTGATTGGATTGGCATCATTGCGAGGTATTGATGCCGTGGTCCTGCTCACGGTAACTATGCCCGCGTCAAGCGCCAGGGTGGCCCCGGCAAACAGGCCGAGATGGCGCAACATGTGACGCCGGGACTGCGGTTCACGAAACCATTGTTGTAAGTCCATGAAGACTTTTCCTCTTTTCATACACGATTGGTTACATGCCTGCATGAAAATAAACGAGAATCGGGCCGACATTTCCTCATTCCGCCACTTGCTAATACTAGTAGACAACTGCACCTACATGTGATAGAGTAGCCACACTTACACTATACTTTTCATCTTGATTTTCTTATAGAGCAGAGTGAACCACTATGCGCTACGCTATCTTTAGCGATATTCATGCTAACCTGGAAGCATTGGAGGCGGTTCTAGCGAAGATCGATGAGATTGCCAAAGAGGAGCCCATCGACCAGATATGGTTTCTCGGTGACCTTGTCGGCTATGGACCAGACCCCAATGAATGTATTGTGACTCTACGGGCACGCACGGATGTCATTATCGCTGGAAATCACGACTGGGCAGCAGTTGGTAAGATTGACCTGGAGGATTTCAGCGCAGCAGCTCGCATCTCTGCCGAATGGACAGCCAAGCAACTGACGGAGGAGCACCGCAGCTTTCTTTCTGATTTACCGGAGCGCCTGGATATCGATGATTGCACCCTGGTACATGGCAGCCCTTATGGACCACTATGGGAGTATCTCACTTCTGAAATACTGGCAGAACGCAGCTTCAAGCACTTCAGCAGCCGATTCTGCTTTGTTGGGCATACCCACGTGCCCATCATCTTCCAGCAGCCCGTCTCTGCTCTTACTGACGACAAAGCTCTGGCCGATGCTCCTACTCTCCCCCTGGGGAGTCCGGAACAAGGTCACGCCAACGGCACTGAAGATTATATTGATGAAGATAACGATGAGACGGTGGAACTGGCAGCAATTCGCCAGGTAAAAAGCGCTGAACATGCCGAAAGCGCCTATGCAGATCCAAAAACTGGCCAGACTGTGACAGAAGAAGAGGCAAATATAATTTTAGAAGCCTCAGCGAGTAACCCAGATCAACTGTCGGTAACTAGCGAAAATAGCACTAACCCGGTGACAGAGGACATTTCTCGAAATGCTGACACACATCAAGATGTAGAAGATAGCGCCACAACTGAGGAAGAGGCGACGGCCCAGGAAGAAGAGCCTGTCGCCAGCGTTGAAGAGATTGCAGACGACGAACCTGTTTCGGAGTTACGCGACGACCCCAAGGATGAAACATCGGATATCGACATGTTGACTCCTGTCGACGAGATCAGCCCTGAGTCGACCATCAGGAATGCAGAGGAGCAGACGAACAGTGAGATAGAAGAATTGCTAACACTGCTGGGGCTGAGCCAGAGCATGATCGAGGTAACCAATGAGATGCTCTCACCACCGGAGGGGCATTGGCAGGCACCGGACGGCTACCGCTTCATCATCAATCCAGGTGGCGTTGGCCAGCCGCGAGACGGCGATCCACGCGCAGCATTTATGATTTATGATACTGAGCGCGGCTTCGAGTTCTATCGCATCCCTTATATGCTTGAAAAGACACAGGAGAAGATCATCAATGCCGGGCTGCCACAATACCTGGCAATGCGCCTGGCTTACGGTCGCTAGGTGATCCTCATGAAACTAGTGATCGGCCTGGGCAATCCAGGTTCCCAATATGAGCGCACAAGGCACAATGCCGGGTTTCGTATTGTAGATAAAATAGCAGCAAAGTTCGGCTGGAAATGGACGGAGCGGCGCAGCAGGGCAGTGCTCGCCAGCGGCACCACCGGCAGTGAAAAAGTGGTGCTAGTCAAACCTCTCACGTTTATGAACCTCAGCGGCGAGTCAGTGGCTGAACTTGTGCGCTGGTATAAAGTGCAGCCAGAAGATGTACTGGTGATCTATGACGAACTCGATCTGCCTGTAGGCAAGGTTCGCCTGCGATCTCAAGGGAGTGCTGCCGGGCACAACGGGTTGGAGAGCATCATTCGCTACCTGCACACCAACCAGTTCCCACGCCTGCGCGTGGGCATTGGCCGCCCTAGCAAGCAGCGCATAGACGGAGCAGACTACGTACTGGGTATACCACCTGGCGATGAGCGTATCTTGCTCGCCAGTGGCGAGGATAGGGCTGTTGAAGCTGTGGAGATATGGATTGCCCAGGGCATCGATGCAGCCATGAACCTCGTCAATGCCGACCCCGAAGCCCAGCAGAAGGCATTGGAGAAACAACAGAGGCAGAAGGAACGCCAGGAAAGGGCACGCCTGCGCCGCGAAACAGCCTTGAAGGAGCAAGAGGCGCAGGCCGACCAAATCTCCCCTGCGACCGATGAGCCTCAAAACGCGCTTGAAAGCTAGACAAGCTTCCATGACTTGAACGGGTTTTTTACATGCCCTGGTCAAATGGAGGTGAAAGTGATTCACCTTCGCTAGCCGCAGAGCGCTGATAGACCAGGTACGAATAGCCGACCAGGATAACAACTATCAACACAAGAATAGTTATGATGCCCCAATAGCGAAGCGGGGGCACAAAGCTCATAATGATCCCCAGCAGTCCTCCCACAACGAATAACCATCCACCGAAACGATGCGTGCGCTCCCACGAGACTTCGCTCACAAGTGTCCATGGCGTCCGGATGCCGGCCCAGAAATTGCGGCGCAGCTTACCCATGTAGTTACCGATGAATATGAGCAACACTGAAAGTGACAGGTTCATAACGAAGGATATATCAACGGGCAAGCCGAGAGCAATGGCCGTAGCAGTCAGCTGCAGGACGAGCATGAACAGCAACACTCCGACGAGGATCAGGTTCACTATGTCCTGGTTAGCACGCCGCCCCTGCGACCCCAAGCGGGGGCCAAGGGCAACAAGGAGCCGTATCAGTACATACATGCAGAGGCTAACCGCCGGAAACAACACAGCGTTGACCCACTTGGGCGCATAGGCATCCACCTGCCCGGCTACATTCCAGTGGGTGGGGACGATATCTGGCAAGAAAGGATACGTCGCCAGCGAGATGAGTATCTGTACAACAATGATCAATAAGGCGAAAAGGGTGACCGGGCTATGCGAGTTTGGCTCCGGCGCTACTTTGTCGGCGTTGTTTTCTGAAGGGTGCATGGCGTTCCTCCTCGTATGTCAGGATCAGACATCTGAAGCAGCTTCATCAATAGGCTCGGCCACGGGTTCTGAATGATCCTCCATTCCGCCTAACCAGCCTATAATCTCAGTAAGCAAATCTTGAAAGACGGTTGTATTGAGCGAATAAACCTGGAACTGCCCGCGCCGTTCAACGCGCACCAGATCGGCCAGCTTCAGTACCATCAGGTGATGTGAGAGCGCGGTACGGCCGACTCCGGCATTTTCTGCCAGCTCACCGGCTGTACGCTCCCCCCCGCGTAAGTACTTCAAAATGCGCCGCCTGGTGGGATCGGCTATCGCTTTATACGCTTCCTGCATGGTACCAGGTTTCTCTTTCAACATCAAAGTGTTTCCAGGATATTTCGCATAGAAATGGCTAATTACTTCCAGCGTGTGAGGATCACCTCGCGTTGGAACAAGCGCGAGGCACCCCAGATCGACAGAACAGCCAGAACCAGCAGTAGTACAACTACGCTCAATGTAAAGCCGAGGCCGAGCACCTGCAAGCCCGCCAGTTCACCAAAAAACATGGCGAAGAACGGCACTATGATCCAGACTGATAACTGCTGAGCAGAGCGTGGATCGTTTACGCGCGATGAGATTGCTAGCATTGCAGCAATGGCGACAGTTCCAAGTAAAGGCGTCCAGAGCAGGAAGACAACCAGCCAGCCCGGACTTACGATAGCCGAGAAGACGCGCCCGCTGATGGCAAACGCTGCGGTGCCAATAACGAACAACGTACCGCTCACCCAGGTAACCATCAGGCCAGGAATGAGCGCAGCCAGACATTTACTCAACAACAGTTCCCAGGTACGTACCGGCGTTGCCAGGAGCGGCTCGAGCGTCTTGCTCGTCTTCTCGCCCACGATACTGTAGGAGGCGATGATGCTGGTGATGATCACAGGCAACAGGACGTAGAAAATGGAGAACTGGCTGCCAAGCACGGCCTGCCCCTGCTCAGCCGTGGTCATCCCCGCAAAAGTCGGGCCAGGGAAGCTCTTGCCGGGGCTAGACAAGCTGCCGTTCGATACCAGAGACCCCGAAAGGTAGATGATGCCTAATGGTATGAGGGTGAAGAGCAGTGGTGGAAGCAGCACACCAAGCATCAGTCCACGCTGCTGCCGGATCTCTAACCATTCTTTTTGCAGGATCACGAGGATTTTATCCATAGTTTTCATCTCCAATGGACCCTAGTTTTGGACTGAGGTTGCTGGTTCATCTTCTATCAGTTCCAGGTATACTTCTTCAAGCGAATGCGCAATCGGCTCTACGAAGCGTATCTGGGCACCTACCGTCACCAGCGCCTGCACCAGTTGTGGATTCTGCTCGTCTGGGTTGTCGAGTGTAACCAGCAGGCTGTCATCCTGAGACGTCACCTGGCGCACAAACGATAGGGAGCGAGCTGTTGATGCCCAGCCCGAGGCATTCCCAACCACTCGCACCTGTGTACCGCGTCCAAACAGACCAGTCCTTAAATTTACAGGCGTGTCAACTCGCAACAATTGGGTGCGAAAAACGCCGATCAGGTCGCAGAGTTCGTCTGCTTCGGGCAGGTTATGGGTCGTCAGAAAAATGGTCCGCCCCTCGCTGCGTAATTCCTTGATGAAGTCGCGCACTGTTCGCGCCGCTTCGGGATCAAGGCCCGCCGTCGGCTCGTCTAGAAAGATCACCCTGGGTTCGTGCAGCAGTGCCCGCGCAATGGCCAACTTCTGGCGCATGCCTTTGGAGAAGCCGCCCACACGATCGCTGCGCCTCTCCCAGAGTTCCAGCATGCGCAGGTAGCGTTCAGCCTGTTCTTGGGCGAGCTGCGCAGGCACGTCGTAGAGCCGCGCAAAGAAGATTAAGTTCTGTTCGGCGCTCAGCCGGTCATATAACCCCGGTGTTTCGGTCAGAATACCCACCGAGCGCCGGATAGACCGGTTATCGGTCCCAAGCTCGTGCCCAATGACGTTGGCCGTACCACTTGTCGGGGCGATCAGAGCTGTCAGCATGCGTACGGTCGTGGTTTTGCCTGCGCCATTGGGTCCGAGAAAGCCGAATACTGTGCCCTCTGGGATGCTCAATGTCAGGTTATCCACGGCAACAAGATTTCCGAACTTACGTGTTAGTTTATGCGTTTCAATAGTATTCATAGCTACCTACTCTTTTAGCATATGGCTCTATCATCTTTACGTTTCAAGGTTTCAGTATTTCAATGCTTACTGAAATATTAACGTATAAAAAGATAGAAAGTCAAGTAGTTGAGGGAAATTCCAGGGTGTTATTTTGATGATTCACACGAATCTTCGAACATTTTCTGTGAAAATATTCGAACGCTCGGAGGTTATTCTTCAGTGGCTCTTCGCCCGCTGGATGAAGTGGTCCTGCAACTGCGTGTGGATCCGCACGAAATCACTTTTCGGATCCGCGCTGACCGGCAGCCGGTGCAGGGGCAATCCGCGTACCACGGGATGCACCACGCTTCTCTGCTGGTTCACCGCATTCAGGAACGAGCGCTGCCGGATGGCCTGCCAGCGCTCGTCGGCGGGGGCATCAATCCGATCGAGAGAGGGCAGGAGCACACGGAGGATGTCCACATCGAGCACGCGGGGGGACGGCGCACAGAATGAGCTCTTGGCGCTCGGCGTCCGGCAATTGCCGTAAGAACAGCTCCAGGAGGCACTCGCCGATCGCCTCCGTTTCGTGTTCAGGTGCGATCTCAGGTGAGACCCGGGCTCCCTGTAGTTGAAACTCGGTCAGCTCTAAGGGGTGTCTCCGTGCCTCGGCCGCCAGCGCCAGGAAGAGCGGGTGCCCATGCGTCACCTGGTCAATGGCCAGCACCAGTGGACTGTCCGCCGCGAAGACCGCCGTCTGCTCTCGCTCGCCGACCTCGAGCAAGTAGCTGCGGGTATGTTCGGGCCCAAAGTCCTGGAGTCAGAGTGGCAGCACGAGGTCATCCAGCCGGAGGTACCGTAGTGCCTGGGTGTGCTGGGCAGGCGTTGCCGCCACTGGGCATAGTGGTCATGCATCCGTTGCTTCGCCGTCGCCTCGTCATCCACAGTCCGCGGGAACGGGAGGGGCTGTGCGTCCGCGGTGATGCCCGCGAGTGGGTCGCGAGTCCCGATGACGAGCAAGAGGGGATCCATGTGGCCCTGCTTGCACGGCTCGGCCGTCAGCCCCTGCAAGAGCAGCGTAGCGGTGGTGCTGGAGTTGCGCTGCAAGGCCACGAAGCCATCCAGGAAGATGACCACATTGGCTTGCGGCGACCAGGCCTGTGGGAGCGTGCCCCGACCAGTGCTGCCGAGAGATCGGCCATGAAGGCAGCCGGCAGCAGCTCATTCACTAGCATGTTACGTTCAGGCGTGCCCGGCAGACTCAAGACCTGCAAGCGGAGCAGGACATCCTTCATCGTCGCCTCGGCTCCCAGCCCCGTGACCGTGCCGTTCTGGCGGTACCATGTCCAGCCCGTATGCGCTTCCAGGGAAGCCAGAATATCGCGTACCTCTGAAGTTGCAGGCCCAGCTTGAGCCCCGCTACCAGCGGCCCGATTACCGGCAGCGTAAAGCCCAGGGAGCTGCCCAGGGCACCGAGGGACTCGATGAGCTGCGTGCTGTTGGCGAGTTTATCTTGCGCCGGCTTTAGCGTGTCAACTGTGAGGCGCTCATGCGAGCAGCCGGACAAAATCTCAAGCGGCTGCTCAAAAAGCGCGGCTGGGGACTGCGTCCGGCCCCAACTCGATTCCCGGTACCAGGAAGATCTGCCAACTGAAGAGATGGCACGGATCTGTGGCTCTCGGCCCGCCGAAATCTGCGAGAACGGAGCCCGTGTCTGAAACACAGGCTCCGAATGGTGAGGCAGCACCACCGCCACCGGTCAAGAAGACCCGAGCGCTCAAAAGGGCCGCGGCACCGAAACCGGCGCCTGAATTGGGGAGCATGGTCCAGGCTGAATCAGGAGAGACACCCGTCACCGCTCCATCGAAATGTGGCTGAAAGAAGAAAACCGCAGACGAGGCGGGAGCAACCGTTGAAATGGAAGTTAAGACCTCACCCACTTCCAACAGCGACGTGAAACATCCTTCGACTGATCCTGAAACAGGTGCGCCACCTGCGAAACCAAAACGAACCAGGCGCGTTGGGGAACCAAAGCCGATACGGTATCCGGTCGGGGAACAAGAGACCGACCAGGGTACCTAGCGCTGCCCACGCCAGGTGCTTTCGTGTTCGCACGTCTCTGGTGGTCAGACACCTGCAAGGTGATGTGGGAAGCGCACCATTCAACCCATGCTTGCTTTACAGCAAGCCAAGTTCTCTGGCTTTCAGAGCCGCCTGAGTACGGTCGCGCACCCCCAGCTTGCCCAGGATGTTGCTGAGGTGGTTCTTGACGGTGCCACCGGCGATGTAGAGGGTCTCACTGATCTCGCGATTGGAAGCGCCACGTGCAAGCAAAGCCAGGATCTCTCGCTCGCGCTCGGTCAACTGGGAAAGCTCGCTCACACCGACGAAGGCGGGGGTGGCAGGAGCAGTCACTGCGGACTCGATGGGTGCAGAGGGGAAGGTGGCAATGACTTTGTGTGCGACGTCTGGATGCAGGAGGACCTGACCCTGTGCGACCACCCGAATGGTCGTGGCGAGCTGCTCGGCGGTGATGTCTTTGAGCAGATAGCCCTGCGCTCCCGCTTGCAGACCAGCCTGGATCAACTCTCGGTCATCGAAGGTCGTCAGGATAACCACGCGGATCTCCGGCCAGCGCTCTTTGAAGGCACGCGTCGCAGCAATGCCATCCAGACGCGGCATACGCACATCCATGAGCACCACGTCGGGGGTCGTTCGCTCTGCATAGAGGCGTTCGACCGTGACCAGCGCTTCCTCGCCATCACCGGCCATGCCTACCACCTCCAGATTCGGCTCCAGTTCAATCAACTTCCGAAAGCCCTCGCGCAGCAGGCGCTGGTCATCCACAATCAGCACACGGAGACGCTCTACCATGGCTAGACCTTCTCCCTGGTTTCGCGTGCTCCCGTGGCGCTGCCCTCCGCTTGTCCCCGAAGCTTGAGCGGGAGCACTACGTCGACGCGCCAGCCGTGCCCGGGTTGGGGGCCAGCCTGCAGTGTCCCATCCAGCAGCGCGGCGCGCTCGCCCATGCCCCGCAGGCCGAAGCCAGATGCTCGTTGCTCGTGCGAAGGCTCGCACCCCTGGCCGTTGTCCAGCACGGTCAGTGCCACCTGTCCCTCCTCTCCCCCGCTCGTGGAGAGGCGCAGCAGCACCTTGGTGGCGTGCGCATGCTTGCGAATATTGGTCAGCGCCTCCTGCGCGCAGCGGTAGAGCGTCAGGCACAGGTCTGGGTTCAGCGGGTGTGTCGCCTCTTCCAGATCGAGTGTAATCCGGGTCTCGCGGCAGGTGGTTTCAAATTCCGCCACCAGCTTCCGCAATTGCTCCTGCAACGAGCCTGCGGAGGCTTCGTCGGGTCGGAGCGCCTCGACGGAGTGGCGGACTTCCGTCAGGCAGGCTTTCGCCACCTGTCGTGCTTCCAGCAATTCCTCGCGCAGACGGGGATCGCCGCGCGCTTCGAGCTGTGTGGCCGTTTCCAGCTGGACCGAGAGGAGCGTCAGCGCGTGGCCAAGCGTGTCGTGAATCTCACGCGCGATCCGGTTGCGCTCGCGGATGGCTGAGAGTTCCTCCGCCTGGGTGCTATACTCCTGCAGGCGCGTGTGGGCCGCTGCGAGCTGGGCGTTGGAGCCGGAGAGCGCCGTGTGGGCCACCGCGAGTTCGTAGATGAGCAACGCGTATCCATAGATGGTGAGAAACGCGAGCAGGAGGCCCACCTGGCTGCTGACATTCCAGTCCGGGACGATGCGGCGGATCGCAACGTAGGAACTCAGGCAGAGGGCACCTGCCCCGAGCAGACCAAGAGACCGTGGTTTGATCGTCACCATCAAGCCCGCCGTGATGAGCGGCAGCAGTGGGAGCCAATCGTTGTTCGTGGCAGGCTCGGGGATGAATTGGGAGGCGCAGGCCAGGCAGAACAGAGCCAGCAACCAGAAGGGATGTGGGCGTCCCTCGAACCGCCGTCGTCCGATATGATAGATCATGAGCCAGGCCCCATAGGTCCCCGTGAGCAGAAGCAAGCTGAGCAGGGTGAGAGGCTGCGTCGTCAAGACCCCGGAGAGATAGCCCACGCAGGCGAAAACAGTGATGACCCAGGGGATCCACCGCAGATACCATCCGAGTAATGGGATGGATGGCGTTTGGACGATTTGCCTTTGCTTGAATTTCATGAGTGTGTCCCCAACGGTGAGAGATGCACTTGTTTTCCGTAGTATACCTCACGGGCCTTTCCGCTCGCCAGTGTCTGTAGTCATGGGTGTGCTCGGCAGACCTATGACGCTGGTCATAGGTGTTCTCGACAGGACCTATGACGCTGATCATAGGGTCCAGGGCCAGGAATAGGCCCGTGCTTCGTGACTGATGGAACTTGTGTCGTCCTGCTCATGCTGGCTATACTCAGCACAAGGAAGATGGATCTCTCACCATTGCCTGTCCATCCGGCAAAACGGAGTTCTTCTCGTCTTTATGACGAGAACCGCAAGGGTCAAGAAACACAAGGACGCTCTCTCATGAGCGTTCACAGAGAGGAAATTTATGAAAGCCATGCGTGAAATCGGCCATCAGGATGTGCCGTGGGTACATACACAGTGGGGCAGCCGTGAGGTTGACGTTCGAGCAAGAGATGAGCTACTGGCGAGGCTATTTAAGGAGATAAGCACGGGCAAGACCAGTGGCGGGGTGCTGGGGCAGTTCGCCCGCTTCTGCGTGGTCGGGACGAGCAACACCGTCATCGACTTCGGTGTGCTCAACGCGGCGCTGGCCGCCTTCCCCACACGGGCGACCGTGCCGCTGCTGGCCTACAACACGGCTGCCGTCGTGCTGGCCGCAACCAACAGCTTCGTGTGCGCGGCCCGCTGCGGGCAGGCGAGGTCGCACGCTTCGCCGTGGTGGCCCTCGGCACTCATGGGAAGCTTCGCGCTGGGAGCGAACGTGCTCAAACTGCGAGCCATCCTGGGCGCGCTGGCCCTCTCGTTTTTCGGCATGCGTTTCTGGGTGTTTATCGGCATACGGCTGTCACCTGACTTCCCTGCAAAAGCGAGGGGCTTGCCCTCATTGTCCCGGGAGGACAGGGCTTCAAAAGACTATCGTGTTCAAGAATCGGTGTCCGTTACTTCTCTCTAGCAGAGTATGGAGGTGTAATCATGACTCATCAATCCTGGAGTCCCTATGCAGGGAGCAACTCCATCATCCTGGCGATAGTACTGTTAATTGTCACCGGCGTGTTGCTGTACTTCGCCATGCGATTACATCACCCCATAGCCGTCAAAAGACCTAGAAAGGTTCTTGGCGTTGCTCTCGTGGTGATCTGGGTGTTGTCTGTGACCACATTCCTGGTTGCAGTTATCATCTACGTGCGTGCGCTCTATCAGCAGGTGGGTCATTTCACTGCACCGGCGAACCCCATCACTCCCGTGACAGAGATCTCAGGATTGGTTGCCTTTTTCGTGATCGCGTACCTGGCAAGACGGAGCGGGTTCTGGGTCGCTGTTGGGAGTGCTATTGTTGGGACCATCGCTGCACCGATGATCTTCGAACTCCCCTTCGATCTCATCGTGATGTGGCGAACGTATCCTCCCGCTCCTGAAGTACCATTTACCTTGCTCTTCTTTCTCCCGCTCTTTCTCGTCGAGATCTCCAGTTTTGCGATGCTCACGTTCTCACCTGTCATGAAGCTGTCGAAGTCTACCCTGTTCCTTCTGGCGGGAATGTTTTTGATCTTCGCGGTGTGGGCGTTGTTTGGCTTTGCGTATCCGGCAGCTCCCATCCCAATTGCTCTGAACATGCTAGCAAAAATTCTGGCGTTTGCGACCTCTGTCTCGCTCTTCCTTCCTGTAAATGTTAAAATTCCGTCGATCTTATACGCGGGAACTGGTGACGCTGTTCGAGCGAGCCACCCGCAAGGAGGGAGTCATCCCCTATGAGTCTTCAAGTTGAACACCTCAACAAATGGTTTGGTCAGTTCCAGGCGATCACAGACCTCTCCATGGAAGTGAAAGAGGGAGCGCTTTTCGGCTTCCTGGGCCCCAATGGCGCAGGCAAGACCACGACGATGCGCATGATCCTGGATCTCATTCGCCCCAACTCCGGCCAGATTAGCTGGAAGGGTATATCGGTGCGCGAGGTCGCTCGTCGATCCTTCGGCTATTTGCCAGAAGAACGTGGACTCTATCCCAGGATGGAGGTCGAGGCGCAATTGCTCTTCCTGGCACGCCTCTCCGGTCTCTCCAAACAGGACGCTCTGAGAGCACTCGATGAGTGGCTGGAGCGTTTCCAGATCAGCGCCAATCGCCACAAGAAGATCGAAGAACTCTCCAAAGGCAATCAACAGAAGGTCCAGTTTCTCGCTGCCATGTTGCACGACCCGACCATCCTGATCATGGATGAACCCTTTAGCGGGTTGGACCCGGTCAACGCGACGGTGCTGAAGGAGGCCTTTCTAGAGATGCACCGGCGCGGCAAGACGATCATCTTCTCTACCCACCAGTTGGAGCAGGTCGAGGAGTTGTGTGAGGACATGGTGCTGATCAACAAGGGGCAAGCGGTGGTGCAGGGCAGCGTGCAGGAGATCAAACACCAGCACTGGCGCAATGTGGCACGCCTCAAGCTCGACAATGACCTGGAGGCGCCCTGGCTCGATGCGCTGGTCGGCGTACACGTGACCAAACGCCGCCAGGATTATATCGAAATGCAGCTCCAGGCTAACCTCAATCCCAACCTGATTGTGGAGGCGGCGCTGCAGTATGGCGGCATCATCAGCCGTTTCGAGGTGGTTGAGCCCTCACTGACCGACATCTTCATGGAGCTGGTCGGCACGACTGCGCTGCCCGATGCTCCATCTGCTCTCCCAGCGTAGATGGAGAGGCAACTGATCCGAGCAGGTGAGCGGAGCGAGCTTCCGATCCGCATACCTGACCGAAGGTAGCTGCGCAGCAGCGTTGGTGTGCGGAATACCGACCCTCGCGCATGCATCGTTCCTACTCGAAAGGAAGAAGGAAACCATGGCAAAGAAACTGATGGAAAGGCCTGAGCAAGAACGTTCCGAACAGGAGCACAGGGCCGTAGCGGTGAGTTCGGGTGGTGCTGCTGCCCAGAACACCACGCGCAATATCCGTTTGATTATCGGGCGCGAATATAAAAATCGTGTGACCCAGCGCAGCTTTATCATCACGAGCATTATCCTTCTGGTCATCGTGTTCATTGCTGCCTTTATCCCGACGATTGTGCAGTTTGTGCAGTCTATTACTGCGCAGCCAGGTTCGCAAACCCAGGTCGTGGTGGTGAATGACGCGGGTACGGTCGCGGACCTGAATGAGGCGATGCTGATCTCGTATATCAGTTCGGAACTGAACGGGACGAATACCACCAGCCCTGCTCCTTATGCGATTACCGGCCAGCCACGGGCTTCCCTGAGCAACTTGCAAAGTCAGGTCAAGAACGGCAAGTTGGATATCCTGCTCGTGCTTGATCGTTCCACACAAAGGAACCTCCAGTTTCTCTATGACACCAATGCCGATCCAAACAACGATAGCAATCTGACCAGTATCCAGGCCCTGGCAAGCCAGCTCACCGTGCTCGATACCGCTCATCGCCTGGGTCTCACGCCGTCGCAAACAACTCGCCTCTTTGCTCCTCCCAGCCTGACGATGGTGTACACGCAGCGGGGCCAGAGCACTCGCCCGGTGAGTGAGATCATTGCGGGATTTATCCTCGCCTATGCCGGTGCTTTGCTGATCGTCATCTTTGTCTCGGTCTATGCCAATATCGTGGCGGCGGGAGTGGCGGAAGAGAAAAGCAGCCGCATTATGGAAATCCTGGTGAATGCCGCGACCCCCTTCCAACTGCTGGCCGGCAAAATCGTGGGCATCGGGGCGGCGTGCATGACACAGATGACGTGCCTGGTAGTGGTCGGCATTGGGGCGCTCCTGCTGCAAACCCCGTTACAGGCGGCGCTGTTCGGTGCGAAGGCGGGGGGCTTCATCCAGTATCTCACCGCCGTGTCCATCCCGTTCTACCTCCTGTTCTTGATCTATATTCTGCTGGCGTTCTTCCTGTATGCCGCCCTGTATGCCGGACTGAGCGCGATGGTCAAACGGCAGGATGAGGTGCAAAACGCGACCATACTGCCTCGCATGCTGGTCACCATTGGATATCTTCTGTTCTTTCTCGGGGCAACTTCTCCCAATGCAGCCTGGACGAAGGTTCTGTCGTATCTTCCTTTCTGGACCCCGACGTTGATGCTGGTGCGTATTGCTCTGGGCACGGCTGCCTGGTGGGAGATCGTCGTGACGATCGCGTTGATGCTGGTGGCCATTCTCGCCTGCACCTGGTTTGCCGCGCGCCTGTATCGCTACGGCGTCTTGATGTACGGGCAACGGCCTGGTCTGGGACAACTGGTGAAACTGGTACGGATGGACTAACCGCCCGTGAAGGACGGAATCTGTCGAAAACGAAACGACTGGTTTTTACGCGAAAGGATCTTTTCTCATGGGACTCCGGCTTCGAAGCGTTTCTCAATCGTCAAACGGGGTTGCCACGCCCGCTGCTTCATCACTGCGCGCCGGCATCACCACCCTGTATCGCCGCGCCGACCTCGCTCCCGCCGTGCTGATCATCGCCGGCATCTCGTTCCTGGCCCATGTCCTGGTTGGTAACAACTACGGGTATTTCCGGGATGAACTCTATGTAATGGCCATGAGCCACCATCCCGCCTTTAGCTATGTGGATGTCCCGCCGCTGGTTCCCTGGATCACACTGATCCCCCGCTTGCTCACCGGCAATGCCTTATGGGCCATCCTCATGATCTCCGCGCTGGTCTGTGCCGGGACGATCATCCTGACAGGACTGATGGCCCGGCTCCTGGGCGGCACGAGGTGGGTCCAGGGACTCGCCGCCCTAGCATCGGCGACGGCCCTCGTCCTGCTGGCAACCGGCTCAACCTACGCCTATGATGTCTTCGATGAGGATGGTGGCGCAAAGCGTCCACCATCCTCATCGTCCTGCTGCGCGATGAACGCCCCCGGCGCTGGCTCGCGTTCGGCGTGGTAGCCGGCCTGGGATTATTGACGAAGGAGACCATCCTCTTCTGGGGGTTCGCCCTGGTCGCCGGATTGCTGCTGACTCCACAACGCCGCCTGCTGTTCACCCGCTGGACGCTGTTTGGGGGCCTGATCGCCTTCGCTCTCTTCCTGCCATTCCTGCTCTGGAATGCCGCCAATGGCTGGGCGTCGGTGCAGTATTGGGCGAGCTATTCCCACAATCATAGTGCCGGTGGGTCGCCCCTTGATTTCCTGACCAACCAGATCCTCGGCATGAATCCCCGTCGTACTTCTTCACCTGTTCTCTGTCGTAAATAGCAGGTTTCCAAGCGGAACAATTCAAAAAATACGACATGAAGTAGTGCCAAAAGTAAGATACCGAATTTTGTAATTTACACTTTATTACTCTGTCAAGAGCAAGAGCGATGTGTTCTGCTCTATTCATAGCAGATAGTTCTACTAGACTTCGAAGTGACGTGTGGCAACAAACCGACATCAAGCTCTGGTGCTTGAGCAAGGCATGGGCGCAACACAGCACTTCGGAGAGCAAGGAGTTGTATGGGAATGCCAGAACCGATCATTGCTCTCGACGCACTTGTATCACCGGTTATTGGTGCAAAACGGGTAGACTGACCTGCAATTTCCAGTTGTGAAGCATAATGCGCCGGATTTTGCCATAATAGTCCGCAAGTTTCACCTCAAGCTGCTCAAACGTCAAGCCTATGGACGAGCGGGATTTGACCTGTTACAACATCGGGTACTTGCTCGAAGTGCTTGAGCTTTGCACGGAAGATGCGGGAGACCCCGAAGAATAGGACAGAGCCGCAACTTGCTCAATGATTTCCATCAGTACCGTAATGCCTCGGATGATGTCAGGGATCTCCAGGCTTGCATAACCTAAAAGCAGACCAGAGCGGTCAGGGGGACCATGATAGTAGGCATCAAGAGGAGTGACGATGACATTGTGCTGCTGCGCCAGATGCGCGACGTGCGTGGCAGAGACTGAGGCTCCCAGTTCAAGATAGGCGTGGAGACCTGCTTCCAGCCCACGTAATCGAGCAAGATGCGCGATGGGAGCCAGGGTTTGCGCGACGATGTGTCGCTTCTGCGCATACTGATGCCGCATGCGTCGGATATGTCGGTCCAGATGCCCCCGGGCGATGAAGTCGGCGAGCATCTGCTGAGGTGGCCAGCAGACCTGTTCATCGGTCAGATGCTTGATCTGCCTGATCCGTTCACAAAGCCGGGGAGGAGCCACCAGATACCCAATGCGCAAGGCAGGAGTCAGCACTTTTGAGAACGTCCCGATATAGGCTACTCGCTCTGCCTCATCAAGGCTTGCCAGAGCCGGGAGCGGGGAGGTATCGAAGCGAAACTCACTATCGTAATCATCCTCTATAATGAGGCTATCGTTGGCCTGAGCCCATGTCAGCAGCGCCAGGCGCCGGCAAATAGCGAGCCGTGTCCCAAGGGGATACTGATGCGATGGGGTGGTATAGACCAGCAGCGGGGCCGCGAGCCCATGCGGCAGCCGTTCGACTTGCATGCCATCATCGTCAACCGGAACAGGCAAGATGCGTCCTTCCCGGGCCAGCACGATCTGCTGGGCAGAAGGATACCCTGGTTCCTCAAACCCGACATAATCGCCGACAGAGAGCGTTGCACGCGCGATTAGGTCAAGCGCGTGCGTGGCTCCCGCTGTGATGAGAATGTCCTCCGGGGTACAGGCAAGGCCGCGAGATCGCCCAAGGTAGGCAGCAAGCTCTGCCCGCAGCGCCGGATCCCCATTCGTGGGGCCATAACTGTTGGGTGGCAGATGAGCAGTTACCGTTCCCCACGCCTCGCGCCAGATACGGGGGGGAAGAGACGAGATAGAAGGTATCCCCAATCGAAACGCGATAGCCTGCGGGGGAATGGGCTCTTCGCGCGCCAGTGGGGAAGCTTTCCTGAGCCAGCGCGGAGGGCTGTTCGGCGCCGGGCGCGTCAGACGTGGAAGCGGGGGAAGATCCTTTCTGACATAGGTTCCCGATCCGTGCCGTCCCTCCAGATACCCTTCGGCAAAGAGCTCATCATAGGCAGAACTCGTGACCGTACGTGACACACCAAGGGTCTGCGCTAATGTTCGCGTCGATGGGAGCCGCGTCCCTGAAGAAAGGCGACCATCGAGAATAGCTCGTCGTAATTGCTCACACAGTTGCTGATAGATAGATGCCGGTGCGGCACGATCAAGAGTAATGGGCAGCTCGAGGTCGGGTGCGAATTTTCCTCCAGGCATAATTGCTCCTTCAAGTGGCATTTGCAATTTTGCAAGATGTGGCCCTTTTGGAAAAGCCATCCTCAGGCTATAGTATTGTACGTGAGATACGCACACAGAAGCAAGAGGCAACTCACCGCAAAAGACAAGGAAACAGCATGAAAAACACATTCGTTCTTCTTTGGGCGCCAGGTCCGGCTTGGATTGAGGGCAAAACCGTGCGCGAACAGCCGTATTGGGCGCAACATGCCGACTTCATGGACCCGCTTTTTGAAAACGGAACGGTGGTACTCGGTGGTCCCTTTGCCGATGCTACGGGATCACTGGTGGTCGTTGAAGCCGAGAACGAGCAAGAAGTGGTTGACCTGTTTGCGCGCGACCCGTTTGTGGTGCATGACATTTTTGCCCTGAGCCTCCGCAAACAATGGCAGCTTTTTCTGGATGCGCGCCGCAAAGCATGAAGAACATGAGCAGTACATCGATCTTCTGGAGTCTGAGGCACTGGCTCATGTTGCAACTATTGGGCCAAAGGGAGAGCCACAGAGTAATCCGGTCTGGTTCGATTGGGATGGCACGTATATCCTCTTCAGTCAGACCAAAGATCGCCAGAAATATCACAATGTGCAACGCAACCCCCAGGTTGCACTTTCCATTGTCGATCCGGCAAATCCCTATCGCTACCTTGAGGTGCGTGGGAAAGTGATCCGTATTGATGAAGATAAAGATCGCGCGTTCATCAATGCGATGGCTAAGAAATACCTTGGTTTGGATATCTTCCCCGTGGCATCGGACCGAGGACGAACGCGTCATTATTGTTATCCAGCCACAGCGCACGACCACCTAGAACAAAGAGAATGTTTCGCCCCTCCCGAAAAAGGCTACGTTGCAGACGCAAAGAAGGCATGAGATCGGCCTGAATAATTATACAGAAAGGCTCACCTGCGCTTTCCGTGAAAACTCTCGTCTCCTCGTAGAACGGAGGCAGTTGAACCGGCTCTCCTTGAGAGATGTCCATTTTTGTCTGACCCTCTTCCCATTTCAGAATCACGCAAAGCGCGGATGAGCCGCAGAAACTTTGGATTTACACTTCTAGGAGAACAATCATTGGGTTATAGTAGAGCATGTGAGCGCTACACACAAGCAGGAGGGTGCACTCGCGTTGCGATCAATTCCAGTCATAGAGAGGAGGAACACTATGACCGCGCTAAACGGAGAGCTACAGGATGGACGAGCCGATTTTGATTTCGAGATTGGTCGCTGGAAGGTGCATAGCCGACGGCTGAAGGAGTGAGGGAAATTCCCCGCTCGGAGAGGAAGAGAGCCATGCAAGAAGAAAAGAACTCATCTGTAGACGGGATCGTCCTTCCTCCTGGAGGCGGGAAGGTCATCCATGTCCTGGGGAACCCCTGGACCATCAAGGCTGGGAGAGAGGACACTGGGGGACCCATTGCGGTGCTGGAAGGGGAGTTCCGGCCCAGGTCGGGTGCCCCCGCGCATGTGCATCACCAGCACGAAGAGACGTTTTACGTCCTGGAAGGGGAGTTCCTCTTTCACCTGGGCACGCAGACGGTGACGGCGACTGCCGGAACGTTTGTGTTTGTGCCTCGTGATGTGCCCCATGCGTTCGAGAATGTCGGAAACCAGCCAGGTAGGATCCTGGGCATGCTGACGCCTGGAGGCTATGAACAGTTCTTTGAAGAACTGGCTCACCTTCCTCCAGGTCCGCCAGATCCGGCGCAGTTCCAGGAGATCTTTGAGAAGTATGACCAGGAAACGGTCGAACTGCCAAAGGGGGTGGAGCGGAAGTAGAGGGGGGTCCAGCAGCTATGGCTGCTCTCCTCTCACCACACGCGATCGATCAACAGTAATGGACCCGACGCACATCGAAGCATTTAGCATCGCTATCACATGCGGGTGAAGATCAATCTAACCGCACGAAAGGAGGCAAGAAGATGAGTGATTTGTCCCTGACCGCTGCCACACCTGACGTTTTGGTCGTTGGAGCGGGGCCTGTTGGCCTGACGCTGGCCAACGACCTGCGGCGGCGTGGCATCCGCTGCCGCCTGATCGATAGCGCACAAAAGGCCGGTGCCGCGACCAAAGCCGTGGGCATCCAGGCGAAAACACTGGAACTGCTTGCTAAGATGGGCGTGGCACGCACCGCCATCGAGCGCGGACTCAAGACCTCTCTCTTTAGCATTTATAGTGATGGCAAGCGCCTCATCAGAATCGACTTTCGGGAGCACCTGCTCGAGAGTCCCTATCCCTATGCGTTGATGCTGCCACAGCATGAGACGGAGCAGGTGCTGACGGAACACTTGCAGAGCCAGGGTGGCGCCATTGAATGGCAGAGGGAGCTGATCAGTGTTACGCAGGACGAACAGGGGGTGGAGGCCGTGCTGTGCCATCCTGATGGAAAGGAAGAACGCGTCCGGGTGGGCTGGCTGGTCGGCTGTGACGGGGCACACAGTACGGTACGCCACCTGCTCGGACTCAATTTCGCCGGGACGACCTCTGAACTGAGTCTTGCGGTGGGCAATGTGCGTTTGACCTGGGACTTGCCCTCCGATGAGCTTTTCGCCTTTCTCCATCAGGGCAATTTCATTGGCTACTTCCCCATGGCTGATGGACGCCACCGCGTCGTGATTGCGTATGAGCCGGACAAGGCGCCCACAGGGGAGGTCACCCTGGAAGAAATTCAGCAGGTCATCGAGACCTGCGGCCCGGCGGGAGCGCGTGCGTCTGAGCCGGCGGAGCTCACTAGATTTCATGTGAATCAGCGCAGGGCCGAACACTATGTGCGAGGACGGATCTTTCTGGCAGGGGATGCGGCTCACATTCATTCGCCGATTGGAGCCCAGGGGATGAACACCGGCATGCAGGATGCCTTGAATCTTGGCTGGAAGCTCGCGCTGATGGTGAAAGGACAGGCATCGGCACGCCTGTTGGAGAGCTATGAGGCGGAGCGCGAGCAGGTGGGGGAAGCCTTATTGCGCGGAACCGAACTCGCCATGCAGGCGGCCTTGACACGCAATCCGTGGCTCGTGGCGCTGCGCAATGCGCTGGCCACGATCTTCTTCTCGTCGCTTCCGGCTTCCGCGCATCGCCTGGCGGTAGCCCTCTCTGAGATCAGCATCGCCTATCCTCATAGCCCCATCACCGTCGATCAGCGCGACAAAAAAGGAGCGCTGCGCGCGGGGGATCGCGCCCCCAACGCTCTGGTTCGAACACGTGAGGGAGCAGAACCACAGCCCCTCTTCGAGGTCTTCACCAGTGAACACTCGATCCTGCTCGTGTTGACAGCCCAGCAGGAAGCCGCCGCGGTCGAGCGACAATGGGGTGAGATCGCGGTCCTGCTCTCTGGTGGGTATCAGGAGATGATTGAGGCCTACCTGGTGACCGAAAAAGCGGCCTCTGGATGGGAACACGAGGCGCGCCCGGTCCTGCATGACTTCACCGGTGAACTGCACCAGCGCTATGAGGTCGAGCAAGGAGGACTGGTCCTGATCCGTCCCGATGGCTATATTGGCTTCTGGGGTCCATTTGGCGCGACCGAGACCTTGCGTAGCTATGTCAAGGCGCTCTTCGTCCCAGGTGGTGGAGCACACCCATAGCATCCACCGCGCCCATTGCTTTGTGCAGTCAGCGCATCCAAACCGAAGCCGACCTTTTTCAGGTTGAGAGACGCTGATCCCATTTACAACAAGCTGGGGATCACTTTGTGTACGGCAACGGTGCGCTACGCGATGGATCACCACCTGCTCTGACGATCTCGCGGCATCAGCCTGCCGCAAACTCTCTCATATCGACCGTCTCATGATACAGGTCGAACATATTTTAGTCGCCAACGAAATGACTGTCGTCACGAAAGAAGTCGTGGAAACCGCTCGCGAGAATCTCATCATAGGGCCAAATTGAGCGAGCACTCATTGATGAGCCGTCTCAAAAGCGTTGGTTTCCTGAGAGGGAAAAGTGCTTCCTTCTCTGGGGAAAGCGAGAGTCTGGCAGCAGTTCTTGCCACAATAACTATCAGGTGCATGAACTTTGCGTAAACGCTCTTCCTGCACATCAACTGCCACTAGAAGAGCAACCAAACCTGTTCGAACCTTGAGCTAAATGGCTCACTTTTCGACTATAAAGTGGATGAACCTTGAGCCGAACTACCACGAAGATTGGGGTAAATTACCATCGGCATTCTCGGAGTTCCGTTCGAAGATTCGTGTGAATTACCAGTTATTAGCAGAACCTTCAACCCAGATCTTCTTCGAGAAGTGATGCTAACTCGCTGATGGCGGTCTCAGCATCGGCGCCAGTGACCTTGAGAAGGACCTGGTCACCCTGCTCGGCGCCGAGGGTGAGGACGGAGAGAATAGATTTTGCGTTGGCGGTTTTATCGTTTTTAGACAGTGTAATCTGGCTCTGAAATCCCTTTGCTTTCTGTACTAAGGTGGCGGCCGGGCGGGCATGCAGTCCCGACTTGCTTCTGATGGTGACCGTGCGTTCTATCATGTGTTCCATATTTCTGATCCTTGCTCGCCAGGCGCGTCGACAAGCGGATGAGGTTCACTTTTTTGCGTGGGAGCCCATGGCTACCCTGTTCCCTGGACAGGGTTCCTGCACGGGGTGGTCCCTCGATAAATCGGGGACCTACTACCCCTGAGACTGAATGATGTTCGATGAAAAAATGCAACGTACTCTCGGCGAGCTGATACAGATGACTCGGGAACCCTGTTCCCTGGACAGGGTTCCCGTTTTCTATTATTACTACTCAAACGGTTTTGAAGTTAGAGCTCCAGGACAAAGAGAATGTCACGCCCGGCCTGGACTGTGCCACTGGCACGACGTACGATGCTGCCAGCGCCGCTGGAAACGACGGGGCTGAGGATTACCTTGCCCAGACGCTCAATCACTGCACGGTCGAAGCGAACGATTGGCATTCCAGCCTGAACTACCTGGCCCTCGATGGCGATGTTCTCGAATCCCTCGCCTTTGAGTTCGACCGTATCGAGACCAATATGTACGATCAGCTCGACACCACCGTTCGCAGCGATGCCAAAGGCGTGGCCACCTGGAAACAGCTTGACGAGGTCGCCGGAGATGGGCGCTACGGCGACCTGCCCCGATGGATCGATGGCAACGCCATCACCCGCCATTTTCTGCGCGAAAACTTCGTCAGGGACGGTTTCCAGGTCGACGACCGTGCCGTCGAGCGGCGCAAGAACGTGTATCTCTGCCATGGTTTCTTTACCTATTCGCTAGCCGGTTCACCAGTATCGTCCGTGCCGCGCTCTTTCATCTGACGCTTCATGCGACTGGCAATCCTGTCAGATTGTGTCCCCAGCACGACCTGGGCGATCTTGCCCTGCTTGATGACACCGGAGGCGCCCAGGCTCTTAAGACGTGGCTCGTCGATCTGAGCCGGGTCGTTGACAAAGAGCCGCAGTCGCGTGATGCACCCTTCCACACTCTGCACATTTGCCTTGCCTCCGAGAGCTGCGAGCACTTCCCTGGCCAGTACGTCGTCGGCGTCTTCCGTGGTCGAGACTTCTCCTGCAGCCGTCTGCTTCGCGGGCCTGGGTCCACGCTGGCTCTCGGGCAAGATCCAGTCAGTTCTCAGGCCTGTCGATGCTTCACCGCGGCCTGGAGTTCCCAGGTCGAAGCGGGTGATGAAGAAGCTGAATATGAAGTAGTACAGGACGCCGTAGACGAGCCCAACGAGAAGAAGCAATAAGGGTTGACTGGTGTTCGATTTACTGAAATTGATCAGGTAGTCAGTGAGGCCCGCGGAGAAGCCAAAGCCTATCCTGATGCCGAGAGCAGTGCACACTGCCAGGGCGGTTCCCGTCAGGATAGCGTGAACGAGAAAGAGCAGAGGAGCGACGAAGAGAAAGGCGAACTCGACGGGTTCGGTGACTCCGGTCAGGAAGGAGGTGAGCGCCGCCGAGATCAGGATACCTGCCGCAACCTTGGGGAAGTTTGCGTGGCGAATCATAGCCAGGCAGGCCGCGGGCAGGCCGAACATCATGATGGGGAAGAACCCCGCCATGAAGTTTCCAGCGGTGGGATCACCCGCGAAGTAGCGGTTCAGGTCGCCATTTACGATCCCATTGGGTCCATGGTAGGTACCAAGCTGGAACCAGACGTAGAAGTTGAGCACATGGTGCAGGCCGAGCGGGATTAGCAGGCGGTTCAAAAACCCATAGATGCCTGTACCGAGAGGTCCGAGCCCCACGATGCCCTGGCCCACTGCATTGATCCCACCCTGGATCGGCGGCCAGATTAAGCCGAAAATAGCCCCGAGTACGAGCGCGGCCAGGGCGGTGACGATGGGAACAAAACGTTTCCCTCCAAAGAAGGCGAGGTAATCTGGTAGGCGGATGTCGTAGAAACGGCGGTAGAGGCCGGCCGCCACTAATCCAACAATGAAACCAGAGAACACGCCCATAGAGATGGTCGGGTCAGGCGCCCCTTTCACCTGGGGGATGATGGTGTTAAAGACTCCAGTAAATACTAAAAATCCGACGAGACCGGCGAGCGCAGCTGCACCTTCTCCACCGGTGAGGCCAATGGCGATACCGACGGCAAAGATCATTGAAAGGTTGGCGAAGAGGGCGTTCCCAGCAGCAGCCATCCAGGGGAGGTTCAAAAGATCTGACTGGCCAAAACGCAAGAGTAACGCAGCCGCTGGTAGGACAGCAATTGGGAGCATCAGGGAACGTCCAACGCTTTGCAGCGCCCCCAGTACGCGGTCGCCAGTGCTGGGGCTGGTCACTTTGGGGGTCGTGACCTGGGATGATGGATTTGCAGAACTCATCGCAAATTCTCCTCTTAACTAAGGCGATATTGATGGGGTAGTCTCTCATGGATCTACTCCCTTGCCAGAATCAATAAGGTAGTTATCCACCTTTTCGCGGTAGCCGAGATATAGCGCATGCTCTAGATGCCCTTGCCGAATGCAGCCCGAGTACCAGGATGCGCCCTAGCGATTCTTCCTCCTTTCCACGCCTGGTGTGAGGTAAACATACATCATTGGCGAAAACACGGAAACAACTTATATTATGAATAATATCTTCTACCTAGTCAGTTGTCAAGTCGTCTATACCACTAGACAGGTCATTGAAAAGTCCTTAATGAATCAGGCGAGATATCTTTTTACGAAACAATTGTCATCGATACAACAGATACCCTGCGATTCCCGCCAGGCTTAAAATAATCAGAATATTTACCTTACGACTCGAAGCCAGTCCGAAAGCACCTACGGCTATCAGCAGCCCTTTCCAATCTACTCCAGGTTGGCGCAAAATAGTCCAGACGACCGTGAGCAGAAGACCAACGACAGCAAGTGAGACACCGTGCATAGCACCCTGAACCCATGCTCTATGTTCGATGCGTGTATAACCGGCAGAAATGACGAGTACCAGGAGCGCTGGGATAGTGATAGCAATCAAGGCGAGAAATGCACCAAGATAACCATAGGTGAGATAGCCCAGGCTGATGACCCATAAGCCATTAGGGCCAGGGCTGATTTGACCTATGGCGATAGATTGCCCGAAAACGCTTTCTTTGGCCCAGCCGTTGCCAGTCAAATCCTGGTGCAGGCTGGGTAAGTTGCTAAAGCCGCCGGTTGAGAAAAGCGAGGCTTTGAGGAAAAGGAGGAAGTAAATGAGTGGATTAATCATTGTTGTTCCCCCTGCTCTTTTTGAAGGAGCGGAACATCTGATTTTGATGAAAAGAAGAGCGCGCCAAGGAATGCAGCTCCAAGGACTACAACAATCACCGAGAGCTTTAAGAGAATGACGGCAAGTGCATAGGCTATAATGAGAACGCCGCTCGCCAGCAAATAGAGAATCCCTTCTTTATAGCTTCTACGGATGAGCGGTAGGGCAAAATTAAGTCCGACGAGCAGCATGATTCCTCCGGTGGCTGGAACCACGCCTCGCAGTATCGCCTGCACCACAGGCAAATGTTGAATCGATGAAAAGCCGACCGTAATCAGGCAGGTGATGGTTGCGCTGGGCAGCAACAAGCCTGCCAGGGAGACGACTATGCCCCAGGCTCCGCCCAGCTTGCGCCCGATCAAGACGGTCAGAGCTACAAGGTTGATACCAGGGGTAAGAATACATAAATTCCAAAGCTGCATAAACTCTTCTATTGATAGCCATTTATGCTTATCTATAAATGCACGTTGTATCAAAAGCGTCGTCGATGCCCCACCCCCAAAGGATTGCAGCCCGATGCTTGCCCAAATCCGAAAAAGCTGCCATTTGCCTGGTCCAGGTTCTTGTAGTTTCATAAGTTACTGATCTTATCCTGCCTGCTCAGATGAACCGGGTGAGACCTTTCGCGGTTCTCCTGGCAGAAAACAACTGGGCATAGTATAATTCTCTGCAATACCTCCTAACGCGGGGTATGCTGAGTTAGAAAGGAATCAGACGCGATGGATTTGTTAAAAGAAACTGCACCATTCCTCATTGGCTTTATTGTACCACCTATCCTCATATTTATTCGTCCCAGGACCTGGCCAGGTTTGCTCAAGTTCACAACGGCATTCCTATCAGCAGTCATACTGGGTACCTGTGTGAGCGCTCTCGCAGGAGAACTAGCGGTAGGAATGCCCGACGCGCTGATATCTATACTGATAGACACCTCGCTGGTCTACGCGGGTTCTCAAGTGGCCTACTGGATCATCTGGAAGCCTGTACTAGAAGAGCGCCTCCAGAGTCGCGCTGAGACGAAGACAGAACGCGTAAGCGAGTAATTCTTCGCCAAAGAGAGTGCATTGGGACAGTTGAGACACCTGTCCCAGGTGCTGTTTGTGGATCGGTATCCTGGTCGTTTGCGGGATCAGGCGTTGCCGGGGTAGTTGGGACAATTGAGACACCTGTCCCAGGTGTCGTTCCTGCTGGGGGGAATGAAACAGTAACGCAACATCTGGAGATTTCTTGACACGGTTGAGATGTATAGGTATGATAAGAGAACAGACGTACTACATTGCAGGCATCAAGCAGAGAGGGGGGACATGAAATCTGCCATCAAGATTCCACTTCAGGTGTCACCTGAACAAGCTGTCCTCCTGGATTCGCAGTCCAAGATCGCCAACTGGCTCTACAACAAGCTGCTGGAAACAGCCAACGACTTGCGCCAGCAATACCGTGCGGCGCCAGACCAAGAGCACCGCAACCAGATTGGCCTGGTCCTTTACACAGAACGTGGCTTGCGTAACTTGATTCCTGGCTTGAAACGAGAGCATCCCTTTCTCAAGGTCGTCTATTCTTCCGTCCTCAAGAATGCCGCCTTACGGCTCTCCAAGGCGATCCGTGACTACCAGGATGGCAAACACGGGCGGCGAGCGAATCAGGTCAATTGGCCCAGATTTCGCGCCTGGAAACGGAACTGGTTTTCCTTGCAGTATGATGAACCGCACAAGGGCTATCGCCTGGCTGGGCGTACGCTGACGCTGGTGCTGGGCCAGGATTTCACCGGTAACCAGCTCACGATCGAGGTGCAGTTGGCGCAAGCGCTCCCCCATTGGGTCAATTACACCCACATTCGCCAGTGTCGCATTGTCAAAGCAGGTCATCGCTACTCCGTTGTCTTCAGTGTGCAGCGGGTGTTACCCAATGGCAAACCGCTGCGCCCCGACAACATTGTCGCCTTGGACCCCAATCACAAGAATTGTGCGTATGCGGTCGGCAGCGATGGGAAAGCCACCGAGATCCACAATCCCTACTTTCTGAAAATCCTGGACAAGCGCATCGATCAGCTCAAATCCAAGCGGGACAAGTGCAAGAAGAAATCCCGCAGAATCACGCGCCCAGATGGCTCCCAGTTCTGGTTGTCGAGCCATCGCTGGTTGATGCTCAATGCGCGCCTGCAAGACCTGTACCGGATTCGGCGAGAACAGACCAAGCAGTTCCTGTACACGGTGGCCAATCGACTCTATCACGACTACGATGTGGTCGGCATCGGGGACTATGTCCCACACGGCGGCGGCCTTACCAGAAAGATGCGCCGCGCCATGAACAACCAATCCTTGAATCGGCGTTTCAAGCACGTGCTGGCCTGGGTGGCGCTGCGCTCAGGTAAATCGTATCTGGAATGGGAAGAAACTGGATCGACAAGGACTTGCCACGATTGTGGGCATGTCGTCGCGGGCGGTATCCCTCCAGAGATCCGGGAATGGGATTGTCCTGGACCTGATTGTGCCAGTCACCATCTGCGCGATGAGAATGCCGCACGCAATGGCTTGAATCGCACCCTCAAGGCATTGGGGTTGCCCTGCTCGGGCCGTCGGGAGGTCTCCTCTCGGCGTGCCTGGCGGTTCAACGGACTAGGACTCACCTCCGGGGTTCGTTGACGGCTCTGAAACAGGAGCCAGCCGCCAGGAAATTAAATCAGAACCATGACAGGGGCTGGCCCAATGTCTAGATGTATCTACCATTGGGAGAGCGGATTAAAAGGACGATACGAAGGGGGACTGGTCGGGTGCCCCGGTTGGTGATGAGAAGACGAAAGGGTATGGGGCAAACCGGGGAGGGTTTGCCTCTTAAAGATAGTATAGCACTGGATACCAAATGGGGGAGCCAATAGGCATCAACCGAAGACGCCAGTCCAGGGTGCCGAGGGCCAGGACGGGCGGCCATAAAGGCTCCCACTCCGCTCCACACCGCCCCCGCCCCACGGATTACCTGATCAAGGCAACCTGAGTCTGGGGAGGCTAGGGCGTCTGGCGGGGCCGTGGTCCCGGCTGCTGAAATTGTGTCCGCTTCAAGGGCTGTTGTTCAGATTGAAGTATGTGTGCAGGTATTTGCTGGTTGACAGAGCTGGCCTCTGCTTCAGCCATTGCATGGGCGGCGCGAGCTTTGCGGTCATTGCGAATATGCCGCCATATATACAGGGCCACCAGCAGGACCACCGCGACGATAATTACCACGTCGAGGCTGCGGAAGATGGGGCCGAGGGTCGATAGGTGATTGCCAAGCACATAGCCAAGATATGCCAGCAACAGGCACCAGGGAAACGAACCAAGCAGCGTATATACGCAAAATTTTAAAAATGGCATCTTTGTAATGCCAGCGGGCAGTGAGATGTAAGTACGAACAACCGGCAACAGACGTGAGAAGAAGGTAGTGGCGCTGCCCCAGCGCTGGAAGAAGCGATCAGCCATATCTGCATCATGCTGGGAGATCAATATATAGCGTCCATACCTCAACAGCAATGGGCGCCCACCTGCAAAGCCGATGCCGTAGGCGGCCATCGAGCCAATGAGGCAGCCGACAGCCCCCGCTAGAGCCACCAGCAAGAGACCTACCCAGGGATTTACACCTGCCAAAATGGTGCCACCTGCAAGCATGACACCGGCCAGAGGCATGACAATTTCGCTTGGCAGCGGAATGCAGCAGCTTTCGATAGCCATAGCCAGTACGATACCAGCCAGGCCGGTAGAGCCATAGAGGTTTTTGATTAATGTTGTCAGTATATCAGTCAGGTGAGTTAACAATGGATAGGCCTCCTTCACTTTTCACACTTGCCCAATAGTAGCATACTTTGCGAAAAGAGGCCAGATGCTTAGTACGGCTCGCCTGTAAATACTATTCTTCTTCTTCGTATTCTTCGTAGCGCGAGGAGCGGCGTACGATGGGTGTATCGATGTGTTGTGCTAGTTCCTGGCGCAGGGGGTCATCCTCGTACATATAAGGAGGGCGGCGTACCAACGGATTCTTGATGCTGCCGGTCATCGTTTGCGGATTACGATACTGCTCATCCAATTGACGATTACGCCTTAGCTGACCTGTCGTTTGCTGCCGGACAGGGCCAGTTCGAGGATAGTAAGCGTCTTCGTTGATGGGTTCCGTCTGTGGATACGGATTACCTCCCTGGCGTTGGGGATAACCGGGCGGCACGAGTTCGGAATCAACAGTACGCCGGCGACGGATCGGAGGCACCTGCTGCGGCAACTGGCGAGAAGTGCGCGGCTCCGCTGAACGAAGAGAGTGTTCTGTCGAACTGGGCATAGTGCGAGGTGGTGGAAGCCTCTTCAAGTTATTAGTATGGGAGCGTATCACTTCCACATCATTGCGTTGTTGGGCTGCTTCCTGTCGTGCAGCACGCAATGCTGCCGATTGGTGCGAACTGCGAGGCGAGTTTCCTGAATATCCAGGGAAACCAGGATAGTACGTCCTGCGTGCAGGCGAAGGCCGCTGCGCAGGAACATTTTTTCCGCGAGCCATAGGAACTGTGCCGGATTGCTGCCTTGCTATGGTTGGGTAGTTCAAGTTTCGCTGGTGCGATCCCGCATCATCAAGCTTAGGAGCGTGGCTTTGGCCTGCAGCGGGTAAACGAGGATAAATTTGTGCAGGCAGATTACGTGTTGCCGGTCGACGATCATTGTACTGAGCGTACCAATCATCTTCATATGAGGACTCGTAGGCCTCGGATTCGTAGATAGCCGCCACTTCCGCAGCGTCCTCATAGCCATAGACGTCAGTCTGTGCAAGTACGACTTGTTGCTCTGCTGCTCTGAGTTGCTCATCGTGTCGACGTGCAAGGTAGGAAAAAAGTGTTAAAGAGATGGGGATACTAAGTAGCAATGCAGCCAGGCCACCCATTAGCCCACCAATTACCCACGAATTGAGCATATTACCAAACCAGAGGACCACTGCGGCCCCTACAATGAGCACCAACGCCACTGCAGCGGCTCTCATAGATAGCTTCCTTTCTGCATCACCAGAATATAATCGAATTGAGATACAACAAAGCCTACTTCTCCGGCGTAGGGCACCTCATGGTGTGAGTATAACAGTTTTGAAGTAAAACCACAAGGTGGTAATGGGGTAAGTCACAGGTTGGAGCTGGCAAAAGAATAGACAGCAAAGAGAACGGGCAAGCTTTGCACTACAAGCAGAACCCTGGGAAGGTAGTGAATACAATCCCTTTGCTGTCTCTTAGCAATGAACTCGTATAGGAAAAATCAGGCAGCACGTCCAGTAGCACTAAGGCATGGGCGGAAAATTGCCACCACCTTGCCCTGTACCTGCCACTCGTGGTCCCATTCGCTCTTTGGTACGTAGATGGGATCCATTTCAGAGTTAGCAGGCTGTAAACGTACCCGGTCATGCTCTTTCTCCTGGAAGAAACGCTTGAGGGTAGCGCTGCCTTGACTCCCCTGTGGCAGATGAACTGCTACGACGATATCGCCGTTCTCGCAATTCGATTGCGGTTTAATGACCACATAATCTCCGTCACAGATGTGGTCCTCAATCATTGAACGGCCTTTCACGATCAGGGCATAGGAATTGTCGCCCTCCAGATCACGACCCACCTCGATATTTTCCTCTGGCTCGGTGAAGATATCGAGCGGCTCGCCAGCGGCAATTCGCCCCATAACGGGTATGCCCTGAAGTCGCTTGGTAAGTTCTATTCCCCGGCTAGTTTTGGCCTGGCGAGAAATGTAGCCTTTTTTCTCCAGTACCGAGAGGTGATAATCGACGTGACCTGTGCTCGTGATATTCATCGCTTTGCCGATCTCGCGGTTGGTAGGCGGTCTTCCTCGCGATCGCATATAATCCACGATGAAGTCGAATATTCTGTGTTGTATGTCGCTTGTTCGTTCTGACGACATGTCGCTTCTACCTTGCCTTTCTGCATAGGCATGCATTGCCCAAGCCGTAATCACCCAAAAGTAGAACGGCTTTTCAAATTAATGATAGCAAACAAGGGACTGCAAGTCAAGCGTTTATCGAACGAATTTTCCGAATTTCTTTTCGTACCCTGACATTTTCGTTTTTGAGAACTGGCAACAGGGGGTTTGAAGGCTTGGAATAGTATACTAGTTTTGTTATACTTCCCTCGTAGGGGAAAACAACACACTCATACGGGAATAACGATTTGCACCCAGCCCTCAGATAGGTGTACAATAGAGGCGTCAGAGACTCGATAAGTCCCGGCCATGAAAGAGGGAGTCAAATACATGGTTGAGATGACAGTTGAAAGTGTGCGAATAAATCTGGCCACTCAGCAGCGAGTGGTCATCCTGAAAGCTACTAAGCAAGAACGCTACCTATTTATCTGGATAGCTCACGCTGAGGCATACGCGATCGCCGTCGAACTTCAGGGGACGAATCCACCGCGTCCACTTACGCATGACCTGCTCAAGAACGTTCTAAGCGAGCTAGGAGCAAAAATCGTAAGTATTGTGATTTCGGACCTGATTGAAGACATCTTTTATGCACGCATAGTGCTGGATGTCGCGGGCAGGCACGTCGAGATCGACGCGCGCCCCAGTGATGCGATTGCACTCTCAGTCCGCACCAAGACGCCGATCTATGTTGATGAAAGCGTGCTCGAACGTGCTGGCATGACATTGGATACAAGCGAGGAAGCTCTCTTACCCAGAGCTGAGCAAAAGCAGGAGCCGGAACAGGAAGAAAACCTGGACGCTTACCGAGACTTCATCAACAGCCTGGATGTGCTGGATGAGTTTGGAAAAGACTAAAAGAGACTAAGACGAGTATAGGATTGCCTTCAGCAGGCGTACGAGAATGCGCGAAAGCAACCAGTACGTTAAGATAGCCAACAAGGTATAGATTTCTATGGTATTGAGGAAGATGGCAGGGAGGGCTACATTTTGCAACAGTAAATGAAAGGGCAGTACAAAGACGTTACTGACGCTATAGATGGTACCTGCCCATGCTGTACTGCCAGGCCAGCGAATGAGTTTCAGTACAAAACGTGCCAGCAGGAGCAACTGTACAGCGATAAAGAACATTCCTACAAAAATAGGTAATGGACTGCGCCGCCCTCTCGCTTGAACTGGTTTGACAGCATCACCAGGCCATAGCGACGTTGCCCCACCGGGAGGCCTACCCTGCCTTCGCATCTCGGGGCCACGCGGCAAATACGGATAGCTGGAAGCTCCCGGTGGACGATTGTCGACGCCTGGGATCGCATTTTTGTATCCATCCTGGCTTGGGAAAGGACGTTCGTAGGGCTGCGGGACAGGTACCTGCGCATCATCGCCAAGCGGAAAAGGTGATGGGATGATATGTGGCATTGGCTCGGTGGGCTGATTGTGCTCGTCCTCCGCCTCCAGGAAGTTATCCTGAGATTGCTGTCTTCTCATCATGGTCTTCTCTCAAACGTCAAGAATCGTTTTACTCTCTCTATGTTATGACGTATTATATCGGCACATTTCAAATAGTTCGATAGCGTGCCAGTAAATCGTCATAGGTTTCCCGCCGCTCCATCACCTCCACCCGCTGTTCGTCCACCAGTAATACGGCAGGGCGCGGCACAAGGTTATAATTGCTCGCCATCGGCAGGCAATAGGCGCCAGCCGTAGGCAACGCCAGTAGTTCCCCTTCCCGCATACGTGGCAAGATAACACTTTCAATGAGCACGTCACCCGACTCGCAGTAACGTCCAGCGACGCACACACCCTCTTCAGGCGATGCAAAAGCCCGCTCCGGGGCAAGTGCCGTGTAGTGAGCGCCATAGAGCGCGGGACGGATATTGTCAGCCATGCCGCCATCGACGAACAGATAGGTGATCCCGCCCGGAGTGGGTTTACGTGCCCCAACCCGGTAAACAGCTACGCCAGCGCGGGCAATGATTGACCGACCAGGTTCGACGATCAATGTTGGAACTGGAAGCGTATCATCAAGAGCAGCCATTCCGCGCTTCATGCTCACCTGTAGAGCTTCCGCCAGTACATCTATGCCAGGAACAGGCGCCTGGTCCACCGTCTCGATGGCCCACCCTCCACCAGGGCTGATCTCCTCAGGCCACCACTGCGTCTCGCGATAGACATCACCAGCAAGCGCCAGGAGGCGCTCCAGGCTCTCCTGGTAGGGTCGAGCCTCCCGCAGCATTGTACCGCTATGCGCATGCAGGCCCAGCAACCGCAGTTGGCCTTCGCTCAAAAGCTGCATCATGGCAGCTTTTGCTTCGCCATTATCGAGAGGAAAACCAAACTTCGAGGCCGAGTGACCTGTCTGCAGGTAGGGATGGGTATCAGTGTCGACTCCAGGCGCCACACGCAGCAACACCCCGGGTCTCCTGGTTGTACCGCGCACGATGCGTACCAGGCGTTCCAGCTCGCTCCAGTTATCCAGCACAATGCGTCCAACCCCAAGATGCAGAGCCAGGCGCAGCTCATCCTCCGATTTGTTATTGCCATGAAAGGAAACATCCTGCATAGGAAAGTTGACTCGCTGCGCCGCCATCAACTCACCTCCGGATACTACATCGAGCCCCATCCCCTGCTCACTTATCAACTGCGCTATTAGCGGCGAGAGGTAGGCTTTAGACGCGTAAAAAATACGAGCATGGCAGCGTGCCTGGAAAGCTTGCTTGTACCCTGTACAGGCGTTGACGATCGTGGCACGGTCAAAAATATAGAGAGGAGTGCCGTATACTCGTGCCAGTTCAGGTACGGGATGTCCGGCTATATAAAGGATGCCAGTGGGTGAGAAGGTAGCTGTATCGGGCAGCAGGCGGGATATGAACATCACTTTCCTATGCCCTTGCCGGCGTCTCTCTCCTCCTGAAGATTCCCTTGAAGAAATGAACTACCATGATGGAGAGGACAGCCCCGATGAAGGAAGTGATCAGCGGGACATGGGTCGTTGGGACCTTGAAGTCTTGATTCCAGGTGAGTGGAACAAAGGTGATGAAAATCCAGATGCCAATGAGGGCGATGAGAAATGCTCCCAAAAAGCCACCAGGGGTGGTCTGACGCGCGATTTTCTCAACGAGTACGGCTGCAATAATAGAGATGCCAAGGATGAGCAGGAGATCAAGCAGGTTATAGGTAATCGTGTACCTGGCAAGCGAGACGGTGATCGCAAGGAAGTCAGAGAAAGCCCTCCCTTTGCCAATATCAATATTTAAGATAAAAAATCCAGAGGCTATATTCAGATTCAAGATAAAAAGGTCTGCGAAGAGCATCCAAACCTCCTTGGTCTACTGGCCCTGTGCCAGCAAGGGTCTGCAACCGAGAGCAGGTATTACTCTAGAAAATCTAGAATGGACATTATGTATGTAAAAGAAGTATACCTGGAAGAAAAGGCATTTGCAAGGGCGCGTATGGCTGGTTCCTTGCTCTTGCACGTCAAGGAGCACGCGCTGGGGACGGGGAAGGCAGAGTCATGCTGCTTTGCATAGGTGAGCACACAAAGCAGCATAAACGGGAGCTACGCGTTTGCTTATCTCTCAGGTTTGACCCAGATGCCGCGTTCGTGCATCAGGTCGATCTGTTTCTGAATGACCTGCTCACGGTACTCGGCGTGCTTCATGGGCTCACGATCAAGATAGAGATTCTTGGGGTAAATAGGCTGCTCGTAGAGCATCTGGTAGAGTTCGGTGCGCAGATCTTTCATCCAGTTGTCCCACTGGGCGCGGGCGCGGTGGTCACGCAGGGCTTCGATATCGATGACACCAGCCACATAGGTCGAACCTGCACCGTATTCCTGTTTGCCAACAATCTGGCCTTTGTAATTGATGACGTAGGAGCGTCCCCCGAAGGTATCGATGGGAGTATCTTCCTCTGGAAAGAGATAATAGGTGCCCATGTTGGGGGCCACGATGTACATGTTGTTATCCAGCGCGCGGGCCCGGCTCTGTATTTCAAAGATCTCGTTGCCTGTGGCTGGATGGGGATAGGAGGCACGGTAGACCACTTCCGCGCCGTTCATGGCGAGGGCGCGGGCATTTTCGGGATAGGACCCCTCGTTGGCCATCATGATGCCCAGGCGCCCGATTTCGGTATCAACGACAGGCCAGAAGGCGTTGAGGTTGCGGCCATATCTTTGGAGCCACCAATCCAGGATGTCGTGAGGGCAGACCGAGTGCTCAACGGGGAAGAGCGGCGAAACCTTGTAGTGTTGCAAGATCACTTCGCCTTCTGGATTGAGAATAAACCCAACGTTGAAGAACCGATCTTTGATCTCCGGGTGGCGAGCTTTGGCCTGGGCCATGATAAAGGCATTGTACTGTCTGGCGATTTTTCCGAGTTCTTCGGTCTCCTCGCCAGGGATGTCGATAGCACATTCTCGCGCAAACTGCACATGATCGAGATCGAGCACTTCATCATTGAAGGCCTGAAGTGCTCCTTCAGGGAAGGCGATCAGCCTGACCGGAAGGTCCAAACTTGAAAGCCAGGAAGCGGCTTTGACGAGGTGAGAGAGATGTTCGAGATTGCGTTTGATATCGGCGCGGGTGCGAATGCCTCGCACAGTGGGGATGAGTCCGACGGCAGTGTAAGGCTTGATCATACGATACTCCTTTGTTATGTCAGGAAACTCAATAGCAACAAAAACAGGATAGTACAGGGTTCCTTGTCGAGTCAAGATTTTTTCTTGCTTTCCTGTTCCAATTATGGTAATCTCAGCATATCAAATGTAACCAGTGGAGGTAAGCACATGTCAGCCATCTTCTTTTCCTCTAACAGCATGGTTTCTGAGTGTGCCTGGGTCTAAGACAACTGAATAGGATGACTTCTCTAGACGCGTTGTGCTTACGCGCAATCTTGTAGCGTTGTGATCACAATGTCCCTTTTGACTACGGGTGGCAGTAATCTCTCGTAGTTCCTCCTTTCGCTTCTGGCCATTGGTGCGCTCAGCCCCGTGGTTTTTTTGGGTCTACCTTCATTAGGGGAACGAGAAAGGGCGACCATAAAGGCCCACCCAGCCACTCCTCACCACCCTCGCCCCTACGGAGTCTGGGACTTGTTTGAATTCACCACCATACCAATTGGCGAAAGGAACGCTACCTCTATGGTTATTCAGTTCAGGCGCTACTGGAACTTGCTGGTTACCTACCTCAAGCCTCAGTGGACCAGGGTTATCTTGTTGACGGTACTGTTGTTTGGCAGTATTGGCCTGCAACTGGTCAATCCTCAGATAATCCGTTACTTTATTGACACAACCCAGGCGGGCGGTTCCCCGGGAACGCTGTTCATCGTAGCCGGGCTGTTTATTGCTATCGCGCTGGTGCAGCGAGTCGTTGCCTTCTACTCCACCTACGTAGCTGAAAACGTGGGCTGGACTGCCACTAATACATTACGGGCTGAGCTCGCGCTGCACTGCCTGCGTTTGGACATGCCTTTCCACAAAAAGCGCACTCCCGGCGAGATGATCGAGCGGATCGACGGTGATGTGACGGCGCTCGCCAACTTTTTCTCACAGTTCGTAATCAAGATAGTGGGGAATGCTATCTTGATTATTGGCGTTCTGCTGCTGCTGTTCCGCGAAGACTGGCGCGTGGGAGCAGGGCTCACAGTCTATAGCCTGCTGACGGTGGTCGCCCTGGGCCTGTTGCAAAACATTGCGGTCAGCAGGTGGACTGCCCAACGGCAGGTCACTGCCGAAACATATGGCTTCCTGGAAGAGCGCATCTCTGGTACGGAAGACATTCGGGCTGCAGGAGCCGAACCCTATGTGATGCTTCGCCTCTACCAATTGATGCGGCGTATGCTCGAAACGAACCGCATTGCTGGAATGATGAGCAACCTGACGTTCACCAGCACCAATACTCTCTATGTGATCGGGTATACAGTGGGATTGGCGCTCGGGGCATACCTGTATAGTCAGAAGCAGGTGAGCATAGGTACTGCTTACCTGATCGTGTTCTACATCGGCATGTTGTCCAAGCCACTGGAAAACATCCGCGAGCAGGTTGAAGACTTGCAAGAGGCCACAGCCAGCATTGATCGCGTAGAGGAACTGTTCCATACACAACGCGAGGTCCAGGAATCAGTGCGCACCACGCTGCCGGCTGGAAAGGTGTCAGTCGAGTTTCGCGACGTTTCTTTCAGTTATGATCAGCAAGAGCATGTGCTGCAAGATGTGTCGTTTGCACTAAAGCCGGGCAAAGTTCTGGGCTTATTGGGACGCACTGGCAGCGGCAAAACAACCTTGGCGCGGCTGCTCTTTCGCCTGTATGACCCTGCAAGCGGGACCATTTGCCTGAATGGCGTGGATATTCGTGACGTCGCCCTGGGGGATTTGCGCGACCACGTGGGGATGGTCACGCAAGATGTGCAGTTGTTCCAGGCAAGCATACGGGATAATCTCACCTTCTTTAGCGAACGCACCGGAGATGATCAGATCGAGCGCTTCTTGAGAGAGCTGGGATTATGGCAGTGGGTCAGGTCGCAGCCCGGTGGTCTGAACACGCACCTGGCTGCTGGTGGACAGGGACTTTCGGCGGGCGAGTCCCAGTTACTGGCTTTTACGCGCGTCTTCCTCAAAGATCCGGGGCTGGTAATCCTGGACGAGGCTTCTTCGCGGCTAGACCCGGTTACTGAGAGTTTGTTAGAGCGGGCGATGGACCGGCTGTTACAGGAACGTACAGGCATTATCATAGCCCACCGCCTGCAAACGATACATCGCGCTGACGACATTATGATTCTGGAGCATGGGCGTGTCGTGGAGTACGGCTCGCGTGCATCCCTGGCGCTAGACCCTGCTTCACGCTTCTACAGTTTGCTCCAGACCGGGCTAGAGGAGGTTTTAGTATGAACGCATTTACACAATATGACCGCCGCCTGAAGACCTGGCCCTTTAACTGGCGGCTCATCAGGTATCGTCCCTGGTCATTTGCTATACATTCCTTCTTCCACATGTTGTTTTTTGCAGCTCAGGTGATACCTGGCTTGATTGAGAAGTCTGTTTTCGATACGCTAACCGGCGCGGCACCTGCAACTATCAGCTTGTGGGCGCTGATTGCTCTCTACATCTCAGCGGAGTTGGGCCGATTGGCAACGTCGTTTGGAGACATATGGACCGGCGTGACCTTTCGCAACACTGTTGGCGCGCTGTTGCGCCGGAATCTCTTCGCGAGCATTCTGCGGCGCCCTGGCGCCAAAGTTCTGCCAGTTTCTTCTGGCGATGCCATCAATCGTTTTGACAACGACGTGGACGAAACGTCCGATTTTCCTACATGGCTGCCGGACCAGGCCGGACAGGTTATTGCATTTGTGCTGGCCGTGATCATTATGGCCCGCATTAATCTGACGATTACGCTGGTGATTTTTCTGCCGCTGGTAGCTACTATTGTGATGTCGCGTCTTGCCTGGGGGCGCATTCACCAGTATTACCACGCCGGTCGTCAGACGACCGGCGCAGTGACCAGTTTCCTGGGCGAACTCTTCGGCGCAGTACAGGCGGTGAAAGTGGCTAACGCAGAGGAGGATGTAATCGGTCACTTCCGCACCCTTAACGATATGCGACGTAGAACGATGCTCAAAGTACGCCTGTTTCGAGAGTTGCTCTATTCGATCTCTGACAACGCGGTTACCTTTGGCATCGGGGTAACGCTCTTACTCGCGGGGCAAGCGATGGCGGCAAGGACTTTTACGGTGGGCGACTTCGCACTGTTTGTCTACTACCTCTGGTTTACTACACAGTTACCCTCGCAGTTGGGGACGTTTATAGGTGACTATAAGCAGCAAGAGATATCAATTAAGCGCATGGTCGAGCTGATTCCTGATGAGCCGCCGCAGGTGCTGGTCGAACACCACCCGGTATATGATCGGGGCACATTTCCTAAGGTGCCTTACATTGCGAAAACACCTGCGCATCGACTTGATACGCTGGAAGGCCGGGGGTTGACGTATCGATATCCAGGCACAGATAACGGAATAGCTGAGATCGATTTGCATCTCGTACGCGGTTCATTTACCGTGATTACCGGGCGCATCGGCTCCGGTAAAACGACACTGCTGCGGGTGCTGCTCGGGCTGCTGCCAAAAGACGCGGGCGAAATCTTATGGAATGGGGAGCACGTCACCGACCCGGCGACATTTTTCAAAGCGCCTCGCAGCGCCTATGCAGCCCAGATCCCGCGCCTGTTCAGCGATACGTTACGGGATAATATCCTGATGGGCGTGCCAGAGGACCAGGTGGATTTACAAGAAGCGATCTGGGCAGCTGTGATGGAAGACGACGTGCTTGAAATGTCTCATGGACTGGACACAGTTGTTGGACCCAGAGGGATTCGGCTTTCTGGCGGGCAGGTACAACGAGCGGCCGCGGCTCGCATGTTTGTACGCAATCCCGAATTGCTGGTATTCGACGATCTTTCGAGCGCACTGGACGTGGAAACCGAACACCTGCTGTGGAAACGGCTCTTCCAGCGGCAGCACGCGACATACCTTGTTGTTTCACACCGGCGCGCTGCTCTGCGCCGTGCCGACAAGATTATCGTGCTCAAGGAGGGTAAGATCGAGACAGAGGGGACATTAGATGAATTGCTGTCGACGTCCGAAGAGATGCGCAGGTTATGGCGGGGAGAATTTAATGGGAACGGTTCAGAGTAGCACTAGCGCAAGACGCTGTTGAAGCGTTATGCAGATTTTGCTATCAGGATACTGGCTTTCCAGGGCCGTTGGCACCAGGTATAACGCCCATGATGACCTAGCCCAGCTTCTGATAAAACTCGTAGGGATGGCGATCAAGGTTCTCGACGGAGGCAAGGTGTTCAAGGACACTATGCTCGAATATCTATACCTTTCTCGCCGGGCTGTGTTGTAACCGTGTAGGTATGGTTACATTGACTACACGTTACCTCTATCGTCGTATAATCCCCTGGATGGAGGAATAAAACGGGGGATAAACAGCGCGCGCATGTGAAGGCGACATAAAGCAGGTAATTCATTTGTGATCCCTTTCTCTACTGAGACAGATGTTTTCGCTGGTGACGACTCGGAACTATTCTAGTCGATTGTTCCCACTTCATCAAGGATTGTCTATGTCTGTGGTATGCTATTTCCGGAAAATAGTCCAATGAAGCAAAGAGAGGATCTACCATGCCAGGACAGACATCAAAACCCATTCGCAGCCTGGGCGTGCTGACTGGCGGCGGGGACGTGCCGGGGTTGAATGCCGCCATCAAAGCGCTGGTCTATCGCGGGCAGCCGATGGAGGTTCGCATTACCGGCCTGCGGGCGGGGTGGAAAGGTATTACTTGCATCGACCGGTCACGCAGCCGCGATGAGCTGATTTTTCGTTCCGATGACCCCAATGCATGGGAGGGTCACTATTTGATGCCACTGAATAAGTTGAATACGCGCACCATCGACAGGCAGGGCGGCACGATCCTGCAATCCACGCGTACAAACCCGGCGAACGCGCGCGTGGGCGACTTGCCGCCGCACCTGAAAGCCTACGCTGCCAACCATGAACCGGACGACCGGGTCGACCTCACCGGCGAGGTGCTGGCAAACCTGGACTTTCTTGAACTGGATGGCCTGGTAGTGATCGGCGGTGATGATACCTTGAGTTATGGCGCCACGCTGGCGGCAAAGGGCGTTCCTGTCTGGGGTATTCCCAAGACTATGGATAACGATGTGCATGGCACTGACTACTGTATTGGCTTCCAGACTGCGATCAGCCGGGCAGCGGAGTTTATTAACCGCATCCGCTCCACCGCAGGGTCGCACAGCGAGACCGTGTTATTCCGCATGTTTGGCCGTGACGCGGGTTTCACGGCGCTCGAGACGGCCATTGTCGCCTGGGTCGACCGCCTGTTGATCCCTGAAGTGCCTGTGAATATCGATACCCTGGCCAAACTGGTCACCAAAGACCGGCGCAATCCGCGGAACTACTCAACCATCGTGCTCTCGGAGGGAGCCAACCTGGGCATTCCTGTGCCGGAAGTCGGCTCGCCTGACGCCTATGGTCATCGCAAGAAGGTCAACGTGGCCGAGTTCCTTGCAGAAGAACTGACTGAACGGCTGCCCGGCGTGCGTTTTCTGCCGATCGATCTGACGTACTTCCTGCGCAGTGGCGAGCCGGAGGCCTACGACAAGCACATGGCAATCTACTACGCCAATTTGATCATGAGCCTGGTCGAGGTTGGGACGCATGGCGTGATGGCGGGCCATCGCAACGGCACTTTTATCTCTACCGATATCCCCAGCAAGAACCTACCCGCGCGGCACGTGGACCCTGCCGATTACCATCCCACACGTTATCGACCGCGCTTCGAGCGTATTACGGGTCCGTATATGCCACAGGAGTAAGAGAGGGCGAGCAGGGGTCGCCCTGCGCCCACCCAGGGCTGGGGCAAGCCCAGCCCCTACGCGGACGGATCTGGCGTTTCGTGGCGAGTGGCGAGCGAGGTGAGAGGGCCAGGTGAGAGGGCGACCGCAAGGGTCGCCCCTACATTTACATCACTATACGATGAGGTAGTGCAGGAGTTGCAGTTCGAAAAAGTTTCGATCCTGCTGAATCTTAAGCAAATCCTCACCTCTTCTTGAGCGTTTCTTGAATTCCGTCTGGTAACATATCCACATTAGGCAAGGTTCAATGTGAAGAAATGTCCTTGACCGTTTGAACCGTCACACCGTGTCACGCCTCTGCGCGAGCTTTGGGTCTGTCGCGATCGGCAGCGAGATGCTTCCCCTTCGCTTCGCTCAGGGCTTCGGCTCATGCGCTGATCCTTCGCTTCGCTCAGGATGACAGGGCTGGACCTTTCTGTTGGTGAGGAACTCTCACGTGCATTTGAACCATGCCTTATGAAGTCTCAATTCGAGGTGTGTATGAAAATAAGCAGACATAATCACTCCAAAGGTTCCTGGAAATTGCTCACTTCTACCCTGGCGTTTCTATTAGCGACTACGACCCTTGCCGCCTGCAGCAATAGCACTGCTAGCACTAACTCCAGCGCCCCTGGTCAGGCCCAGAATGCTGATATCCACAAGATCAAGCATGTTGTCGTCATCATGCAAGAGAACCGCTCTTTCGACAGTTACTTCGGGACCTTTCCGGGCTCGGATGGCATCCCGATGCGGAACGGCTTGCCAACAGTCTGCATACCTGACCCGCAGACGAATCAATGCGTCAAGCCATACCATGATCCCAACGATATGAACTTTGGCGGCCCACATGGGGCATCGAACGCGGCTGCCGATATTAATGGGGACGCGATGGACGGTTTCATACAGCAGGAACTCCAGGGGAGCACGAAGGCATGCCGGAACAATTTCAATCCCGCCTGTTCATTGAAGCAGAAACAGCCAGACGTGATGGGGTTCCACGATGCCCGCGAAATTCCGAACTACTGGGCCTACGCCGAACAGTTTGTGCTCCAGGATCACATGTTTGAACCTAACGCCTCCTGGAGCCTGCCAGAGCATCTCTTTATGGTGTCAGAATGGTCGGCCCTTTGCACCCGCCCGGGTGATCCGATGAGCTGCCAGAACGCGCTGCAAAACCCTGGCGGCATACGCGGACGCAATCGCCCTGGCGGCGTCCAGCAGGGGCCTGACTACGCCTGGACCGACCTGACATACCTGCTGCATAAAGCGAACGTGAACTGGGCATACTACGTGGCTAATGGAACGCAGCCCGACTGCGCAGACGACGCCATGTTCTGTACGCCGAAACAACAACGTGCAGGCACGCCTGAGATCTGGGACCCACTGCCCTACTTCGATACAGTGAGGCAGGATGGTCAATTAGGCAATATCCAGCAGCTCTCGCAGTTCTATACAGCCGCGAAGAATGGCACATTACCCGCTGTCTCCTGGGTTGTGCCTAATGGGAAAGATAGTGAGCATCCTCCTGCCCTGGTGAGCACCGGCCAAGCTTACGTCACCGGCCTGATTAATGCTATTATGCAGGGACCCGATTGGAGCAGCAGCGCCATTTTCCTGGGCTGGGATGACTGGGGCGGCTTCTACGATCACGTTACACCACCGGTAGTTGACGAGAATGGCTACGGGCTGCGCGTCCCCGGCATCGTCATCAGCCCTTATGCCAGGAAGGGCTTCATCGATCACCAGACATTGAGCTTCGACGCCTACGTGAAGTTCATCGAGGACGATTTCCTCAATGGCCAGC
>WNGN01000140.1_pt1 | contig 49770 bp, 55 predicted proteins | sample 5400561 | NCBI WGS metagenome assembly WNGN01 (sample SAMN13153379, study PRJNA577476) | soil metagenome | isolation source: 115 cm soil or saprolite under Garry oak tree replicate 2 | place: USA:California | collected 2016-06-15 | reverse complement strand
TTCTCTGAAGTGAATTATTGACCATTTCTCTATTCGGGGCAGGGCCTGACATAGATTCCTCAAGCAGCCCCAGTAATGGGTCCCTACTTTCAGATAGTACTCTCTAGACAGATAGTCAGTAGGTTTGCTCTCCAAGAAGCAACCCGGGGAGAGACGTACTTGAAATCGAATCATTGGAATTCCATGTTATTCTAATATCACTCTCCGCCCCAGACTGCAATGGTAGTGAATATGGCCCATGAGCATTCTTTGGACGAGTTCCGACGTTATCGGGAGAAGATGAACGAGAAGATTCTGTCCCGGGGAAACCTTGGGATAAAGCGGTTCTTCAATCTTGATACGCAAGTCTACAATGACGGTGCGTTGCCGAGAAAGACGAAAGAATTGCTGGGCTTGGTAGCATCACTGGTTCTACGCTGCGATGACTGCGTAACCTATCATATCATCCAGTGTGTGGAGACGAAGGTGTCGGATGAAGAGTTCTTCGAAGCATTCAACATCGGCCTAATTGTCGGCGGCTCCATCACGATTCCACACCTCCGCTACGCCGTTGACACCCTGGAAGAATGCAGACGTAAGACTGGCAAGTGAATCTCTAGACTCAATGTCTGACTATTCTCAATGCCCCGGGCCAGTGACCGTGCAGGTGTGGCAGAGCCCATGTTCCAACTGTGATAGCCATGATGAGGCCCTGAGTGAAGAGCAGGCCAACGTAGGCCGTGTCAGCCAAGAGGTAATTCCTGAAGACCGATGCCGGGAGACCAGCTGGTTGCCCCCCGACAATGTCACCGAGCATAGCCACTAGTTGGAAAGTCGCCAGTAGTCTGTCGCCAATATCTGGATTCCAACCAGTGCGGATATTCCAAGCGCAGCAGAGAGTATTAGACGAACGATTCTCATTCATCTCGCCTTCACCTATTATTTGTTGTATCGCTGGACTTACCCAAGACAACAATAGTGTAACTAGCAGTATTGACAGTCCATGTAAGACCAGCTTCTCAAGGCGACGTCGAGTTTGCCTAGAAATTCCACTCCATGACTCTAAACCGATTGACAGACGTATTAGGGGAGAGCAACAACTAGACGATCGGAACATGAGGCCCACCAATACCCGCTGTGCTGACTGCAACTGCAGTCCTGGCGAGTGTCAGATCTCAGAAACACCAGCCAATTGTCCTAGCTGCACGCTCGAAACCTGCTGCTGTTGGCCTGCTGTCCACTCTGAACCTTTTGGAGAGTTGAACATCTAGAAGTTGTCTCCCGTCTTGTGACGGTGTCTAAACCCAAAGCTACTCTGAATAACCAGAAAGATCAGGGCTCCGACGTAAACTGCGAAACTAACGAGTGGGCTTACGAATGATAAGATGATGGCAGCCAAATATATCCAGGGTCCTGTTCTCCAGCGTGTCCTGATTCTTTGCACGACCCTCTTGTCATGTTCGGGAACAATCAAGAGGTCGTTTCGGGTAGAATACGATAGGATACCCAGCATGCAGAAGCTCGTGGCAATAATGTTGACTCCGTAGATTATCACAGGCACCTGCACCTGAGGATATCTCCCGATTAGAGCGGTTGAGAATGGGAGAAATCCGATCGTGAGTAGGAAGAAGGTGTTGAGCCAGAGAAGTGGCCGATCGACTCTTGTGACATAGTGAAAAACGCTATGGTGGCTTATCCAGAGAACAGCCAACAACAAGAAACTGAGAAACGTAGCCCAGAATATTGGGCCACAAGACTTCGATGTCCGTTACAACCTCAGATGAAAGTTGAGAACCTGTCAAATTACTCGCGATAACAGGAACGCTGAGGCTCAGAACCAGAACGGTCATTACAGTTGCAAAGATCCCGTCCGTCAGAGCCTCCAGTCTTCCCTTGCCAAGACCTGGAATGCTGGACTGGTCCAAACTCATTTTGATCACACGAGAGCGCAGTCTATCTTCAGTCAATGTTTAAGCGATTTCTTCGAAATCTCGTTCGACTCGACGAGAGAGGAACTATGGTGGGCCGGGGGAGATTCGAACTCCCGACCATGCGGCCTCGAAAAGGTTTCCGCGTGTAAGGCGGACGTTCTCTCCGGGGCATTCCCTAACCGGGCTGAACTACCGGCCCACTGAGAAAGAGTCGTCGGGTGTATTCGGGTAGATTATGATTTAGGTCGAGATTACCCAGGCTCGCAATCTTTGAGAGATTGTCCTTTTATAGAGCGAGTCGCTAGTTTTCATTCTGGGCATTTTGTATGGCGGGGAAGGAACCGCTCGTATACATCGACGGTGAATACCACCCCAAAGGAAGCGCAAAGATCTCAGTCTACGACCACGGACTACTATACGGCGACGGCGTCTTCGAAGGAATACGAGCCTACAACGGCATAGTCTTCCACCTACGCGACCACATCGAACGATTATTCGAAGGCCTAAGAGTCACAAGGATCAACGTCTCACTATCAAAAGAGGAGATGGCGAACGCGGTCGTTGATGCTCTACGAAAAAATAACATGATGGACGCCTACATCCGGCTCATCGTTACCCGGGGACGGGGAAACCTTGGACTGGACCCTCGGAGCTCCCCGAGATCATCCACCATCATAATGTGCGAGCCCGTCGCACCGGCCCACGGCAAGGAGGCCCGGGAAAAAGGAGTAACCGCGATAATCTCCAGCTACAGACGCGACATGGTCGACGGAACGACCCACGAGCTGAAGTCCCTCAACTACATCCAGAGCGTCCTCGGAAAATTCCAGGCGATTGATGCAGGCGCAGACGAGGTCGTAATGCTTGACCATCGAGGAATGGTCTCAGAGTTTCACGGGTCCAACCTGTTCCTTGTAAAACACGGAATCCTAAACACGCCAACCTCTGCTGCAGGCATTCTTCACGGTATCACCCGCGCACGAGTCCTCAAGCTCTCGGAAGAGCTTGGCTACGAGGTCCATGAGAGAGATATAACACCCTATGAACTGCTCAACGCTGACGAAGTGTTCCTGACCGGAACAATGGCAGAGATCGTCCCCGTAGTCCGAATCCAAGGAGTCCCGATTGCTGATGGAAAGCCTGGACCTGTTACTAAGGAGATCATCAGAGCTTTCCAGAGAATAACGCAGGACCCTAAGGAAGGGACTGTTATCCGTGAGGCTGTTGCTGTCCAGGCCCGAGCTAGATCTGACTGAGCTACGGCTTAGCGAACTATCGAGAAGATCACTTTGAAGTGCGTCTTAGCTCTGGGCCCCTAACTGCGCGAGCGGGCTCTATTTCTTGAGAATGTTGAGATGGAAAAGAGTATAGATCACGCAACCTCCAGCGACATCCATCAGGGCAGCCCCAGCTACCAGCATGATGTCGCTAACGACTCCGGTCTGAAAGTAACCAATCCATTGCTGAATGGAGCTCCAGATCGACCCAACAACCACAGCTACTCCTATTCCGAGGAGGGGCTTCCGGTCTGGACTGATCCTGATTCGAAGATTGAGGATCCAAGAAGAGACCGCAAGGGCGAGGGCGAGGTGAAGTAGAAGCGTGAAAGGGGTAATATCAAACTGAGATATCTGGCCGAAGAAGAACCCGATTCCAGTCGCTACCAAGACCCCTGCGGAACAGCCAAGGGTGAGTCTTAACCATCGAGGGGTCGTGTCGAGGAGACGAATTGACATGCCCGCCATGATCTATTCCTCCTTGTTCTTCTCGAGCCTCGCCTGCGAAGGATGATGCAGATGGAGAGGAAAACCAATTCTTCCTCTCATCAGAAATTCATGAATTCTGGGCCAGTGCTGTAGCGAGACCACACCACCAATTATGCCGCCAGACAAGGCAAGGACTGCGGAGACGGCTGTAACGATTGCAAACGCGGTCTGAAACGCGTATGGTACTAACGCATTGGGATAGACAATCAGGTTTGTTAGGACCCAAAGCGCGATGCTGGCTAGTTCTCCAAGAGTGCCCGCGAGAAAGCCGGCCACTCCTCCTCTGAAAGGTCCGGTCTTTACTATGACCCCAGCAACCAGCCCCGCTACGAACGGCCCAACCTCAGGTATGGCTGCGCCAAGAACGAGATTGATGAGGAATCCCGCGCCTATCGCGAGAAGAAGATCTGCAGCCTTGTCTTGAGATGAGCTGGGAAACTTGTTGGCCATGGAATCCTTCGGCCTGCAGACGCAGACTCCTTATCAGCGGTGATATTCTGTGCGTAACCCCAACGCAATCCATATGGTTACATTGCTTGGCCGAGGGCTTTGGGGAGACCGATTGAAGGGGGCTGTCTTCGACTGGGACGGGACACTCGCCAGCATCGACGAACGTGAGTTCTACTGCATCAATCACGCACTGACAGAACACGGCTCAGACCCGATCAATAACGAGTTCTATGTGAAGAACTACTATCTGCGCGCCTACGAGGAAGGCACCGGGCCCCGAATGGTGCTGGAGACAGCACTAGCAGGAAAGAGCCAGCCGATAATCGACGCGGTTTACGAGTCTTACAGGAAAATCTTCCAAGCCACAGCGGAAAGGGCGACACTCCAGACAGGGGCTATCGAGATTCTCCAAGCCTTGAAACGAGCAGGATTCAAGATCGGCGTCGCAACGATGAGGTACACAAAATGGGTTGTCGAGTCTGAACTGAAACATCTCGCAGTCGCTCCCCAAATCGACCTCCTGTTGACTCGGCAAGACCTCGGCGTAAGGGGCACATTAGGGTCCTTAGAAGAGACGGTAAATCAACGAGCCCGGCTTGTAACTAGAGCCCTCAGAGAAATCCACCTCACACCCGATGAGGCGTTTCTCGTCGGCGATTCGTGGTGGGATGTTCGAGCAGGAAAACAGCTAGGGGTCAGAACGGTCCTAGTTAAGACGGGTTTCGCTTCGCATAATGACTTCTCGAAAGAGAATCCAGACCTAACAGTTTCGTCCATGAATGAGCTGAGGGAAATCTTGGAGAAGAGGCACTGGGCAATCTGACCGGGATTCTCGGTGAGAAGATGGGGCTCTTTAGAGTCCAGGAAATGCGCGTGTGTACATTTGCCGAGTCGCGCTTGTTCACGCCGTCTTGTAGAGGTCTGTCGTGGCGACTGGTTCAATGTCGTTCTTCTCCAGTTCTTTGAGCAGCCGGTTGATTCCTAGCCAGTCGCTCGCGATGTGTCCCAGGACGATTAGGTTGGAAAAATTCTCTGCGGCTAACTTTGTCAGGTCAGCTTCTGAGATATGGATGTAGGACAAAGTTCCAACTCCGTTCTGGAAGTATCCCTTGGCAACATCATAACCACCATTCGTGTAGCAGGCGTGAGAGATTACAACTTTCCCGGCCTTGCGATTTGGAGAACCGAGTCGCACCTCGATACGAGTCTCCGCCTCGTGGAACTCAGGAAACACGCCAATCCTAGAAACAAGTTGACCAACCGTGGCGTCTTCATCCAGTCGTTTGATGGCTTGGACAATCATTCTTCGACCGATCTCATCACAGGGACTGTGAATTGTAACAAGCGGAAGACCTAGCTTCTTCGCGGCGTTCGGGACCTGATCGTAATTCTCGGGATGATGCTGGATGTCGAGGACTCGATACTTGTTCTTCACAGCTTGCTGAGCAACTTCCGACGGAACCCCGGCCGCCTTCATCTGGTCGATATGACGGAGGAAGACCTTGTAGCCTTCAAGCTGCGCCTTTCCTCCAGCTGGATGGTGGGCGATTACTCCATCACAGTTGAGATTCCGAGCTAGCAATAACTCGCTGACCCCCACATCAATAGCAACCAAGACCCTTCGAAGCTTGCGCCCTTTGACGTGAATCTCGCTATCGGCAGGAATACTGTTGAAGTGGGCGAGTTTGAGAGCTGTCTTCATTATCTGCTGGGTATCAAGCAAGGCGTGCCCGGCACATCAGATAGGGTTCTTGAGGCTTAGGCCCGTCCACCTTTGGTCATCTTCTTGAGGTCGAGAATCTCGTCCAGTTTGTCTTTGGGCAGGATTCCTTCTTCCAAGACAACCTCTCGGAGGGACTTGTTCTCAGCCATGGCCTTCTTCGCGATCTTCGCCGCGTTGTCGTAGCCGATCTTTGGAGTGAGCCTCGTCACCATCATCAGAGTCCGTTCCGCGTAGTCAAAGCAACGCTTCCGGTCCGCGGTGATCCCAGCGACACACTTCTCTCCTAGAACGCGGGCCCCGTTTGCCAATATCTCGATTGACTGTAGCAGATCGTAGGCGATTACAGGCATCATCACATTCAACTCCAGCTGGCCAAGTGATCCACAGATGCCAATGGCGGCGTCGTTTCCGTACACCTGAGCGGCCACCAGATTGACAGCCTCAGGGATCACCGGGTTGACCTTGCCCGGCATTATGCTCGACCCTGGTTCCATTGCGGGAAGATCGATCTCCCCCAGCGCAGTTCTAGGACCCGAGTTTAGAAGACGGAGATCGTTGGATATTTTCATCAGGCTCGTAGCTAGGGTCTTCAAATCGCCGCTCGCTTCGACACAAGCATCCTTGCTCTGCATCGCCTCGAAAGTGTTCTCAGCCTTTCGAAACGATAATGCTGTTAGACGGTTGATTTCTGCGATAGCCAGCTCCGCATATTTCGGGTGAGCGTTGAGACCTGTTCCCACCGCCGTCCCGCCCAACGGCAGTTCCATGAGAACGTCCCTAGCTTGTTCAGCGCGTTTGATCCCATGTCTGATCATACTCGCGTAGCCGCTGAACTCTTGACCTAGAGTGATCGGGACAGCGTCCTGTAGATGAGTCCGTCCCGCTTTGACAACGTCCTCAAACTCCCTCGTCTTCTTCTCAAGAGCCTCAGCCAAAACACGTAGACTCGGGATGAGTTTTCGAACGATCTTTTCCGCCGACGAGACTTGAATTGCGGAGGGGAAGACATCATTCGTAGACTGACACATGTTCACGTGATCGTTTGGATGGATGATCGACTTGTCACCTCTCTTGCCCCCGAGAAGCTCAACTGCGCGATTGGCGATGACCTCGTTCATGTTCATGTTCGAAGAAGTCCCGCTACCAGTCTGGAAGACGTCAACAACAAACTGGTCGTAAAGAGCCCCCTCGATAATTTCCTTGGCTGCGGAGACAATGGCCTCACCCTTCTTCGGGTCCAAGAGTCCCAGCTGCATGTTGGCTCGCGCAGCGGAGAGCTTGATTAGGGCCATCGCCCGAATGAATTCCTTGGGCAGGCGCAGGCCCGATATGGGAAAGTTCTGAACCGCACGCTGGGTTTCAGCTCCATAATACGCAGAACTAGGGACCTTGACCTCGCCCATAGAGTCCCTATCCAACCGATACTCTTCAACCGCAACCATGATTGTGCCGCCGAAGAAAGCCCGGAGAACTGGGACTAAAAAACACTCCCTAACAACTCTGAAAATAGTACCATTCATTCTGGAGTCTCAGTTTCGTCCATCTCTCCGCTCTAACAGCCTAGACGAGAAGATTCGACGGACCTTGATTTCGACTCGGAAGATGCGCCGAAATAGCCAGAGGCTCAGAGACCAGATTCGGCAGGTCCTATCGATCCTGGACGAGGTAGAACAGTATCGCATGAAAAATCTCTCGAAGGCAAACGTGTAATCTAGACTCCTCAGTTCGAGTCCTATAGTGACCGGCTAGAGAACAGTTTACATCATCACGCACTCGAGAGCGGCCTAAGCATAGGTCGCTAGTTCATGAGACTGGTAAGGTTCCAACAGAAACCCTCCGAGAACCGGATGGGAATTATGATCGACTCAGCTCGCTTGGTTGAGCTAAGCGCCTCAAAGAACTCGGAACCGATACTGGACTATCTTCAAGACCCAAAGCGCGAGGCCAAAGCAAACCAGACTCTTGAGGCGGCGAAGAAACAAATTGCTGACTCAGTAGAAAAGACTCCGAAGGGAGTCTTCAACCTCGACAAAGTTACTGTTCTTCCTCCTATCTCACGTCCGACAAAGATCATCTGTATGGGGGGAAACTTCTCCGACCATCTTCAAGAAGGATCGACAAGTCTTCCTCCTTTTCCAATATCATTTCTCAAATCTCCCACCTCACTCGTCGGGCATAGAGCTCCAGTTTTCTATCCTCGAAGAGTCAGACTCTTAGATTACGAAGTCGAACTTGCTGCCGTCATCGGCAAGAGATGCAAGGACGTCTCGAAGAAGAACGCCCTAGACCATGTTGCTGGCTTCTCGGTCTTCAACGACATCAGTGCCCGCGACATTCAGTTCGCAGAGATGAAGAGGGGCTTCTGCAACCTCGGCAAAAACTTCGCATCATTCGCCCCCATGGGACCCTTCCTCGTCACACCCGACCAGGCCGGGAACCCAGACAATCTAGGAATGGAACTCCGAGTCAACGGACAGACCAGACAGTTCTCCAGCACAAAGAACATGGTCTTCAAAGTGCGACAGCTCGTCGAGTTCTTCTCATCCATGACCCTAGAACCGGGAGACATCATCACCTCAGGCACTCCTTCCGGCGTGGCCATTTACAGGAAGCCTGACAAGACACCCTTTCTGCTACAGCCGGGAGATATGATCGAGTCGAAGATCGAGAACTTGGGAAGATTACGGAACACCGTCGTCGCGGAGACCAGTCCTCTAAGAACCGCTTTCTAGGAGATTCCTAAGACCATTGTCTAGCGCTGGAAGGTTTGGTCGTGCATCCTCTTAGGATACGCTGCTACAGTTACCTTCTGAAGACTCGTTTCGCCGTTCTTCTGAGCTTTGTATGAGTCCCATCCCAGCTTGACAATATGACTCAGAACAGCGGAGAACGTTGGCTTCGGAGGCTCCATCCTATCATACAGCCGCCTCATCTCGTCCAACAGCTCCCTCGAAATTCTGACAGAGTATGGGATTGTAACGGTCAAGCCACGCATCACACTACACTACGATACGCACTTTTCACTACGACATGGTTGAGGACAGTTGATGGTGGTGTAACCTGTGCCCTTAAGCTCGAGTAACAAGAATACAGCGCCCAGAGGTGAATTATGAATGAGAATGGATCAGCTGAGGAGATTCCTCAACACTAACGTGGTGGGCCAGTTGAACAATGGACTCTTCTTCGAGGGATATGTTTCTGACAAAGCCGGAAGAGCATCGGTCTTCGACCGAGACAGTCGAACACCACATCAAATCAGCCCGACACAAGTCAAATGGCTCGCAAAAGCAGTAAGGTACTGCTGACAGGCACGAAGACAGAGAACTGTGTGAGCTTCTCGATTTTTGAGATAGTGCTAGTTTGTGGCGGGCCCGCCGGGAATTGAACCCGGGACAGCCGGGTGTCTTCCGGCGAGGTAAAAGCTTCACCAGAGATGGCTCTTCCGGTGCTCTACCTCTTCAGGATCCCTGTTAGGAATCTGGCTGAGCTACGGGCCCGCGCGACGGCCGAGTTTGACCCGATCTATATTAGCTGATTTTTCCAAGCAGATCAATGCGTTCGATGAGACGCAAGACGCCTGGTCCGCGAGGCCGTTGCTCACGATTGGCTAACTTGGCTCAGTCTGACTGAACCGACGACCTCTAAGAGATTTCTTCCTTGCGCAATATTTGCGGGTACTTGCTTCCTTGCAATCAGTCCTGCGATAATGAGCTTCTCGACAACCCTAGAAGTTGGTCCGAGTACGTCTTGTAAGGCCTTTACGAACTCTCCAACCAGTTTCGGAATCTGATCGGGCGAGATGGAATTTCGCCTTTGGAGCAGGAGAAATATTGACTCTTTGACTGTGGGTCCCAGCGCGTCGAGAGCTGCGCTGACAGAGTCTACCAGAGCCCTGTCGAAATTGTTCTTGGCTTCATCACCCAATTCTATGGGACCTTACCAACTTCTCTAACCAAAATTCAAGGAGATAGCAGCGTTAGAACCGAGATAAGAGTCACGTTACTGTCAGCAACTCGACGCAGTCATCTCTGACTCAGCCACCATAGAGGGAGTCCGGTCCGTGTTTTGGCTTCGACCGAGCTTCGATACAGTCAATATTAAGCATCAAAGAGGCGTCGGGGGCTTATGGTCGACCTCGGCTTCCTAGTCGCCGACCTCAGTGCGATTAGCTCGATCGCGGTCATTTTAGGTGCAGTATTCGTAATTTTCCAGCTCAGACAAAACGCGAGATTGATCAAAACAGCGAATTTCGAAACCAAGGCGAACATGTCATTTTCAGTTCTGGAAATTATCACGGAAGAATCCTTCGCCCGCAGAAGGAAGAACATGCACGACGCGATAAAGAAGTACAGCCAGATCAACTGGGAGGGATTCGATGACAGTCTCGAAGATTTCGAAGCCCGAAATTTCGGCTACATCTACGAGCTAATCGGGGAGCTTGTTAGGGAGCGAATAATTGACTTCACGATCGCCATTCACTCCTTGCGGTACCTGCTCGTGTTTGATTGGCAGAGATTCGAACCTCTGGTTAAACATCTCATGGAACGATACAAGGTCCCGGTGAACCCGTATGAAAACTTCGAATGGCTAGCTCAAGAAACAAGAAAGTACTTGGAGAGCCAAGGAAGGATCGAGAGTGGACATCCAGAGATTCCTCCTCCCGCCAGCATGCACTAGCTTAAACATTAGAATGGAATTCTTCGCAGTCTGGTGCCAGGCATGATCGTCAAGCATCTCTCTGAAGTAGTGCCTGAGAGAGAAGGCGATTTCACACGATGGTATCTCTCCCGAGCCGATCGAGGTCATTCACTAGCCCTGCGATACGTTGAACTCACCGGAATCGTCCCGCCACACACCCATGATGTTGAGGAGACAATCTTCTATGTTGAAGGAAAAGGCTTGGCCCGGGTCGGTGGAAAAGAAGTACGTGTCAAACCGGGAACAATGGTGGTAGTTCCCCCTGGTACCGTACATAGCTCGATCAGAGAAGGCCTCGAACCCCTACGATACTTGGCAATCTTCGTCGGCAACCCAGAGCTTTAGCGCAAGCACGAACCAGAATCATGAGACAGGAAAACATTGCAAGACCCCTTTAACTCGTACAAACTAGAACAGGCGAAGATCAAGCTGACCAGAGGCGGTGAGACCAGCTTTGTCTATGCTCTGCCACCCAAGATCCATAATCCATCAACCTGCCTCATCATAGCCCATGGGGCAGGCGGACCAATGCACACACCCTTCATACGATATTTCCACACAGAACTTGCAAAACTGGGCTTCATAACTCTCAAGTTCAACTTTCCATACATGGAAGCACGCAGGAGAGTGCCTGACCGGAAAGAGGTCTTGGAAGAAAGCTACCGTACGATCGTCGACCAAGCAAAGAATGGCGACCACAAGCCAGATCGAATGTTCATAGGGGGAAAGTCGATGGGGGGACGGATCGCGTCCCAGATCGCTGCCAACGGCGTAGACGTGGACGGATTGTTCTTCCTCGGATATCCTCTCCATCCAATAGGCAAGACTGACCAGCTACGAGATGAGCACCTCTACCGGATCAAGAAGCCAATGCTTTTCGTGTCGGGGACGAGAGACAGTTTTGCGAGGCGAGATCTTCTGGAAAAGGTCGTTTCAAAGATAGGATCAAACGCCCAGATCCATTGGATACAGAACGGAGACCATAGCTTCAAGACTCCTGATACGAAGACCGGCAACGCAGGCACTTTGCAAGAGGCCCTAGCGTCTCTAGTGGATTGGTTGCAAACGATAGGCTAGGGATCTGCAAGTTGAGCGAGCATCCTGTTCAATACTGTACATTTATTAGAGACGTGCGAGGGTCTGGCAATTAGAAGAACAATGTGCGACAGCTGTGGCTGTTCTTCAGAGCAGGAAGAGACGAGTCAACCAGAGGAAGCCTAGCCCTATACCTGCTGGGGTATTGACACTTCCCAAAAATCCAACGAAGGAGCCCGTAAAAGCTCCTTCCATCTTTTCGACCTGACAAGTTCTTCCTGTGGTCTAGAGCCCAGGTATCTTCGGCAGCACGAAAATAGCACCCAGGGCTAGGGCTCCCAATATGAAAATAAGCACAATACCTACGACAATGGCCATTATTGATACGCCTATCGCGCCCAACCATCCCGTTTTGAAATAGTGCTTCACGAGCAATAGAAAGACTAGAAGTCCGACTAGTAGACCTATCAGCCCCGGAAGAAAAGCTATCGAGGCTCCTACCAGAAATGTTCCCACTGCTGCAATGCCCAAGGCTTCGACAAAAGTGACCCGACGGCCAACCACTATCTCTCCAGCGAGCCAGAGAACGAAACCGATGATCAAGAGATAGATTATGAATACAACCAGAAAGCCGATGAGGATGCTGATCAGCCCGGTGCCAAGAGAGGGAGCAGCGAACTCTACCATCGACAGGCTTTCCTGAGTCTTGTCTCATGATAGTTCTCGGTTTAGCCTTTGTCGAAACCCTCGTTACTCGTCGATAGTAAATGGAATTGCTCCTTCGTTAGGAAGGTTTAAGCTTGCACGCGTTCGGGTAGCGTGATTGCCCAGGAAATGAGTATCCGGGCTCGCGCCCAGTCCGTCAAACCCGGACGCGCTAAGGTAGTATAGCCCGGTCCACGGCTTGCGGGAGCCGGCCGAGAGTATGCACGGCTGTCACCCGTGCGACACTCGATCGAGTATAGTCGAGCGCACGGCGGGTTCGAATCCCGCCCTGGGCGCCAGTTCTCCAAGGCTACTCTACCAAGTCTTCTAGCAGGAAATCATACTGTTTCATGGTTCGATGCGTAATCGCCTGAAAACAGGGAGAGCCAGTGTCGTTCGTCGTTAGATCATGATAATCTGGAAAAAAATAGTGATGGGGTTCACGTTGTAGACTCGATACTTACAGTCCGAGTCCTGAAAGAAGCGGAATGCTGACTGTCACTGTCTGCGTGGTCGAGAATCTCGCCCCACTCGCGTCGCCAACCGTGAGCGCTACCGTGTATGTTCCCGGGAGCAGGTAGGAGTGGCTTACTGATTGTCCGTTGCCAGTCGATCCATCGCCAAGGTTCCAGCTGTAGCTATAGGGCTGTGCCCCACCGGTCGCGTTGCCAGTAAACGTCACCGCCAGTATAGGAGCCGGATTAGACGGGCTGTAGGTGAAGCTGGCTGAGAGTGGGTTCGCTGTGAAGAACTCTGTCATTGGGGTCGCTGAGGCATCGTTGCTGGTTAGAGTCGGTAGGTTCCAGTTTACTTCTATTGTTCGAAGCCAAGAGTAGTGGTTGTAGAGGTTAGTTGTTCCAAAGTTATTCTTGGCCTGTCGACCTGCCCAGACGGCATAAACGCAGTCTTCTGTGGTGCTCCCGTTGAGGGGACAGTAGCCGTTCCCCTCGTCGAAGACGACGAACAGCGCAGACCTCTGCGTCGTGAACGCTGTACTGTTGAGAATGTTGGGTACTAGACTGCTGAGATAGCCGTCGCCGAATGAGACGGAGGTAGCACAGATTCCGGTGACGCCGTGCATGTTATCACAGTTATTGGGTGTCAGCCACATGAAGCTAGGAGCCGAGCCCGAGTTCAGGTCGTTGATGAGAGGACAGTCAGTCACAGAACAGCCGCTAGGATTGGCGAGAACAATCTGGGAACAGCGGGTGGCGCTGTTGACGATGTCGGTGAACCCGACGAACGGGTTATGCTCAGGAGTATACGGCTGGTGATACGTCAGGTCGCAGCCGCTTGCCACGGCCTGGTTCTCCATGTAACCCTTCCAGGTCAATCCTGCCGCTTCAAGCCTGTCGACGAGATTTGTACCATTGAATGGCCACGGACAGCCTGTTGAGCTGCAGTTGTCGGTTGTTCCGCCGAGCATCGCGAGATAGTCAGCCTGGCTGTAATGGGTCACGCCCAGATACTGTGAGCCGATAGCATAGTTGTTTGCCAAGCCCGCCATGTAGGGAGCCCCCATGGTGCTGAGACAGGGAGGTGGACTATCCCCACATATCTGGTACATGCCATGGTCCTCCATAATGATAACCACAGCATGATCAAAGTAAGCGCCTGTCATTACTCCATTTGAGGGCGTGGAGGCGGCACTCACGGGTCTTGCAACCTGGGGTGCACTTCCGATACCGACCGCAAGCAGTAGAACTAAGAGGCCCAAAAGCGCGGTTCGACAGACTGGGTTTCTACCTTGTTGCATCAATAGTTTTCTGTATAGAGCTTCTCGCTCAGATATTTGGGTCGCACGTCTACAATTGAATTAGGGGCATCACCTAATGATAACAACCCTAGAGAAGCACACAACATGTACCACTAGTGTACAATTGGACTAATCCACCCGTCAGAATCAACACATGTAAACGTCGAGGTAATATTCCGAAATCCACGAACAACTACTGCCAAATGACTCAAGAACAGAACATGCAGGGAAAGGCATGTCAGAACTGCCTTGAGCCCACTGAAGTGATCTGCTACCGTTGCGCATTCTGCCTCCTGCGATGCTGCAACTGCTCATCAGATACCGATCCCGCAGATACGATGCCCGGCTAATCGACATTTCGACAACGGGACGGTTAACGCGATATTAGAATGGGCCATCACATTCTATTGGAGCCGGCGGCGAGCCAGAAACAATCCGACGATTATTGTCGTGCACCCAGCTGTTCCCATGAAAATAACTGTACCTAATGAGACAGGTAACGCGGTTGGAGTGTTCGTGTTTGCGTGGGAAGAGAGGTTAACCGCGATCGTGAGGTTGTTATTCGCAAGAGCGGTTTCCCCGGGTACAGGGCCTGCAGCAACCTCGAGCAGATACGTGTCGGGTCTCAGACCCGTTGTGTCCCAAGAGAACAATAAGTTGACTGAGCTTCCGTTTCCTAGGTTCCGCACCAACTGTGACCCTACATTGGTATTGTTACAATAGAATGTCACATTGAAGGTTTCTGCCACGTCCCCGAGGTTCCTGGCAGTCACGACGACCTGGATAGGGGGTCCGGATATGGTGAGGCTGCCCTCTATGTTCAGGTTCTCAACAGCTACGTCATGTGAAATGGGAGAGAAGACGGCGACTAGGTTCTGATCCGCACTCATTAACAGTTCCGCATGATCCACTGTTGGAAGTCCTGTGACATTATTCTGCCACGCTCTAAACTTGTAGCCGGCTTCGGGGATCGCGGTGACGTTTACCTCCGTACCCGAAATGTAAGTGTAGCTTCCCGCAAGCGGAAAGGTTGTTCCTCCAGTCGTACTGGAGATCGAGAGAAAGTATGACGGAAGAGGCTGCCACGGGATCATGGTGCCCCATGAGTTGGGAGAGATCGCGCCGAGCTGGGTTGCCATTGGGGTCGTTGACCAGTCCCCGGCAGGCCACCAGATCCAGTTGATTGCCTGAGGCGTATGCGCGTTCAAGAGCGCTGTCAACGTTTTGATGAAGTGGAGGTTAGTCGTGCAATAGCCAGCTGCTCCCGTGGTCACTAGGTCTGGGCAGTTGATCTTGGTCCCATTGCTGAACGTTGTCTGAATTGGGCCGGGGCCTCCCTCTGTGTTCAAGATTGGAAAACCCGTCAGGCTGGTTCCGTTGATCATGGTGAAGTAATAGTTCCGCGCGAGGTGCTCGGCTGCTGTATTATTCCAGGAATTGTGATAGACTTTGTACGACATGTAGGTATGAAGGCTGATGAAGATGTGGCCTAGAGGGTCTGTCACTCTGGGATAGCCGTTTACGGCGGCTGGACAATCTCCATTTCCGCTTGGACAGAGACTGCACCCGTAACTGCACAAATTCTGGACGACGATCCAATGCGTATCTCCCACTGATCTTGCCTGGTTTATCCAATCTTGATAATAATTTCCCAGAAGCGTTACGTTTCCGTTGATATTCATCGGTTCGTTTAGCGGTTCCCAGACTATCCTTTCATAACTAGAGCTGAAATTGGTCAAGACGGTTCTCCAGAAGCCCAGCCAACACCCTGCAACCGTACTGTTCGACATATCCTCGTAGCCGTGATAGTCGATGATCATCCATATTCCAAGGGTCTCTCCGATTCTAATCGCTCTGCCTAGCCTAGTAGAGTTGTAAGGACTCATGAATCCGTTGGGATTGGTGCAGTATGGCGCGAAGCTGATCCTAATCGTGTTTAGGCCCATCTCTACAATCCTACGCGCAAGGATCTCCTGGTCACTTGCGTTTTCGAAGGGAAAGACGATGCTTGGAATCGTCGTATTGCTGTAAACGGTGTTCTCGACTAGTCGTGAACCGCCCCAACCAAGAATGGTGGACGATTGTGGAACTGAATGAGTATGGTCTGGGATTGTCGCAAGGACGACCAGCGCCAGCATGATTAGCGCTAGGGAACTCGAAGCTCTTACGGTCATGAGCTATGTGCTAACGCGGCGCGGGCGAATTGAGCGGAGATTTCCGACGGGTTCATACCGCACTCAGGAAGTCATTGACGCGAAGGCTACTTGAATCGTGTGGGGCAGATGTACCCATTTGTGTGCTTCAGTAACTCATTCGCGTTGAAGTGTGTTAGAATTTCCGATTAGTGGTGCACTCTGATCGATTGTAGACGTGCCGGTTATATGAAAAGCTGCATGTATTGTTCTTCATCATGAGCAGGCTCAACATCGCAGTGATAGGCGCAGGCTACTGGGGAAAGAAGGTCATAGCCCAGATTCTTGACATAGCACGGACAGGAGACGAGATCAACCTCCACTCTATAGCGGATAGTTCACCGATCGCACTCGAACAGTGCAGAAAAGAATTCGGCCCCCTAAATTATCGCTTAGACTATCACGAGCTACTCTCAGATCCTAAAGTGTCAGCGGTCCATCTTTGTTCCCCGAACCACACCCATTTTGAAATAGCCTCCGAATTTCTGAGGCAGGGAAAACATGTTCTAGTCGAGAAACCACTCGCTATCAAATCGAGAGAAGCGTACGAACTAGTCAGACTTGCCAGAGAACATGGAAGTGTCCTCTGCACCGGTCACGTTCATCGATTCAACAATGGCGTCAGAGGATTACGACGACTAATGGCTAGTGGAATACTAGGAGACGTCTACTACCTACGCCTCAAATGGACAGGCTACTTAGCCATTCAGAATAACAGAGAAGTAATCACAGATCTCGGACCGCACCCCTTCGACATTTGCAACAATCTCCTCGAAACATGGCCCAAGAAAATCTCCTGCAAAGGGAGAGGATACAGGTCAAGCGCCGGCTATGAAATGGCCTCCATCTATGCGGAGCACGCCGGCGGATACGACGCAGGCATCGAGCTAAGCTGGCTAGACATGGAGAAGCATCGAGACGTCGCTGTAGTTGGAAGCGATGGGACAGCGGAGCTCGACTGCATCGAACAGAGACTAGTTCTTCACCGGAAGGGAGCTGTGGAACGCGTGATGGTCGTCCCGAACAACACTCTGAGAGAGGAGATTCTTCACTTTGCCAGATGCATCGAGTACAACTCGTCTACTGAACACTATCCCAACCGGGCTGACGGAACCCTCGGAGCCAATGTCGTTAGAGTCCTCGAGACAACGAAAAAATCTCTCGAGGAGGAACGCACGATCCAAGTTGAAATTCCTCGCGGCGAACCTATACCTGCTGGTGAACCGATACCCGGAATACACGCATCGCCGCCCAGTATAGGGAGCATCTGAAGTCACTACCGGAATAGCGACAAGAGCTGAGGAGCTCATGACAGGGGTCATGACGTGCGTTAGAATCAGCCGATGAAAAGCATTCGCATAGTCTGACCCGCTCAACCATTCAGATGTGCGACAAATGCCACCGCTTCTTCGTAATTACCTACGAGAAGAACGAGAGAGGAGAAGTGGTAGAAATTGGACATGAACTCGATATTCACGTCAAATCATCTGGCGCTGTCCTAGTAGACGAAGGCGAACCACACCGAAGTTTTGAACGAAATCCTCCGGCCAGGAAATATGAGGAACAGACATGTTGGTAGCCGTTGCAACTCTCTGTCTATTTGTCTTTGAAAGTGTTCGTTAGGATCTTCGTCAAGGTCTAGCTCGCAGACTAACGTCACTAGCTTTGTAGAAAGATGGCTTCGCGGAGAAAGGGCGAAGCCTTATGGATCTAAATTGGACTATCGTTGTGTGGCCAGAGGAGATACTGGTGCGGGCATCGTGATCCGGAACTCGTTGGGACCCACGATTTGCGCGAATACTTGGTGTTCGCTCATTCCAATGTCGACCTGAGTGTTGACCAAGTCTTTGAGTAGAGCTTTCACGGCTTCGGCGTAGAACAGTGATGCTTTTCGGCCGAATCCATGATTCAGTATTACAGTTGTCAGGTGGCCGTCATTGGTGTATTCGAAACGAAATGCCTTACCGTATCTGGGACCCAGTAGCTCCAGGGCTCGGACTGAGGTTTCAAGATCAACCCTCTTGAAGAGAAAGGCTATCAGGTCCTTAGCCAGGTTCTTGCCGAACCAGCTGCCAAGCTCTTTGGCCTGTTCATCAGTTGTATAGCCTACCAGCTTCTCGAAAATGTCAGACGGTAGGGTGACGAAGCCGAGGCGGTCCGCGAAGACGTCCCACTCAACGAATTTCCGTAGGGCCTGGTTCGCGAAATAGTTGACGCTTACCCGCTGTTCATGGGCCAGCTTCTCCAATTGGAAGTCGATGTCCTCGTCGATTCGGATGGTTCTAGTAACGCTCTTTGTCTTATTCTTGAACTGATAGCTTCTCAACATGGTTATAGAAGACTGCCTTGGCGTAGAATATATGCATAACTCATCATTTGTGTTCGCATTGAAGATACATGTGCTCTGTTGTACCTAAAGTGGCTATGTGACCTCGTCTGTGTTCTGATTGACCTCGTTCCCATTCTGGTGCACATTTGACAACTATTGTGTTACGATATATCAAGGTGTGATAGAACCGAACCAAACCTAACCACCCATATGCGAGTTGAGACCCCTCACGGTCTTTTGCATTCTACCCAATCCAAGTCCAGCCACATGAGATGGATTCTCCTACCGAGGAAGCAGGGAACCCCTACTTGCGCACTAACAGAGCTAGGTGAGGCGAATATCCTCGGTACGACGAACATTCTCCGTCTCAATCCATCCTCGGCTGAGAGGGGGTCCTAAGGGGACTGGACTCAGCATTGGGCACCCTACCAAAGCTTAACACTCCGAGACGACGAACGCCACCCTTGGCTCAAGTATGGTTTCGATCATTCACGCACCACCTCAGGAGATCGTGGTCACCGGTCTTACCAGCTTCAGTTCTCAGCAGAACCTCGCCTCGATGATTGCTTTCGTCATGAACGTGTCCGGCCAGCCCATGGCACTGTACTGGGCGGAAGGAGTCGTTTTCCTAGCCGATTTTGTCGAACCTGAGGCTCTGCCCGATGAGTATGTTAAGGGAAAGATCTACGCGTCAAACGTCTCACACGCCCCCATGGCCAAGTACAACAACCTCATCCGGGTGGGAAACATGGAGGTCCCTGTCATCGACGTCTCGTCAAATATCGCTCTACGGGACTTGGCTCAGTGGATACGCGAGAATCACCAGTCCTCCCCCGAGAAATCTTAACTACGCGAAAAAGCCCGGTACCAACCGGTCCCGGGGTAGCTCAGCCTGGAAGAGCTTCCGGCTGTAGTCCTGCACTCAATGTGCGGGTCAGCCAGCCGACCAGGCGTACAGATACCGGAGTGGAGAAGGCTCCACGGAGTGTCGCCGGAGAATCGGACACAACCGGTTCGGCGAGTTCAAAGTAGAGGTTTTCCCTCTATGGAACTCCGGCCCCCGGGACCAGCTCGGCTACGTCGAAAACCCTGAACGGGACCCGGGATCCACAGGCCCTATTTCGATTTAACCGTTGCAGGTCTTGACTCAAGCTCGCGAAGGATGAGCTCGTTCTGCTTCATCATGATATTGTTCTGGTCGGTGAGAATTCGCAGCGCGCTCGCGATTAGCGATAGGGACGGATTATCCCACTTGAACTCGTTCTCTTTGACCGCGAGTGCCTGCTTTCCCTTGATAATCGATCCCCGAAGATTCTCATCACTAGAGTCATCTGCGAAGACAACACGTTGCCGACGGTCCATCTTATCTGACATGCTCGCGGCGGCGTGCTCCCTCTTGACATCTGGATAACAATCCTCGCAGAACCTTAGGCCCTTGAGCTCGAGGAGAGGGTCTATCAGGCTGAGCGTCTTTCCACATCTCGAACAGAAATCTGCCAATTTGCGCTGTCAGCTCCGTTTATCGATTGAGCCTCGGAGCGCTATTAAAGAGTCTTGTAACCAGCAGTGGAACGGTGACCCGCGATAGGCGATCGGAGGATCGGGCTATTGTCTAAGCCTGGCTACTGGGGACACGAGCATCCTGGAGCTGCGGGAATCTCCATCGTAGATCGAGGATTGAATCAGATTGGAACGATTCTCTTTGGAAGGCTCTCCGTCTGCGTTCTGCTTTATCCAATCAGGCACCACGACCGCTCTGAGCAACTGCTGCACCGTAACGTCCCGGTTCTTCGCCTCATTTGCTAGAATCTCGAACGCAGTGTTCCCGATTGACATTATGAACTTGGCCATTTGTCGGTATCACTCTCCTAGCTGCAGTGATCCTCGTCGACGGGGAACTTGCTCCAAAGCAAAAGATTGAGAGCGACCTGTTTGGCCTGCCTCGACCTGCACGACCATTGAGTAGTCAACGCCAATGCACTTGAGATATTCGACCATGGCTTTGAACTCCGTCAGAATATCCTGACTCGTGTTAACTCTCGTCTCACCGTTCATTCTGAGGAACGCCTTCCATTTACGAGTCTCCATGGCTAAACGCTTCTGGATTCTGCCTCTTCGTGACTGTTCTGGCCGTCCACCTTTCCTTCGACCTTGAAGTAGACTTCTCGGCCTTTCATCCACTCTCGGTGTGTTCCCGCACTCTCTATATCCGTGTAGACTCCGTCGAGCCAGACCCTCACATTCAGGCTTGCGGATGAGGATATCAGCTCTGCAAGGAGATCCTTCAATTGGTCGCCGGTCATGGTGTCTTGCGGGACCGTCTGATCGGTGGTTTCAGGCGGATACCCCACGTTAGCTATTTCTTCCATAGCGTTTCAGATATAGACACTCACCGATTTGATATAACTCCAACGTTTACACTAATAGCATAAGCATGCCGGAGATAGCCAATCCTCGAACTTTGCTCAAATGTGTTCGAGTCTAATACATTGTAGACACTAGCCTATTATCATCCAGTGCCCCGTTATCATCGAAACCTCAAGGGGTTGATCCTTGCGTAAATTCATGGTAGCGTTTGACGAGAAAGTGTTCAGAGAGCTCGACAAGGATGCGAAAAGCCGCAACATAAGTCTCCAAGCGCTTCTCAGAGCAGTAGTCATTCCCGAATGGATCAGAAATGAAAACATAACAATGACCGGTCATCCGATGATGCAAGAACCTTAGCCGTGGGAAAACCAGTATCGGACACTCTTTTGACAGGAAAGAAACTATCTGTCCGCCTAGCCCTTGAGACCCCAACCCGCTTTGAAAGAAGGTGTGACCTTGATGAAAGGTGCCTCGCCCTCCTTCCAAGGATCTCGCTTAACCCAGCTCAGCCTCGAATAGAACAGCTTGTAGAGCCGCCGGTACTCCTCTCCCTTCTCAATAATCTCCACGGGTCCACTCATCAATAGAAGCTTCTGAGTTCCACCAGAATCAACGAGGACCGCTGCGTGAGGGTTCTCTCTGAGATTCTTTAGCTTACGCGTGCCATAGTCCGTAACGATATACGCGTAGTCCTGGTCCCAGATGTATGAGACGGGGACCACGTGAGGCTCGCCCTTCCGTGAAGCTGTCGCAAATCTGCACAGCTCATTATTCTTTAGGAAATCAATCTCTTTCGCTGACAACTTGACCTCAGCGGGCGATTTGTTCGGCTTTTTTGGCAAAGTTTCTATCATAGGCAGATTCTATTATTTGAGTGCGTCGGAAAGCGCGCTTCCAAAAGAGGGTTATGCTTTTCCTAGCTCCCGACAAAACCGTGAGACAAGGCCTCCGTCTTTCAGCGGACAGGCCTACGATTGGAACGTTCTCTCAATTGACTGCTTGGCCAGTTGCTCTTTGAGGGTTTTTGGAGCTACCGTCTTCAGCATGCCAGCGCTAATGATCTTGCATATCATTTGATCTTCGCTCTCATCCAATTCGCATTTTACACCTAGACGGTCACAGAGTGCTTTGAAAGAGGCACCGTAATATGCTGATGCGCTAAGTCCCATTGTGTGCCTTAGGATTATGGTACGGCTGTCCTTATCCCGGAACTCTGAATAGACATAGGCATTTGCATATTGTCCGCCAATCATCTCGAAGGTCTTGAAAACAGAATCCAAGTCGAACTTGCGGAAATAGTAGAGGATAAACTCAACGACTGTATCTTTCCCATTCTGGGTTCCCATCTCTCTCGCCTCTTCAACGGTAACATGGGACCAGAGCATTTTCATCAGTCGAGGATCGCTTGTGACCAGTTTGAAGCTATCGACATACCTTCCCCATTCTATGTATCGTCGTATGGCCTTGCTGACGAGCACGTTGACCTCTAGACTATGACCATCGACCATCTTGTCTATTTTCTCACTAACGTCCGGGTCGATGGTGAAGGTTCGACGCGTTCGTCTTTCCAAGAACAGTATCTGCGAGATGGACAGGATTGCATTGTTATAGGACTTGCCTAGTTCAGCGAGAATCGTGTTGAGCCGGATATGGACAATTTGTCGACCCTAGCATGGGGCAGAGTGAACAGAGATTGATAGCTCGGCGGTGACCGAAATGGGCCTGGTCTTGAAGAATCGCTAGGGCGCCCGTGCGGAATGCTGGTTGCGTTGGCTCAGCGTTATCTACCGATCGTTTCGTGGAAAGTAGGAGCGTTCTCCTCACAACTCTGGCTATCTGAAGCCAATCCCCTATAGCCCGGTCAAGGTTTTGTGGAATCAGGGACGGGAAGAAAAAAGTGGTGGGTGGAATATGTGCTAGGCTGGCCTGATGCTCTCGCCTGTCACAGTGTCGATCATGGTCAGCGGGTCTGAGTCGCGTAGGTACTTGTCAATGTACTGATTGGCTTCCACGATGTCGGGGGCGACGAAGACGACCACGGCATCGTATCCACCAGTTCCGAAGATCACCTTCTCAGTCGTGCATCCTAGCCATCTCTGCGGGAGCTTCTGAAGCCGCTGCTTTGCTCCTTCCACTCTACCCGATATCTTCAGCAAAGCTACAAAGCTAGGCATTCTTTATCGCAAATATTACCCTCTTGATGATTGAAAATATTAGCGTTTTGATTCACTTGTATTCAACTACCATAACTACTGATTGATTCGCGGTTGGGAAGTAGCAGTCCCAGCCATAGATCCTGATTCTTCAAGAACGGTGCGATGTTTGATGCCTCCATTGCAATGGGAGCTCCAGCGATGATCGCTATCGCACGGTCCATTAGAAGACTTGATGAAGAGCGTTGCTCCTGCGGCTGGGCGACGCCATCAGCACCGAGGCTCCATTGATAAAATGAGCCCAGCGAACAAAATTATAGCAATCCAACCGGCTTCTTTCGCTTTAGCCCGTTGCGTCTATGCAGAAGAATACACACGTGTAGCCCGGGCAATCCACGTCAGCCCTAGTCATCCTAATGATGCGAAACCTTCATGAGCAAATCTTAGCGACCTGCGCCAAGACCGGCGTATGGAGTTTCTAACTGTTCTAGTCTTGACCCTAGCTTTCTCGAATTCTCTGGGTGCCACAACAACAGGATTGCATGATCAACCGAATCACCCGTTCAATTATGTGGTGGTCATCGTCATGGAAAACCAAGGAATCGGGGACACCATCAACAATCCCTCCGCGCCTTTTATGAACCAACTGGCTTCCTCGTATGCACTCGCGACTAACTATACTGCAGTCACCCACCCTAGCTTGCCAAACTACCTATCCCTTGTCTCGGGACAGGACTTCGCATCTTGGAGCAAAGGCGACTGCAACCCGAATCCCGCATGCAGTGCCGGAAACGCGTCGAACATTGTCGACAGCTTGGAGAACCGAGGACTGTCATGGAAGGCGTACATGGAAGACTATCCGTCTAGCTGCGGGTCCCACTGCTCCCCCGGAAACTGCTTCCTAGACAATACTGGACCTGGCCATTATGCAGCCCGACACAATCCCTTCGTCTATTTCGACGACATAGCCAACAGCACCGCCCGATGCTCCAGAATTGTCCCAGCCAACTCGGGAGGAAGAGGTGCCCCTGACGACCTCTTTCTCTCAGACCTAGCCTCACCTTCCACCGCATCAAATTTCATGTGGCTAACACCTAATCTCTGTAATGACATGCACGATAGTTGTTCTGCGCCTTACAACAGCAACCAAATTGCCCAGGGCGACAGCTATCTCTCTCAAGTCATTCCGAACATCCTAAACAGCTCTCTCTTCAGGCACCAAAAGGCAGCGTTGTTCGTCACATTTGACGAAGGCAACGGCTACTGCCCGCTCAATCGAAGCTCCAAAGATTGCATTTACGCAGTCTGGGCTGGACCTGTTGTCAAGACCAAATTCCAATCATCGAACCAGTACAGCCACTATTCATTCTTGAAGACTCTGGAGAGTGTATGGAAGCTACCTCCACTGACCAACAACGATAGAAACGCGACTCCAATGATAGAATTCTTCGCGCCTCACTTCCATGGCGGACATGGGGAACATGAAGTCTCGGACCATGAGCATAGCAAAGCAAGCGTCGAAGCTCGTCTACAGCCTGAGTCTCATGAAGACTCCTTCGCCTGAGAGACATGCCAGCGATTCTCCGACTAACTAACGGCTGAACAATACACCCCCTAAGAAACGTCATTGAGACTCTTCAGTTCAAGTCCCCTACTCCTCTAGGGAATCCTAGTAACAGGACCTAGAAGCAAACATAGCAATGGCGAATTTCTACTCCGCCATGTAAAAAATCTGAGTTACGAGAGGCAACTTGGAAGGTGTTCGTCGGAAGCAAATCATGCGTAAATAGTCTAGCAAAATCAACTCCGATATCCCTCTCTTGACACTTCCACCGGTCCTAGATCCCTCATGAACATGATGCCGTGAGTCCGTGATGCGCAAGAGTGATTCTTCTCAGGCTCGTTCGATAGGAATCTTAGTCCTAGTCCTCATAATATCGCTCGCTGAACTCTCGGCATTGATCCTCGATTACCAGAATAACCGGTACCTCCGCCAATACGTCTCAGATAATCTTGGCATGATAGTCGTGGCTTCGATTGGCCTGTTCATAGTCGCCGGCACAGCGGCATACGGGGTCTCAAGGAAGCTTGCGGTCCCAAAGACTCAGGGTTCCCGCGTCCCTACATTCGCGAGAATCGGGGCATTTGTAGGAAGAAGATATAAGCTGATAATTGTCTTCTGGATTCTACTCTTCGCTGCGAGCTTTCCGTTATCCCAGCAACTCTCCCAAGTCACCACTTCAAGCACTAGTGGCGGCCAGTCCAGCTCCTCCCAGTCCGCCCTGGCCCAGAATCTCATGGCAAAGGAATTTCCACATCCACAATCCAACGCCAGCGCCATAATTCTCCTCCAAGGAAACGACATCACCGACAACACGACAAAAATCTTCACTCTCAACTTAGAAAGAAGTCTCCAAGCCCTAGGAGTCCTCAACAGCCTTGAGAACGTTACAACGATTTACGACCTGGAAAAAGCAGTCTTCACAGGATATTACTTGCAAAGAGGCGAAAGCTACCCATTGGCTGTATCACATGCAAATCAGACAGTATGGCATGAAACCCTCTCTCAGTATTCTCCCCAACTAATCCCACCGGCGATTCTTCAGAACTTCATCAGTCCAAACAAGAACGCAATGATTATTCTAGTGAGCTTCTCGCGAGCTCCAGGCTCGTTCGGTTCCGCGGATACGGACCCAATATTGAAGAATGTTGTGACCATGCGGAACATTATCTCGCAACTCAAAGCTAACATTGGTGAACCATTACAGACATACGTTACGGGTGACCTGGCCACCACTGCCGATTCTTCTCTTGGTAGCACAGCTGACCTCGGTCGTATCGAACCCGTCACCATCGGCGCTATCCTGATTTTGGCCGGACTGTTCTTCCTTGCAATCGTGACTCCCTTCGTTCCTTTAGCCACTGTCGGAATGGCATTGCTAATGGCGGAGGGGGGACTCTATCTCATCGGCAAGTACATCATTCCAATCCAAGACACTACCACAACATTCCTGTTCACGATAATGCTTGGAGTCGGCACCGATTACGCCATCTTTCTGATGGCCCGTTACCGCGAAGAGCGTGTGGAAGGCCGCAACAAGGCCGAGGCTGTCCAGACATCCATCACCTGGTCAGGAGAGAGCATCGCCACTAGCGCAACTACTGTCATAATTGCCTTCGGGGCAATGACGTTAACCAGCTTCACCCTCCTCAGGTCCATCGGCGTCGGCCTGGGCTTCGGCGTCTTAATTGCTCTTCTGGTAAGTCTGACATTAATCCCATCACTCATTCTGATCGCGGGAGACCGGATATTTTGGCCTACATCCGGGAAGAGATTCGAGGCTTATTCGGCTCGTGCGCGGAAGAGAAGAACTGAAAGGCCCGGTTATTTCAGGCGAGCTGCAAGCTTCAGCGTCAAAAGACCCGTCCTAGTCTTAGGATTGGCTCTGATCATATCCATCCCAGCGATCTACGTATCACTAACAGGGTCGACCTCGTACGACTTTGCAGCGGGTCTTCCCGCGGCCGAAAGCGTCAAGGGTATCACTGCTCTGGAACAGAGCTTCGGCGCTGGTCAGATAGGTCCTACGCAAGTACTCGTGCAATTCCCAACGCCCATTCTCGCAAACGGAAACCTCACCGTGGGCGCACGTGCAAGCCTAGAAAAGCTGAGCCAGGCCATCGCCAACTTGACCAACGTCAAGGAAGTCACGGGACCTACTCGGCCAAATGGAATCCCGATAAACGGGACCAATCTGGCAAACATAGGACGCGACAATCGGACTGCCATGCTGACTGTCCTATTTGGTGACGAGCCATTCACTCAGAACTCTCTCAACACAGTCACTCAGTTACGTAACCTCTTCGCAAGTCTTCAGAACTCCGATCCGTCGCTGGCTCAGGACACTATACTGGTAGGAGGCGCATCCGCATCCACACTGGATTTCGCCAATGAGACGGTCAACCAGTTCAATACAATCAGATTATTGACGGTAGCAGCGATATTCGTCGTCTTGCTGGTAGTTCTCGGCTCTTACCCGCTGGCAATAACCGGGATACTATCGATAGGCCTGAGCATAATCTGGGCCTACGCGGCCACTCTTCTCTTCTTCAACAACGTACTCCAATCGGGTGTCCTTTTCATCATCCCCCTCGTGCTCTTTCTGCTTCTCTATGGAATCGGGATGGACTACAACATCTTCATTCTAACCCGTATTAGAGAGGAAGCTCAGAAGGGCAAGGAGACCCGCCAGGCAGTAGTCGACGCCGTCGACAGAACAGGCGGAATCATAACAGCCCTAGCACTCATTCTTGCGGGAGCGCTAGGCTCATTATTGCTTTCTTCTAATCGTCTTCTCGAAGGGTTCGGCTTCGCGATTGCCCTGGCAGTGGTCCTAGATGCAATGGTCGTGCGGACCTATCTTGTGCCAGCAATTATGTCCCTACTCGGCCCCAGAGCGTGGTGGGGTCCCGATCGGCTGAGAAGAGTTAGATTCGACCAGAAGAGCGAACCACAACCGTCAAAAGATGCCTAGAGTTTGAATCTGTTAGTTCTAGAAGACTCATAGTTGGGACGAGAAGTCTTCTCAAATGGAGCCTTGACCTACAGGACAGAATACACTCTAGGTTTCCTGGCCCTTCTGCCTCTCTTGGCTACCGGCGTCGCTAAGGGCACAGGCTGGCTCGTCACTATCATCGTAGTGTATGTCGGTATTCCGCTTCTCATCTGGAGTCTAGTGGTGGACCGTCTTGCATCTCTGGTTTTGAGGATAATTTGCCGAATCCGTGAGTCCTCGGGACACCAGTACTACTTCGAGAGACAAGTGGGGAAGCCAGGAGTTTCACGTAGACTTCTGAGAGACATCCGCGTCTTGGTGTTTGTGTTCTTTCTGTCCGCGCTAATAGTGCCCCAAGTGACGCAGGTCAACCCGCAGAATCTCGTCATCGTCAGCAACGCGTTCATCTACGTAGCCATTTTCCTGCTCGCCATACCCTCTTCGATACATGTCCTTCTCTGGGTCCTCGAAGATTCTGGACTCCGATGCCACAACACGACGAGACTCACAGTCACAGTACCCGCCGCGTGGACATCAAGATGGCTGTCATCTCTCGGAGGCATAGGCGCGTTCGTCTCTTTCGCGGTTGCGATGGGGGGAAGTCTTGACAGAGCCATTTCGCTCGGATTTACGCTAGTGATCTCTCTTCTACCATCCTGTATTCTAGCGCCGACTCTTTTCTATCGTAGGTTGGAACCGGGAATCATAGCAAAGATTCGTCAGAGCAGAGCGGCAATGACGATGGCACGTCTCTTTCCGCAGACATCCGGACCATCTCTTCCCTCTTCATCGGCACCAACCCTACGCTCGGTTCGAGTGAATGAAGAGACGAAGCAGACAGCTGAGCCTCATTCCTAGTACCCTGTGGTATTCGCTCGGCAAGTTACTATTCGCTTAAAGAGCACTCGAACAATCCTGAGTCACCATGAGCGTGGCCGAGGTGGCGAGGCCGGCCCTTCCGAGTAGCACGATTCGTAGCTATGCTATGATAGGAATCGTCCTCTACGCCTTCGGACTAGTATTGAACGAGATCGGCAACGGCCTCACACAGTTATGGCTAGTCCCCTATGCGGACACGATAAGCGCCCTTGGTTTCGTGATTGCACTTTACACTGCCTCTCTTGCAGGTCTCGGTACACGTTTGACGGTCTTGATAGGACTCATCTATGGCATCGGAATATTCTATGTAAGCGAACCCGACCCAACCTACGTAGCCTCGGGGCTCAAAATAGGCTCATACACCCATTACATTGGGCTTGGTCTAATCGGCTTCTCGATAATACTCTTGATTTCTCTTGCATTCTATCTCACGCGTGCGAAATCAGTACACCGAGCCCTCCCAAAGCAGGACCCGGGTTCGACAAGCTAGATCCTTCTTGCGAGTCTCATTGAAAATCTGTGGCGGGCCCGCGGGGATTCGAACCCCGGACCTCTAGCCGGAGACCTTTCGCATTCTCCTACAGCTGACTCCGATGTGAAACCCCACTTAGGGGGCTGCCGCTCTATCCAGGCTGAGCTACGGGCCCGAGACAGACTCGGAGTGAAAGGATAGTTAATGATTCCTGATGAACGAAGACACGTTTATTCGAGATTGATTGTCTGATTTCCGAAGAATTCCTTTGGATCAACAACGTGAACCCTCTTTCCCTTTTTCATGAGTTCTTCCGCGACGTGCTCGTTGGTTGTGAAGTAGCAGCCGTCTCCGGTGAAAAACCGGAGGAGCCCATGCGACGAATCGGCGCAAACCAGAAAGTTAGCCATAGTCTTGTCGTCGTCAAGATCCTTGCCGCACATTGGACACTTGAACTCCACCCACAAGACGCAATACTCTAGACTGGCCGACCGTTCTTGGAACTTTTAACCCTTGACCCGGGCAAAAGAAATCGACCGACAAATGGGGGACCTTCCTCGATCATTCTAACAGCCGAAGCAACCAAGTTGCGAGGGTGAAATCTATATGAAAACACATTCTTGTAACGTGTGGGAAGCTTGGACGATAAGATCGTAGTCAAAACGAAGCATGGAGAACTCACCTTAGAGCAGCTGGCTGAGGTCCAGCCCGGGCTAGCCCGGTTGATGAAGGAGATAGGCGACCGATTTCACGTACTCTATCACGCGGCTAAAGGTGGAAACTGGAAACTCGCCGAACACGAACAGAAGGTGACGATCAGCATCCTTAGAGTAGGGGCTACGCTGAGACCAAAATTCCATCAGGACATCACCAGTTTCATCCAGTCACATCTCCATCCTCTGGGCGAAAGCATCAAAGCCAAAGACTGGGAAAGATTCCAGCATGCCTACGGGAACGCTGTGGATGAAGCCAACAAGCTCCATGAAAAATATGGATACGGATTCATTCACTACAAACTCTCCAAATACCCTCCTAGTTACTATGACCTGAGCCCTCGAGAGTGAATCTCTGACCATTAGGCATCGAAAGCTGTAACCAGCTAGACATGACATCTTTGAATGACTTTCAGCCTGCGGCTGCGGAAACATGAATCAGGCGTGTCCGAAACTCTCTCCTCGTCCGCCTTCGCTTCAACGCCTTGGTTCTTGAGCGAAGATCCAGAGTTTCATTACGATTCGGTCTCGTCTCAACCATCTACAATTCCTACTTTTCGCTGATACCGTTTGCTTTGTGGGTCCGTCTGATAAGTTTTCCTGAAAACTTAAGCAAACAAGACGAATCGGATCGAGCTCTTAGCCTAAGCAAGTATCTTTGCTATTTCGTCCACGACCCGACTCTTCGGAATGTTTCTTTCTTCTCCAGTCTTCATGTCTCTAAACCGGACATTACCTTCCTTGATTTCTCTCGGACCGACAATTACGACGATTCTTGCTCTGGCTGAGGCGGCATAATCCATCTGTTTTTTCAATGGACGCTCCTTGAGATCTCTATCCGCGCGGAGTCCACTCTCTCGCAACGCTCGCAACACCTTGATGGTCTCGTCTCGCACTTCCTCGCCTGCCATTGCCACGTAGACCTGTGGATTCTGTTCCAGATCTGGGAAGAGCCCTTTCTTTTCGAGGGAAATCATGAGCCTCTCGAAGCCTCCTGCCACGCCGGTTGCGGGCATGTCTCGTTTTCCGTATATTCTACAGAGCTTGTCGAAACGGCCGCCACCGAATACAGCGCCGACATCCTCGCCAGCCTGATCGTACGCTTCGAAAACTGTTCCGTCGTAGTAGCTAATCCCTCTCACAATTCTTAGGTCGACTTGGACCTTGGATCCTTTTCCGAGAGAGTCGACGTTGTCAATGGTTCCTGTGAGTTCCTGTAATCCTTTGCTGATCAGGTCATTTTTCGGGAGTTTCTTCTCTAGATCGGGCAGAACTTTGTCTGCGTCGCCTCCGATGTCTGCAAATCCCATGACGCGTTTCACTTTGTCTTGTGATAGCCCGGCTCGGCCGAGTTCGCCTTCGATCTGTTCGGGACTCTTCTTTCCCATTCCGTCTATGATTCGTAGCAATCTCTCGAGTTCTTCTTGTGAGCGGACGCCTAAGCTCTGGAGAAATCCTTCGGCGAGTTTTCTGTTGCTGACTCGGACTTCGTGATCCTTCAACCCGACATTGTCTAGAATGTCGGAGCCGAGGCTGATGATCTCCGCGTCGGCAGAGGGCTCTGCTACTCCATAGATTTCCGCGTCCCACTGGGTGTGGTATCTGTATCTAGCGTATTGTGGCTCGTCGTATCGCCAGACACCTCCGATGCATCCGATCTTGATGGGTTCAGGAAGATCGAACCGGTTGGCGATCATCCGAGTCATGCCGACCGTCAAGTCGAACCGTAGGCCTAGGTTTCGGCCTGCTTTGTCTTTGAACCAGTATATTTCTTCCCGAATTCCGGGACCAGATTTTGCTTCAAGAGTCTCAAGATTTTCCACTGGGCTGGGCTCGAGCAATTGGAACCCGTAGCTCCATAGTACCTGCCGGATCTTGTCAGCGAGCCAGACTCTCTTGACCATCTCCTCCGGTTCTATGTCCTTCATTCCACGGGGGAGCGTGAATTGTGTCTCAGACAAGACGAGGAACCTTCAAGGTTCGGGGTTATTGGCTTTGGAAATTCTCAGGGTTCAATGTGTAGTAGACGATGTCTGTGCGCCGATCAATGACTGCCAAGACAAGATCCTTCCCATCCTTGTTCGCCTTCGCTGACAAGCTTGCCAATTTTTCGAGTGTAGACTCTCCCCCCTCGAACACAATAGTAACAAGCCTTCTCATGGCTCCCTTACCGAAGGTTTCGAAATCATACCCTGCTTCACCATCCCGGACTAGGTATCCCCGGTCTCGAAGGTCCCTGTAGACAAGATATTTTGTCCAAATAGTGGGCTTCCCCACTGACAGCTTCGTCACCAGCTGCTGTAGGGACCTCGATTGCTTTGTCTTCTCGTCCAAGACCTTGATTCTCTTCTTCTCGACTAAGTAGAAGGTCTCGTAGGGGTTGAGTGTGATCTTGTCCTCGACTAGAGTTCCAAACGCTTTCTCCCGGAGGTCCATCAGCTTCTCAGGTTCTCGGAGAAAGACTCCTCCCCTGGAGAGATAGGCCTCGATAGCTTCAATGATTACAGGGACTTGCTCGCTTTTAGCTTCCAAGGGTTCCAGAAAGTCGAGCACGCGGTCGGGCGGCTATAAAGCCATTCAAATAGAAAGACGATTATCTAGGCATAGAAATCCAATGGCCGTCAAGAATCTGGAACCTTTGAGATGGCGTGACGGTGTACTGGAAGTCGTGGACCAGACTCTCCTCCCTGCCAGGCTAACCTATGTCCGTTTGAGAAATGTCGGGCAGGTCTGTGCCGCAATCAAGACAATGAAAGTTCGCGGAGCCCCGTTGATCGGGGTGGTTGGTGCTTTCGGGCTCGTCCTTTCCGTGAGAAAGATTAGGACCCGTGACTTGGCCAAGGCTCGGGCTCAGCTCCGAAAGTGGGCCGACGCTCTAATTCAGACCAGGCCCACCGGTGTGAATCTTCGATGGGCAGTAGAACGAGTCTTCGACTCCTCCTCCAAAGCAAGAGACGTCTCGTCCCTTGAAGAGGTACTCTCGAACGAAGCAGAAGCAATTTTCAATACTGAGCTAGAGGCCGCTCGAAAAATCGGTAAGTATGGCTCTCCGCTTTTGGAGGATGGTGACACGGTTCTTACTCATTGCAATGCTGGCACCCTCGCGACCGTTGGCTACGGAACATCCCTCGCCGTTGTTAGAGCTGCCGTGAAGCAGGGAAAGCGGATCAGCGTGATTGCGACCGAGACTCGTCCGTTGTTGCAGGGATCAAGATTGACCGCGTTCGAGTTGGCGTACGACAAGATTCCGGTGAGAATCATCGTTGACAGTGCGGCGGCGCAGATGATGTCGCGAGGTGTAGTGGACAAGATTCTCGTGGGCGCTGATCGCATACTGAAGACGGGTCATGTTGCGAACAAGATTGGGACTCTGCCTATCGCTCTGTCTGCCAAGTTCTACGGCGTTCCGTTTTACGTGGCTGCTCCAGTCTCCACCATTGACATGGCAACTGATCCTTCGATGGTTGTTATTGAGGAGCGAAACCAGCGAGAAGTCCTCTATATTGACGGGAGGAGAGTTGCGCCGCGGAGCGTCGAGGCGCTGAATCCGGCATTCGATGTTACTCCGCCCGAGTTAGTGACGGGCATTGTTACGGATAGGGGAGTGGTTGGTCCGCCGCTCGTGGAGAGCCTACGCTCTTTGTCCGGGTGAGTTTGACGCTTCTTCGCTGACTATTCTACTTTTTCTACGCTGAAAGGTAGTCTTATGCCACCATCTTGACGAGCGATAGGCCTATTTCGACGGGAACATTGCCTACTGACTCTATCCTAGACTTCCACTCATTTCCGATAGCTACGAGCGCATAGATGCCTATCACTTCCGCTCTTGCTTTGAGAATGACTTTCATCATTGCCCGCTGAGTCTCTCCGCTGTCGATAATGTCGTCTGCGATGAGTACGCCTTCGCCTTTCTTGAACGCGTCCTTAGAGACGTAGAGACTCTTCATTATTGCAGTCTTGGGGGGAACGTAGAATTCTTCGATGAATTCCCGGACGCCGACCTCCCTGGATTGTTTCGCGACGATTAGTCTCGTGCCTAGACGGTGGGCTAGCAACGTTGCAAGTGGAACGCCGTCGACAGCAGCGGTCATGACTTTGTTCACTCTTTTGCCCGCAAACTTTCCAACTGCCTGCTGGACCGCTCTTTCGAGTAGCATCGTGTCGTTGATTATTCCGGTGTTGTCAAAATAGCCTAGGTCGTCAAATTTTATTCTCTCGTGAAGTTCCTTTTCTAGGCTCATGTATTTCTGAAGAGTTCTGTTAATCTCTTCCGCGCGTTCGGCGGTCGGCAGGACGTGGCCTTTCACGTAGCGACTCAACACCGTCTCGGGCAGATGCAGAATGCCGGAGAGTTCTCTGTAGGTGTATTGTTCTTTTGCCAAGTTCAAGAGTTCGATCGTCTGGAGTTTGTACTTGAGATCTAGAATGCGCGAAGTGTCCTTCATTGCTTGTATTCGCGCTTTAGCCCTCTGTACCCTGTATAACGTTTTCCATTTTGCGCGACCGAATCATTTTCTCCGGCGACTCTTGACAACTCCCCGACTGTTCTGATACTTTCCAAAGTACCTATGTGTCGCAGGCATTCCGAGTCTTAACAGAGAGAGCTGGATGAACCTCTCGCCCTTCCTGAGACTAACCAATCTATCTCCGGCATTATGGAGACTGATCGTGAGTTGTCCGCGGAAGCCAGGGTCGACTAGAGCGAGACTTGCAACGATTCCCTCCCTTGCCAGAGATGATCGAATGTGGAGTATTCCGAGAAAATTCTCCGAAAGTTCCACCCGTTCAATGGTAGCCACTAGTTTCTGCTGGCCAGGTCTGAGTACCAGACTCCGATTGGCTCGCAGGTCCATACCGGCAGGATTCAGTTTCAGGTTTCGAGGAATGATGTGAAACTGGCCGGTTTTTATTGCACTGACGATCTCGTTGTCTGAGAGAGCCATTACTGTTGAACTCGATAACGACGGTTTCAAAAAGGCTTCCAAGGACAGCGGACACATCGATGCGTAATGGAAGATCGGTCGTCCAGAAAGCTACCTCCTCTCGTCCGGCACCCTATCGCAGCAAATCTGTAGGGTCTTTGGCCGACCGCAGAGTCTGGCAGAGGGGGGTTCGATATTTGAAGCGGAATGATCCGATCCTCGCCCGGATAATCGATAGAGTGGGTCCGATCACGTTCGAATTGGATGATGATCATTACGAGGCGGTTGTGGGCTCGATCATCTACCAGCAGCTGGCTGGTTCGGCTGCTCGAGCGATTCTGAACAGGTTCAAGCAACTCTACGGGGGAAGAGTTCCTAGTCCGAGAGAATACTTGTCAACTAATGTAGAGAAGTTGCGGGGGAGCGGGTTGTCCCCGCAGAAAATCTCCTACATCAAAGATCTAGCTGAGCGACTTGAGAATGGGACCCTAGACCTGAAAAGGTTGGAGAGTCTGCCTGATGAAGAGGCCCTCAACGAGCTGGACAGCGTACGGGGAATTGGCAGATGGACTGCAGAAATGTTTCTGATCTTCAAGCTGGGCAGGACGGATGTGCTGCCGGTCGATGATCTCGGTTTGCGGAAGGCCGCCCAGAAGGCCTACAGGCTTCGAAAGCTTCCGAGGCGAGATAGGTTTGAACAGTTAGCCGAGAAATGGCATCCGTATTCTTCAATATCGACATTTTACTTGTGGAAGAGTATGGAGAAGCCTGAAGCTCCCGCGAAGTGGTAGCTCAAGACCCGTCCGGATTGTAAGTCTTGATTCGTTAATCGCTGTGACCAACAGCAACCATGTCTGCTCTGGAGAGTCAAAGAGTTGAATCTGGGAGAGAGAACCTTTAGGTTCGCGCGGTCTCGTTTGAAGAGATGTGGGACAACTGACGGGTCCGAACATCTCTGGAGGCTCAGAAGAGGAAGAGCGTTTACACCTCAGAGTCGTATGTAAGTCGATAGAACTAGACTCGGGCAGAGTTAGCGCCGTCTATGCTCAACCAATTGGGACGTCCCCGACAGACTGTCTGTTTATCGCCCATGGCGTGAAGAGCTCAATGAGCTCGTCACTCGTCAGCTACTTTCATTCAGGACTAGCTGCTCAAGGTTTCCTTACAGTGAAGTTCAACTTCCCTTACGCAGGAGGACGATGGCGCTTCGCTCGCAAACCAGATCGCACCGAGCATCTAGTCAATTGTTACAGGCGAGTTGTGGAAGAAACTCGCAGGAGCGAGAAGCCTAAGGGTCTCTTCCTTGGCGGCATTTCTATGGGCGCTGCGGTTGCTTCGCATGTAGTGGCCGATGGGGGCGGCATTCCTGGAATCAGGGGGCTCTTCTTTCTCAGTTATCCACTTCATCGCCCGGGAAGTCCCGATAAACCGGGAGACGAGCATCTCCACAAAATATCCCAGCCGATGATCTTCGTCGCTGGGACCAAGGATATCTACGCTGAAACCAAGACTATGAAATCAGTTATCTTGAGGCTGGGAGCTAGGGCGCAAATTCACTGGGTAGAAGGCGCTGACCGAAGTTTCAACAAGCATAAGGGTAGAGAGATTTATTCTAAGACTCTAAGAGAGATCGTTCAGACTCTGCAGGACTGGGTAAACTCACAACATTGACCCTCTTGCAAGAGTCATCTGTTCATAACAACTGGTCACCATCGGACTCCGTTCCTAAAACTTCTCTGGAGAAGAGTGTTACTAGCGGGCGTTCTGCCGGGTTCAGACGCTGACAAATAGCATGCATCTTGCCCTATCGATTTCAGAGAGAAAATGTCCAAATCTGCTTCAACCAGCTTTGTCTTCGCAAACGCCAAGGGAGAACTCGGACACATTGCCAGCCAGCTCAAGCGAGTCAGCAACATAGAGTCTGTCACTCCAGTCACCGGACGCTTCGACCTTGTGATCCGGTTGAATACCAACGAGCCTGTCAAGGCATTCAACACCGTCGAGAAGATCAGGAGCATCAGCGGCATCACATCCACCCAGACAGCATTCTCCATCGAGAACGTTACAAACGCCAAGAACAGGCAAGAGTCCTCTGAGCCTCCGCTCGCCTATGCGCTAGTCAAAGTCAGGGGCAAGTTCCGAAGCGTACTCCAGAAGCTGAAGTCATTCCCGAACCTCGTCGAGGCTCACCTTATTCCTGGTGAGTTCGATGTTGTCGCCTCGTTCAACGGCTTCAGCCAAGATGAACTCATGGAGAATTCCGTTGAAAAGATCAGCAGAATCAACGGAGTAACTGCCAGCGAGACACTCATCACCTGGACTCCCACCAACCGACCGTAGAAACCCGCGAAGGAAGCCTTCCGGCTTCCTCCTATTTTTCTCGACTGAGTCCTAGGCCCATGCGATTTTCAACATCGATTGATTTGATGAACCATCGGTGCGAGGATTCGTTTCGGGTCTATTCGTTGACTACCCGTTCTGGCTCTATTCTTACCAGTACCCTTTCAGTGCCCGGTTGGCGATGAGGATTGTTACTAGTTCCGAGATACTTCACCGATAGCTTGCTGTTGTGTTCCTCCGCTCCCTTCTTCGTCATGTCCAGCACACGCCCTTTGATTACGACCTTCTCGTAGGGATTCTGCTGACTGAAAATGCTCAAGGCAACCCTATGATTGGCCTTCAGATATTTCGCCTTCGCACGTCCCTCGGCTGTGTTCACAAGAATCAAGTCTCCTTCACGATCGACCCAGACCGGACTCACGTGCGGTGAACCGTCAGACATCACAAAGGCAAGATTGCCAAAATTCTTGCCATCAATCAACTTGATTGCCTTCTCAGAAAGCCTTGTACGTGGCATGAGTAATGCAACTTCGTGAGCGGCGGCTCCGTAATTAAAGAGATGCTACTCACGCATAATTCAGAATGCTTCAATTCACTTCAAGCTAGCTTTGCTGGCGAGGTAAAATGGCGGGCCCGGTGGGATTCGAACCCACGATTTTGGGCTCTCTCCACTCTAAATTCGATGGCTCCGAAGGCCCACGTCTTGGTCCTGGCTCGACTACGGGCCCCGCGGCCATAGCCAAATTGCTAGCTCTTTTTATTGCCTTGGGCTAACCGCAAGAACTTGGGTCCTGGTGCAAGTCCAAGAAATCCTCGGTCTAAAAGCTAGAATTCGTCTATTCGCTCTGGCGTGAAACTAGGCTTCTCAGGAACCGTCGTATTGGGCGTCCTATCCCGTGAACTTCAGGCGTAGCCTGGTTGTAAATGGCCATGAAGTCCGCATGGTACTGGAGGGCTAGCTTGTCATCAGCTAGAAATGTTGCGTTTTCGAAGTTCACGTTCTCTGCCCGGTCGGTGTAGTTGTAGCTTCCCCATTCCACTTTCTTCCCATCAACGATGATGAACTTGTTATGCATGATTCCTCCGGGCGGAGAGACCAATCGGATTGCAGTTCCCATTTTTTCTAGCTCGTCGTGTATTGCGGCTTGAGCTCCTACAGTCTCGTTCCTATCCATGACCAAAACGACTTTGACCCCGCGCTTAACCGCGTCAGATAGACCTCTAGCGATGTTTTGGTTGGTGAACGCGTAGGCCGCCATTTCTATCGTCTGAGCAGCACCATCTATCAGGGTGAGGATCTGCTGTTCAACTCGACCCCGCGGCGAAAAGTAGGCATCGACGACGGGACTCATCGGGTTCGGATTCAGATCATCTAGCTTAGGAGCAGAGTTCTCGGGTTGAATCTGGGAGGATCTCTGTGCAATAGTAGATGAGGGAGACTCTAGCTTTTCCGGTGAGGGCATGATTGGCTCGGTTTTCTGGAGTGGCTTTAGGGTGACCTTGGCACCAGTCTTGCCCTCTATAGAAAGGAAGAGCTCGGTACGGTTTCCAGACTTCCACGCGCCCTCAATCCAGAGCTCGATGGAATCAATCTTGAAGTCCTTGAACCAGTCCAGAAGCTCGTCTACGCTTATCCTATGTCCTTTGAAAGGGGTGTCCGCTGCCATCTGTGCGGCGGGGCTCTCGGGAGGCCTGAAAACCAAGACGAGCTCATCCTCTCCATTCGGCCTGCTCTCGCCGAGCTTGCTCATCGCTTAGGCTACTTCGAAGACTCTGCTGAATAACTAGTCGAAACCGTGAACACTCAGCATGAGTAAGCCGAGAGAATTGAATGTTAAGTACGGTCGTCTCGCAGATTGCTGCCTATCCCGCGTCGACTCACTAGAGGTCTGTGATGTAGATTATTAATGAGAACAACTCGCGTCTAAATCAATCCTTCAAAACAGTTCAGTGCGTGAGAGCTAGACCAGTCCAATGGCATCGTCCGGACAAGCGTGCATAGAAGTCAAGTTTGTCACGAAATCCTATGGCAAAACTGTCGCGCTCGATGACGTCTCATTCAGTATACCGTGCGGCGAGAGGTATGCTCTTCTGGGTCCAAACGGAGCTGGCAAGTCAACATCTCTGAAACTTCTCGTAGGCCTCTTGAAACCTGATACCGGGACGATCAGGATCAACGCACACGAACCATTCAGCTCGGAAGCTAAGTCGATCCTGGGATATCTTCCCGAAGATGCAACACCATACAGGACACTCTCTGTCAGGGAGAACTTGGAGTACATCGCCGCTCTTCGAGGAGTAAAAGATGTGCGCGAAGCGGCGGACAGATTCTTGGATGATTTGAGCCTCCGAGAATACGAACGGGCCAAGGTCGGCAAACTGTCCCGTGGGAACATGCAAAAACTAGCAATTGCCCTGGCACTCATTCACAGGCCGAGAATAGTCCTCCTTGATGAACCGCTAAACTATCTCGACATTCCAACTCAAGAGAGAGTTTTCAAGATGCTAAAATCTCTCGACTCGACCCAGATAGTCTCAACCCACATCATGTCAATCGCCACCCGACTAACAGAGAAGGTCATCATGATCTCAAGGGGCAAGATCGTCTGGAACGGGACCATTGACACTCTAAAGAGTCTGGAACAGGGTGAGGAGCCGATAGAAAGCGTCGTTGCAAGGCTAATGACAAATGCTGGCTAAGCTCGTAAAGTTCGTCCTCCTAACAAGGTTCTCCAAGCCGCTCCTTGGCCTCGTAACCTTCTTCCTAGTCTATGACGTCGTGATAAGGGCGGTTACGACAGGAAGCTCTCCGGAATTCTCGGGAGGATTCTCTTACTACGCCGTGGGCGCTTCGATCTTCTTCATCGCCGTGAGTCTTCTCTTCGGAGGTTTGTTCATCCTAAAGTCGGACAGGGACTACCTGCTGACTCTGCCGCTAAAGCGTAGAGAACTCAGCATCTCTTTGTTTACCGCTCAATTCGTCGGTTCCGGCATCACGATCCTCTTCCTCTTCGGATTCTATCTTGCAGGCGCTGGAACTCTTCAAACCACGATCGTGTTAGGGGCAGACCTGGCGATTCTGGCTGCTGTGGTCACTGCGCTCGGCGTCGTCTCGAATATTCTCTCAACCCGAGTTAGAGCGGGGCTTGCAGCAATTCTAGGAATCTGGTGCCTCTCTTCGATCTTTGGAGACCCGTTTACTCCGGTTTCTCCTTTCACAGGGGACCTTCTGTACGGCAGCATTACTCTGTTTGGATTCGCCGCAGTAACTGTGCCCGTTGCCCTGAAGGAGTTGGCTTATCTAGAACTGGGATCGATGAGGAGTCTTTTGAGAGCTACCAGTTCCGAGTACAAGAAGACCATGAGTTTCGCTGGGAAGAGCCCTGTGCGAGCAATCTACTCTTACCACTTGTCATTCTTGGAACTGGTGGGGAGAGTCAATCTTGCGGGCTCCACCAGTTACAGAGCAGCGCGTGTAAGAACATCTACTGTACTCATTATCTCCAGCGCTCTGGCCGCAATCTACCTTTTTTTGACCGGGCTATCACCATTTGCCGATCTCCTGTCTAGGCCCGTCGTCATCGTTTTGCCAATTCTCATGGGGATCATCACTCTAGTCTTGATGTCTCAGGGAACGTTCTCAAACGAGAGAGGCTGGCTCGCCTTTACTGCGATGGACCCGGCGATATACTTGCGACATCTTCTTCTTTCGAGAGCGGTCTCGACTTTAGCCATAACAGGGCCGTTCGCCGTTGCGAATATTGTCCTTGCTTTTCGAGGCGTCCCTCCCGCTGTCAATTCCTCAATTGTGCTTCTCGTTACAGTTTCCTCTGCATCGATACTAGCAACATACCTAGTGGCGAGGCTGGGCGCTGTTCAGCAAGTCAAAGAAGAAGGAATGATGCCTGGACAATTTGACCTGAAACAACTTCTTGCCATCATCCCCACATACATTGTAATCATACTCATTGTAGTCTCTGAGATATCATTGATAGCCTCCATCATTATTGCTGGAGTCCTTGGGACCCTCTCACTGATTATGATGCTAAGCAAAAGCGTCTGGCGAGGAATTGCATATCGTCTCACTGAGAGAGGCTTCGTCTGACCCTGTCCCGCATGGCCTTTTCGATCTAATCCGCGAACTTGTAAACATCGATCAGAACGAACTCGTTTTCCGGTTCTGCCACAAACTTTCTCCCATCCGGCAAGGGTCCGGCCTCGTGAAGTGCCTCATATTCAATCAAAGACACTGGTCTGCGGTGTTGCAGCTTCTCTGAGTGACCAAACTTTTTCGCTACCTCATTCCATCCTTCCTGGAAGACCCAGCTGGAGACTTTTGCCTTGGAGCCGCTGCCATAGTTCCCTGAGCCTCCCCTTCTCCCGGCGAGATCAGCGCCTCTCTTCGCCTTTGTTTCGAGAAGCATCGAGAGACAGCTCTTCTCAGAAGCTGAGTAACTGTTCCCGCTTTCCTTCGCGTGAATGAGACCATCCGCCACTTTGTCCAGGTACTCTTTCTGAAACTGCGGCGTCTCCATGAAGCGCCTCATGTAATCCGATTCGGCCTTCTCAAACTCCTCCCTCTTCCTGAAACTCGCAACCTTGGGCTCATGTCCAATCTTTTGCGTGACTTCTGTCCAGCGAGGGAGTCCCCGCCAGAAGTGTCTCAGAAGGTAGGCGAATCCTTTCTCAGCCATCTTCGGATACGGAACGTGAAACGACATTGGCCCAACATGGTCAACTAATGATTCTCCGGGTCCAGCCTTGATCAGCTTGGCGGCCTCTGCCTGCTCTGCCCAGTCATCAACCGCGCCCTCCATGGCTTTCAAATAGCATTTCTCCGAATGCTTACCATGAACTACTGCGGTTGTGGAGAATAATGGTCTCCAGAAATCGTCTTCATCCTCCATGTAAGTGCCGATGACGTTGTCGAAGCTCAACAATCTTGGTTCCTCTCTTACCAACAGGGCGACCGCTCCCGCTCCCTGAGTGGACTCTCCCGGAGTATTCAGCGGATACTTGGCAATGTCTGTTGAACAGACAATGCTGGATCTGCCGTTGGCGCGCCCCGCCCATGCCCAGTCCAATGAGCTCTCTAGAGCATCAGCCGTACTAACACAAGCAAACTTGTATTCAACCCCTGACGTTTTCTTGAACGCGCCCTTGCCATACTTCTGTTCCAGCATTCCATGAACATAGGCTGCAACAGGTTTGGACTCATCAACCCCTGTCTCGGTAGCAATATCGATTCTAGCAATGTTCGCAGGGGAAAGATTATTCCGCTCGATTAGTTCGAAGATCGCGTTAGCAGCCAAGACCGAACTGTCCTGATACGTATCTGGAATAGACATCTTCGCAATACCGATTCCATGCAAATACTTTGCAGGATCAGACTCACGCGCGCGCGAAAACTCAGTAGGTTTTTCCGGATGTTCTTCACTAGCTAACTCCAGGTACAGTCGGGGAACGTAGACTGCAATGTCATCAATTCCAACGGCTGTCTTCAAGAGTCGACCTCCAGAACCCGAATGAGAGCTAACGAGCTGGCTTCTTCCTCTGTTGAGGCATTCTTGACGGAACGGAAAGATAGGTTCCCTGTTCTCCTCAGAGGCCGGTTTTCAGTTACATTCCCCGGTCTGCATTCTTGAGCAGGCTCAGAAAATAGGGTACTATCGGATTCTGTATCTGATACGATATAGTTTATATCCAGCCCAACAACCCCCTCTCAAAGCTGGTCAAATGTCTGCAATAATCGACGTGTCCCAACTCGTCAAAACATACGGCGACGGGACTAAAGCCGTGAAGGGAATCACGTTCAGCGTCAACGAGGGAGAGTTCTTCGGGTTCCTAGGGCCAAATGGTGCCGGAAAGAGCACAACCATCAAGATACTCACCACCCTGCTTCAAAAGACCTCAGGTTCCGCCTCAGTAGCAGGGCTCAACGTGGACTCCGATGCAGCGAAGATAAGAAAGATCATAGGAGTTCAGAATCAGGATACGGTGGTCGATGAGGACCTCACAGGCCGCGAGAATCTGATTCTCCAGGGACAATTGCAGCAGATGCATGGACCCGCTATCAAGGAGAGAGTAGATGAACTTCTCAAGATTGTCGATCTTACAGATGCCGCGGACAAGCGTGCAGGCTTCTATTCGGGAGGTATGAAGAAGAGACTTGACCTCGCAACAACGCTCGTTCACAACCCGAAGATTCTGTTTCTAGACGAGCCCACCACGGGACTGGATCCTCAGTCGAGAGCAGCGATCTGGGCGTATCTGAAAAAACTGAATGAACAGGGAATTACGATATTCATCACCACGCAATACTTGGAGGAGGTCGATAGACTCTGTCGTAGATTAGCAATCGTTGACCTCGGAGAGATCGTTGCCCAAGGAACCCCGGGCGAACTGAAACAGGAAATAGGCGCTGATTCGATTTCATTGGGATTCGAGAATTCAAGCATGAACGGGGGCGACACAAGGACGAAAGCCCGTCAGGTCCTGGAGCAGAGGTTCGATGGGGTTTCCAACATTGTAGACTCGGACATTGGACTGACGGTGTATGCTAAGAACGGAAGCTACATGGTTCCCGAACTAGTGAGGGCTTTCGATGAAGCGCAGATTAGGCTCTCAACGATCGGGGTGTCCTCCCCAACTCTAGACGACGTCTTCCTAAAGCATACCGGTAAGAGAATCAGGGTCGAAGAGGTAAGCAGTGCAAATTCGCGAGGCATGTTCGGGCGGAGGAGACGATAAGCGACGTCATTCTTCTCAGACGCGTTTCACTTGTTCGTCCGTTCAATGAAGAAGCTCGTACGCAATCCAATATTGGTCTTCTTCTCTCTGTTTCAGCCAATAATTTTCCTCTTGTTGTTCACTCAGCTCTTTAGCAATCTCGGACGATTCATCGGGTCAGGGACTTTTAGCTACACTACCTTCGCAACCGCAGGAATAGTGTTGCAGAACGCGTTTTCCAGCGCCTTCCAATCAGGAACCGCCGTAGTGGATGACATAAAATCCGGCTTTCTCGCAAAGATGCTTGCAACGCCAGTCAACCGATCCGCAATTCTGTTTGGAAGATTACTCAGCGATGTTTTCAGAGTCGTAGCGCAAACCATAATCATACTAGTTTTAGCCTTCGCACTCGGGGTCTATCCTGCTACCGGTTTCATAGGCTACTTGCTGGTCATCTTCACCGTTGCCTTCTTCGGCCTCGCATGGTCAGGAATATCCCTCGCCCTGGGACTCAAGACCAAGAGTGCTGAGACTGTTTTTGGAATCGCGGGCGCTCTGACTTTCCCACTCTTGTTCATGAGCACAGCGCTGGTCTCACAAGGCTTCATGCCAAGCTGGATGCAAACAGTGTCCAGCTATAATCCGATCAGTTACGCGGTCAACGCAATTAGAGTCCTGATTATCACCGGATATGACTGGAGTACAATCCTCCAAGCCTACGGGGTAATCGCCGCCATTGGAGTAGTAACACTGGGAGCGACCTTGTACTTATTCAGGAAAGTCGTCAGCTAGAGGTCGTTAGGAACGAGTGGCCCTTCTATCGAAGCAGTAAACCTTTCGAAACGTTACGGTTCATTTCTCGCTCTGTCCAACCTTTCCTTGAAGATCGAGGGATCGAAGTGCGTTGGCTTCCTTGGCCCAAATGGGGCGGGAAAGACGACCACTCTGAAGATCTTCACCGACATGATTAGAGCGTCGGAAGGGAAAGCCCTCATCAATGGAATCGACGTTCATCTCAACAAGAAGAAGGCTTTGAGCTCAGTGGGGTCCCTAATAGAGAGTCCCGAGATATACCCCTCGCTGACTCCCAGAGAAGCTTTGTCGATGATCTCTGAGATCAGGGGACTTCCCAGAGCGGAGAAGCGGAAGAAGATCGAAGAGGTTGTTTCTGAGGTGAAGATGGAGGAGTGGTTGGACAAGAAGGTCGGGAAGTTCTCCAAAGGTATGAAGCAGAGAATCAATATTTCTGCGGCACTCCTCTCTGATCCAGACGTCTTCCTACTTGATGAGCCTACTACAGGTCTGGACCCGAGAGGAATGGCTGAGGTTCGGGATATTGTTAAATCCCTAAAGACACGAAATCGACTCATCTTCATGAGTTCCCACCTTTTGAATGAGGTCCAAGACGTATGTGATGAGGTGGCGATGATCGACCACGGCAAGCTGCTCGTCTATGACAGCTTGTCTAATGTGACGAGTAGAGCCTCAATCGATGGCGGAAACATCGTCGAAATAGAACTACTGAGGGACATCGACGAGCGAACTGTAAATGATGATATTGCATCTCTCGCCAACGTAAGCTCCGTTGAGAGACCTGATCCTAGGAAAATTCGAATCCATTTCTCAGGGGGTGTTCAGAACCAGGAGAGACTACTGCTAGACCTTGCGAACCTGAAGATTGGAATGATCAGTTTCCATCCTTCTGCTTCAGCCCTCGAGGATACCTATCTGAGACTCATTAAGGACACCTTGTGATCAGAACAATGAGTAAAACACAGATTGAAACCGTCCGCGCAGCGGGCCGTAGCACTCTACCGAGTAGCGTTTCTCAAGTTGGAACTATTACGAAATACGAGCTCGTGAATTATTTCAGGTCGAGACGATTCTTCATCCTTTTGGCGATCGGGCTAATCATTAGTGGAATTTTCACTGGACTGGTCGCCTATCTCGGTGTCAGCAAGGTTGCTCCCTGTCCGCCGAGCACTTGCGCAAGCCCTGTGCTGGCATTCTACTCCTTCTGGTGGGGAAGCTCGATCACATTCGTCATAGTACTCTCTGGAATCTTCTTTGGCGGAGACGCAATCTCTGGAGAGTTCCAGAATAAGACTGGCTATTTTCTGGTAGGAAACCCTCTGCGCAGATCTTCAATATACATCGGCAAATGGCTCGGCGCGTTGACAGCATCCCTGATCGTTTTCGCTACATATGCCGCGATAACTGTGGGAAACGGTCTCTACTATTTCGGGGCGAATGTCCCCTACCAGTTCGCAGAATCATTGAGCTTCTCAATATTGTATCTTATTGCCGTACTCGGGTTCACGTTCTTCTTCAGTTCACTCTTCAAGAGCAGCTCAATGTCGATTCTCGTGACCGCCATCCTTTTTCTCTTTGCCTTCAGCCTAATCCAACTCATCGTGTCAGGTCTCGTGCAGATCGAACCATGGTTCATTATTACGTATGGTTCAGGAATAATTGGAAACGTGCTGATGGATACTTATCCCACTACACAGCCTATTAGGGGTCCAGGTGGAAGAGACAGCACAACGTTCGCTGCAACGATCCCAGAAGGGATAGCGATATTGCTGATCTACTTCGTTGCAACGGCGATTCTCGGGCTTGTTCTCTTCGAAAGAAAAGAGTTCACCTAGATACTATTCTTTCGTTGAAACGTTTCTAGCCTCTGACATACGACTGGACGAGCTCGCGGAACTTGCCGTTCCTCGTCAACTCATCCGCGATCGTTTCGTTCTCTTTCCCTTCACGATCCCAGACCAGAAACCTTGATTCACCGCCGCGTGAGAATCTTGCGACGAAGTATGGAATGTAGAACATGTTTCCCTCCAGAAGCTCGAATTTTTCCAGATCTGTCTTGGAAGGTAGTTTCAGTCCGTCTGCGAACATCTTCCATCGCATATCTCGAGTCTTCTTGAGGTGGTCAATGTTTTCCTTGATCTCTTGCTTTGCACGGTCGGCCTTTGTAAGAGAATCATATCGTTTCGACAACTCTCGCAGCTTGTGGTCAAAATCAGACAACATTCCTCTCAGCTCATCCAATCTCTGGCTGACAAGAATCGTCGAGTCAACTCCTTGCAGCACCGAACCGGAGTCAGGCTCCACGTCTGCCAGTTGTGGCAAGAGGGAGATTAGTTCTGGGTAGAACCCCAAGTTTACCTCTCGAAGAGCCATGACCGCAGACCTTCCTTGGACGAGAACACTCTGCTTTGATAGGAAGCCCTTCGCGGTTGAATACTGGTAGCTAAACTCCAGATAGGGCAAATAGAGAGTCTTCCCGAAGACGAATCGCTCCTCCGAGCCGCCAAGAATCCCCCTCTTCACCCTTTTCTTCTCAGCATCCTGCTGCACAACACTTTCAGGTATAAGTAGCGGCAAAGCCTTGACAATGATCTGTCCTGGAGCGGATCCTTCGTTCAATCCTTAGCCCTTCATTAGGTGAAGCTGGCTCGAGGCCTTCCTTCGACCTTACCTGTAGTAGATCATGATGGTGTGGCCGGTCCCATAGGGATACGTCTGACCACCATAGAAGGGGTCGCCGGATGAGGCGCTCGATGCTGTAGGATAACAGGGAGGGGTTGTCAATCCAGCCTTGCAATAGTCGTACTGATTCAGCACTAGAGACCCTGGATCCGAAGCGGTAGAATTCTGGTTGTCCACTAGCAGTGAAACCGTATGCCCTTGGCCTGCCTTGAAGCCAAGAATGTCGGTTCGATTGAATATTATCGGACTATTGACTCCATTGACCGGGACTCCGTTCGGATCGCTGACCTGCCATATTTTGAAGAAATCATTCAAGGTGTATTGGTCGGTTACGTGGGCTGACTCGATGTGAATTATTCCTGATGAATCGTGTGTGTGCATTGGCTCAAAACATGACCCGCCATTGGCTATCTGTATGCCGCCGACATTTTGGACCTGCGGATCGAGGATGCCCACACCTAGGGGAATGGTTACGCTCTGATTAGTTCCACCGGTGTTTATCGCTATCTGAACCCAAGGATGAACGTGTAGGGTTGTGATCTCGGCGAGACATGGAAACGGGAAGTTTCCGCCTCCTCTGCTCTGGGTGAGGGCGTAAACGCCGTACCCGATCGTCCCAATGAGTATGGCAACAACAACGACCGAGATTACCGTTCTTCGCTGGCGCTGCCTTCGGACCTCTTCAAGCACTCTTTTCTTGCGAGCCTGGGTCAAGCACTACCAGCCTGGTAGTAACTGACAACGCCCTGACTCAAAAGTTTGCCCCTCGACTACGCTTAATATTCTGAGCCGGTCCAATCCTGATTGAAATGAGGCCCATCATAGTAAAGAGGATTGTCAATAGCTCTGTCTGGATAGTGTCCGGCATAGTTGTTGTCGTTGTACGTGCCTCTGTCACTCAAGGCGGATCCGTCTTTGTATGGGAGGCCATTGGTGGAGGAATGATGATTTACGGAGCCGGGCGCCTAGTTTGGGCCCTCATCAAAACCTCTTCGACAAGCGATACGTCCGTTTGACCCATTTTGGCCCATTACGGTCGACTCATAATCAGAAGGGTTCCGGAGACAAACTGGACTCGGAGCCCAGAAGCTCAACGCTTTAGGTGACTTGGTGATGATTGCGCTAGACTAGTCAAGTTGCAACACCATGTAAGTTTCGTTGATGTATCCTTCCTGCAGCCATCCCGGGAGCCTTCCACATTTGACGAACCCAGCCTTCGCATAGAGCTTCTCAGCTGGAGCGTTACCTTCGAAGACTGTGAGCATAACTCTCGAAAGGTTCAGTCTTCTCGCGAGGATCTTCATCGCATCCATCAATAGAGTCCCGACGCCGAGCCCCTGATATTCCGCTCTAACGTACATGCCGAGAATCATTACGTGTTGCATCACATCAGCATCGACTCTGAAAAGGTCCAGCAGTCCGACGGGCTCTCCAACGGACTCATCCTCACAAACTATCGGGAACACTCTACGCTTCTCGAACCATTCCTCATACATGCCAGGGCCCCAAGGAATTGATCCTTCAAAGACTCCATTGGAAATTCCTCTAATGACATTGAGATGGGTGGCGGCCTTGTTCAGGAAAGGACGATCCTCCTTGCGATAGCCTCTGAGCACTAGCCTCTGATTCTTTGCCTTGCTGACCTCCTGGATCGGGTAGAGTCCGGGCTTGGCGTAGCTTCGACGAACGCTGAAGTGGTAGTGATCGTCGAGCTCTTTGTACAGATAGTGTAGGTCAAACCTCTTTCCGTCTAGGGATACAGCGCCTGGGATAGAGGCACCGACCTTATAGTCGAGAGCCCTAAGCGCTTGTAGGCGCCTGCGATCGTAGCCGAAGATGCGAGTTCGAACCACAATTTTCTCTTGAGCGACGGCCATATCTTCGACCTTTCCAACCGCTTCTTTCAAACCTGTGAGGGAGTCTGTTACGATTACAAAATCGCCGAGTGGCGTCCATTTCTCTCGCCCTGAACGAAAAGAGAAGAGTCCGTCGACTGCTCTTACCGAGTAAAGAAGGAAGCTGCTTTTCTCATGAAAGTATTCTTTGAAAGTTTCCTCGCTGAGAGGTAGGACATGCCCTATCTGGAGACTCCGTTCGTTTAGATATTTACGTCCCGCATCAATGCCTTGATCGAGGGGAGTTAGCCGCAACTCGGCTCCTCTGTCCGAGTTCTGGTCCGTTTAAGCTAGTTGACAAGGTCGGTTGAGCAAAGTCACCGTTATCGCTATCTCGTCTCCGGCGTCTTCTTCCGCTGTCTGTTGACGAGGACCACTCCTGTCAGAATCAACAGGAAGCTGACTCCATGCCATGGGCTGAGATTCTCCCTGAGTAGAAGGACGGATGTTATGACGCCAAAGACCGGGACCAAATTGCCGAAGATTGCTGCTCTTCCGGCTCCGATCTTGGACACGCCTACGACATAGAAGAAGTAGCCTACTACTGTTGAGAGGAGGGCGAGGTATAGGATTCCAAGCCATGATAGCGGGCTCCAACTGTAAGTCCAGGGAGCCTCCAGTAGTGAGAGGGGAATTAGGAATAGCCAGCCGAACAGAGAGATCCATGCGAGGATTGCTAGGGAGG
>WNGN01000085.1_pt1 | contig 49805 bp, 52 predicted proteins | sample 5400561 | NCBI WGS metagenome assembly WNGN01 (sample SAMN13153379, study PRJNA577476) | soil metagenome | isolation source: 115 cm soil or saprolite under Garry oak tree replicate 2 | place: USA:California | collected 2016-06-15 | reverse complement strand
GTGGATCCGTAAGTCTTGCTGAGCCGGCCGCTCAGCCACAGCGAGCCAACGGTCCGCGCGCCGTCGAATGATACGCCGCCGACAATATCGGTATACCACGCGCCGAGAAACCGCGTGGCTTCGGTGGTGAGTGAGAGCTGCGTGGGTGTGTCGACTTGCCACCACCCGCGGCCGCGCACCCGGAACGCCGCGACTCCGGGCTCTTGTTGGATGACGCCGCTGACGATTCCGGCGCCGAGTGCGACGCCCTCTCGCACCGCCTCGAGTAGCGCGACTCCCGAACCCGCGACGACGCCGTCGGAACGACTGCTGAACGCGATCGTCCCGCTTACAGCGAGGCGCGTGCTTGCTCGGTGCGCGACGGCCGACCAGATGTCGCCCCGGCCCTGACTCGCCCACACCCCGCCCTCGAGCAGCGATACGGCAGCATTCGCGCCAAGGTACGTCCAAGGCGACTGAGTTTGCCCGGCTGCCGAAAGGGTTAACACCCCGAAGCTCGATCCGCCCGCATAGCGCACACTGCCTGTCCCCACCGCGGCCGATGCCTGGCGCTGCCCGGAGAGGGCAGAGGGCGCCGTGAGGAGCAGCCAAAATGAAACCGGTCCCATGCGCATGGGACCGGTAAGATACAGCGCGACGCCTGATGTCTAGTTAGGGACGCCGCGGGTTATTGCCTCTGCCTTGCCCTCCCAAGCCGGCGTGGTCTGGCCGGTGCGAGGGCGACGCGGGTACCGCTGGTGTGGCCGGCGTGGCCGGCGTGGCTGGTCCTTCGCCGGGATGTGGCGTCGCGTGCGACGCCGCGGATGCCTGATGTGCGGGGGTCACCGGCCGGTTATCGAGACCAACGGCCTCACCACGCACATGCGTAGCGCGGCGGGCCATCGCCGCGGCCACTTTCGCCCTGGCGACATCCGACGCGTGCTCGTTCGGCGCCGCCACTTTCGGCGTCTGCGCTGTGGCCAGCGCCGGTATGAGCAACGGGATGAACCATGCTATGCGCTTCATTCTTCCTCCGTCTTGCAAATGTGAAATCGTGCATATCTCGTGTCGCGCGACATCAACTCGGCGCGGGCGAGATCCTTCGCCAGCATCCGCAGCCATGTCCACAGGTTGCGCCGAACGACGAACCGCTCGGCTGCAAACCACAGCTGGGCGAACACCTCTTGTACGACCCGCTCGGCCTTCGTGGAGTCCATCAGGATGCCGTACGCTTTCGCATACAATGACGCACGATGGCGCCGTTCCAGCTCGATTAGCGCCGTCGAGTCCCGCTTGATGACCCGTTTGAGCAGGTCTGCGTCAGCAACGAGGGGACGCTGCGAAGGCTGGGGCTCTAGCATCGCGGACATGGCTTGGTAAAGATTCCCCACAAGGCGACGAGGTAACGCACGTCACAATGAAACGTCTCCCAAATCGTTACCAATCCCTTGGGTAGCCACTCTTTAGGAGGAATCGGTTGCGCCCTGGAGCCGAGCCGAAAGACGGCGATATCGTGCGGGCCGTGCTCGCGGGGGAGCGTGAGCGATACGCGGTGCTGGTCGAGCGCTATCGCGATCGGTACGCGCGCTATGCGGCGCGGATGCTGGGTTCGGCCGATGCGGCTGAGGATGCAGTGCAGGACGCATTCGTGCGCGCCTTTGATCAATTAGCACAATGCAAGGAGCCCGACAATTTCGTCGGGTGGTTCTTCCTGATCCTGCGGAATCGATGCTTTGCCGAACGGCGGCGCAGTCGCGCCGAAGCGCCGTTAGAAGCGGCTGACAGCGTCGCGGCGGCCGATCGGACCGACGGGGGAGCAGAAACGGCCGAACGACGCCGCGCGCTGCAGCTCGCGTTGATGGAGCTGACGCCGGATCAGCGGGAAGTCTTCGTGCTGAAGCATGTCGAAGGGTTGTCGTACGGACAGATCGCCGAGCGCCTGAGCACGTCGATACCGTCGTTGAAGATGCGAATGCACCGCGCCTACGATCGATTGCGCGAACAACTGAGAGACCACACATGAGCGAACGCGACTTTCATCCCCTGGTGAAGCAGCTGCTGGACGGCGAGCTCACGATCGCCGATCTGCCGGCGGAGCTGCGCGCCGAGGGGGAGGAGGCGCTGCGACTCTTGACTGGGGTCGATCGCAGTCCGGTCGAGCTCCCCGCCGTGACACAGCGCGTGATGCAGACGCTCGCGTCGCGTCCGGCGCCGGCCGTTCCTGCCTGGAAGCGCGTGATGCGGCCGCGCGAGATCCGACTCCGCATCCGTCCTTGGGTCCTCGCTCCGGCGTTGGCGATCGCCGCTGCGCTGATCCTGTTGATCTGGCCGGCGACGCCGGCGCGTCCGGCGCCGCTCGTCACGGTCCGATTTGTATTGGTCGCGCCGGACGCCCGAGAGGTGAGCCTGGCGGGGACATTCAATCAGTGGGACGCACATGCCACACCGCTGGTGCGCTCGGGGTCGACCGGCGTGTGGACCGCGACGCTGACCTTGCCGGCCGGGCAGCACCAGTACGCGTTCGTCGTGGACGGCGCGCGCTGGGTGCCCGATCCTGGTGCCCCTGCCGTCGACGATGGCTTTGGGCGCCGCAACAGCGTGTTGACCCTGTGATGCTCACGCTGCTCGCATTGCCGCTCACCCTGCTCGGGCTGCAGCAAGGCATGGCCCAGCGGCTCGCCGGACGCGTCTCACCTACCGTCGCCGCGCTCGTCGAACAACTCGGCACGACAGGCGCGGCGCGTGGCCTGCCGATCGATCCGTTGATACAAAAGGCCATTGAAGGCAGCGCGAAGAGCATTCCCGACGATCGCGTCGCGGCCGCGGTGCGCCTGGTCGCGACGCAACTGGACACCGCCGCCACGGCGCTGCGTGAAGGCGGTCCCGTCTCCGATACGCTCGCGATCGCCGCTGGTGCGTTCGCGATCAACGCGGGATTGAGCGGCAGCGACATCACTGCGCTCGCGCGCGTCGGCGCGAGCCCGCAGGCGCTCACGGTGGGGTTGCGGGTTGCGGGAACGCTGGCGGCGCTTGGCGTTCCGCGCGCCGAGAACATCGGTCTCGTGAGTACGACGCTGCGGTCGGGCCAGCCGGCGGAGAGCTTGCTCCTACTGCCAGCTCACGTTCAGTCAGCAATGGCGAACGGCAGCACACCGGCGGCGGCTGCGGCGGGACTTTCACGGGCCGCAGCGGCGCAAGCGCGTCACGGGCCTCCACCGGGGCGCGGCCAACCCCCGCCACACCCGGCGCCACCTCCTCATCCCTAGGCGGTATCCCCAGATCTTCCCAGCCTCCAGTCGCCCCGCGCCCGCCTAGCCTTTAGATTCCACATCTCTATGACCATCGCCTCGAATTTGGGCTTCCCACCCATGGGAGCCGCGCGCGAATTGAAGCGCGCTACTGAAGGGTATTGGAGCAGCAAGGTGAGCCTCGAGCAGTTGCTCGCCGCCGGCGCGGAGCTGCGCCGGCGGCATTGGCAGCTGCAGCGCGACATCGGTGTCGACCGCATTCCCGCGAACGACTTCTCGTTTTACGACCGCATGCTGGACACGTGCGCGATGGTCGGCGCGGTGCCGCCGCGGTACGGTTGGAAAGGCGAGTGGGTCGACCCGGGGACGTACTTCGCGATGGCGCGCGGCAGTCAAGGCAAAGGCCGCGACGTCACCGCGATGGAAATGACGAAGTGGTTCGATACGAATTACCACTACATCGTCCCCGAGCTGGAGCGCGGGCAACGATTCCGCATGGCGTCCGCGAAGCCGGCGAATGAGTACCGCGAGGCGAAGGCGGCCGGCATTGACGCGACGACCGTCTTGATTGGGCCGCTCACGTTCCTCTTGCTCGCCAAGACGAAAGGCGCGGCATTTGATCGCTGGTCGCTACTCGACGGGCTGCTGTCGGTGTACGGCGACGTGCTGGAGTCGCTCGCAGCTGCGGGTGCGAAGTGGGTGCAGCTCGACGAGCCGTGCCTTGCGCTCGACCGTAGCGATGCCGAGCGCACGGCGTATCGGCGGGCGTACCAGGCGCTCGCCGCGCGCGCCGGCAAATTGCGGCTCCTCGTCGCGACCTACTTCGCGGGACTCGGCGAAAATCTCGATACGGCGCTTGCCCTGCCGGTCCACGGACTGCACGTCGATCTCGTCCGTGCCCCCGGTCAGTTGGATCCGCTGCTCGCGAAATGGCCCAAGGGGAGAGTGCTGTCTGCCGGTGTGATCGATGGGCGTAACGTGTGGCATGCCGATCTCGCGCAAGCGCGTGCGCTGCTCGATCGCGCGGCCAAGACGGTCGGCACGAATCAGCTGTGGGTGGCGCCGTCCTGCTCGCTGCTGCACGCGCCGATCGATCTCGATCTCGAGACGAAGCTCGATCCCGAGTTGAAGGGTTGGCTCGCGTTCGCCAAGCAGAAGCTGCAGGAGGTGGTGGCGCTGGCAAAAGGCGATCGCGCGGCGATCGAGGCCAGCACTCGTGCCGCGCAGTCGCGCGCCACCTCGAAGCGCATTCACAACGCCGCGGTGCAGCGGCGGGCGGCCTCGGTCACGGAACAAGACCGCGTGCGCCGTGCGCCGTTCGTCGTGCGCCGCAAAGTGCAGCTCGAGCTGCCGCCGTATCCGACCACGACGATCGGATCGTTCCCGCAGACGTCTGAAGTCCGCGCAGCGCGGCGCAAGCTGAACGACAACCAGCTCAGCGCCGACGAATACGAGCAATTCATCGAAGCGCAGATCGGGAAGACGATCCAGCTGCAGGAAGAGATCGGCCTGGACGTGCTCGTCCACGGCGAGTTCGAGCGCAACGACATGGTCGAGTACTTCGGCGAGCAGCTCGCGGGGTTTGCGTTTACCGAGCATGGCTGGGTACAGTCCTACGGCACGCGCTACGTGAAGCCGCCGATCATCTTCGGCGACGTCTCACGGCCCCGGGCGATGACGGTGCGCTGGAGCAAGTACGCGCAGTCGTTGACCGAGCGGCCCGTGAAGGGGATGCTCACGGGACCCGTGACGATCCTGCAGTGGTCGTTCGTCCGCAACGATCAGCCGCGCTCTGAAACCGCAAAGCAGATCGCGCTTGCGATCCGCGACGAGGTGATCGATCTCGAGGCGGCGGGGATCCGCGTCATTCAGATCGACGAGCCGGCGCTGCGCGAGGGATTGCCGCTCCGGCGCGCGGAATGGACCGACTACCTGCGGTGGGCGGTGGATGTGTTCCGGCTCGCCACCGCGGGTGTCCGCGACGGCACGCAGATTCACACCCATATGTGCTATAGCGAGTTCAACGATGTGCTGCGGGTGATCGAGCGCATGGACGCGGACGTGATCTCGATCGAGAACGCCCGCTCCGGCTCGGAGCTGCTGCAGGGCTTCGAGCAGTACAAATACCCGAACGAGATCGGTCCCGGTGTGTACGACATCCACTCCCCACGGGTGCCGCCCGTGGCCGAAATCACGGGCGCGCTGAAGAGCATGACGCGCGTGCTGGATGACACGCAGATCTGGGTGAACCCCGACTGCGGTCTCAAGACGCGCGGCTGGGAGGAGACGCTCGCCGCGCTCAAAAACATGGTCGCCGCGGCGAAAGCCATGAGGGAGAACGGTGCCCCCCCCCGATAATACGGCCGAGATTCGGATCACGGCGGAGCCGATCGACAACCAGCGCTGCAAATTCGTGCTGAGCGTGCCGGTGCTGAGTGGAGGCGTGCGCCGATTCGCCGGGGCCGACGAAGCGAAAGGCTCTCCGCTCGCCGCGGCGATCTTCGCGATCCCCGGCCTGGCGGTCAGCGAGCTGATCGTGTCGGGCAACATCGTCACCGTCGTCAAGAAATCTCCCGCCCCGTGGCAGGCCGTCGGTCAGGCGGTCGGGATCGCGATCCGATCAGCGCTGACGGCGGACGTGCCGGCGGTCACTCCGGCGCGCAAACCGGCCGCCGGTGAAGGATCAGCGGTTGACGACGACGCGCTCTACGAGCAGGTGGCGAAGGTATTCGACGAGCAGGTCAATCCGATGGTGGCGCGGCACGGCGGGCATGTCGAGCTCATCGACGTGCAGGATGCGGTCGTGATGCTGCGCATGGGCGGCGGGTGCCAGGGCTGCGGCATGGCCGACGTCACGTTGCGGCAGGGCATCGAGGGCATGCTGGCGCAGCTGGTGCCGGCCGTGCGCGGCATCGTGGATATCACCGATCACACCTCGGGCGCGAACCCCTACTTCCAGGCCTCGAAGAAATAGCCCCGCGTCTCCTGCTGCTGCTGCCGACCACGACCTACCGCGCGACGGCGTTCGTGGAGGCTGCACGGCAGATCGGCGTCGAGTTGACGGTAGCCTCCGAACAACGCAGCACACTCGAAGCGGAGAATCCCGCTGGTTTGCTCACGCTCGATTTCAAGAACCCGGAGCGCGCGGCGGACCACGTACACGCCTTCGCGCGCACGTATCCCATTCACGGCGTCGTGGGCGTCGATGATGATACGGCGATCGTGGCCGCGTGGATCGCGGAACGGCTCAAGCTGAAGGGCAACTCTACGCACGCGGCGGAAGCCGCGCGCGACAAACATCGCCAGCGCCTCGCGCTCGCCGATGCCGGAGTGCCGATCCCGCGCTTCGAGCTGCACCTGGTGGCGGAAGACCCCACGGCGATCGCTGCATCGACCCGCTATCCCTGCGTGCTGAAGCCCCTCCGATTGTCCGCGTCACGAGGGGTGGTTCGTGCCGATAATGCACAGAGCTTCATGAAAGGGCACGATCGCCTGAAGGCAATTCTCGCAGAACCGGACGCCGCCGCGTGCGGCGAGCCCGCCCTGCACTTTCTCGTCGAGGATTTCATTCCGGGTTACGAAGTGGCGCTCGAGGGCCTGGTGGTGAACCGCCGGCTGCATGTCCTGGCGTTGTTTGACAAGCCCGATCCCCTCGACGGGCCGTTTTTCGAGGAGACCATTTACGTCACGCCCTCCACCGTGCCCACCGGGCTGCAGACCGCGATCGCGCAGTGCGCCGAACGCGCGGTCCGCGCCTTGGAGATCACGGAGGGGCCGATTCATGCTGAGTTGCGCTACAACGAGCGTGGACCGTTCTTGATCGAGCTCGCGGCGCGGCCGATCGGCGGCCGCTGTTCCGCGGTGCTCCGCTTCGGTGACAAGGGGATCTCGCTCGAAGAGATCATCGTGCGCCACGCTCTCGGCATGCCGATCCCATCCCTGCAACGGGAGCGCGTGGCCGCCGGTGTCATGATGATTCCTATTCCGGGGGCGGGAACGCTGCGGGAGGTCCGCGGCGTGGCCGAGGCGAAGCAGGTGCCGCTCGTCGAGGACGTGCAGATCACGGCGCATCCTGGGGAACGGTTGATTCCGTTTCCCGAGGGTTCGCGGTATCCGGGGTTCATCTTTGCAAGGGGAGAGACGCCGGCAACCGTCGAGACCGCACTGCGAGACGCCCATAGCCGCTTGACATTCGTGATCGCATGAACCGGGGAGCCCGCCGCGCCGTCGCGGCTGTCCTCGTGCTGCTGGCGGCATGGGAGGTCGGGCGCAGTCTCGTCAGAATCGACTTGGTCGTGTTCCACGACTATCTGCGCGTGGGCCAAGTTGTGCTGCAGCATGGTGATCCCTACGCCACCCTGAGCTTCGACACCTGGCCTCCCTTCTTTATTCTCATCGCCCTCGTCCTCACGGAGCTCGCCCGCGTTTCGCGCGTCGGCGCGCTCGTTATTTGGCAGCTCGGGAGCGTGGCGGCGCTCTGGGGAGCTTGCCGGCTGCTGCCGCGTCTGGCCGGCGAAGCGCCAGAGCCATTGACGTCCGCGGCGACGCTCGTTCCTCTGGTGATGATGGCGCGACTGGTCCAGGAGCACCTGGAGAGCACGCAGATCAATCTGTATCTGCTGTTCCTCGTGCTGCTGGCGTTTGATTTGTTCCGGCGGCGACGCGACGCGATGGGGGGACTCGCGCTCGCGACGGCGGTAAGCGTGCGCGCGGTGCCCATCCTGTTTTTCGCGTACCTCCTGTACAAGCGCGCGTGGCGCGCCGCCGCGTGGACGGCTGGATTCCTCGCCGTCCTGAATGTCCTGCTGCCGCTGCTCATCTTCGGTCCCGCGATCACGGTCGAGCGCTGGAACGAGTGGCGCACGGTCGCCGCCGCGGAGACCGCCAATCCCACGCCGATGTTCCCGAACCAGTCGCTCCTGGCGGCGCTGCGACGCCTGCTCACGCGCGAGGGCGGCGCTCGTGACCCCATACAGTACGCCGTGGCCGAGTGGCCGCCGCCGCGCGTCGTGCGGCTGTTCTATGCGCTTGGCGCGATCGGCGTGCTCGCACTGGCGTTTGCCGCTCGTCGTCACCCGCCGGGCCTCGATAACCCGTACGTGCACGCGGAGCTAGCAGTCGGACTCTGTATCCTGCCGATCGTCTCTCCACTTGCATGGAAGGCTCACTTCGTCTCGCTGCTGGCAGGCTACTGGCTGATCTGGCGTGTGACGCGCGGCCTGAAGGTTCGGCGCTGGGTGTGGGTCGCGTGGTGGGCGTCGTTTGCCTGCTTGACGCTCAGCGCGCCGGCACTCATCGGCACGGCTGGGCGCAGCGTGGTGGAGTCGTTGAACGTGATTACACTGGGGGCGCTGCTCGTGCTGGGGCTGACGATCTGGGCGGCTAGACAGCTTCCGCGACAACCTCCAGCCAATGCCGCGGCACCGACTCAACCTTGAGCTCTTCCATCGTGCGTTCGAGGCCTACCTCGAGGGCCTTGGCGCCTTCCTCAAGCGGCGCGCCCGGCAGCGCTCCCTCGATGAAGAGCGAAAACCGGCCGATATCGATGAGCGCTTCGCGCGTCATATCCACGCGCAGCAGCTCGACGGTCGTGGGGCGATAACCGGCGTCGACCAGCGCGGCGCTATATTGATCGGCCGAGAACCACTCCATCGCTGCGGCGTGACCGGTGTGCTTGACCTCGATCCCCTCCTCACGGAGCACCTGCACTGAGCGGACGATCCACCGTCGCCAGAAGCCGCTCGTCCCCTCGACATACGCGCCGTTGAAGAATGTGCTATTGAACGCGAGTAACCCACCCGGCTTCAGCACGCGCCGGATCTCCTTCAGTACCTGAACCTTATCGGGCATCAAGTGAATGGCGTTGAGGAAGACAACCGCATCGGCCGACTTGACGAGCTTGGACAGCCACTCGGCGCTGCCCTGGACGAACTCGGCGAATTTGGAGGAGATAGCGGTGCGCGCCTTGGCGAGCGCGGAGGGGGACGGGTCCACGCCGATCACGTGTGGTGGCGGCTCTTGGCTGCTCACCCGCTCGAGAATCAGCGCGGTAACGGCGCCCGGGCCGCAGCCGAGGTCCACGATCACCTGCCGGCCCGGACAAATGACCCGCTCCAGAATCCAGCGGTTGACGTACGTGAAGAATGGATGCCGCGTGAACGGCGTGAACGAAAAGCGGTCCTCGTCTGCCGTTGGGTTCAGGGCGGTCACAGCTTGTGAATCCCGAGCGGCCCCAAGTGGACGTCGAGATTGTGGTTGACCCGGTAACCCACGACCCCGTTGACGTCGAGGCTCGCGGCGTCGCCGGTGTGGACCTCTTTCCCGTTGACCATGAACTTCGCCTTTCCACCCTGCACCTGAATGCTGAGCTCGTTCGTCGCGTGGCCGCTCGAGTCAGCCTTCGTCACGGCGTCGCTCGCCGTCCACTCCACGACCGCGGTCGGCCGCGTCATGTAACTCGCGCGCCGGCGGATCGAGTACATGCCGTCGATCGGGCGCACCAGGAAATAGGTGTAGGTCTGACCGGAATCGGCGAGGCTCTTGCCGCCGATGAAGATGCCGAATGCTTCGGGATGGGCCGGATTCTGCATCTGGGTCATCTTGGCGACGACGTGATAATTGCCGGAGATCGTGTCACGATCGCGCCAGTAGATGGCTGCGGGGCCGACCGTGGTATGCAGGCCATCGCCCATGCTCGTGAACTTCACGTTGTCGAGCGACGCCGGTTGTCCGGTCTGACGGTTGGGTTCGGTGCGCACGTGCCAGCCGGCGGGCAATGCGCCGCCGCCAGCGACGGCATGGTCTGGATCGCCCTGCGCCACGAGACTCGCGGTAGGGGCGAAAAGCAAGAAGACCGCCGCAGCGGTCATAAAACGCATCGTCATCAGTCGTTCTCCCCGGCGGATGAGCTTCGTTCAGAGTCTAAGTGAGCGAAAGAAAAGGTTTTAGTCAAGAGCACGTCTCGCTCATGACTGCCGCTCCGCCAGGTCGTGGACTGTATCCACGCTCAGGATCTTGAGTTTACGTTTGCCCACGGGGAGTGTGATGTCCACCTTCTGCCCGACCTTGCCGCCGAGCAACGCTTTGCCGAGCGGCGACGCCATGGACACGGGCATCTCCTTGCCATCCTCACCCTCGATGAACTCGCCGAGCGTCAGCGCGTAGACTTCCTTCTTCTTGGTGTCGAGGTCTTCGACCGTCACACGGGAGCCGAAGCCGACGCGGTCGCGCGGAATGTCCTGCTCGCGGACGTCCGACAGCTTGGCGAGCCGCATCCGCAGGTGATGCACGCGCGCCTGCGCGAATTGCTGGCGCTCGAGCGCGGCTTTGTACTCGGAGTTTTCGCGCAAATCTCCATGCGCGCGTGCCTTCTCGATCTCCTTGGGTAAGACAAAGGAGATCTCGTGATTGAGCCGCTCGACTTCGGCCTGGAGCTTCTGCTTGAGTCCCTCGATCATGCAGGATACTAACCGACCAACCGGCCAACCGGCTAGCTTTTAGGCCGATGCGGACCTACCACCAATTGACCGATCCCGACCGCTCCGGGCTGGCCGAACAGATCGGCGCCCAGCGCAGGCGCGTGGCGGAGCGCCTAGCGGCGGTGAGCCGGATCGTGGCCGTGATGAGCGGGAAGGGCGGCGTGGGGAAGAGCTATGTGACGGCGCACCTGGCGCGTGCGCTAGGCCGCGCGGGTCGCCGCGTGGGCGTTCTGGATGCCGACTTGAATGGGCCCACCATTCCAGGCCTCTTGCAGATGTCTGACGCCGTGGAGCTCCCGGCCACCGGCCTCGATGGAGTCCGGTGCGTCTCCATGGGCCTGATGCTGGGCGACGGTGCTCCGCTGACGTTCAAAGGTCCTAGCGCCGAGAGCTTCGTCTGGCGCGGCGCTATGGAGGCGTCTGCGCTACGGGAGTTGCTGGGCGATGTCGAGTGGGGAAAACTCGACTTCCTGCTGCTCGACCTCCCCCCCGGTATGCAGCGCTATGTCGAGCTGTGCGATATCCTCGGCAACCCTCCCGCCGTGCTCACGGTGACGATCCCGACGCCAGAGTCTCGCGATGCCGTGCGTCGCGCCATGCGGGTAGCGTTCGACCGCGGATCGGAGCTCATCGGGATCGTCGAGAACATGGTGGGCCGGGAATTCGTGGGGACCGCCGCCGACGATCTCGCGAAGGAATTCACGATCCGGGTCCTGGCACGTATTCCCTGGCACCCGACACCAGACAACTGGTCGACGCTCGGATCTCAGCTATGAAGTTCCTGTGCGTCGAATGCGACCAGCAGATGAGCTTCGATGAGCGGCAGCTTCCCGGCGACGGCACCCTGGCGGCGACCTTCAAGTGCCCGAAGTGCGGCCGCGTGGTCGCCATGCTGACGAATCCGATGGAGACCCAGCTCGTATCCTCTCTCGGAGTTGAAATCGGCGGGCGTACCGTGCCGGCCGAGCCGCTCGAGATGGTGCGGACAAACGTCGTCACCGGTGGTCCCGCTTGGACGAGCGACGCCCAGGAGCGGCTCGGTCGCGTCCCGAGCTTTGTGCGCGGCATGGTGAAGAAGATCTACGCCGACTACGCGCGCGAGCGCGGTATCACCGAGATCACGCCAGCCATCATGGACACTGCGCGCGCCGAGCTGGGACTCGAGGGCATGTGAAAGACGTCGAGGAACGGACCGTGGGCGACCTGCGGGTCCGCATCGATCGCACGCTCTGTGTCGGGTTCGGCGACTGCATCACGGAAGCACCCGAGGCATTCGTACTCGACGAGAGCGGCACGGCGATATTCGTGAATCCCGACGTCGTGGAGCGCGAACGTTTGTTGCGCGCGTGCGACGCCTGCCCCGTCGATGCGATTACGGTTTGGAACAGTGACGGGAGCCAAATCGTCCCGGCCGCTTGTGAACAAGTTCCTTGACAGCCTTGGGACACCCCTGCATATCCCTTAACTCTGACGGTATCCACACTGACATCTAGAGTTTAAGCCCGCTCGAGCGGCGTCACTCGGGGAGGTAGCGGTGTACCGCGAGATTTTCGTTCCCGTCGACAACTCGCAGCACTCCGATTGGGCCGTCGATCGTGCCATCGAGATGTGTCGCAAGTCGGGCGGGCGAATCACCGGCAACCACGTCTACGCCGCCCGACTCCACGATGTCCGCTTCCGCCAGCTCGAGACCGGCCTTCCCGCGCAGTTCCAGACTCCCGCAGAGATCAAGAAGCAGCGCAAGATCCACGACAAGCTGATCGAAAAAGGGCTCCAGCTCATCGCCGACAGCTTCCTGGATCAGCTCGGCAAGCGCTGCGAGGCGGCCGGCGTCGCGCTCACGCGGCAGCTGCTCGAAGGCATCAACTACGAAGAAATCGTCAACGAGGTGAACCGCGGCGCGGGGCGCCTGCCGGGCCTGATCGGCTTCGATCCCAACCGCGCCGCGGGCTACGACGGGGGCGACAAGGTCCGCAGCGACGTCAAGCTCGGCGCAAACGGCAGGCTCGTCGCCGAGGAAGAAGATGCGGCGGCCCGATTAGTTGGATCGTCCGGTCGCCAGTATGACCTGCTCGCGATCGGCGCGCACGGATTGGGACGGCAGCAGTTTTCACAGGTCGGTGGTGTAGCGGCTCGCGTGTTACGCGGCGTCGAGAAAGACGTGCTGATCGTTCGCGATCAGCAGCCGCTCACCGGCGGGCGTTTCCTCGTGTGTGTGGACGGCTCGTCTTACAGCTACAAGGCGATGAAAGCGGCGCTCGAACTGGCGCATGAGTTCGGCGCGTCGCTGTACGTGTGCAGCGCGTTCGACGTCGAGTATCACCACGTCGTCTTCCACAACATCAAGGACGTGCTGTCGTATCAGGCGTCGAAGGTGTTCAAGTTCGAAGAGCAGGAAGAGCTGCACAACAACATCATCGACAAAGGGCTGCTCAAGCTCTGCCAGGCGAATCTCAAGCGCGCCGAGGTCATGGCGCAGCAGTTCTCCGATGTCCCGCTCAAAACGCAGATCCTCATTGGCAAGCCATTCCAGGTGATCATGCAGTGGGCGGACGAGATCAAGCCGACGTTGCTCGTCCTCGGCCGTCACGGCGCCCATCGCATCGAAGACACCGAGCTTGGATCCCAATCGGAAAACCTGGTGCGTCTTGCTCCGTGCTCCGTGCTCCTTGTTGGGGTCACCGGCGTCCGTCCTGAAGACATCCCGTGGATTGAAGAGGACGGCCAGGCCGGTCTGCCGTGGGCGCCGGAAGCCGAGGTGAGAATTCTTCGCGTGCCGCCCTTTGCACAGGGAATCGCCCGGCGCGCCGTCGAAGAATACGTCCTCGAGCATGTGGGGAACGGCGGCCCGCCGCCGACGGTCACGAACAAGTGGTTGGATGAAGCGATCCAGAAGCTGCTCCCGACCCACATGCAGCTGATCATGGGCATTGGCAGCGCCGAAGAGATCGCGCTGGCCGAAGTGAAGGCCACCGAACAGATGAAGGCGACGAAGGTGCAGGGGCACGACGCCGATCCCGAGCTCGCCGTCGCCGAAGTCGAGACGAAATGCCCAGTTACAGGCGCGGTGTCGAAGCGGCCGCGTGTCGCCACGGACCCCATCGTCTGGACCGAGGAGAGCTGGCAGCGGTTGCAGCTGGTTCCGCTGATCGCCCGGCCGCTGGCTCGCAATACGGTCGAACGCTTCGCCCGCAATCACGACATCTGGCGCGTCACCACACGCGTCATGGACGACAACAAGCAAGCGATGATCGAAGCCGACGAGTTCGACGTCGACACGATGATGGTGATGTTCACCGAGCTGCGGGCGAAGCAGATCCGGGCCGAGGCTGAGGGGAAGGACGCGCTGTCGCCGGAGATGCGCGCGTTCATTGAAGAAGCAAAAGCGCAAGGCATCACGCGCTGCCCCATCCGAGATATCGAAGACAAAATGCGGAAGTGCCCCGTCGACATGAAGACAGTCACGCCCGAGGAGGCGAAGCGGGCGGTCGAGAAGCTGCTGCAGTGAGCTACGTTCCACACGTCGTCGCCTGGAATCTCACGCGGCGCTGCAACCTGGAGTGCGCCCACTGTTACATCTCGGCCGGACCGCATGAGAGCGCGACGTCCGAGCTGCAGACTGAGGAGTGCCTGCGGATCGTGGACGAGCTGCTCGCCGTCAATCCGGCGCCCATGATCATTCTCTCCGGCGGCGAACCGTTGCTGCGGCACGATCTCACGGAGATCGCGGCGTATGCGTCACAACACGGTGCGACCGTCGTCGTCGGGACCAACGGCACACTGCTGACCGACGAGCGTATCGCCGCGCTCAAGGCCGCCGGCGTGCGGGGAATCGCGGTGTCGATCGATTCGCTGCGCCCGAGCTACCATGACAACTTCCGCCACGGCAAAGGCTCGCTCGACGACACGATCGCCGCGCTGGGCCGGCTGCGTGAACAGCGCCTCGATTTCATCATTCAGACGACGGCGACCAAAGGGAATCGTGCCGAGCTGGAGCGGCTTGCGCAGTGGGCGGCGGAGCAGGGCGCCGTTGCCTTCAACTGCTATTTCCTGGTCGCCACGGGGCGCGGTGCCGGGCTGTCCGATCTCGCGCCCGCCGAATACGAAGCGGTCCTGGCGGATCTCGCACGCTGGCAGCGCCAGTATCGCGGCCAGATGATGATACGCGCGAAGTGCGCCCCGCACTTCATGCGGCATGTCCACGCCGCAGATCGTGATTCCCCGATTCTCAATTACGAAACGCGCTGCCCGTGCGGCACGCAGTACTGCCGCATCACGCCCGACGGGAAATTGACGCCCTGTCCGTACCTCCCCGAGGTCGCGGGCGATTTGCGCGCGCAGCGCTTCGGCGAGATTTGGCGCAGCTCGGCGCTGTTCCGGCAGCTGCGCGAGGGCTCCCTCGGCGGGAAGTGCGGACGTTGCGAGTATCAGAAGCTGTGTGGTGGGTGTCGCGCGCGGGCGTTCGCGCTCGAAGGAGATGTTCTCGCCGCAGATCCCTCATGCACGTATGAACCTCGAGGGATCGAGGTGATTGAACCGGGGAGTGTCAGTTATGGAAGCGACTTTACTCCGGCGCTGACTTGGACCGCGGCCGCGCGGACGCGTCTCGAGCGGATTCCGTCGTTCGTGCGCGGCGTGGTGGCAAAGCGTGTTGAAGATTGGGCGCGTGAGCGCGGCCTCAACGAAATCACACCCGAACTGCTGACGGAAATCCGCACCGCGATGCCGGTGGATTTCTCCAAGAAGCGTCCCTTCTTCGTGGCGGATACTTGATGGCCCCGATGGCCCCGATGGCCCCGATGGCCCCCCCTGGCGTGCTGGCGCTCGTCCAGGCTGCTGCCGACACGGCTGCTGCGTACCGCGACTTCCCGGTCATCGGCAGTCGCGCCGCGATCTGGATCGCCGCCGAGATCCACCTGATGTTCGCGGCATTCGTGCTGGGCGTGCCGATCTTCGCGGTGGTGGCCGAGGCAATCGGCATTTTCGGCAAGGACCAGCGCTACGACCGGCTCTCGAAGGAGTTCACGCGGCTGTTGTTGATCGCTTACAGCGCGACGGCGATTTGGGGCGCCGTCTTCGTGTTCTTGCTGTCGACGCTCTATCCACGGTTCTGGGCCTATCTGACGGCGATCTTCGGCGTATCGATGTGGGTGTACGTCTCGATCTTCTTCTTCGAGTCGTTCACGCTGTACCTCTACTATTACGGCTGGGATCGCTGGAAATACGGGCGGGCGAAGATCGTGCACTGGTGTCTCGGCATTCTGCTGAATGTCTGGGGCACGATCGTGATGTTTATTGCCGACTCGTGGCTCACCTACATGATGACGCCGCCGCGCGACATCACACCCGAGACCTCACCCACCAGCATCAAGCTCTGGCATGCGATTCTCAATCACACCTGGATGCCGATCAACATTCACCGCCTGATCGGCAACGTGGTGTTCGGCGGCGCGATCGTCGGCGCCTACGCGAGCTATCGCTTCCTCGCCGCCCGCACCGAGGAAGAGCGCGCCCACTACGACTGGATGGGGTACGTCGGCAACTTTGTCGCGATGTCGGCGCTGATCGTGCTGCCGTTCGCCGGCTATTGGCTGGGTCGCGAGATCTACCAGTACGATCAGTCGATGGGCATCACCATGATGGGCGGCTTCATGAGTTGGCTGTGGGTGATCCAGGCGTTCCTCATCGCCGTGCTGTTCCTGGCGGGCAACTATTATCTCTGGGTGGGGATGGGCCGCATCCCCGGCGCCGAGCGGTTCCGGCCCTACACCAAGTGGCTGCTGGTCGTGCTCGTCCTCGGTGCGCTCGTGTGGGGCACTCCACACACGATGATCGCGGACTCACGCGAGCTGGCTGCCATGGGCGGCTCCCACCATCCCCTGCTCGGGGCGCTGGGCGTGATGAGCGCCAAGAATACGGCCGTGAATTTGATGATTCTGTCGACGTTCCTCTCATTCCTGCTGTATCGGCGCGCCAACATCCGGCAGGTGGTGCCGTGGGCGAAGACCGGCACGGGCATCCAGGCGGCGATGTTCGTGATCGCGGCCGCGATCGTGCTGTTCTTCGGCATCCGCGGCTATTTCGTAGAGGCGATCGTCCGCATCGGCTATTCGGTGTATCAGGTGGGCGCGGTTCTCGCCTGCATCGTCTTCGTGACTCTCATCGACGTGCTCATGGCGCGCGGCGCGCAGTCGCTCGGCGCGATCCAGTGGGGCAAGATGCCGCCACGCTCGCAGTACGCGCTCTTCATCCTGGCCGTCACGTTCACCTGGCTCATGGGCCTGATGGGATTCGCCCGCAGCGGGATCCGTCAGCACTGGCATGTCTGGCAGGTGATGCAGGATATGACGCCCTACGCCGCGACCCCGGCGTTGGGCTATGCCGCGATCATGATCAGCACCTGCGTGCTGATCTTCCTCTCGCTCGTGGGCTTCATCTTCTGGCTCGGCGGACTCGCTGAGAAGTCGACATTCGTACCGTCGACGGTGGAGGCGCCGCATGTGGGCCACTAACCTCCGCATCATCGGCGTCGTGCTCGGCACGCTGGCGCTGTATACGCTGATCGCGAACAAGATTCCGCAGGTGCAGTCGGAGGTCCCGCACGCGCTGACGCTTGGCGCCAACGTCACCCCCGAGCAGCTCGTGAGCGCCGGCGACCAGCTCTACCACGGCGCGGGCGGTTGCACCGCCTGTCACGGCCTCGGCACGCGGGCGCCGAATCTGCTGACCGACGAAAAGGGTCAGGGTCCGATTGGCGCGCGCTGCGGCAAGCGCGAGCCGGGCAAGGAGTGCAAGGCGTACCTCTACGAGTCGCTCACGAGCCCTCGCGCGTACGTCGTGCAAGGCTATGAGCCGATCATGCCCGAGATGGGCCGCATCCTGTCGCCGCAGCAGATCTGGGCGCTGGTCGCGTTCCTGGAGTCGAACGGCGGAACGGTGGACGTGACGGCGTCGGACATCCCTGCCGCCAGTGCCGCCTCTGCCGCCGGTGGCACAGGGGCGCCAGGGGCGGCACCGGCGGCAGGGATCGCCGGGGGCTCTACGGATCCGATGACCATGATTCGCGGCGCCGGATGCACGGGGTGCCACAAGATTGGCACCGAAGGAGGCGCCATCGGGCCAAATCTCACGCACGTGGGCTCGCGCCTCTCAGGCGCGCTCATCCGCGAGTGCATTCTCAAGCCTGATACGCGGGTCGCAAAGGGCTATGAGAAGTTCGTCGGCGTCATGCCGAAGATGTTCGGCAATCAGCTGACCGGCGCGCAGCTCGAAGCGCTGGTGCAATTCCTGTCGAGCCAGAAATGAGAGCCTACCTGCGCCATCCGTTCTGGCAGGCCGTGGGTCTGCTCATCCTGGCGTATCTCTTCATCGTCTTCGTCATCCCGGCGCTACCGGGCAGCGCGATCGTGCCGAAGAGCGTCGTGCTGCAGTACATGGCGACCGTGCTGGTGGGCATCCTGATCTGGGTCAGCGACGACGAAGCGCGCTGGACGCAATTCAAGGAGCCGCTGCAGGAAGTGCTCATTCAGCCGCGGCTCAAAATGGTCCGGAACGGATTGCTTGCCGCCGTCACGCTCGTGGTCGGCTGCCTCACCTACAGCCAGGTGAAAGCGAGCGTCGCGGCGCCGCCCAATCTCCGTTCGATTCACCCCGCACCGCCCTCACAGATCACGTTCCGCGGCAAGACGATGTCGCTTGTCGGACTCGAGAATCCGCTCCGCAAGCAGGGCGACCTGGCCGCACACATCGCCGAAGGCCACCGCATCTACTATCAGAACTGCGTGCCGTGCCACGGCGATCATCTCGACGGCCAGGGCCATTTCGCGAGCGGGTTCAATCCCCTGCCGGCCAATTTCCAGGACAACGGCACGATCGCGCAGCTGACCGAGAGCTTCGTCTTCTGGCGCATCGCCAAGGGCGGACCAGGACTGCCGCGTGAAGGGACGCCGTGGAATTCGGCGATGCCGGCGTGGGAAGACTTCTTGACCGAAAACGAGATCTGGTCGGTGGTGCTCTTCCTGTATGATCAGACGGGATGGAAGCCGAGGACCTGGGAGGTGAGCACGGAGCAGGGAGCAGGGAGCAAGCCATGACGAGACGCGCTCTGATCCTGGCAGCGATCGTACTGCTCCGTGCTCCGTGCTCCTTCGCGCAAGACACGACCGCGGGAAAGGTCGTATACACGAAATGGTGCGCGGGATGTCACGGCGACAACGGTGCCGGTGACGGCCCGGCCGCCAAGCACATGATTCCTCCGCCCCGTGATTTCACCGGTGCCATCTACCAGATCCGTTCGACACCGAGCGGCCAGCTGCCCACCGATGCCGATCTGCTCCGCGCTATAGATGAAGGGTTGGGTGGGACGGCGATGCCGGGGTGGAAGACGCGCTTGTCCGACCGCCAGCGCCGGGACGTGCTGGCCTACATCAAGACGTTCTCGAGCTTCTTCGCGGACACCAGCCAGCGGCCACAGCCCATCAAGTTCAGCAGTGCGCCAGGTGGCGGCGGTACTACGGACGCCCTGAAGGCCGGCCGGCGGTTCTACGATTCGATCGGATGCCGCAAGTGTCACGGTGATCAGGGGCGCGGCGACGGGCCATCGGCGCCGACGCTCAAAGACGACGCCGGTCATCCCATCTTCGCCGCGAATCTGCACGAAAACTGGCGATTCAATGGCGGTGGCACCGTCGCAGACATCTATCATCGGTTGCGCACGGGTCTCGACGGCACGCCGATGCCGTCGTTCAGCGACCTGCTCGACCAGAAGTTCCTCACCGATGAGCAGCTATGGCGTGTCGCGCAATACGTTCAGAGCTTGGCGCCCAAGGAGACGCCGGTCGTGCGCGACGTGATTCACGCGCCGCTCGTGACCAAAGCCTTGCCTCACTCACCCGATGACTCCACGTGGGCGTCTGTCGATGTGTACTGGTTCCCACTAGTCGGCCAGGTGATTCGCAAGGAGCGCTGGTTCGCGCCCGCCGTGACTGGTGTCTGGGTCAAGGCGGTGCATACCGCCGATTCCATCGCGTTGCGCGTCGTGTGGGATGATCGTTCGGAGAGTCCCGATACCGCCTGGTTGGGGTACATCAACCGAATGCTCGCCACGCTGGACAGCGACGATTCCACGCGCGAGCAGCCCGCGCTCTGGCCTGATCAACTCACCGTCCAGTTTCCGGTTTCCATTCCGACCGGTATGGAACGGCCCTACTTCCTGATGGGCAGCCCCAGCGCGCCTGTGTATCAGTGGCGCTGGTCGAGCAGCTCCCGGGCGACGGCAGTGGCCGGGTTGGCGCGCGGGATCGACCGGTTCGATCCCCTTGCGGGGGGCGCGCCGGGAGCGCACGCCGTGTACGACCATGGCCAGTGGCGCGTCGTGTTCACCCGCGCACTTGCTTCGGCCGACACGGCCAGCCAGCTTCCGTTCCGGACCGGCCGCGCCATCCCGGTGGCGTTCTTCGCGTGGGATGGGTCCAACGGAGAGCACGGCACGCGCATGGCGGTCAGTACGTGGTACTTCCTCGCCCTCGACGAACCGGTGCCGGCGCGGGTATTCATCTCGCCGGTCCTCGCTATGGTGCTCACCCTGGGGTTGGGCATGCTGGTTGTGTGGCGGGCGCAGCAGAAGACTTCCTACCGGAGGCAGCAATGAAAGGCCGATTTTTCAGCGTGGTGGGCGGCATGTTCCTGCTCACCGTGTGCAGCAAAGGGGACCGCAGCACCGTGCAGGCCGCACCACCGGCGACGCCACGCGCGGTATCTCCGGATTCTGCGCAGCCCTTGGCGGGTGGCACGATTACCGGCAAGATCAAGTTCACGGGCACGGCGCCGCGCAATCCCACGATCGACATGAGCGAAGAGGCGGCGTGTAAAGCGAAGTACACGACGCCCCCGACCGAAGAGAACGTCGTGGCGGGTCCGGCTAACGCGCTGGCGAACGTGTTCGTCTACGTCAGCGCCGGTGTGCCCGCGGGGCAGACGTTCCCCGCCCCCGCGACCGCGGTGGTGCTGGATCAGAACGGCTGCCGCTACCACCCGCACGTGTTTGGCGTCATGGTGGGGCAAAACATCGAGGTCAAGAACTCCGATCCTCTCCTGCATAACATCAAAGCCATCGCGAAAAAGAATCGGCCGTTCAACGTCAGCCAGCCGAACGCCGGCATGACGAAGACGGTGACGTTCTCCGCGCCTGAGGTGATGGTCAATCTCGAGTGCAACGTCCACGGCTGGATGCACGCCTATCTCGGCGTGCGCCCCGATCCGTTCTTCGCGGTGTCGAAGCAGGACGGGAGCTTCACCATCACCGGCCTGCCGCCCGGGACGTATACGATCGAAGCTTGGCACGAGAAGTTTGGCACGCAGACCGCGACCGTGACGATTGCGGGCACCGAGACCAAAACGGCTAACTTCACTTTCGCCGCGCGCTAGCGCGAGGAGAGGGAGGGGGGGGACTCGATGCGTTGGTGGCTTCCCGACGCAGGATCGACGTTCGCTGGTCCGATCGACACGCTGTTCCTGGCGATTCTCATCATCACGGGGATCGCGCTCGTGCTCGTCGAAGTCGGACTCGTGACGTTTGTGATTCGCTACCGCGGGCGTCCGGGCCGCAAGGCGTTCTACACGCACGGCTCGACGCGCGCGGAGGTGATCTGGACGGCGATCCCCGCCGTGACGATGGTGGCGCTCGGCCTGATCAGCAATCATTACTGGGTGCTCATCAAGGACAAGAAGAGCGTCCCGGCGAACGCATACCACCTGGGCGTGCATGCCAAACAATTCGAATGGCAGGTGACGTATCCGGGGCCGGACGACAAGCTCGGCACGAGCGATGATTTCACCGTCCGCAACCAGCTGCACGTCATCGTCGATCAGCCGTTCGCTGTCGAGCTCACGTCCGAGGACGTGATTCACTCATTCTTCGTGCCGGAGTGGCGTCTCAAACAGGACGCGGTGCCGGGCATGCACATCATCGTCTGGTTCCAGGCGACGAAGACCGGCCAGTTCGAGCTCGGTTGCGCGGAGCTGTGCGGGATGGGGCATTACAAGATGCGGGCGCGGGTGTTCGTGCACACGCCCGATGAGTACAAGGCCTGGGTCGCCCAACAAATCGCCGGAGGGACCGAATGACGAGCGTCGCGCACGCACGGGGGGGACCCGCAGCGCATGGCGATGCCCACCATGCGCCTATGAGCTTCTGGCGCAAATACATCTTCTCGACCGATCACAAGATCATCGGCATCCAGTTCCTGTTCGTCAGCCTGTTCTTCCTGCTGGTGGGCGGACTGTTGGCGATGCAAATCCGCTGGCAGCTGGGGTTTCCCGGCAAGCCGATGCCGGGCGGCGGGCTGTTGCCCGAGACGATGGCCGTCGATCGCGTGATCCTCCCCGAGTACTACGTCCAACTCGTTTCGATGCACGGCACGTTCATGGTGTTCTTCGCCATCATGCCGCTGCTCGTGGGCGTGTACGCCAACTTCCTGATTCCGCTGAAGATCGGCGCGCACGACATGGCGTTCCCGCGCATCAACATGGCCTCGTTCTGGCTGGCGCTGCTCGCCGGCCTGATCATGACGGCGAGCTTCTTCGTGCCGAATGGGCCGATTCGCTCGGGCTGGACCAACTACGCGCCGCTCGCGGCGCGGCCCGACCTCTCGGGCGTCACCGTCGGGCAGATGCTCTGGTGCGTGTCGATCGTCGTGCTGGGGCTCTCGTCTGTGTTGGGGTCGCTGAACTACATCACGACCGTGATCAACCACCGCGCGCCGGGCATGACGTGGTTCCGGATGCCGCTCTCCGTCTGGGCGCTCTTCATCACCGCGATCCTCGGCGTGCTCGCGCTACCCGTGCTTCAGGGCGCGGCGATCATGCTCCTGTTCGACAACGTTCTCGGCACCCACTTCTTCGATCCCGTGGCGGGCGGCCAGGCGCTCTTGTGGCAGCACTTGTTCTGGTTCTTCGGCCACCCGGAGGTCTACATCCTGATCCTGCCGGCGATGGGCATGGTGTCCGACATCATCGCCAACGGCAGCCGTAAGCCGATCTTCGGCTACCACTCGATGGTGTTCGCGATCATCGGGATCGCGTTCCTGGGCTGGATCGTGTGGGGCCACCACATGTTCATGAGCGGCATGAACCCGACCCTCGGGTCGACGTTCATGGTGTCCACGCTGCTCATCGCGGTGCCTTCGGCGATCAAGGTGTTCAACTGGCTCGGTACGATGTGGCGCGGCAATCTGCGCTTCCACGTGCCGATGCTGAACGCGATCGGCTTCGTGTCGATGTTCACGATCGGCGGGTTGTCGGGCATCTTCATGGCCGCCACGCCGGTGGACATCCCGCTGCACGACACCCAGTTCATCGTCGCCCACATCCACTACGTGTTGTTCGGGGGGTCGCTGTTCGCGCTGTTCGCGGCGATCACCTACTGGTATCCCAAGATGTTCGGCCGGATGATGAACGAAGGGATCGGGAAGGTGCACTTCTGGTTGACGTTCATCTTCTACAACATGACGTTCTTCCCGATGCACATCATCGGGATGGGCGGACAGATGCGGCGCATCTACGATCCCACGATCTACGATTTCCTGAAGCCGCAGCAACCGCTCAACGTGTTCATCTCGTATTCCGCATTTGCGCTGTTTGCCACGCAGATCCTGTTCGCTTTCAACTTCCTGTGGAGCCTGAAGTTCGGGAAAAAGGCGCCGCAGAATCCCTGGGACGACAACGGCATGGAGTGGTCGCTTCCCAATCCCGCGCCGCACGGGAACTGGGAGCGCACGCCGAACGTGTACCGCGGGCCGTATGAGTTCAGCGCGCCGGAGGCCGGGGACAAGGACTTCCTGCCGCAGTACGTGAAGCTGCCCACCGACCGCGATCCGGTACCGGCTCCGCTTCCGGCTGGAGGGCACTAGCGTGCAGACCTCGACGATGACGGACGCGATGCGGCCTCCGTTCCCGGCCGAGCCGGGGGCGGGGGTTTACAGCAATAAGCTGGGGATGTGGGTCTTCCTGGCCAGCGACGTGATGTTCTTCACGGCGCTGATCGGTTCCTACATCGTGTTGCGCTTTGGCGCGCCGGGAGAGTGGGCCAAGCCGGCCGCGGTGCTGAACGTGCCGCTCACGGCGGTGAACACCTTCCTGCTGATCTGCTCGTCCGTCTCGATGGTGAAGGCGTACGCCGCGATTCAGGACGGGAAGAAGTATTTCCTGCGGCCGGTCCCCGGGAAGCTGCTGCGGGATGGTGGCCTGAAGTTCTGGCTGCTCGTGACGATGATCTGTGGCGCGGCGTTCGTGAGCGTTCAGCTCGTCGAATACATCAAGCTCGTCGGGCACGGCTTCACGCCTGCCGGTTTCCGTGAAGGCTCGCTGCTCGCCGAGCATGCCGCGGCCGACCCGATCAAATACGGCGCGACCGTCGCGGGACTGTACGGCTCCTCGTTCTTCACGATGACCGGTTTCCACGGTTTCCACGTGACCTGCGGCGTAATCAGCATGACATATCTGTACTTCACCAAGGTGCTGCCGGAGAAGTATTCGCCGCAGGATTATCGCGGGATCGAGGTCATCGGCCTGTACTGGCACTTCGTCGACCTGGTGTGGATCATCCTCTTCACGATCGTCTACCTGATCTGAGGCCCGGTTCATGACTGCAACGAGCTCTCCCACGACGGCGGAGCACAAGCGGCCGAACTACGTCTTGATTTGGCTGTATTTGTTCGTGTTGACGGTCGCCGAGGTCGCCTTGGCGTTCGAGCTGCCGCTGTCGCGCAACATCAAGCTGTTACTGCTGCTCTTCCTCGCGGTCTGGAAAGCGCTGCTCGTGGCGCTGTTCTTCATGCATCTCAAGTTCGAACGCTGGCGGCTGCGCTTGATCTTCATCGTCCCGTTGCCGCTCGCCGCTATTCTCGTAACGGTGGCCATCATGGAGAAAGTATTCTAGCCAGGTCGCTGCTCGAGCTCACCAAGCCGCGCATCACGCAGCTGGTGCTCCTCACCGCCGCGGCGGGATTCTATCTCGGCGCGCGTGACCGGGTGGATCTGCTGTTGCTCGCCAACACGCTGATCGGTACCGCGCTCGTGGCGGGCGGTACGAACGCCTGGAACCAGATTCGCGAGCGCGACGTCGACGCCCGCATGGCGCGCACACGGCGGCGCCCGCTGCCGTCCGGTCGCCTCACGACCCGGGCCGCGATCTGGTTCGCGACGGCGATCACGACCGGCGGTATCGTGTACCTGGGCCTAACAGTCAACCTGCTCACGGCCGTGCTCGCGGCCCTCACGTTCGCGAGCTACGTGCTCCTCTACACGCCGTTGAAACGGAAGACGTCGCTGAACACGCTCATCGGCGCGGTGCCCGGCGCGCTCCCGATTGTGGGCGGATGGACGGCCGCCGGCGGAAGCCTCGGCGCGGCCGTGGCGGCGCTGTTCTGGATTCTGTTCCTCTGGCAGCTGCCGCATTTCCTCGCGCTCGCCTGGTTGTACCGCGAGGATTATCGCGCGAGCGGCCTGCGCATGCTGAGCGTGGCCGACGACGACGGCAGCGACACAGGCCGCATGGCGCTGCTCTACGCCATGGCGTTGCTGCCCATCAGCCTTCTCCCGACGCTGCTCGGCGTGACCGGCGCGTGGTACTTCTTTGGAGCCCTGCTGCTGGGTCTTGGGTATGTCGCGGCCGGCACCGGTCTGCTCGCCGGCGCGACCCCGGCGCGCGCGTGGCGCCTCTTTTTCGTCTCCATTCTCTACCTGCCGGCACTGCTCACGATAATGGTGCTCGACAAGGTGGCGGCGTAGCCCAGCGATGATTCCGTTTCATCGCGTGCTCATCACGACCGGCATCGTGTTTTGCGTCGGCTTCGCCCTCTGGTCGCTGTGGCGCGGGGAGATGGTGTTGGGTATCGGGTTTGCCGCCCTGGGCGCCGGACTCACCTATTATCTGCGTCATCTGCGACGCTTCATCGGACGATGAATCCCAACATCGATCTGATTTACTTCTGGAGCTCGCTCGTGATGGTGGCGGCGCCGCTCGCCGTGTTCACGGTGCTGACGTATCTGGTGGCGAAGGGATACCTCCGCAAAATGCGTGAGAAGGGGGATGGAAGAAGCACCTAGCGACGCAACGGGATCGGACGTGTCGGAACTGCGGCTGCGCTGGCACGTATTTCGTTGCCGCCGAAAGAGCGACACCAAGACCCGCTTTCTGCGCGAATTGGCGCGTGTGGTTGCTCGCGCGCCTCGCCCAACACAAGGCAAAACGGCTCCGCCCCTGCTGGAGATCGGCACAAGCGCCGGAGGCTCGGCGCTCTTGATGCTGCGCGTGTTGGACGACGTCTATCGCGGGGGGCGCCCGCCCTTCGTGCTCACCGTGGACCCCTACGGCGCGCGGCCATACGAAGGCGCGCCCTTCGTGTATGACGCGCGCCAATACCGTGCAATGAAGCGCGCGCTCGCCCGTTACGCGAACCACGTGCACTACATGATGGATTCCGGGTTGTTTCTCCAGGAGCTCGAGCATCTGTATCTCTGGGCCGACGGGGCCCGACAGCCCCTGGACAAGTTCACGCTCGTCTATCTGGACGGGAGTCATGATCCCGACACTGTATGGCGGGAGATCGAGACCCTCCTCCCGCGCCTCGTGCCGGGTGGCACGATGGTGGTCGACGATACGGACTGGTTCGAAGACGCGGTGCGGCGGCGACTGGACGCGGCGGCACCCGGACTCGGCGTGCAGGTTCGTCACAATGGAAAGCAGAGTCTGATCGCAAAGAGTCAGATCGGGTTAGATTCCGTGGCATGACGAAGTCACCTGAGCGGCGCCAGGTCGTCCGCTACGCCTTCCACAAGCTCGATCCCGCATGGCGCAGGCTAACCGCTGAGCGCCAGGCATCCGCGAAGATTGAGTTCGGCGAGACCCTGGAGCGCTATCACGGCCGTCTGCTGCTACGGCCCTATGGTCTGGTCGGCATTCGCGGTGACTGTGACTTCCTGCTGTGGCAAGTTGCTGAAGATCTGGACGCCCTCGTCGAGCTCCAGACGGCCCTCAACCGGACCGACCTGGGTGCCTATCTGTCGATTCCGTACAGCTATCTCGCCATGACCCGGCGCTCGATCTACGAGTTCCCGGTCGCCGCCGAGCAGGCGCACGAACAGCGCCTTGTCATTCGCCCCAGCGCGGCGAAGTACCTGTTCGTCTATCCGTTCATCAAGACGAGGGGCTGGTACGCGCTGCCCAAAGCGGAGCGCCAGCGGATGATGGACGAGCACGTCTCTATCGGCCGCAAATACCCGGCGATTCGGCTGAACACGACCTACTCGTACGGCCTCGACGACCAGGAATTCATCGTCGCATTCGAGGGTGACAATCCCGCCGAGTTCCTCGACCTGGTGATGGAGCTGCGGGAGAGCGAGGCATCGTCGTACACGCTGCGCGACACGCCGACGTTCACGTGCGTGCAAATGTCGCTCTGGGACATGCTCGACACGCTGGGCGGCGCCGGCTCGGCGCAAGCCGTGGCGCGCCGTCCCGCGCGCGCCGACGGCTTCACACCGGTCGCCAACCTGTCGGAGCTGCCACCGGGGACCGCCAAGCGGGTCTATGCGGCCAACGAGGCGGTCGCGCTCTTCAACGTGAACGGCACCGTGTACGCCATCGCCAACCGCTGCACGCACGCCCGCGCCAGCTTGTCCGAGGGTACCGTCGATCCCGCGCGTTGTGCGGTGACATGCCCCTGGCACGAGGGGGTGTTCTCGCTCGAGAACGGTCGCGTGCTGGGCGGTCCTCCCGTGCACCCGGTGGCGGCATATCAGGTGAAACTGGACGGTGACACCATCCTGATCGCTCACGAGGCTCGGGAAGCTGCGATTTCTTAAAGCGTGCCGTCGGGAGCGCACCGACGTCACGCCGGTGTGGTTCATGCGGCAGGCGGGGCGGTACATGCCGCAGTACCGCAAGCTTCGCGGGCGTCATTCCATCCTCGACCTGTGCCATAACCCCGAGCTCGCCGCCGCCGTCACGCTTCAGCCCGTGGAGCGGCTTGGCGTCGACGCCGCAATCATCTTTGCCGACATCCTGCTGCCATTCGAGCCGCTGCGTCTCGGCTTGAGCTTTGCCGCGGGAGAAGGCCCGCACATCGCGCGTCCGATCCGAGATGCAGCCGATGTCGACCGCCTGCCGTCGTTCAACGTCGAGGCCGAGCTCGGGTTCGTGCTCGATGCGATCCGGCTGGCGCGTCGCGCGCTGCCGGCGAACGTGCCGCTCATCGGGTTCGCCGGGGCGCCGTTTACCCTCGCGAGCTACGCGATCGAAGGGGGCGCCAGTCGCACGTTCACCAAGACCAAGCAGTTCATGTACCAGGCACCAGGCACCTGGCACCTGCTCTTGAGCAAGCTCGCTGCCCTCGTCGGCCACTACCTCGCCGCGCAGGCGCGCGCGGGCGCGCAGGCGCTGCAACTGTTCGACAGTTGGGTCGGCTGCCTGTCGCCCGACGACTATCGCACCTACGTGCAGCCGCACAGCCGCCAGGCACTGGCGCTCGCCAAGGAAGCCAGCGTGCCACTCATTCACTTCGGAACCGGCACGGCGACGTTCCTCGAAGACTTCGCCGCCGCCGGCGGTGACGTCATCAGCGTGGACTGGCGGATTCCACTCGACGCCGCGTGGTCACGGATCGGCGATCGGGCCATCCAGGGCAATCTCGATCCGGCGGCGCTGCTGGCCCCAGCCGCCGAGCGCACGCGCCAGGTCCGCGACATCCTCGCGCGCGCGGGGCGACGCGCCGGCCACATTTTCAATCTCGGGCACGGCGTGCTGCCCGAGACGGATGCCGCGGCTGTGCGCGCGGTCGTGGACCTGGTGCATGGCGGCTGACCAGCTCGCCGTACTGCTCATGGCGTACGGGGGACCCGGCAATCTCGCCGAGGTGGAGCCGTATCTCCTGGATGTTCGCGGCGGGCGCCCCACCAAGCCGCAGCTCGTCGAAGAAATCCGCACGCGCTACGCGCGCATCGGCGGACGCTCACCCATCCTGGAGCACACGCGCGCCCAGGCCGCGGGCGTCGAGCGCGCGCTCGGGACCGGCTTTCGCACGTATGTGGGGATGCGGCACTGGCATCCCTACATCAAGGACACCGTCGCAGAGATCCGCCGGGGAGGGCATGATCGTCTCGTCGGTGTTGTGATGGCGCCCCACTATTCGAGCATGTCCGTCGGGGCTTATGAGAAGAAGGTCCTCGACGCCGTTGCGGGCGGACAGCCGATCGAGACGGCGCTGGTCCGGAGCTGGTGGGAGAATCCGAATTTCCTCGACGCCGTCGCTCAGAACGTGACGCAGGCGCTGCAACGCTTCCCGAGGCCCAAGGACGTACAAGTGGTGTTCACCGCGCACAGTCTACCCCAGAAGATTCTGGCCGCGGGTGATCCCTACTCCGTAGAGTTCGGCAGCAGCTGCGAAGCAGTCGCCCGGCGACTGCGGCTACCGGATTGGCATGTCGCCTATCAGAGCGCCGGCGCCACGGCAGACCCCTGGCTGGGTCCAGATGCTGGCGAAGTCATTACCGACATGGCCCGGGTAGGACGTAAGGGCGTGCTGCTCGTGCCGATCGGCTTCGTCTGTGATCACGTCGAGATCCTCTACGATATCGACATCGAGTATCAGGCGCTCGCCAAACGTGTCGGCGTTCAGCTCGAGCGCACAGCCTCGCTCAATGACAGCCCGGGGTTGATCGCGGCAGTCGCCGACGTCGTCCGTCACGCGGCAGCTGAGCGAGGATGGGGGGGGGTGTGAAGGTCGTCGTCGCTGGCGCCGGCATTGCGGGACTCGCCGCTGCGTGGGAGCTGACTCGAGCCGGTGGATGCGAAGTCAACATCCTCGAAAGTGAACGTCGAGCCGGTGGGATCATCGCCACCGAACAGGTGGATGGATTCGTGGTCGAGGGTGGCCCCGATGGATTTCTCGCGGGCGAGCCGGAGCTGCCGGATCTTGCCACGCAGCTGGGCATCGCCGATCGCCTGGTGAGCCAGCAGTCGCGTGGGACCTCCCTGTGGACGGGGACTGAGCTTCAGCCGATCGAAGACGGGAGAGCAGCGGCCCTATTGGGGATCGAGGCGAAGGTCGAGGATGTTGCCGCGGGATTTCGCAGCTTTGCCGCAGGGATGGGTGAGCCGGTGGTCGCTCTGAGTCAGCGGCTCGGCGGAGTCTTGCGGTTCGCGCAGGGGGTCGCCGGGCTGGCGCCCCAGGGACGAGGCTGGCGCGTAACGGTCAGCGGCGGCTCGGCGCACGAGGCGGATGCGGTGGTGCTCGCGCTCCCCGCGTACGCCGCCGGCAGGCTCTTGGAGACGGTAGGCGTGGCGCACGCACGCACCCTCGCGCAGGTCGTCTATGTGCCGAGTATCACCGTGTCGCTGGCGTACCGGGTGGAGCAGGTCACGGCGCCGTTGAATGGGGCAGGATTTGTGGCGGACCCGGAAAATGCGTCCGCGCGCATTCGTGCCTGTACCTATTCGTCCCACAAATTCCCCGGCCGTGCTCCCAGCGGACACCTGCTGCTGCGCGCGTATCTGCCCTCGATGGACGGCGATCCCGCGTCCATAGCACACACCGAGCTCGCCGCGATTCTCGGCATCCGTGGCGCGCCGCTGTGGTCGCGGGCGTTTTACTGGACGCGCGGGTTACCCCGCTATCGCCCCAACCATCGCGACCACGTTGCGGAGGTGCGCCACCGGTTGGCACGACTCCCCCCGATCGCCATCGCGGGAGCTGGGTACGATGGGGCCGGCGTGTCGGCGTGCGTCCGCTCGGGACGCGCCGCCGGCCGGCTCATCGCACAGCTGACGGCTCGCTGACGAGCGGGATCACTTCTTCGGCGAACCGCTCCATCTCCTCGAGCTGCGGGCTGAATTGCAGCAGCAACAGATCGACTCCCGCCTGCTCGAAATCGCGGATCCGTTCGGCGATTTGCTCCGGCGTTCCAGTGAGCCCAGCCTTCAGTCCTCGATTGGAGACCGAGTAGTCCTCCAGACTCACCCGCTGCTCGAGCTGGGTATTGGCGAGCCACTGCTCGTAATTCGCATAGCCGGCCGCGTTCTGGCGGACATCGGTGATCCGCTCGATCTCACGGTGGGCAGCGGCCTCGGTGGCGCGACACACGACATAGCCCGCGACTCCATAGACTATACGCTCGAGCCCCCCCCCGTTCGTCTCGCGCAACGCTTGCATGTCGTTGATCTTCGCCGCGATGCGCTCCGGCGGGTCGCCATGCATGAGGTACCCGTCGCAGGATCGGGCAATCAGCGATTTCGCCGCCGGAGATTCTCCTCCGGCGTACACCGTCGGGCGCGGCCGGCGGGTGGGCTTCGGTTCGAGAATCGCATTCTCGACTCGATAGTACGTGCCCGTGAAGCTGAACCGCGTCTGTGACCAGAGCCCATCCACCACCGCCAGCCACTCGGCGGTGCGGGCGTAGCGCGCGTCGTGCGTGTCGAACTCAACCCCGTACTGCTTCGCTTCCTCGGCCCACCACGACGAGACGACATTGAGCGACAACCGGCCACCGGAGATATGGTCGATGTTGGCCGCCTGCTTGGCGAGCAGGGCGGGCGGGTGGAACGTGGGACGCACCGCCACCATCAGCTCGAGCCGGTCGGTCACTGCCGCGAGTGCGGCGGCCGTGGACCAGGCATCCAGCGCGGGCGCGTCCGGTCCCTTGATGTCGTTGAGATTCAGCTCGGCGATGAGCGTGAGATCGAAACCTGCCCGCTCGCTCGCGCGCGCGAGCCGGCGGACATACGACCATTCGGCCTCCATGCGCTCGTCCTCGACATTGCGCAACCACCCGCCGAATACCGGCAACCAATATCCGAAGCGCATCAGCGGGCTCCTCCGTTCGCTTCGAGGAAGTCGACGAGACGCGCAACGGGATCGAATCCCACGACGCGCGGCGCATCGGCGACGAAGTTGGACAACGCGTTGATGTCGTAGTAGTAGAGCCGGCCGTCGCGATCATCGATCGCATATTCGATCCCGCCGACCTCGATACCGCACGCCGCCGCAATGCGCTCCACGTCGCGCACGAACTGCAACGGCGGCTCGTATCCCTCGACGCGCAGCCCATTGCGCGGAGCATCGACGGGACAGGCGCTGCGGACCAGCTCTGCGCCCTCCGTCGTCTGGCACACATCGGCGGGGCAGAGATTGAAGGTCTCGCCTGACGAGTAGACACGAATCGCGTACAGAAAACGGCCGCCCAACACCTCGACCCTGGTGATGCGGCCCTCTTCGGACGGAATGAACTCCTGCACCAAGGCGGTGTGGTCCGGACCCAGCTCGAGCCCTCCGGTTGCGGCCGCGGCGGCGAGCTGCGTGGGCGTGTCGAAGCGCAGTATTCCGGCGCCGCTGCCGCCCACGTTGGGTTTGACGACCACGGGAAACTCGAGCTCCGCAGCCGCCGCCGGTGCGTCGGCCGGATCGTTGATGACGCGCGCCGCGGGGTAGGGAAGACCGAGCTCCCGCAAGATGGACAGCTGCAGCGCCTTTGACGTCTCCGCCTGGAAGGCCCGCGTGCCGTTCACGACCCGCACATCGTGGCGCTCGAGATGCGCCAGAAATTGATGCGTGTAGAACACCGCGTTCCCGTGTCCGCGCTGCCAGGCGGACGGGCTCATGCGGTTGAACACGAGATCGTAGGGTGGCTGGCTCGCCGGATCGAAGCGGTGCTGCTCGGCATGCAGCTTGGTATATGGCGTGCCACGGCGGTCGAGCTCGGCGAAGAGCGGACCGAACCAGTGGGGGTGCTCGTAGTAGATCCCGATCATGTCGTCACCCCGGAGGCAAGCGAGGCCGCTTCGAGTGCCGCCCGTTCGATGCGCTCGACGAGCGCAGGTTCCGGAACGCCGGCGCGAAACTGCGCGTCGGTCCCGTAGACGCCGGTGGCGACTACCAAGGCGCCGACGCTCGCGAGCAGCGGCCGCAGACCGTGATCGACGGCAAGCAGATGACTGGGCCCTCCACCGGTGGCGATAGGAATGGCGACTTTCCGCGCGAGGGCGTCTTGCGGCAGCAAGTCGAAGAAGACCTTGAGGAGTCCGCTGTAGGTAGCGCGATAGATCGGGGTGCTCACGACCACAATTCCCGCGTCGAGTACGGCCTGGATGGCGTCTGCCACCGCTGGCTCCTCGCGCCGGCCGAGCAAGGCGTCGCAGGGGAGCGTGGTGAGATCGATCAGTCGGGACGGACCGGCGGCTTGGCGCTCGAGCGCCGCGAGCGCGAGCTCGAGCAGGGCCCGCGATCGCGAGGTCGCGTTCGGACTTCCCGACAACCCTATCACTGGTGCCGACACATTGCCTCCTCAAAAAGCGATCGGCCGCGACTCGAATCGAGGAGTCGCGGCCGATCATGGTGCGTCGCTATGGGTGGGGCTGTGCCCCTTACCTACCTCATGTCATCCCACATGCTGATGCGCGCGTGACCGTCCGCTCCCCGTACAACACATGGGGTGGCAGACATGGCAACACAGCAGCATGGTGAGTGGCTTCACTGCAGGCGAAACCTAGGCGCGACTTCGTGCTTCGGCAACTATACGTTCCACGGTGAGTCCGAACTCCTGATAGATCCGCTGATACTTCGCGGATTCGCCAAACCGCTCGATCCCTATGATCACGCCGTTCTCCCCCACCCAGCGGTACCAGGATTGGGGCGCCGCCGCCTCGACCGCGATGCGCCGGACACCGAGCGGGAGCACGGCCTTCCGGTAGTCCTCGGGCTGTTTTGCGAAGAACTCGAGACAGGGCATCGATACGGCTCTCGGCCGTCGGCCATCGGCCTTCAGCTGCTCATACGCCCCAAGGATCAGTTCGACCTCAGACCCCGTCGCCATCAACACGATGTCCGGGTTGGGGGAATCGGCGAGAACGTAGCCGCCCTGATGCAGACCGGCCGCAGGCGCGTATTTCGTGCGGTCCACCACGGCGACCTTTTGGCGTGTCAGCACGAGCGCTACCGGCCCGTCGCGGTGGGTGATCGCGGCCCGCCACGCCTCAACCACCTCGGTCGCGTCTGACGGGCGGATCACGGTCATATTGGGAATTGCGCGCAGCGCGGCGAGCTGCTCGATCGGCTGATGGGTCGGCCCATCCTCGCCGAGGCCGATCGAGTCGTGCGTGAAGACGTAGATCGGCCTGAGATGGGTGAGCGCGGCGAGACGAATCGAGGGGCGCATGTAATCGGAAAAGATCAGGAAGGTCCCGCCGAACGGAATGAATCCGCGGTGCAGCGCGATACCGTTCAGGACAGCGCCCATCGCGTGTTCACGAACACCGTAGTGAAAATTCCGGCCCGCACCGCCCCCCTTTATCTCGGTGTTGTTCGACCCCGTCAGATCCGCTGATCCGCCCATCAACTCCGGCAGTTGCGCCGCGATCGCATTGAGCACCTTGCCGGACGCGGCACGCGTCGCCTGCGGGTCCTTGGGACCGAACACCGGCAACACCGCGTCCCACCCGGGCGGCAGACGGCCGGCAAGACGACGCTCCAATTCGGCGGCGAGGTCGGGCTGCGCTACGCGGTACGCGTCCCATTTCTTCTTCCAGTCGGCCTCGAGCTGCGCGCCGCGCGCTTTGGCCGTGCGCCATTGCTCGAGCGCGTCGTCCGGAACGTAGAACGGCTCGAGAGAGGGCCAGCCGAGGTTCTGCTTCGTCGCTTTCACCTCGTCGGCCCCCAGGGGCGCGCCGTGGGCTTCGGCGGTATCCTGCTTGTGCGGGCTGCCCCAGGCGATGTGCGTCCGCACGATGATGAGCGAAGGCCGGTCGGTCACCCGCTTCGCCTGGGCGATGGCGGTGTCAATTGCTTTGAGATCATTGCCGTCGGCGACCTTCTGCACGTGCCAGCCGTAGGATTCAAACCGCCTCGTGGTGTTGTCGGAGAAAGCGAGATCGGTGGACCCGTCGATCGTGATTCGATTGTCGTCGTAGAATCCGATCAGCTTGCCGAGCTGCAGGTGGCCGGCGAGCGAGCACGCCTCGTGTGAGACGCCCTCCATCAAATCGCCATCGGACGCGAGGAAATAGGTGTGGTGGTCGATGATCGCGTGCCCGGGCCGATTGAACAGCGCGGTGAGCTGAGCCTCGGCGATCGCCATGCCGACCGCGTTGCCAAGGCCCTGGCCGAGCGGTCCCGTGGTCGCTTCGACGCCGGGTGTCACGCCATGCTCCGAGTGACCCGGGGTGCGGCTGCCCCATTGCCGGAACTGCCTAATGTCGTCGAGCGTGAGGTCGTAGCCGGTGAGATAGAGGACGCTGTAGAGCAGCATGCAGGCGTGTCCCGCCGACAGGACGAACCGGTCGCGATCGAGCCAGTCCGGATTGGTGGGATTGTATCGCAGATGCCGCTGCCACAGCACGTACGCGAGCGGCGCCAGCGCCATCGGCGTACCGGGATGACCCGACTCGGCCTGCTGCACGGCATCCATAGCAAGCGCGCGGATCGTGTTGATGCAGAGCTGCTCGAGGCTGCTGACGGGCTCCACGCGAGTGACGGTTTCGGTCACAGCAATCCGGACTTGGCGGCCTGCCAGAGCTTGGTGAGGCGATCGAATCCGTCCACCAGCAGCTCGACTTGCCGCGGGGACGGTGTGGCCTGCGCGGCGATCTTCAATTCCTCGACCAGCTTCGGCATCTCTTTCCGCCCCTGTTTCGCGCTTTCCGTTCCGATTTGCGTCAACAAATCCAGGATCTTTTGCCGCGCGGCGGCATCCTTGGGGACTTGCCACAGATATTCAGCGGTCTCTTTCCCGTCGGCACACATCTGACCGAGCGCGTCCATGAGCGGTTGGCGCGAGGGACGGGGCGCTTTGGGATCATTCATCGGAGCAGATAATCTAACATTGCCTGCCGGTTTGAATGCCTCTAGCTTGCCAGTCCCATGGTCCCCGTTCTACTCGGCGTGCTACTGCAGACTGTCCCCGCCGATTCCGGCGAAGTGCATCTGCGAAGTATCCGCCAGCTCACCTTCGGCGGCCAGAACGCCGAGGCCTATTTCTCGCGCTCGGGGCGGCAGCTCATCTTCCAGCGGCAGGGAGCGGACTCCGGATGCGATCAGGAGTTCGTCATGAACGTCGACGGGACGGGGCTGCATCGCGTCTCGAATGGCAAGGGCCGCACGACGTGCGGCTATTTCTTCGACGACGACCGCCGCATCTTCTATTCCACCACCGAGCATGCCGGTGCGGCGTGCCCACCGCGTCCGGACTATTCCAAAGGATATGTCTGGGCGTTGTACAACTACGACATCTACGTCGCGACCGCCGATGGCCAGGGAGCACGCCGCATCGCTACGAACCCCGGCTATGACGCCGAGGGCACGCTCTCGCCGGACGGCAAGACGATCGTGTTCACGTCGCTCCGCGACGGGGATCTCGATATCTACACGATGGACGTGGATGGCAAGCACGTGAAGCGACTCACGCACACGCTCGGTTACGATGGCGGGCCGTTCTTTTCTCCCGATGGAAAACAGATCGTCTACCGGGCATATCATCCGCAGACCGCCGCCGACTCATCGGACTATCGTGCCCTCATCGCGCAACATCTGGTGCGGCCCGTGCGCATGGACATCTGGGTGATGGACGCCGATGGCGCGCATCAGCGCCAGGTTACTAATCTCGGCGGCGCGAGCTTCGCACCCTATTTCCACCCCGACGGCAAACGCATCATCTTCGCCTCGAACTACAAGAATCCCCGCTCTCGTAACTTCGATCTCTTCCTCGTGAACGTGGATGGGTCGGGACTCGAACAAATTACCACGAGCCCCGAGTTCGACGCCTTCCCGATGTTTTCACCCGACGGCCGGAAGCTCGTCTGGGCGTCGAATCGGAACGGCCAGGTACAGGGAGAAACCAACATCTTTATCGCCGACTGGGTCGAGCACCCGTGAGACCCGCCGGTCCTCCACAACCGGAGCCTCCGCCGAAGACGGCGAAGGAGGAGGCGATCGCCTGGCTGAAGGCGATCGGGACGGCATTGCTGATCTGGATCGTGCTGCGGTCGTTCCTTGTGGAAGCGTTTCGGATTCCCTCGGCGAGCATGGAAAACACCCTGCTCGTCGGGGACTTCCTGTTCGTCAACAAGGCGGTGTTCGGCGGCGAGCTCGAGATTCCGCTCATCGGCATTCATTGCTGTCGGCTCCCGGCGTTGGGGAGGCCGCGGCGCGATGAGGTGATCGTGTTCCGGTCGGTGGAGGACTCCACGCCCGATCTCAACATCGTGAAGCGCCTGATCGGCATGCCCGGCGACACGTTGCAGATGGCCCACGACACCGTGATCCGCAACGGCCAGCGGCTGGACGAGCCGTACGCGCTGCACACGGCGCTGACCCCTCCCGACGATCAGCAGTACCGTGGCCAGATCAGAGCGCGACAACTACCGCAGTACATCGGGCGGGATCCCGATCACTACCACCCGACGACCCACGACTGGGGGCCCATCGTCATACCGCCCCAGCACTATTGGGTCATGGGAGACAACCGCGACGAGTCCTACGACAGCCGCTTCTGGGGATTCCTGCCGCGGGACCACGTCCGTGGCCGTCCGCTGTTCATTTACATGAGTATCGCGACGCACCCGTTCCGAATTCGCTGGAACAGATTATTCAAGCATCCGGGGTGATTATTTGTATCGGTAGGTAATGCGACCACGCGTGAGGTCGTAGGGCGAGAGATCGACCGCGACACGGTCCCCCTGCAAGATCCGAATGTAGTTCTTCCGCATCTTGCCGCTCACGTAGGCCAAGACTTCGTGTCCATTTTCGAGTTTTACGCGGAACGTCGTGTTGGGCAGGACTTCGGTGACGGTCCCCATCATCTGGATGGCGTCACCAGCCACGGGGACTCTCGCTCATACGCTCCTTGGATCCATGGTGGCATCGCGCGGCAGCTCCATGCCGCGCGTGATGTAGAATGCATGCCGGCTGCAGGCCGCGCAGGTCAGCATGATCCGCTCCGGGATGACCAGCTCGCCGGGCTTTACACCTCGACGTCGAGGGGAGCGCTGAATCGTCCTGGTCCCACACGACGGGCACACCAGGGGTTCATGCGCCCGGTCTGCGGCGATGAGCGCCAGCGCCTCGGGTGCCCGGTACTCCTTGATGCCCCGTCTGCCCACGGCTTCTCCCCTCTGCTCGGAAATCTATACTACCCCGGCACGGCCGCAGGGGCGAAACGGGCGAATTCTTGACGCCTCCCAGGGGGTCATGTACCTTGCCGCCACCTTAACCACCCCTGTCATGCCAGCCGAACTCGGTGGTTCGCAGATCTCGTCCTTGCTCGAAGCCCTTCCCGGCATCGCCAGCGTCCTGCGCAGTCCGGTCGCGGACGCGCTCATCAAGGCCATGCGTGGCGCGGCTGGTCTGGCCGACTTTACGACTGAAGACGCGGAAGAGCTGGTGCGCTACGCCGTGCGGCGCGGCTTAATCGGGCCCGACGAGGGTGACCGCGTACTCGCGGAAGTGCAGGAAGGGCTGCGGAAGAAGAAGCCGGTCGCCCTCAAGAAGGCGCCCGCCAAGAAGAAGAAAAGCCACCGCTAGATCCGAAAGCCGCGGACCAGTCCGCGCAGTTTCTCGGCCGCCTGGAGCAGCTCGCCGGCGGCCGCGGCCATTTCCTGAGTCGATGCGCCCTGCTGCTCGGTCGCCGCCGTGACCTGCTCGGCGCTCGAGGCATGTGAGACGGCCCGGCTCACGACGTGTTGCGCCTGCGCGCCCAGCTGCTCGGTGACGCCGCGGTTCTCGTGCGCCGCACGCGTCACCCGCGCGGCGGCCTGTTCGACTTGATCGATGGCCCCGACAATTTCGGTAAGCCCGCGGGCGGCTCCCTCGGCGACCGATTCAATTCCTCGCACCTTCGCCTGGCCGACCGCCATCGTCGCCGTGACTTCCTCGACCTGCTCACGAATCACGCGCGTGGTGCGCGCGACGTCTTCGGCGGCGCGCGACGATTCGTCCGCCAGTTGCCGTACCTCCTCAGCGACGACCGCGAAGCCGCGGCCGTGCTCGCCGGCGCGCGCCGCCTCGATTGCCGCGTTCAGGGCCAGCAGGTTGGTCTGCGATGAGATGCGCTTGATCAGGTCCACAAAGTCGTCGATGGCGGTGCTTTGCTCCGCCAGCTGTGTCACCTCTGTGCCCGTCGTGCGCACGACCTCACGGACGTCGAGGAGCGTGTTCCCCGCCGCGGCGATGTCATTGCGATGGCGGTCGGCAACGGTGCGGATTTCCTCGCCCAGCCGGGCGACCCGCGACGCGGCGTCGGTCATTTCCGCCGTGGCCTTGCGTTGCAGTTCCAGTGCGGAGTGGGTCGCGTTCAGCTCGTTGCGCTGGCTCTCCGCACCGCTTGAAATCTCGAGCATGGCGCTCGACACCTGACTCGACGACGCCGCCAGCTCTTCACTGATCGCCGACAGATCACTCGCCGAGGCCGCAATCCTGTCGGCCGCCGTCACGACTTCGGCAACGATACCGCGCAGCCGCTCGCCCATGAGCCGCATCGCGTCGGCGAGTACCTGAAATTCGCGTGGCATGCGTCCCGTGGTAACGGGGCGCAAATCGCCGCTCCCGAATCGCTCCGCCGCCGTGACCAACCGAAGCAGCGGGACTTCCACCCACCGCAACGTGAAGACGCCGGCCAGGGCGCCGATGATCGCCGTCGCGATCAAGACCAGCCAGAGCACGATCTGGCGCTGGCGCGCGAGCGCGGCCAGTCGCTGGCCCGCTGCGGCCGCCTTGTCGGACTGCCGAGCCGACAGGTCGCGCACGAGCCGCGTCAGCTCCGCCGCCGGCGCGCGGACACCGAGGATCAGCGCCTGGGCGTCGCGCGTGTGGCCCACATCGAGCTCGGCGTGCGCGAGGGAGTAGTCCACGTGGATCACGGACTGCAGCTGCTTGATACGGTTGACGGTGATGCGCTCGGCCTCGCTCAGGCCCGGAAGCGCGTCGAGCCGCTTCTGGTAACTGAAGGCGCTGTCGGCGGCACCAGGAAACTCGGCACGCGCCTGTTCCGCCGCGCGGATCTCGTCGAACACGGCCGTGACCAACCCGTTGCCGATCTCGCTCGAGGCGCGCAGGCGTTCGATTTCCAGGGCCAGGGAGCTCCGCAGCGTGGTCAGCGCCGTCACGCCGACGAGAGCTGCTACGACCAGCCCGGCCAGCAAGCCCGAAAGCCCCAGGATGATCCGCCAGCGGATCGTGTCGAGCGGCGTCACTGGCCAGGCTCGGTGACCAATTGGCCCTCGCGCACCGTTCCTATGACGACGGATTTGCTCGGGACATCACCGCGGTCATCGAAGGCGATTCTGCCGGTCACGCCCTCGAATGGCGGCAGATCTCGACCGACTCGCGCCAGGCGGTCGCGCACCGCCCGGCGATCGGGACCGGCGTCCTTGAGAACGTTGGCGAGCAGGTGGACGATGTCGTAGCTCGTGGCGCCCCGGTGGTCCGGTCGCTCTCCTCGATACGCGCGCGCGTAGGCGGCCACGAACTGCGCGTTACGGTCGCCGGCCTGGTCCACGAGGTACGCGACAGACATCCGAACGCCTTCAGCGATTGGCCCGCTCTTCTCGATGCCGCTGAGGGCGTCGCCGCCGAGCGTCGTCCAATGCACCCCGGCGCGGCCCATCTCACGCAGCGCGAGCTGCGCACCGCCCAGATCGGTGGCGAGCACGAGGGCGTCGACGCCACCAGACTGCTTGAGGCGCGTGACGTATGGCTCGAGGCTCGACGTGGTGGAGAGCATCGGGTCCTCTTCGATCACCTCGCCACCCAGCCGCTTGAACTCACCGGCAAAGCTGAGTCGCAGGCCTCGGCCGTAATCGTCATCGAGGTACATCAGGGCGACGCGGCGCGCGTTCAGCATGTGACGGGCGTAGCGCGCGAGCTGCGCGCCGTGACTCAAGTCGCTGGGGCAGGCCCGGAACACGAAGGGATTGATGCCGGACAAGTCGGGGCTCGACGCCGACGGCGTGATCATCACGACGGGTCGGCGCGCCTCGCCGTAGATGGGTCCCGCCGCGAGGGAGGCGCTCGAGTTGAGATGGCCGATCACTGCGACGACGGTGGGATCGTCGACCAGCTGCTGGGCGATCCGAATCGCGAGATCCGGGCGGCCGCTGTCATCCATGATCCGCAGCTCGAGCGGCCGTCCGCGGATCCCCCCGCGCGCGTTGATTTCCTTGACGGCCAGGTCTGCGGCGCGCCGCATCGAGACGCCCCGCGGCTGGGAAAACGGACCTGCGAGTCCGAGAACAATCGGTCCGCTGCTGGCCCCAGAGCAGGCACTAAGCGAGAGAATCGCGGAGAGGAATGCCAACCTGCGCATGAGCGAGGCAAGGTTAAGCCTGCGAATGGGATAGCGCAATATCCACGCGCTTTCCACATTACGTGCATGGATCCGATAGGCCGGCTCTGTGGGTTCGCGGCAGCACTCGAGTGTCTGCTTGTGGCACGCGACCCTGCGGCGTTGGAGGCGAGGTGGAGCGAGCAGAATCTCGGTCAGGTGGGATGGGAGGCGCTCGCGCTCGCGCGCCGCGCGAACACCGAGGCGCTCGAGCCCGCGCTGGCGAAGGTCGATCGCCGTTTGCTCGCTGTATTGGAGCGGTGCCGGGCATTTCTCGATCCGCACATCGTGACGTTCCGCGTGCCGGAGCTCGAGCGGTGGCAACACGCCGCGGCGGCGGCACTCGTTGGCGCGCGGTGGGGCGTGGCCGGGCTACGCACGGTGATCGCGGACACCCAGGCCCCGCTTGGCCGTCGCTATTTCGCGTTTCTCGCGCTCGCCGAGCGCCACCCGAAAGAGGCCTGGCCGCTGTTTGCGAAATACCTGCAGACGCCCCGGGCCCATCATGCGTTCGTCGCGGCCGCCGTCGAAGCCGCGCGCTACTATCCCGGCCACGCTCCGGACGTGATCGCGCTATTTCAACGGATCCGCGGCGACGAGATGCTGCGGCGCTTCCTGGCGCCGAAGATTCTGGAGTCGCTGTACGTCCTCGGCGATCCCGCCGCCCTTCCCTTGTATAAGGAGCTCCTCATTGCCGGCCACACCGACCCGGACGCCGGCCGCTGCGAAGTCACTCGCGCGCTGGTTGGAGTGCGAAAGCTTACCGGACGGGTCGCCGCCAGCAGCAAGTTCCCCGATCCCGAAGAGCCGAATGTGCTTCGCGCGCTCGATGAAGCGCAGCGGATCTTTGAGGAGGAAAAGGACCGGCTGGAGCCGGTCGTCGTTATTTGACGAACGCCGCGATCTTGTTTCTGTATGCCGTTCCGCCCATGTCGTAGGTGTCGTTGTGCCCGGCTCCATCGATCATCGTGAACTCGACCGGGCCGCCGGCGGCGGCTGCCACGTCTCGGCCCATCGTGATCGGAACCAGCTTGTCGGCGGTGCCGTGGAAGACGAGCAGCGGGCAGTGAATCCGCCGGACTCTGCCGATGTTGTCGAGCTGGAGCCGTACGAGAAAGCTCGGGAAGATGCGGTAGTGCTGTCTGGCCATCCCGCGCGCGCTGGTGAATGGTGACTCGAGGATGACACCCGCGACCTCGTGCGTGTCGGCCGTGTGTGTGGCCGCCGCACTGCCGAGGGAACGCCCGTAGGCGTAAACGCGATGGCGATCGATTTCTGGACGGGCCGCCAGCGCCGCGTATGCGAGGTCGGCGGCCTCGTTCATACCAGCTTCTGTGGCTCGGCCCCCGCTTGCTCCGTATCCCGGATAATCGACCACCAGAAGCGCTGCGTTCGGTGGCCGGAAATCCCGAATAATCGGCCAGATCGCGCCAATCGTTTCGCCATTTCCGTAAAACCAGAGCAGTCCTGCGGTTTTTCCGGCCGTGTGCCGCGCTCCGCCGCGCTCCACCACCGGCGGTAAGTACCAACCGACGAGCCGCGTCCCATCTTGCATCCGCAACTCGAGCTGCTCGCCGTAGCCGATTGTCTTGACGGGATCCGGGAGCGGACTTCTTGGCGCCGGAAATGTGATGCGCTCTTGCAGGGCCCACAGCACAACGGACAGAACGAGGTACATACCCGCGATTCCCAAAACGATGGCCATGGCTGGTGTTAATTTGTGGCCCAATGGGCGACCCACAGCTCATCTCGCGCGCCCGGGGCGCGCTGCTTGGTCTTGTCGCGGGCAATCAGCTTGGCGTTCCGACCGAGCACCTGGGAACGCCCGAGGCCATCCGGAGCGCTTTCCCCAACGGCGTCGTCGATCTCGCGCCGCCGCCCAAGAACTCTCCCTACGATGACGATGCCGCCATGGCTCTCCTGCTCGGCGAATCGCTGCTTGCGTCGCGCGACTTCGATGCCGCCGATGTGGCGCGCCGCTGGGTGAAATGGATGAAGGTCGATGGCCGCGGCATCGGCGTCACGACGCGACGGGCGCTCACGCTGATCGAGCGCGGCAAGGAGCCGTTCGAGGCGGGCCGCCTCGCACATCAAGAAAATCCGGGCCGGTCGGCCGGCAACGGCAGCGTGATGCGCTGCATTCCCGTGGCGCTGCGCTACCACGACAGCGTCGATCGCCTGATTCGCGTGTCGACGCAACAGGCGGCGATCACGCACGCCGACGAGCGCTGCACGTGGGGCGCGGCGGCGGTGAATCTCGCCGCCCGCGAGCTGCTGCATGGCAACATCTACTTCATCGATGAAGTGCTGCACAAGATCGGCGACCGCGCGCCGCGGGCGCTGCGCGACGCCATCCATCGCGTGCCGCGGGAGCAGGAATCCAACCTGCCGATCGCCGTACCGGAGGAAGCCGGCTATGTCATCCATTGCGTCGAGATCGCGTTCTGGTTCGTGGCCCACGACCGGACGCTCGAGGAGGCGCTCACGTATCTGGTACAGGCGGGTGGCGATACCGATACCAACGCGGCCGTGGCCGGCGCGTTGCTGGGAGCGCGGTATGGCGAAGTGGCGTTGCCGCCCCGGTGGGTGGATCAGCTCGTCGGGGCCCAGGGCGTCGCGAAACTGGCGGAAGATCTCGTGCGAGCTGCTTAAGGCGTACGCGATTTGGGTTTCGGAACGTAGTGCGCAATGCGATTCATGACGTCGCGGTCGTTGAGCGTGATCGAAATCACGCGCCAGTCAGCACGCCCACGCCAGCTAATCCGGATGAATCGGCGGCCTTTGGTCCATTCCCACGTGCTGCGCTCGCGCCGCTGCGGCGGCCCGAGTTGCGCGCGCAAGTCGTCCTGCCGGCGCCTGGGCAGGGCGACCCCGCCGGAATCGACGAACGAGATCACCGAGGTCCGTCCCTCGATCACATTTGCGCTCAAGTAGAATCGGGCGCTGTCGACCGGGTCGCGCACCTGGACGCCGCAATCCATCACCTGAGCCGTCCTGCGCATCGTCTGGCAAACGAGAATGTCGCTATCGCCCTGCGCGATCGCGCGGGCGCGTGCCGCGAAATCACGATACGCCATGCCCGGAGCAAATCCCCGATACGCAAACGGACGGGAAGCAGGACCCGTGCGGGGTGCCTGGACGAGCAGGAGCAGCACGAGGGCAGCCGTCATGGGGTGCCAATATAGGGCAAAGCAAACGGGCCCGGCGTTGACCGGGCCCGTTTCCCCTGAGCAAAGGCGCTCAGACCTTCCGAACGTTCTGCGCTTGCAGCCCCTTTGGACCCTGGGCGACATCGAACTCGACGTTGTCACCCTCGGCGAGGCTCCGGAAGCCCTCCGCCTGGATCGCTGTGAAGTGAACGAACACGTCTGGACCCGACTCCTGCGCGATAAAGCCAAAGCCCTTCGCGTCGTTGAACCACTTCACCTTACCCTTTGCCATACTGTTGTAACCTCAGCACAATGGGGCGCTGCCCCGGACTGGAACGACCCAAGCCACCGCGGCATGGGACGGGCTCAAAGCAAAAACCGCGAGACATGTGGTCCTCGCGGAGGCGCAGACATCCGGTAACGGTGCTACGTATGCTTGAACCGCGGGCAAAGGTATGGAGCCTCGTTCGGCCTGTCAATCACGACTGCCGATAAGTCTCACAAGCAGTATTGCGACATTATGTTGACACTTCCGCACCAGCTGCTCGGCCAGTAATCTCCGCATTCCCCTTTACCCGCAGTCAGATGGAGAGCCGCCATGCTGCTGCCAGCCTTACTGTCGTTAGTCGTTCTCCAACAGAGCAGTAGTACGACCGCACCTCAATCACCGCAGCAGATCGCGAAGATCGAGGTCCAGCCGTCGGGCGGTGAGGTGCCGATCGGCGGGAAAATGAAATTCACCGCTCGCGCGCTCGACGCCTCCGGCCAAGTCGTGCCAGGTGCGGAGATCGGTTGGTTTGTAAACGGGTTCGAGGGGAGCGTGGATTCGACCGGCGAGTTCATCGGTGGCTATCAAGGCTACGCCCGCGTGACGGCCGTAGGGTTTGTCCGCGGTGTCCAGGGAAGCCAGGTCTTCGGGACGGCGCTGGTCCACGTGATGCCCGAGCCAGCGTCTCGGATCGAGCTCGATCCCCGTCCCACGCGCCTCGTCGCGGGCTCGCGGTTGACCGTGTCCGCGACAGCTTTTTCTCGCCACGGCGACCGCCGGACCGATCCCCTGACGTTTACGTCGAGCAACCAACGCGTGGCGACGGTTACCAGCGACGGACGGCTGCGCGCCGTCACCGCCGGTCGCACGACGATCACAGCGACATCCGGCCTCGCGACGGAGACGTTCGCGTTGCAGGTGCTGCCCAACACGATCGCGCGCGTTACGGTGGAACCCGCGGCGCCCAACGTCCGCACGGGTGACGTCGTGAAGTTCATGGCGACGGCCCGCGGCGCCGCGGGCCGTCCGCTGGGAGACGTCGCGATCGACTGGGCGGTGAGCGCCGGGCCTGGTGTATCGGAAATCGATCCGAGCGGGACGTTCGTCGCGGAGCTCGCGGGGGACTATACCGTGACCGCATCGATCGGCGGGAAAGAAGGCGATGCCGTCGTGCACGTGGCGCCGCGAGAAGTGGGTCGCGGGATCGAGGTGCGGGGTCGTGTTCCGATCAAGATGAGCGCCGCCGAGGTCTGGGTGCACCCGTCGGGCACCTGTGCCTACCTCTCGACGATCGCGGACCGTGTCTACGCAATCGACATCACCGATGTGACGCATCCGACGATCGTGGATTCGATGATGACGAATGCGCGCATCGTAAACGACGTGATGACGACCGAGGACGGCAAGTACGGCGTCTTCTCCCGTGAGGGTGCGTCCGACCGCAAGAACGGCATCGTCGTGTTCGATGCCAGCAATCCGTGCCATCCCAAGCCGGTCTCCGAGTACACCCAGACCGTGTCCGGCGGGGTGCACAGCTCGTACGTCTACAAGGGACATGCGTACATCACCGACGACGCGACCGGGTCGATGCGCGTGATCGACATCCAGGACCCGCTGCACCCCAAGGAGGTCGCCCGGTGGCAGACAGAGCAGACCGAGGCGGGGCGATATCTCCACGACATCATGGTCGTCGACGGACTGGCGTATCTCGCGTACTGGAACGATGGGCTCGTGATCCTCGACGTCGGCAACGGCATGCGTGGAGGCAGTCCCACGAATCCGCAGTTCGTCTCCCAGTTCAAGTACGACTTGACGGCCACTTACGCACGGGTCTGGCAGCTATTCGGGCAGGGATTCGTGCGCGGGACCCACACCGCATGGCGGCAGGGCCGCTACGTCTTCGTCGGCGACGAGGTGTACGCGGCGCATCCCTACAAGGGTCTGCAGGATGGCAATAACCTGACGTTTGGGCGACTGCACGTGATCGACGTCTCGGACATCACCAAGCCGCGGGAGGTCGCCTGGTACGAGCCCACCGATGGCGGCGTTCACAACGTCTGGGTCGTGGGCGATACACTGTACCTCGGCAATTATCAGGGAGGCGCGCGCGCGGTCGATATCTCAGGCGAGTTGAAGGGGGATTTGCTGAGGGAGGGGCGGGAGATGAGCTGGATTTTGACCGTCGACTCGCTGGGACATCGCAGGGCGCCGTTTGCGTGGGGCGCCGTGGTTCGCGACGGCAACATTTTCGTGCCCGATATCAATACCGGCCTCTGGATACTGCGGCTGGAGGCGAAACAGCAAGCCGTGCCGTAAAGGGGCTAAGTGACTGTGTCCTAGTTACTTAACCATTAGCACTTAGCCCATGTTCCCGTTACCGCTGGCTGGCCGTCTTGGTGCTGTCCGGTTTCAAGGCGTTACGGAAAGCAAGCAACGCATCATCGTAGTTTTTCAGCCGCGTCGTCAGCGTATTCGCGACTGTCGGATCCCGTCCTGCCGTCTTCTCGCACGTCGGAAGTACCGACGTCAACGAGTCCAGCCGCGTCGTGAGCTGTTTTGCCAGGATGCGCATCGAGTCCGCATAGGCGTTCGGTTGCATCCTGGGTCGGCCGCTCACGATGAACGACCGGGCGGTGCCGCACAGCCCGCCCAGTCGGCGTGCGGCGTGGCGGCGCGTCAGCGAGTCCGCTCGCTGCGTGCGGGCGACGCGGTTCAGGCCATCGCGGATCTGTGCGACGCCACGGGTCGCCGCCTTCAGTCCTTTCAGGTAGCGGATTTGTTCGATGGTCGGCGTCGCTGTCGGCGAGGGGGGCGCCGTGTCCTTGCGCGCGGCCGTATCCTGCGCCGGCTGAGGCAACGCCGCCATCGTGATTACCGTCACTATTCCAGCGAGCATTCCAGCCACTCCTCTAACAGTTGAATTCCTGCTCCGTTATTATCCTCAGATGTCGGTTCCCGCAACTACGCGCATCATCCGGACCTTCGAAGATCGCGCCGACGCGCTTGCGCACTTCTTTCAACGCGCCGGTGAAGCGCCGCGGCTCATCGCTTACGACGACGCCATCGGCTTGCCGCTCGACCAGGCGCTGGCGGCGCTGGAGTGGACCGCGCAGGTCGGCATCCTCGCGGCGGAAGATCTCGTGCATGCGGCGCGGCTCGGCCCCGATTCCGCCGCGATCGTCGTCGAGCGTCGCGAAGGCGACAACCGCGTGTTCGTCTACTTCGGCCCGCGTATGGACGCGCCACCCGCGGATCCCTACGAAGGTACCCTGCTCTACGATGAGCCGGGAGTGCGCTCGTACATTTTCGCCCAGCGCGGGCACGCGATGGCGCATTTTCTCCGCGCGACGCACGGCCTTGGCGCCGCGCTGAGTCTGTTGTCGCGACGCGCGCCCGAGCTGCGTCACATTCGGCGCTGGACGCAGGCGCTGTTCGCGGAACCTGCCGTCGGCCGCTCGACCCAGCTGCTCGCCGGGTGGTTTGCGACGAGCGGCGCTGGCTTTCTGTTCGTGCCCGCCGACTCCGAGGAGCCGTTTGCCTACTGTGAGGTGGCGATCGAGGGGTAAATACCCCGATGTGGGAAGGTGCTCGCTGTGGATTCACAACTCCACATCATGTGGACGATCGCTGGAATCAGTGCCAGGACCATCAGTTAGCATCCACAAACGATACACACGGAAGTGAGCTAACCCGAAGAAACATCGGCACTTGCGCGCTTTTGGGAGGCCCCTATATTGATGCCACGCGGGTTGAAGGGAAGGGTTGGGACCTGGCGTCTCAACAACGCCTTTAACTCGAGTCCGCTCACCGGGTCGGACAGCTGGGGCCAGTCGCGTTGCCCTAGCCACGTCGAAATGGTGCCTCGACGTGCAGTGCGGAGGGTCGGTCCGCGACCCGATCTGACCCGTAGCACCCACATTGGTGAACCGAGCGACCCGACGGGGTTGCTTGGGGATGGAAGCCGGAGCCTCTGCTTGCCCTACCGAGGACGAAACAGTCCATAGGTGGCGGCGGAGAGAAGAACGAAGGGCGCAAGCCCTCGACTCCGGGTAGCCAATGTGTCGGAGCCCCCAAGCGGCTTATTGTGCCGGCTTGGGGGCTTCGTGTTTGTCCGAGCTCAAGTGTTGAGCCGCGGCAGGGTCGTGTCCACTTCGTGGGCCTTATGGAACGGCAGCCGCGGCCCGCGAATCGGAACGAGGTGCGCGATCGAATTGGCATAATACTCGAGCAGCGGCCGGCCACGGGGCAATACCACGAGCGTGTCGCCATCCGCGACGACCAGACGGCGCATGCGCAGCATCCGCCACGCGCGGTCCCAGACCTCGGCGATCCTGGCGCCGCCGCGTACGACCTTGCCGTTCACGTCCGTGAGCCGATCGCGCAACTGATCCATGCGCTCGAGCAGCGCGCCCTTCGTGACCACGGTCTGCCCAAACGAGAGCAGGGCCGCGGCGGCCAGGGGGACGGGCGTCACCGGGATGATGGCCCCGATGCGCGTCAGCATTTCGCGCGCCAATCGCTCGATCTCTGGCAGGCGCTGCTCCCTGGGGCGCGTCAGGACTTCCGCCCGCGCTGTCGTCAGCCAGGCGCGCAGTGACTGGGGCGCCCCGAAGTTCACCGCCACGCGGCCGTACCGCTTCAGCCGGCCGGTGAGTAGGCGCACGGTGTTGCTGACGAGGTACGACACGACCGTGCCGAGCTGCGCCAACCGGCTGGGCCGGTCTCCCTCGCTGATCAGCTCTCGAATCAGCGACCGATCCTCGAGCACCCGGTCGTAGTTCAACGCCACCGGCACGAACCAGATGTCACGGTCGAATGCGGGGTCGGCCAGCGTCCTGCAGATGTAGTCGAGCAAGCCGAGCTTGGGAGGGCGCAGCTTGCCGTCGCGCGACAGGCCGCCCTCGGGGAAAATGCCCTGCGTCACGCCGTTGCGCGTGATGAGCTGGACGTAGCGCTCCAAGACGGTGTGATAGAGCGGCTCTCGAAACTTGCGCCGGATAAAGTAGGCGCCGAACGACTTGAAGACATACTCGAGGGGCCAGGCCCGCGCCCACTCGCCGACCGCGTAGCTGACATGGACGCCACGGGCGAGCACATACGCCACGACGACGTAATCGGCATTGGACCGGTGGTTCATCAGATAGACCACGACGTCGCGCTTGGGGATCTGTTCGAGCGCCGCTTCGTCCTGATAATCGACACTCGTCTTGTAGAGCAGATTGACGAGAATCTTCGCGACGTTGTAGCCGAGCTTGTAGTACGACAACACGTTGAAGTGCGGGATGATCTCGTCGAGGTATTTCCGAACCAACCGCCGCACCGC
>WNGN01000076.1_pt1 | contig 50192 bp, 50 predicted proteins | sample 5400561 | NCBI WGS metagenome assembly WNGN01 (sample SAMN13153379, study PRJNA577476) | soil metagenome | isolation source: 115 cm soil or saprolite under Garry oak tree replicate 2 | place: USA:California | collected 2016-06-15 | reverse complement strand
GAACTGGCTACCAAGGTCGTCGGGCGTGATCACATCCTTGTCGAAGGCGTACACGACAGCTAGGGTAGACCCGTTCACGGAGTTATCGCCACGTTGTCGATGAGAACGATGAACCCGCTTATCACGACATCAACGCTGCCGATGCCGCCTGCGTTCGTGATCGTGACCGTCTCCTGCCGGAAGGGGCCGATGACGCCAGCCGGCGTGTACGTGGAGACGTTTGTCCGCGAGATTTGACTCGACGCGATCGCTCCGCCGCTCGCGTTCAGGGCGGACACCGGAAACAGCGGGATTGAGTTGGGGCCACGCGCCTGGAACGTGACGGACGTCGGCAACCCGGCGAAGGTCATCCTCACGATGCCAGAGAAAAACCCGCCTCCCTCGCTTGCCGCCGAGGTCACGCTGTGATTCGGTGGGCCACCGACTGGATCGTATGATGGCGACGACAGGAAAAGCTGGGCGTTCGTGAGGGTCGTGAATGTCGAGCTGAAGGAGAACACGACACCCCGGCTCGCATACTCCGTGGTTAGTGGACAACTGGCGCACGTCGGCGTTTCGTCCGGGTACGTCTCGAAGTCGATCAACGCAGATGCCGTTGCAGTGGCCGTGAAGCTGATCGGGCTCCCGGCCGCGGCGGGAACGCTCGCCGTCAGGGTGTAGGTTCCGGCCGTTGACGGCAGCTGCCAACTGACCTGGGCGATCCCGTCCGCGCCCGTAGTCACCGGGTTCGTGCCGGTGATCGTACCGTTGCCTGCGCCCACAGAGAACGTGACAATCGCACCGGCCATCGGGGTTCCGCCCCCGTCCTTGACGATGACGGATGGCGCAACCGTGGCGCCGGGCGACACGCTAAAGCTCGTTGGGCCGTTCGGAGACAGCACAGCGGCCAGTCCCCAGGTGAAGTAGCTGGTGCAGCAGGTCGAGCCACCGAGCCCGAGATGGATCACGGTCGTGGAAGCATACGCGGTCCGCGCGCCGAACAAGGCCCACAGGCTGCGCGTCACGAGGTGCCAGCCTTGGCGCAAGACGCCCGACGCCGCCACTGGTGTGGGCGTTCCAAAGTTCGGATCGCACGGCAAGAATGCACCCGACACGTTGGCGAGCGCGTTGACGTTCCCGGTGCTCGGCTCGAACCGGAAGATCTGGAGCAGGGCTTGCTGAGCCGGGCTCAGATTCCCGACCTCCACGCACATTCCGACTATGACGTTGTCCCCCTGCGTCGCGTCGTTGCCGTCGCCGAAGACGTAGCTTGTGTTGATCTCGCCCGAGGTGGACTGCGCGACCGACAGCCTCTCAATCGATGTCTGAGTCGGACTCACCTCGTAGCGGTAACAGTCGTCGAACTGCGGCACCCCCAGGCTGCTCCGCGGGATGCACGGCCGGTCGGTGCGTGATTCGATGAGCACGACGATCTGCTCCCGCAGGGCGGCGGCCGGAAGGAACAGGCCCGCCGTCTGCTGCACCGTAAGGACCTTCGCGTCCTGGCCCGGGCTCACGACCGCCTCGCCGCAGTCCCGACCCGGACGGCACGCCGTCGGATCGCCCGTCGCAGCGAACGTGACCGCCCCAAACTCGACCCGCGCCTTGATGGGGAGCGTCCCGTCGTCGAGCAGGGGCACGAATTCGTCCGTATCGACCCGCTTCAACTGCGCCCCACTGCTGACGACGTCGACGTCGGCGATCCCCAGCTGGAGCCCCGCCACGAGGAAGCGAATGCGATAGGTGCAGACGACGTTGAGGTTGAACGCCCTAGTATGCCAGTTGACGATGTAGAGCTGCCCCGCCGGGTCCACACGCACCGTTTCCGAGCCCGGCCCCGTCGTGGTCGTGAACATCGCGATGGGGCGCGGGATCCGCGTGCCGTTTGGCCCGTCGGCTCCGCAGACCGTGCCTGCCGGCAGCTCGGTGATCTCGACCACCGGCGAAAGGTTGCCGTCGAAGGTTCCCGTGAAGCTCGGCTGCCGCGTCATCGGCGGAAGCCAGTAGAAGTGTGAGTTCACTAGATCATGAGCGGCGTCGTGAATCTCATAGGAGGGAGCGGCGGGCGGTGACTGACGGTCCTGACACGCCGCGGCGACAATGGCCGCCGCACACATCAACAGCTTCGATCGGTTCATGGGGCGCTTCCTCGACATCCGAGAGGTCTGACCAGGGCACTAGGAGTCGCTAATGTGTCTCCAACTGGGAGACATGGGAAGGACCGCTCGTTGCGTGAGCGCGGCACACGAAACACATAAAACGGGAAGAATCGCCAGAACCGATAAGGGAAGGGCTAGTTGCGCGCTCCTGAGATGGTGCGGAAGCCGGGGAGATCTTTGAGCGGTCGCCACCACCAGTGCAGGTCGCCCCCGGCCCGGAAGAGGTGCTCGGGGTTGCCGGCGATGTAGCGCTTCAGGAGCTTGAGGGCCTCGTCGTAGTCCCCGATGAGCGTGCGGGCGAACGCCTCGCGCCCCGCCACCTCCTGGCCGAACGGGGTCGTCCACCCCTCGCGCGAGCGAAGCAGCACTTTGCGGGCGCTGTCCTTGAGCCCTGCCCGGCCCAGGATGGCGCCTAAGGCCGTCAGTCCCTGGTAGCGCTCGTAGGCACGCAGGCTGGCGGGTGCCAGCGTGTCGAGTCTCGCGAACAGGCGCCATGCGGCGGTGACATCGGGGGGCCGGGCGGCCGTGGTCATCACCCAGAGCTGGCAGTCCACGAAGCGGTAGTCCCGGGGGAAGCGCCGCCCGCCTTCCTCGCACGCCGTGCGGGCCTCGGCGTGCAGCTCGCCGTCGTAGGACGCAAGGAACAAGCGCCACAGGACCTGGTCCGCGGCGTCGAGGTACGCATCCTCTTCCAGCGCTCGGTGAGCGGCAATCACGACGGCGCTGATATCCCCTCGCTGATACTGCAACGCGCTGAGCGTCGCGTAGGCGGTCGCGAGCGGCTTGATCTGCACCGCCGTCTGCAGGTCGTCCTGCGCCGCCCGCAGCTCGGCGTCCGCCAGGTCGTGGGGGACCAGGTGCAGGAAATAGCGGAAGAACCGGAGGGTGCCGAGGAGCTCGAGCGCCTCGGGATCGCTGGGCGCAAGCTCGAGCGCACGGCGCGCGTGCTGCAAACCGAGCATGATCCAGGGATCGGATGCCTGGGCGTGCGCCTGGAGCGCGCGCGCCCGGCGCTGCGCCAGCCGCCCCCGCAACAGCACCGGTGCGACCCATCGGGAGTCGGCCCGCTCGGCGGCCGCGAGCAGGGTGTCGGCGCGCTGTAACACGGCAAACGCGCTTTCCGCATGGTCTCCTTGGAGCAGTCGCTCGGCGTCTTTGCGCAGCCGTTCCGCCTCCTGCAGGCCCGTCCACGCCTCGACGCTGCGCGTGCCGGCGAGCTCCTCTCGCACGCGGATCTCCTCGCCCAGCCGCTCCCGCAGGAAGCGCGCCGCTTCCCGGGCCAGCGAATCCCGCAGCGCCAGCACCTCGGCCTGCGGCAGCTCGAAGCTCTGGCGCCGGATGTCGGAGCCGCTGGTGCCGTCGACCAGCCGGACCGTGACGCGTAGACGCGTGCCGACATTCTCCACGCTGCCTTCGACCAGCGTCCCCGCACGCAGTAGCCGGGCGATGGAGTCGCGGGGCAGGTCCTTCGCCCGGTACGGGGCCACGCCGTTGCGCGAGATCACCTCGAGCGACCGCACGCCGGCGAGCTGGCTGATCAGCATCTCCGTGAGCCCGTCCGTGAGATAGCCGAGCGAGCTGTCCTTGCTCAGGTCCTCGAAGTACAGCACTGCGACGTGCCGCGGATCGAGCCCGCCTTCCGCCGCGGCTCCCGTGCGGCCGCGCGAAGTCACCGTCTTCGCGAACCACAGCGCCAGCGCGAGGATGACGACCGCGCCGCCCGCTTCTATGAGCACCCTGCGCGGCACGCGACGCGCCGCCGGTGTGGGACGGGTCGCCCGCCGCATCGGCCCGGTCGCCGCGGACGGCCTGGCCAGCGCCTCGGCGAACAGGGCGGCCGTGGGGAAGCGGTCGGCGGGGGTCTTCGCGAGCGCCCGCAGCAGCGCGTCCTCCACGGCGTCCGGGATGGAGGCGCGCACGATGGAAGGTGGCGACACCAAATCGAGCGAATGCCGGGCCATCACCGCCTGCGCCGTGGGGCCCGTGAAGGGAGGCTCCCCCACGAGCATCTCGTAGACGACGCAGGCCAGGCTGTACTGGTCGCTCCGGCCGTCGATCTCTGCGCTCCCCGTCGCCTGCTCCGGGCTCATGTAGGCGGGAGTGCCAATCACGGTCCCGGTCTGCGTGAGCTGGTGCTCCTCCCCCGCCGCCGTGACGGCGCGCGCGATCCCGAAGTCCGCGACCACGGCCGTGCCGCCCGACAGCATGACGTTCTCGGGCTTGACGTCGCGATGCACGACGCCGTGGCTGTGGGCGTACGCCAGCGCGCCGGCCACCTCCCCCCCGATCCTGAGGGTGTCCTCCAGCGACAGCTGTTTCTCACGCTCGAGCCGGTCGCGCAGCGACTCGCCCTCCACGTAGGGCATCACGTAGTAGAGGAAGCCGGCGGCCGTGCCGGAGTCGTACAGGGGCAGGATATGGGGATGCTGCAGCCGGGCGGCGATCTCGATTTCCCGCAGGAACCGGTCGGCGCCCACGGCGGCGGCGAGCTCGGGGTGCAGCACTTTGATGGCGACCGGCCGGCGGTGCTTCAGGTCCTCCGCAAGGAACACCGTCGCCATGCCGCCGCGGCCCAGCTCGCGCTCGACGGCGTAGCGGTCCGCGAGCGCGTCGCGCAGAACGGCAAGCAGGTCGGGCATCGGACGCGGCGAAGCTACTGCGGGGCCCGGCTCTTGTCTATCGCACGGGCCCAACCCTAGTTATAGAGCGGCCCGCAATGCCCCGTCGAGCGCCGGTCTCCGCCTCTGCACCACCCTCCCTCGGGCGGGGGATGCGCACGCCCAGCATCAGCCGGGTGTTCGCCGCCGCGCTCCTCGCCATCGCCGTGGCCGGCCTGGTGGAGCGCTGGGCGACCTGGCAGAGCGCCCGCCGCACTCAGGCCGACATGATCGATCTCACGCACCGGCTCGAGCGCATCGCGCAGCTCTACCCGTCGCCGGGGATAGAGACGCAGCTCGACGACCTGCGCGAGCTGGCGGCCGCGGTGGGCGACGATGCGATCCAGGCGGCGATCGCCACCACGATCCTGTTCGGCGTCATGCTGGTGGCGCTGGGCGTGGGTCTGTGGTACAACCGGCGCCGGCTGGCGCAGCCGTTCGCCCACGTCGTGAGCGCGCTGGAGCGCGTGGCGGCGGGGCACTACGAGGAGCGGTTGGACGAGACCCAACCCGAAGAGTTCGGGACGATCGCCCGCGGCGTGAACCGCATGGCGGGCGCGCTCGCCTGGCGGGAGGGCGTGCAGGACTCCACCGCCCGCCTGCTGGCAGCGCTGAACCCGGCGGTGCGCGACCCGAGCGGCGAGAATTTCGGGCCCGCCCTCGAAGTCCTGGCTGCCGCCACCGAGGCCCGGGCGCTGGTGCTGTACCAGCCCGACTACGACTCCAACGAGTGGCGGCCGGCGGCGGCGTGGCGCGCGAGCGCGGAGGCGGTGCCGCGGAAGCTCGTGCGCGAGCTGATCGGCGACGCCGCCAACGTGATCCAGTACAGCGGCGGGGCGGCCGGCCCGATTCGGGAGCGGCTACGGCTCACCGGCGACGCCGCGGGCGGCGGACTCGCCCTCGTGCCCCTGCGCGCCCAGAACATCCTCTCCGGCCTGCTGGTCGCGCTGCTGGAGCGCGAGCTCGGCGGGGATGGGCGCGCCGTGCTGGAGCAGGCGGCGCCGAACCTCGCCATCGCGTGCGAGCGCGAGTCCGCCCACCGCCACACGCGGCGCCTGGCCGTGGAGCTGCGTCACGCCGCCCAGCGGCTCGAGGCCCAGAACGCCGTGCTCACGACCTTGAACGAGAAGCTCGAGGCCCAACACCAGGAGCTCACCCGGCTGAACGCCGAGCTCGACCAGGCAGGCCGCCTGAAGGACCAGTTCCTCGCCAACGTCTCGCACGAGTTGCGCACGCCGCTCAACTCCGTCATCGGCTTCAGCGACCTGCTGCTCACCGATGAGGCGGGCGGGGCGTCCCTCACGGCGATGCAGCGCGACTCCCTCGAGACGATCGCCCGCAACGGCCGCCACCTGCTGCAGCTCATCAACGAGCTGCTCGACATCTCGAAGATCGCGGCCGGGCGCATGGACCTGCGGCGCGAGCCGTTGGTGCTCGAGGGCCTGTTCCGCGAGGCGGCCGATACCGTGCGCGCCCAGCTCGACGCCCGCCGCCACCGGCTCGTGATCGACGCGCTGCCCGAGCCCTACACCGTGCTCGCCGACCACATCCGGGTGCGGCAGGTCCTGCTCAACCTGCTCTCCAACGCGATCAAGTTCACGCCCGACGGCGGGCAGATCACGCTCGCCGCCGGCGCGGCGGACGGCGGGCGCACCGTCCGCGTGGCGGTGAGCGATACGGGCATCGGGATCGACGCCGGGGACCAGGGGAAGCTGTTCCGCGAATTCGTGCAGGTCGACGCCTCGGCGAGCCGGCGCTACGAGGGGACGGGACTGGGGCTGGCGCTCTGCAAGCGACTCGTGGAGCTGCACGGCGGGGCGATCGGCGTCGAGTCGGCGCTCGGCCGGGGCAGTACGTTCTGGTTCACCCTTCCCCAGGCCATCGAGCGGCCGGAGCGCGGCTAGTGGCCACCATCCTGATCGTCGAGGACCAGGCCGACAACCTCAAGCTCTTCACCGCGCTGCTCACACTCAAGGGGCACCGCGTCGTCGGCCTGCCGAACGGCACCGGGCTGCTCGAGGCGCTGCGCCGCGAGCGCCCGGCGCTGATCCTGCTCGACATCCAGCTGCCGGGCCGCGACGGATTCAGCCTGCTCGAGGACCTCAAGAGCGCCAAGGGCGACCAGCCTTGGAAGGTGGTCGCCCTCACGGCGCATGCGATGCCCGGGGACCGCGAGAAGACGCTCGCGGCGGGGTTCGACGGTTACATCTCCAAGCCGATCGACGTGCGGACCTTCTCGGACGAGATCGTGCGGTACCTGGGCTGAGCGGACGCAGTACAGCGCTCCACCTTATGCGCCAGCGGGACCGTCACGACGGTGTGCGCCCCCTTCGTCCCGGTCGCTTCGACGGTGATCGGGGCGAGCGTGCCGCCATAATAGAGCGCGTCGGGCGGCCAGTCGGCGCGCCCCGCCAGGGACGCGTCGCGATTCGCCGCCTGCACCGACGTCAACGCCACCTGGCCCGCGTAGCCGTAGCCAATCGTCAGGGTGATTCCGAGCAGCAAGGCGTATCCGCGCATGGTCCCTCCAAAACGTCTTCGGCCTCCCTAACGGCGTCCCAGGGGCCGCGTGAACTGCTTCCGTGAGTGTAAGACGCCTGCGGGGCCGAAAAGGTTGCAGCGGCCGTCAGGACGTCGTGCGGGGGGCGGGGGGCGCGGGCGCCTTGGGCCTGGGCGGCGCCTGGGGAGGCAGTTTCCGCACCTGAATCGAGCCGTGGAGCGTCTCGACCTGGATCGTGCGGCCGCCGGTGCCGATGGTCCCGTGGAAGCGGCGGGGCAGGATCCCCTGGCTCGCGGTGAGCGGGAAGTCCGTGTCCACCGAGCCGGCGAGGGTCGTCGCCTCGAGGTCGGCGTTGAGCGTGGCCGGCAGCTCGAGCGTTACCGCCCCGTTCACGGTCTTGACCTCCACCTTGCCGGGCTCGGCGAAGCCCGAGATGGCGGCGTGGACGGAGCCGTTCACATTCTGCACCTCGAGCGGCCCGGCGCTCGTTTGCGCGTTGATCTCCCCGTTCACCGTCTGGGCCTTGACGGGGGCGCTCGCGCCCGCGACGGTGACGTCGCCGTTCACCGTGAAGGCATCGACCTTTACGCCCCGCGGTACGCGCACGGTAAAGTGAACGCGCACGCTGTTGTGGCGGAGGCTCCCCGCTTCGTAGTCGCCTTCTGCACCGCAGTGGCGACTGCCGCTCCCCCACAGCGCGCAGATGGTGACTCCGCCCCCCTGGACGGCGACGAGGCGCACGTGCCCGAACTGCGAGCGGCGCCCGGTCTTTTCGACCACGACCGCGACCGAGTCGCCGGCGGCCGGCTCCACCTCCACGTCCCCGTTCACGTTCTTGAGCCAGACCGACTGCTTCGGGGCGATCTTGCCGCTCCACGTCCACACGGCGGCCGTGTCGCCGGGGGCCGCCGGCCCCGCGAGCTCCGCGGAATTCAGTCCATCGAAATTGAAGTTGAAGCCGCGCCGCACGCGGCCCACGACGCTGCCGATGGTGAGGCCCGCGATGAGGACGACGGCAAAGAGGCCCGCCCCCCGCATGATGTCGCGGCGCCACGTCATCCAGAACCGCCTCAGATCCATGGCCCCTCCTTCAGTACCGCGGGCCCTACGGGGCTCCCGGGGTCCGGGTTTCCAGGGTACGTTGGCGCTTTGCCCGCGACTTTACAAGCTGCTCCCGACCCATAGAGGAGGCGTCGCCGTGACCGCCCGTGCCTCGATGCGTCTGCAACCGCGCGGTGTCCTCGCGCTCGGGCTTGCCGCCCTCGCCGTTTCCTGCGGTCGCAAGCCGCAGCAGGCCGCGGCCCCCGCCGCCACCCGGGTGCTGACGGTCGAGGGGTTCAAGACGCCCGAGTCCGTCAAGTACGACGCCGAGCTGGACCTGTATTTCGTCACCAACATCAACGGTCATCCCTCGGTCAAGGACAACAACGGCTTCATCAGCCGCGTCCGGCCGGACGGCTCGATCGAGTCGCTCGAGTTCGTCTCGGGAGGTCGGGCCGGCGTGGTGCTGCACGCGCCCAAAGGGACGGCGATCGTCGCCGACACGCTGTGGGTGGTGGACATCGACGCGCTGCGCGGGTTCAACAAGCGCACCGGGGCGCCCGTCGCGACCGTGGATCTCGGCAGGCGGGGCGCCCAGTTCCCGAACGACGTGGCGGTCGGCCCGGACGGCGCGCTCTACGTCACCGACACCGGGATTCGCATCGACTCGGCGTGGACCTTCGCACATCCCGGTCCCGACCGGATCTTCCGCGTGGGGGCGAGGCGCGACGTGAGCGTGGCCGTGTCAGGCGACACGCTCGAGCGCCCGAACGGCATCACCTGGGACGCGGCGAACGCCCGCTTCATCGTGGTGGCGTTCGGGGGGCCGGCGATCCTGTCCTGGAAACCGGGCGAGGCGGCACCGACCGTGCTGGCCAAGGGAGCGGGTCAATGGGACGGCGTGGAGGTGCTGGCCGACGGTCGCATCATCGCATCCAGCTGGGCCGATTCCACGGTGGACGTCATCGTGGGCGGCAAAATCGAGCGGCTGATCAGCGGCGTCCCGTCGCCCGCGGACATCGGGGTCGACACGAAGCGCCAGCGGGTGCTGATCCCGGTGTTCACGCAGAACCGGGTGGAGGTGTGGCAGCTGCCTCAAGCGCCGGCGAGGTAGTTCTCGTCCCAGGCGATCTCGAAGCGGCCCTGGCAGCGCGTGCAGGTCATGGCGCGCGCCCGCTGCTCGAGCCGGGCGCGGTGGCGGCAGCTCGGGCACACGCCGTAGCGCGGGCCGAGCTCCGTTGCCAGACGGGACGCGCGGCGTGGCAGCGGCACGACGGACCAGCAGCGCGGCGGCGTGGCGACGATCTCGATGGCGTAGCTCGGCACGGCAAGGGGCTGACGGTTCACTTCCACGATCGCTTTGAGGCCGGTCACCTGGGTGACGCGGTACCACGCACCGCGGCGCATTTTGCAGTCCACGTCCTCCTGCAGACGGGCCCAGCGCATTCCGGCCATGAGCGTACCTCGGGTGCGTCGAGTGTGGAGCGATGGGCGCGTGGCAAAGCGGGCGAGCACCACATTAAGGCGCATCAGCGCCGATGGCAATGTGCCGCGCCGTGTCTGTCGGGCGTCTGGCCGACCGCAGGGTGAGGCATCTCACAAGGATGCGGGCTCGAGCCCGCGACGATCGAGTGTGGGGAGAAACCTTACGTGGTGGATGCCCAGGGCAGGATTCGAACCTGCACGGGAGTTGCCTCCCTTGGGATTTTAAGCTTCAGCCACGGTGGCGTCCACGGACGCGTGCGGCGCGTATGAGCGTGAAAATGGGCGCCCGCGTCCTGCCAGGCGCCCGTTCGCGTCGTTAGGCGCTGCGTCAGTTTCTACAATTCTTCTACACCCGGCCCAGCCTCAAGCCGGGTAGTCGAACGCCCACTGGCCGGGCGTCCCGAGCGCGTCGCCGTAGATCGACCACTTGGCCGCGCCCGGCGCGGACGCCCACAGGAACCACAGCTGCGCGAACGGAACCGCTGGCCAGTCGCGGTCGAGGTTGAGGTGCCCTTCGCGGTTGAGCCTCACCGCCAGCACGGTGCGCGACGGCCCGTACTTCTTGAGGTTGCGCAGGAGCCCGTCGACGGTCGCTCCGGGGTTCCGCTCCTCCGGCACGAGCTCCTTCAACTGCACCGGGCAGAAGTTTGCCGTGTCACCCACGACCCAGCCAGCCACGAAGTCGTAATCGCCGGTCGCCTCCGTGGCGTAGCCCATGCGGATGCCCATGGCGAGGCCCATCCCGTGGGTGAAGAGGGCGGCGTCGCGCCACTCGCGGTATTGGTTCAGCCCCGTGGTCCGGAGGGCGCGCACGTCGTCATCCATCTCGACGGTGGCGAGCTCGTGCTCTAGGGCCCGCAGCCGCCGGAGCACGTCGGCGGGATTGTGGTAGTGGAGGGTCCCCCAGTGGTTCGTGTTGACGTCAGCCATCGGACTTGCGGTACGCCTTGCAGGCGTCCAGCATCGCCAATTCGACAAGGCCATTCATTGGCCAGTTCCACTTTCCCGGGTTCTCGCGGAGGTACTTGTCAGCGATCGCGGCCAGCTGCTCGCTGCTCATGCCCACCACGCAGTCCTCCAGCCAGGCCGTCCGCTTCTTCAGGGCGCCGAACGCCGCTCGCGCGTCCAGCAGCCCGTCGACGACGCCCGTGACGTAGGCGCCTTTCGCCACCTCGGAAAGCTTCAGGTAATCGTTGCCATGGAGAAAGAAGCTTACGTGAACCTCAACCGGTTCTCTTTGCGCAGCGAGTCGTGCGGGGGCGAGGACCGATAGCGTCAGGACGGCCAGGAACGCGAGTAGCTTCACGTCTCCTCCGACGGCGTGGGACGCGCCCATGATGGCTCAGTGCTCGGCCCAGGACTCGAACCTGGAAGGGGTCGCCCCCAGCGGGTTTTAAGCCCGCTACGTTTACCGATTTCGTCAGCCGAGCGACGCTTATTTCTTCCGCGCGTGAAGGTTGGCCATGTGCTGCGCCACAAACGGCGCGGCCTGCTCCTCGGACATGCCGATCTCGCGCAAGTGCGCCTCGACCTCTTGTGTCGGCGCGCGGCGGCGTACTGCGTCGTCCAGCCAGGCGATGAGGTCGCGCCCCCACTGTCGTACGATGCGTCGGCTCAGCGCCGCGGGCAGCCGCCTAAACACCCAGACCAAGACGCGCTCCCACACGGGCGCCGTCGCCATCATCCGGCCCGCGAGCTCCTCCGCCAGCTTGTCGACCATACGCTGACCTCGATTGTCGAGCGTGCCACGAAAATGCCACAACCCGTGAGATGTTCCAGGCGTACCAATGAAATGCAGGCGATTTTAAGTCCCATGCGTCTACCAGTTTCGCCACCCGGGCCCGACTCAGCTGCGCGGGGGAGCCAGCCGCTCGCCCTCACGCTGCTTGGCGAGGAGTCGTTCCGCGAAATCCAGTCGTTCCTCAACCTCGCCGAGTCTGCGCTGCATCTCCTCAACCTCATCGAGTCGTTTCCGCAGGTCGTCAAGCTCGGCGAGTCTCCGCTGCACCTGCTCGGCCATCTCCGCCAGGTCACGTGTGGATGCCCTGCGCCCGGGGAGTCGATCGGCGGGCAGCAACCTCCTGACGAGCACCTGCGCGACGCCGACGCTCAAGACGATGAACCCCACGCCGATGGCCCACACGGGTATCTCAAACATGCTCTGCCTCCTTCACCCCCGAGCGTCTACTGATTTCGCCACCCGCGCGACTCAACTCCGCGGGGGGGCGAGCCGCTCGCCCTCGCGTTGCTTGGCGAGCAGGCGCTCCGCGAAGTCGAGGCGTTCCTCAAGGTCACCGAGTCTTTTTTGTACCTCGTCCAGCGCCTCGCGCTGACGCGACAGCTCGGAGTCGGACGCACCCCGACCCGCGATCGGACCAGCGTGCTGCTGGAACATCCGCTGCAATGCCTTTCCGCACGAGACGGCCACGATGATGACGGCTACGCCCATGGCCCAGTCGGGGACACCCCACATAGCCAACTCCTTCACGCGGGCAGGATAAGATAGCTACACCGGCTCGCGCCGCACCCCGCCCGAGGGCCGCACGGGAGTGATCGTCGGCTCGCGCCCGTAGGCTCGCTGAAACGCTCTGGTGATCGCTTCGGCAACCGGCCTCTCACCGTTCCCCCTTCCCCCTTCCCCCTTCCCGAGCAGTACTATGACCGCACCGCCCCAACCGGCCCCCGTCAGCCGCGCGCCGTGCGCACCGGCGCGCCTCGCCGCCGCGACCACGAGGTCGAGCTCCGGGGCGCTGCACTGATACAGCCGGCGGCAGGATTCGTGGGACTCGTAGAGCAGCCGCCCGAACGGCTTGAGCCGGCCCCGGGCGAGCAACTGGGCGCCGAACCGCGTGCGGGTGGTCTCGCCGATCACGTGCAGCGCCCGCGCGCGCAGCGGCTCGGGCAGGGCCTTCTTGAGGCGCGCCAGCCAGGACACGGGCCAGCTCGCGAGCCACAACAGCTCCGGCAGCTCGAGCCGCAACCGCGCCACTGCAGCCTCGCATTCCGCCCGCCGCTCGTTCAGCCTCCCCCTCGTGAGCTCGCGGCGCACGCCGGTGTCCACGAGCAACAGCCGCCCGCGGAACGGGATGTAGCGAGTCGCCGCCGAGGCGCACTCGACGAGCAACGCTTGCCCGGGCTTCGCGAGCGCGGCGACCATCTGGTCCATCACGCCGCAGCGCACGCCGACGTGATCGTGCTCGGCCCGGTACGCCACTCCCGCGAGCTGGCGTCCCGTGAGGCGGGCGCCGGCGAGGGCGGCGAGCGCCTTCGCCGCGGCGACGGTGAGCGCGGCCGAGGAGCCGAGCCCCGCGCCCACCGGAAGGTCGCCGGCCGCGGCGACGCGCGCTCCTCCCGCAGGCGCGGCGCCGAGGATCGCGAGCTCCCGCACCACGCCCGCGAGGTAGGCGCCCCAACCCTCGACTCGTCCGTCGCGCCAGTCGATTCGTGCCACCTCGCCGTCGCGCGACGAAACCAGCTCCAGCAGCCCATCGCGCGCGGGGCCGACGACGACTGTCGTGCGCGCCTGGAGGGCGACGGGTAGGACGGGACCGCCGTTGTAGTCGGTGTGCTCGCCGAGCAGGTTCACGCGCCCGGGCGCGGAGGCCCCGGTCCGCGGGCGGCCGCCGAACGTCGAGCGGAACAGTGCGGACGCCGGATGACGCATCGGGTTTGACAAGGGTTCGGGCCAATGGTAGCGTTTGCCAGCCGGTTCCACCATCTCCCCCATTGCCTTGCGGAGCTTTTGCGTATGCAGCGGAACGCGTGGTCTGCGTTGATGTTGTCCCTCGCCTTCCCGGCGCTCCTGTCCGCGCAGGGCTTCGGCATCTACGAGCACAATAGCTGCACGATGGCGCGCGGCGGGGTCGCGGCGGCGAGCCCCTGTCCCGACGGCTCCGCGATCTTCTTCAATCCCGCCGGGCTCGCCGGCCTCTCCGAGACGCACCTCACCGCCGGCCTGACGTTGATCCGAGCCAACGGGGGCTTCACGGACGACATCCTGCAGCAGCGCACCGATCTCGACGACCCCCTCATCCCCGTCCCCAGCGGCTTCGTGACGCACGCGGTCACTCCCAAGGTCACGCTCGGCGTCGGGGTGTACGTCCCCTACGGCCTCGAGACGAAGTGGCCCACGGCGGGCTTCGAGGGACGCTTTCTGGGCTACAATACCAAGATCCAGTCGATCTACGTGCAGCCGACCGTGGCCTACCAGGTGGACCCGCGGCTCAAGGTGGGCCTCGGCGTCGCCTACGTTCACGGCTCGGTCGAGCTGAACCAGCGCGTGGATCTTTCCGAGCAAGTAGTGACAGGGCAGAACTTCACGTTCGCCGCGCTCGGCATCCCGACCGGCACCGACTTCGCGAACTCTCGGTTGTCAGCGGATGGGAACGGCTTCGCGGTGAACCTCGGCGGCATCCTGAAGGTCAGCGACCGGCTGAGCATCGGCGCGCACTGGCTGACGCGGAGGACGCTCACGTACAACGGCGACGCGACCTTCGGGCGGATGCTGACGAACCTGGTGCTCCCCGCGAACAACCCCCTCGGCCTGCCCGGCGGGACCCCGGTGGACGGGGTGGTCCTCCCGCAATTCGCGGCGGGGGCGCCGCTCGACACCGCCAAGGCCCACAAGGCCTCCACCCACCTCACGCTGCCGCAGCAGGGGAGCATCGGGTTCGCCTACAAGCTCCGCGACAACTGGACGCTGATGGCCGACTATCAGTACGTGGGATGGGGGGCGTTCCACTCCGTGACGGTGGACTTCGACGCCGCCGACAACTCAACACCCGACTTCACGCTCACGCCGAACAACAAAGACACCCACGGCTTCCGCATCGGGACGGAATACCAGCGGACCTCCAAGCTCACGCTGCGGGGCGGTTACCTGTACCACACGGCGGCGGAGCCCACCGATTTCGTGACGCCACTCTTGCCCGAGAACGACCGCAACGCAGTGACCGTCGGCCTGGGGTATCAGCTTACCCCGGGGCTCCACGCCGACCTCGCCTATCAGTACATCAAGCAGAACGATCGCCGCGGCCGCGTGTTCTCCCAGACTGTGGGCAACACCGGGCTGTACAGCCTCCACGCTCACCTGTTGGGCCTCGGCGTGGCCTACACCTTCGGACAGAGAGACTGAGCGCCATGCTCCGGACCACACGCGGTTACGCTGCGGCAGCTCTCGGCCTCCTGCTCGTCGTGGCGGCCTGCAGCAACGACGACCTCTTCCACCCCCCGGGCCTGACGCCCATCGACCCGCTGTTCGCGAGCTACGTGTCGCTGGGCACGACGATCACGGCCGGCTGGCAGTCGGATGGGATCAACGACAGCACGCAGGTCCAGTCATTCGCGGTGCTGCTCGCGCGACAGATGCAGACGCCGTTCTACGAGCCGCTGATGAACCGGCCCGGCTGCCGGCCGCCGCTGACCAACATCTATCTGCAGACCCGCGTTCTCCCGGCGGTCCCGGGCAACTGCGCCCTGCGCAAGACGCAGCCCATCCCGCCACCGTACATCAACAACGTGGCGGTGCCGGGCGCGCTGGTCGTGGACCCGCTCGACAACAGCGGCAACCCTACCGCGCTCACCACGTTCTTCTTGGGCGGTCAGACCCAGATCCAGGCCATGCGGCGGGCGAACCCCACGTTCGTCAGCGTGGAGCTCGGGATCACCGACGTGCTGGGCGCGGCCACCGACCCCACCAATGCGGGCAACCCGGCGCTGATCACGCCGCTGGGCACGTTCCAGACGCTGTACGGGTTTGTCCTCGACTCCATCCAAGCGGCGAACCCCAAGGGAGTGCTGCTGATCGGCGTGCCCTACGTGACCGTGGTGCCGTACTTCAGCGTGGGCTCGTACTTCTACACCATCGCGAACCGCGCGCCGGCCGACGTGACGCCGGACACGTTCCCGGCGAACTTCGTGGTGAATGCGAACTGCGCCAGCCCCGGTGGTGATGCCGTCCTGGTTCCCTTCCCGAACGGCGCCGCGGTGGAGGCGTTCGCCAAGGCGAACCCCCTCGTCACCGTGGGCGTGGACTGCTCGGACGACGTGAACATTCTCGCGTCCGAGCTCGGCGGGCTCCTCACCGCAGTGACCGGCTACAACAATTTCATTCAATCCGAGGCGACCGCGCGGACCACTGCCACGGGCCGGCCGTGGGTTTATGTCGATGTCAACGCGCTGCTCGCGGCCCTGCCCCCGGGATCCATTCCGGCGTTTCCCAACACGCCTCCGCGACCCACGAGCGCGACCGCGCCGTTCGGCGCGTTCTTCAGCCTCGACGGCATCCACCCCAGCGCGGTGACCCACAAGGCCATAGCCAACGCGCTGATCCAGACGATCAACGGCTACTTCGGCACGTCGCTCCAGGCGATTCCCTGACGCGAACCGAACCCGCGCCATGGGGTAGCGAACACGGCATCCGCTCATCGGCGGGTGCCGTTTTGCTGATGCCACTTCTCCGGCTGCTCCTCCTCCTGGTCGTGGTGGCGAGCGCGACATCCGCCCTCGTCGCCCAGGCCGTGGAGCGCACCGACATCCCCCGCCGCGGCACGCTGCGCGTGACGCTCGACCCGCGCATCATCACCTGGGACCGGCAGTACACCAAGGGGACCGCGTGGCAACCCTTGGGCGCGCCGCTCACCGGAGACAGCGTGGGCTCGGCCGCGATCCCGAGGGTCGCGCGGATCGAGCAGGACGTGCGCACCGCGAGCGGGCTCTCGGGGTTCCTCGCGAGCCTCGGGAAGGGTCTCTTCAGTGTGCGCCAGGAGCGCCGCACGTTCCCCATCAGCGCCGAGCTGGGCGTGACGGACCGGCTCGCCGTGTCGGTGATGGTCCCGATCGTGCGCGTCGCGACGCGGACCCGGCTGCAGCTCTCCCCCACCGGCAGCAACCTGGGAGCGAACCCGCTCGCGACCCAGGCCGGCGCCGACGTCGCCTACACGGACTTCTTCTCGCAGTTCGACGATGCCCTCATGCAGCTCAACGACAGCATCACCGCCGGACACTACGGTTGCCCCCCGTGCCCCCAGGCCCAGGCGCTCGCCGCGCAGGGAGCGGCGGTCCGCGACGCGCTGCGCCGTACGGTGTACGGCGTCGGCACCACGGGGTCGCCCTTCGTACCGCTCGCCCAGTCCGACGCGGGACTGGCCATCGGGAGCACGGTCGGCACCATCCAGCAGGACCTGGCTACCGCCTACAACATCCCGAGCTTCACCGATCCGTTCCTGCTCTCCGTCGACTCCCTCAATCCGGACCGCATGGCGGCCCTGCTCGCCGATCCGGTCCTCGGATACGGGTACCGCTTCAGCCCGTTCCGGAATAGCTTCCGCCTCGGCCTGGGCGACGTCGAGCTGGGGGCGAAGTACCGGATCGTGACAGGCTCGCGCTACGCTGCCGCAGTTGCGGGAACGGTGCGGCTCCCCACGGCCGGCCGCGACTTCGCGGATGACCTGCTGCGGCAGTCGCTCGGTGACCATCAGCTCGACGTCGAGGGACGCCTCATTCAGGAGCTGACCGTGGGGCGGGTGTGGCTCAACCTGGCCGTGCGCGCCGGGGTGCAGCGGCCGGGCACCCGCTTCGTCCGGGTGGCGCCGCCCGCGGCCGTGCTGGTTCCGGCCCAGGCGGGCGTGCTGTTGAGCTGGGATCCGGGGGACTACGCGGCCGTCGACTTCGCGCCGCTGTACCGCTTCAATCCTCGGTTCGCAGCCGGGCTGACGCTGGGCTACTGGTCGCGCGGGCAAGACCACTTCACGTTCCGCACCTCACAGGATTCGACCGACCTGGAGACGCGGCTCGGCACGGCGACGTCGGCCGCAGTGCTCGATCAGGGGACGTCGGAGCGCTGGCTGCGGGTGGGAGCCGCCGTGACCTTCGTGGGAGAGAGTGTGGAAGGCGGGTTCTCGGTGGAGCAGACCATCAGCGGCAGCGGCGGCCGCCTGCCCGCCGCAACGGTGTTTCGGATCGTGCTGCGGAAGTCGTGGAAGGTGTTTGGGAGCGGGCGCTGACGCTACCCCCGCTCGCGGTCGGAAAGGTCGCCCCACTGGAGCTTCTTGCGCATCCGGGCGAAGAACCCTTCCGGGCCGAGGCGGACGAGGTGAACCGGCCGGTCGGCGCGCTTGACGAGCAGTCGCTCGCCCTGCTGCATGGTGGTGCCGACCTGACCGTCGAACGAGAGGAGCACCTCTTCGGTCCAGGGCGGAATCGGCTCGACCGAGACCTGGGCCGCGGACGGCACGACGAGGGGTCGCACGGCGAGGGTGTGCGGGCAGATCGCCGTCACGACGATCGCGTCCACGCCCGGCACGACGATGGGCCCCCCGGCCGAGAGCGAATAGGCCGTCGAGCCGGTGGGGGTGGAGACGATGATGCCGTCCGCCGAGTACTGCCCGACCTCCTCGCCGTCCACGGCCACGCGCAGCCGGACGACGCGCGCCACGCCGCCCTTGTGCACGACGACGTCGTTCAGCACGAGGGGCTCGGTGCGGCTCTTCCCCTGCTTGTCCACGATGCACGGCTCCAACGCGAGCCGCGATTCGGTGGCGTAGGCGCGCCGCACCAGGGCGTCGAGCGCCCAGTCGAGGGTCTGCGCGGTGGCCGTGGTGAGAAAGCCGACGCGGCCCAGATTGACGCCGAGGATGGGGGTGTCGGCGCCGTTCAGCACGCGCGCCCCGCGCAGCAGCGTGCCGTCGCCGCCAAGCGTGACGAGGCAGTCCAGGCTGCGCGACCCGTCGAGCAGCGCCGGCCGCGGATCGGGCCACAGCGGCTGGATGCGCTCTTCGGTGAAGTAGGTGAAGGCGAGCCGCGGGGCCAGCTGGGCGAGGTGCGCGAGGATGCTCTTGAGATCGCGATAGCTCGGGTTCCCGACCACCCCGACGTTCATGAGGGCGTGAGCGACTCCTCGGCGGCGAGCGCGCGAATCCGCGCGGCGATCCCGGGCCCGGTGAGCCCGACCTCGGCGAGCTGCTGGGCCCGCGGCGCGTGCTCGTAGGTGCGATCGGGGACCCCGAGCGTGACGACGCGCACCTCGGGCGCCGTGGTCTGCACGACGGCCGCGAGCGCGGCGCCGAATCCGTTGACGACGGTCCCGTCTTCGATGGTGACGAGCAGCCGGTGCTCGCGTACCAGCGCGTCCAGCAGCGCGCGGTCCATCGGCTTGAGGAAGCGGCAGTTCACGACGCTCGGGTCCAACCCCTCGGCGGCGAGCTCGGCGGCCGCCGCGAGGGCGGGCTGGCACATCACGCCCACCGCGAGCAACGCGCACTCCCGGCCCCGCCGCAGCACCTCCCACGTTCCGTAGGGTACCGGGGCCACCTCGGCTGCCGGCGGCGCCTCCCCCGGTGCCTTGTCGCGCGGGTAGCGCAGCGAGAACGGCCCGTCCGCGTGGGCCAGCGCGCAGCGCAGCAGCCCGATCAGCTCCGCTCCGTCCCGCGGGGCCGTGATGGTGAAGTTCGGCACCGCGAGCAGGTAGGCGATGTCGTACAGCCCCATGTGCGTCTGGCCGTCCTCGCCCACCATGCCGGCGCGGTCGAGACAGAAGATCACCGGCAGCTGCTGAATCGCGACGTCGTGTACGATGCTGTCGTAGGCGCGCTGCAGGAAGGTCGAGTAGATCGCCACCACGGGCCGCACGCCCTGCGTCGCGAGGCCCGCGGCGAACGTGGTGGCGTGGGCCTCGGCGATCCCGACGTCGAAGAAGCGATCCGGCCATTTCTTCTGGAACGCGCTCGTCCCCGTCCCCGACGGCATCGCCGCCGTGATCGCCACGAGGTCCGGGTACTCGGCGGCGAGCTGCGTGAGCGCTTCGCCGAAGATCTTGGTCCATTGCGGCGGGCCGGGGTTCGCGGGCTTCAGCTGGCCCGTCACCGGGTCGTAGGGCGCGCGCGCGTGGTACTTCTCCAGGTCCGGCTCGGGAAGCGGGAAGCCCTTTCCCTTTTCCGTGATGACGTGCACGACGCGCGGGCCCTTGAGCGTCTTCACGAGGGCGAACGTCTGCACCATCTGGTCGATGTCGTGCCCGTCGATCGGCCCGAAATAGCGGAATCCGAGCTCCTCGAACAGCATCCCCGGCGACCAGAGGTTCTTGATGCTCTCCTCGACGGTCTTGGCGAAGTCCACGAGCTTCTGCCCGCCCACCACGTGCGACGCCGCCTCGATCAGGTGCTTCACCTTCTCCCGGAGGCGCACCGTGACCGGACTGGCGATGATCGAGCCCAGATACCTGTTGATGGCGCCGACGTTGGGAGCGATCGACATCCCGTTGTCGTTCAGCACCATGATGATGTCGCGGCCGGAGTGGCCCGCGTTGTTCATGGCCTCGTAGGGCAAGCCGCAGGTGAGCGCGCCGTCGCCTACCACCGCCACCACCTTGTAGTCCTCACCCTTGAGGTCGCGTGCCGCCGCCATGCCGAACGCGGCGGAGAGCGCCGTCCCTGCGTGCCCCGCACCGAACTGATCGTGCCCGCTCTCACTGCGCCGTAGAAACCCCGACAGCCCTCCCGGCTGGCGCAGCGTGGGGAGCCGGTCATTCCGCCCGGTCAGGATCTTCCAGGGATAGCCCTGGTGCCCCACGTCCCACACGATGCGATCGCGTGGCGACTCGAACGAGTGGCACAGCGCCACCGTCAATTCGACGACGCCCAGCCCCGCGCCGATGTGCCCTCCGGTCTGGGACACGACCTCGATCAGGCGCCGCCGCACCTCGTCGGCGAGGGCAGGAAGCTGATCGCGTCGCAGGCGCCTGACGTCTTCCGGACCGTGGATCGACTCAAGGAGAGACACGGTGCCCTTTCAGTGCGGAGTGCGGAATGCGGAGTGCGGAGTTTGAATGGTAGGCCGGGTGCCCATGGATGCCTCCCTTAAGACTCCGCATTCCGCACGCCGCATTCCGCACTCTCCTACGCATTAATTCGGCCTCGTCACCACGTAATGCGCCAGTTCCACGAGCGTAGGAGAAGCTAACCCCGCCTGCCGCAGCCGGTCTACGGCCCGCGCGGCGAGCCGCTCCGCCTCCGCCCGGGCGTCGCCGACGCCGAGCACGCTCACGAACGTCGACTTGGCGAGGGCCGCGTCCTTGCCCGCCGTCTTTCCGAGCTGGTCCGAGCTCGCCGTCGCGTCGAGGATGTCGTCGCAGATCTGGAAGGCGAGCCCCAGGTCGGCGCCGTAGCCGCGCAGCGCGGCGCAGGCGGAGGGAGCCGCTCCCCCCGCGAGCCCCCCGATCACGCACGACGCGGCGATCAGGGCCCCGGTCTTGCGCCGGTGGATCTCCTCGAGCGCCGCCACCGGCGCGCGCACCCCTTCCGCTTCCAGGTCGAGCGCCTGCCCTCCGATCATGCCGCCCGCCCCGGCGGCCCGAAACAGCTCCAGCGCGATGGCGCGCCGGCGCTCGGAGTCCGGCGCGAGCGTCGCCAGCCCCACGGCCAGCACTCGGGCGGCGAGGGCGACCATGTGGAACCCGGCGCGTGTGGCCGTCGGGACGTCGAAGGCGCGGTGGGTGGTCGGCCGGCCACGCCGCAGGTCGTCGTTGTCCATGCACGGGAGGTCGTCGTGCACCAGGGAGTAGGCGTGCACCACCTCGACCGCAGCGGCGAGCTCGGCGACCGCCCCCGCGGCCCCGCCCACCGCCTCGTGGCAGGCGAACACCAGCGTGGGGCGCAGTCGCTTCCCCTCCGAGAGGAGGCTGTAGCGGACGGCGGCGGGAACGGGCGGCGGCCACAGGCCGTCCAGGCTCTCCCCCCAGCGCGCCAGCACCGCATCCACGCGAGCGCGGGCGTCGGAGAGATACAGCTCGAGCCCGCGGCTAACCGTCGAAGTCTTCAACCTTGGGCTTGCCGGCGTGGGTCGCGAGCACCTGGCGAATCCTGGCCTCGGCGGCCGTGAGGCGCTCGCGCGCCTGGCGCAGGCGCTCCACGCCCTCCTCGAACAGCTGCAGCGCCGCGTCCAGGTCGAGGTCGTGGCTCTCGAGCCGCCGCACGATCTCCTCCAGCCGCTCGAGCTGCTCCTGGAAGCTCGACTCGGCCATCAGAACTCCCGCACCCGGGCCGGCACGTCCCCGTCCACGACGCGCAGCCGGAACGCCAAGCCGGGTGGGAACTGCGCTACCCGCCTCAGGACGCGGCCCTCGGCGTCCCGGGCGACCGCGTACCCGCGCTCCAGGGTCTTGAGTGGGGACAAGGCATCGAGCTGACCGCTGACGCCTGAAAGCTGATGGCCCCAGCGCTCGACCCGGAGCGCCATCGCGACGCCGAGCCGGTCGAGCGTGCGGTCGCAGCGCCGGGCGACCTCGTCCGAGCTGGCGGCGAGCCCGCGCGCGAGGCGCGAGCCCAGATGCGTCAGGTGCTGCAGCAGCTCGGCGCGATCGGGGGTCGCCGCCGCCGCGGCGGCGGAGGGAGTGGCCGCACGATGGTCGGCGACGAGGTCGCACAGCGTGACGTCGGTCTCGTGCCCCACGGCCGAGATCACGGGAACGGGCACGGCGGCCACCGCGCGCGCCACCTGCTCGTTGTTGAAGGTCCACAGGTCCTCGGCCGCGCCACCACCCCGGCCCACGATCGCCACGTCCACCGCCTCCAGCCGCCCCACCAGCGCGAGCGCACGGCATACATCCGCCACCGCGCCGTCGCCCTGGACCCTCGTGGGGATCACGAGTAGCTCGGCCGGCGGCCAGCGCCGCCGGGTCACCACGATGATGTCGCGCAGCGCCGCCCCGTCCGGGCTGGTGACGACGGCGATGCGCCGCGGATACCGGGGGAGCGGCCGCTTACGCGCGGGGTCGAGCAGGCCGTCCCGCGCGAGCGCGGCCTTCGCCTGCTCCAGGGCCAACTTCCACAGCCCGCCGGCCTCGGTCGAAAGCAGCTCCAGCACCGTGAGCCGAAACTCGCCCTTGTCCTCCCACACCGTCGGCCGGCCGAACGCGTACACCTGCATGCCGTCGCTCGGCGGCGCGGGCAGCCGCCGGTTGTCGCGCCCGAACATGACGCAGCGCAGCTGCGCGGTCTTGTCGCGCAGCGCGAAGTACCAGTGCCCGCTTTGCCAGACCTTGAGGCCGCTCACCTCGCCCCGCACCCACAGCGGGGGCAGGCCGGCCTCCATCACGGCGCGGGCGCGGCGCGTGACCTCGCCGACCGTCCACGCCCCCTCCGCGGATGCCGCAGCGAACAGATCTAGCGTGGCTCCCCCTCCCCCTCCGCCTCCCCCTCCCCTACCCCCGCCCACTGCCGCGCCGCCTGCACGGTGTTGTAGAGCAACATCGTGATCGTCATCGGTCCGACGCCCCCGGGGACCGGTGTAATCGCCCCGGCGACCTTCTTCACCTCGTCGAACTTCACGTCGCCCACCAGCCGGTAGCCCTTCTTCAGCGACGGATCGTCGATGCGGTTCACGCCGACGTCGATGACCACGGCATCCGGCTTCACCATGTCGCCCGTGACGAACTCGGGCTTGCCGATCGCGACGATGAGGATGTCGGCCTGCCGGGTGACGGCCTTGATGTCCCGGGTACGCGAGTGGCACACCGTGACGGTGGCGTTGCCGCCGGGGCCGTCCTGCAACAGCAGCGCCGCCATGGGCCGCCCCACGATCGTCGAGCGACCCACGATCACGGCGTGCTTGCCGGTCGGGTCCAGCTCGCTCCGCACGAGCAGTTGCTGCACGCCGTAGGGCGTGGCGGGGCGGAACCCCGTGGGGTCGCCGGTCGCGACCTTGCCGACGTTCTCGGGATGGAATCCGTCCACGTCCTTCCCGGGATCGACGCGGTGCAGCACCCGCTGGGTCGTGATGTGCTTGGGGAGCGGCAGCTGGACCAGGATCCCGTGGATCTTGTGGTCCGCGTTGAGGCGCTCGATGAGGGCGAGCAGCTCGGCCTCGGTCGTCTCCGCGGCGAGTCGCAGGGTCTCGTGGTACAAGCCGGCCTCGTCACAGGCTTTGCCCTTCATGCGGACGTAGGTGTGCGAGGCGGGGTTTTCGCCCACCAGCACGGCGGCGAGCCCGGGGGTGACGCCGCGCCGCTTCAGATCGCGGATCTCTCCCTGGAGCTCGCCGCGCATCGCCTCGCCGATGGCGGTGCCGTCGATGAGCCTAGCGGGCAAAATCCACCGCGCGCGTCTCGCGGATGACCACGACCTTGATCTGGCCGGGATACTGCAGCTCGCGCTCGATCTTGCGGGCGATCTGGTCGGACAGCTCGGCCGCCCGGCCGTCGTCGATGGTGTTGGGGGTCACGACGACACGCACCTCGCGCCCCGCCTGGATGGCGAACACCTTCTCGACGCCCGGGAACTCACCCGCGAGCTGCTCCAGCTGGGTGAGGCGCTTGACGTAGGTCTCGAACGCCTCGCGCCGGGCCCCCGGCCGCGAGCCCGAGACCGCGTCTGCCGCCTGCACGATCACGCTGATCGGCGACTCGTGGGCCACGTCGTCGTGGTGGGCCGCGATGGCGTTGATCACGATGGGGTGCTCCCCGTACTTCGTGGCCACCTCCACACCGAGCTCCACGTGCGTGCCGTCGTGCTCGTGCGTGAGCACCTTGCCGACGTCGTGCAGCAGGGCGCCGCGCTTGGCGAGCTGCACGTCGAGCTTCAGCTCCGCCGCCATGATCCCCGCCAGCCAGGCCACTTCCTTCGAGTGCTCGAGCATGTTCTGGCCGTAGGAGGTGCGGTATTTCATCCGCCCGACGAGCTTCAGCAGCTCGGGGTGGAGCCCGTGGATGCCGGTTTCGTAGGCCGCCTGCTCGCCGGCTTCCACGATGCCCGCCTCCACCTCCGCCTGCGCTTTGCGGGCGATCTCCTCGATGCGGCCCGGGTGGATGCGCCCGTCGGCGATGAGGCGCTCCAGCGCGAGCCGCGCCACCTCGCGACGCACCGGGTCGAAGCACGACACGACCACCGTGTCCGGGGTGTCGTCGATGATCACGTCGACGCCGGTCGCGGCCTCGAAGGCGCGGATGTTGCGGCCTTCGCGACCGATGATGCGACCTTTCATTTCGTCGGTGGGGAGGGCGACGGCGGACACGGTCGTTTCGGCGGTGTGATCGGCGGCGATGCGCTGGATCGCGAGCGCCACGATCGTCTTGGCTTCCCGCTCGGCGCTGCGTTTGGCCTGCTCCTTGATATCGCGCGCCAGGGCGGCGCCCTCGCTCCGGGCCTCGTCCTCGAGCCGCCGCTGCAGCTCCTGCTTCGCTTCCTGGGCGCTCAGGCCCGCGATCTGCTCGAGCCTGGCGCGCGCCTCCTGCTCGCGGCTCGCCAGGGCCTGCTCGCGCTGGATGACACCCCGGTCCCGCCCTTGCAGCTGGCGGTCCCGCTCCTCCAGCGCACCCGCCCGCTCGTCGAGTTGCTGCTCACGCCGCTCCAGCTCGCGGCGCCGGCGCGTGGCCTCTTGCTCCGACGCCTCACGCGCCTGGAGCAGCTCCTCCTTGGCCGTGAGCACGACCCGCTGCCTCGCCGCCTCGAGCAGCCGCTCGCCCTCGGCCGCCGTGGCCCGCGCGGCGGCTTCCGCCACCCGGCGCTCGACCCGGCGTCCGACGATGTAGCTGGCCACTCCCGCAGCGGCGGCGCCGCTCAGGAGGGCGAAGAGCACGGCGGGCCATGCGCCCATGGCATGTATCTCCAACACGCCCCGCTCGGTGGAGCGGGGCGAGGGTGTTCAGCTCGAACTCAGGACCGCCTTGCGCTTCCCCGGCGGCAGCAGCCTCGCCAGATCGTCCGCCAGCGCGGCGAGGCGGGCGGCGACTTCCCGCTCCCCCTTGCGCGCCTGAAACAGCTCGTTCGTGATGTCGAGCGCCGCCAGGATCGCCGCCTTGTGCGTCTCCACGATCGGCCCCTGCGACAGCACCTGCTTCAGCGCGCGGTCCACGTAGGCCGCCACCTCCCGCGTGTACTCGGGGGGAAGGTCGGAGCGCACCGTATACTCCTCGCCTCCGATCATCACCTTGACCGCGTGCTTCTTGGTGCTCACTGTGCTGCGCCTCTCGTCGCGGCGCCGCCCGAACCGCCGGCCGCCCGCCCCCCGGCCCCCCCACCCCCCCCGCCGTTCCCGGCCTCGCGCGCCTGCTCCTCCAGAAAGGTCAGCCGGCCGAGCAGATCGTGCACGCGCAGCTTCGCGCCCTCCACCCGCTGCCGCAGGGTCTTGTTCTCCTGCTCGAGCTCCGCCAGCCGGTTGCGCACGTCGGGATCGAGGCGCGTCGGCCCGCCGCCCGCCCCGCCCCGCAGCTCCTTGAGGTCCGTTTCAGCCTTGAGGGCGCGCGCGCGCCAGCCGGCCAGCTCCTCCGCGACGCCGCGAAGGATCGCCTCCAACTGGTCCACGACCGGCGTATCAGCCCGCTCTCCGTCGTACCCCAAGCTCGTCCTCCAGCGACCGCAGCGCCCGCTCGAGCGCCTGTTCCACCTCCTGCTCTCGCAGCGTGCGAGCGGGGTCGCGGAACGTGCAGTGCCACGCCACGCTGCGGTGCCCGGTCGGCATCCCGGGCCCCCGATACTCGTCGAAGACTTCGACGCGCTCGAGCAAGGCTCCGGCCCCGCGGCGCAGCACGTCGGCCACCGCCGCGGCCGTCACTCCGGCCGGCAGCAGCAGGGCGACATCCCGCTCGACCGGCGGATGCACGGGCAACGCTCGGTACGCGAGCGGCGCCTCATTCCCGGCCCCCACCGCGAGATCCACCTCCAACCCGAAGAGGGGAGCGGCCCAGACCGGCGCGTCCGCCTGCAGCGCTCCAGCCCAGCCGACCGCCTCGCCGGTCGTTGTCACGGCCTCCCACCCCGTCGTGCCCGCGGCAACTTGTACGCGGGCGGCAGGACACGCCAGCCCGACTGCTAACTCAAAGTGGTGCTTGAGGTCCCATAAGTCCATATCAGGTACCTTCGCACCCTCCCGCCAGTGCGGCGGATGGCGGGCGCCGGTGAGGACCGCGGCGACCCGTGTTCGCTCTTCAGGCAGTCCCTTCCCTTCGACCGTGAGGGAGTCCTTTAGGGTTCCCCCTTCCCCGGCCTCTTCCCCAGTTGTTCCCCCGTCTTTCCACCGGAAGGCCGTGCCGATCTCGAACAACCGGACGTCCCGGTTCCGGTTGGCCCAGTTGTGCTCGACCCGGCGGACGAGCCCGGGGAGGAGGTGAGTGCGCAGGTGCGTTTCCTCGCTCGAGATCGGGTTCACGAGCGCGACCGCGTCGGGGCCGTCCGCTGGCCCGAGCGGAACGGTGCGCGCCTCGAGGAACCCGGCCCGCGCGAGCTGCTCGCGCACGCGCGACTTGGCGCGCTCGACCGGCGCGTCGGGCACCGTGCCCGGGCGGTATGGCCGCAGCTCGTCCGGGAAGGCGTCGTAGCCCCGTAGCCGGGCGACCTCCTCGACCAGGTCCACGTCGCGGGTCACGTCGGGCCGCCAGCCGGGCACCTGCACCGCCAGGCGATCGTCCTTCGGCGCCACGAAGAACCCCACCGACGACAGCAGCCGTTCGATCTCGGCGCGCTCGACCGCGATCCCGAGCAGCCGCGACACGGCCTCGGGGCGAAGGAAGATCGTCTTCTCCTGGACCGGTTGCGGCCACAGGTCGAGGGGCGGCTCGCGCAGCTCCCCGCCCGCCACGGCGGTGATCAGCTCGACGGCGCGGCGCAACGCGTCCGGCATGCCGAGCAGATCGATCCCCCGCTCGAAGCGGTAGCTCGACTCGCTCGACAGCTCCAGGGCGCGGCGCGTGCGGCGGATGCGCGTCGGCTGGAAGTAGGCGCACTCGAGCACGAGATCGCGCGTGGCCTCGGACACCTCGGACTCGCCGCTCCCCATCACGCCCGCGATGATGGTGGGCCGCTCGGCGTCGCAGATTGCCGTCATCTCGGCCGTGAGCGTGCGCTCGACCCCGTCGAGCGTGACGATCTTTTCCCGAGCCCTGGCGCGCCGCACGATGACGGCCGGGCCCCGCAGCTTGGCCAGGTCGAACGCGTGCAGCGGCTGGTTGAGCTCGAACAGGATGTAGTTCGTGGCGTCGACGACGTTGTTGATCGCGCGTTGACCGACCGAGGACAGTCGGTCCGTGAGCCACCGGGGGCTGGGCGCGACCGTCACGCCGCGGATCACGGCGATCATGTAACGCGGGGCGCCCTCGGGATCCTCGAGCCGAACCTCGACGCCGTCTACCACGCCCCGAGCCGGCTGGCGAACCGGCGGCCACGTCACCGCGGCAGCGGCGCGGCTGCTCCGGCCGGCGGGGACGCCGGCCCGAGCGGCGCCCCCAGCGCCGGCTAAAGGCGGCAGCTTGACCGCGCCACCCAGCACTGCCGCCAGTTCACGCGCCACGCCCTTGTGGCACAGCAAGTCGGGCCTATTGGCGGGGACGTCGATCGCGATCTGGTGGTCGCCGAGGGGGACCGCATCGAGCAGGCGAGTGCCCGGCGCGGCATCCGTGTCGAGCTCCAGGATGCCGGCGTGGTCCTCGCCCAGGCCGAGCTCCTTGGCCGAGCACAGCATCCCGTTCGACTCGACGCCGCGGATCTTCTTGCGCTCGAGCGTGACGCCCCCCGGGAGCACCGCGCCCACCGGCGCGTAGGGGTAGGTCTTCCCGGCCTGCACGTTGGGCGCGCCGCACACCACCTCCACCGGGCCTCCCCGCGCCGGCCCCGCGTCCACGAGGCAGAGGGTGAGCCGGTCGGCGTTGGGATGCCGCTTCACCTCGAGCACGCGGCCGACGAGCACGTCGCTCAGGTCCTGGTGGATCGGCGTGACGGTATCCACCGCCGCGACGTGCATCGTCAGGCGCTCGGCGACGGCGGCCGCGTCGAGCGAGCGCCCCAGCAGCGCTTCGAGCCAGCGGCGGGACACGATCACCGCGCGCCTCCCGCGAACTGCGCGAGGAAGCGCACGTCGCTCTCGAACAGCAGCCGGATGTCGGGAATGCTGTGCCGGGTCATGGCGATGCGGTGCGGGCCCATGCCCCAGGCGAAGCCCGTGTACCGCTCGCTGTCCAGGCCGCAGTTCTCGAGCACGGCGGGATGGACCATCCCCGACCCGAGGATCTCCATCCACCCCGTCTGCTTGCAGGTGGCGCAGCCCGCCCCCTTGCAGATCTGGCACTGCACGTCCATCTCGGCCGAGGGCTCGGTGAACGGAAAGAACGAGGGGCGGAACCGCACCCGCGTGTCGGTCGTGAAGAAGCGCCGGGCGAACGCGGTGAGCGTGGCCTTGAAGTCCACGAAGGTGATCCCCTGGTCGACCGCGAGCCCCTCGACCTGCTCGAACACCGGGCTGTGCGAGGCGTCGAACGGGTCGCGGCGATACACCTGCCCCGGGATCACGACGCGGACGGGCGGCGGGTAGCGCTCCAGGGTGCGGATCTGCACGGGCGACGTGTGGGTGCGGAGCAGCACGTCCCCACCCAGATAGAAGGAGTCCTGGGCATCCGTGGCCGGATGGTCCTTGGGGAAGTTGAGCGCGGTGAAGTTGTAGCGCTCCGTCTCGGCCTCCGGCCCGACGGCGCGGGTGAAGCCGAGCTCGTGGAAGATCTCGCAGATCTCGTCGACCACCTGGGTGACGAGGTGGAGACCGCCCCGCCACTGGGCCCGCCCCGGCATGGTGAGATCGAGGTCGCGGGCGACGCCCGCGGCCGCCCTGAGCGAGCGCTCGCGGGCCGCGAACACCTCCTCGAACTCGCGCTTCAGGGCGTTGGCGGCCGCGCCGGCGGCCTTGCGCTCCGCCGGGGCGAGCTTCGGGACGGCCGCGAGGATCTTGGTGAGCGCGCCGCCCTTCCGCCCCAGGATCTCCGTCTTGAGGTCCTGGAGCCGGCGGTCGTCCGCCTGCGGAACTTCCTGGAGACGCTCCCGCAGCGCGTCGATGGCTGCGAGGAGGTCGCGCATGCTCAGAGCGCCTGCCTGGCGACCTCCGCGAGCTGCTGGAACGCCGCGGGATCGCGCACCGCGAGGTCCGCCAACACCTTCCGGTTGATCTCGACGCCGGCGCGCCGCAGGCCGTTCATCATGCGGCTGTACGACAGCGCGTGCAGCCGTGCCGCGGCGTTGATGCGGGTGATCCACAGCCGCCGGAATTCCCCCTTCTTGCGGCGCCGGTCGCGATAGGCGTACTTCGCCGCCCGCTCGACCGACTCCTTCGCGGCCTTCCACAGCTTGCTGCGCCCGCCGAAGTAGCCCTTGGCGAGCTTCATCACCTTGTTCTTGCGCTTCAGGCGCGCGACGTTGCTTTTGACGCGAGGCATGCCCGGCTCCCTACGCCATCAGCAGGCGCTTGAGGCGGCGTTCGTCCGCGTGCGACACCAGCGCCGCCTTGCGCAGGTGTCGCTTCCGCTTGGGGTGCTTCTTGGTCAGGATGTGGCTCTTGTAGGCGCGGTGGCGGCGCAGCCGCCCCCTCCCCGTCAGCCTGACGCGCTTCCGGAGCGCGCGCTTCGATTTCTGCTTCGGCATTGCAAAGAACCTCGCTTTCAGCTGTCAGCCGTCAGCCATCAGCCAGCTGAGAGCTGACAGCTGACAGCTGACAGCGTTACTTCGGCGCCAACACCATCGACATGTTGCGGCCTTCGAGCTTGGGCTCCTGCTCGATCTTCGCCACGTCCTTGAGTTCGTTCGCGACCCGGTCCAGCACCCCGCGCCCGAGATCGAGGTGGGCCATCTGCCGGCCGCGGTACATCATCGTCACCTTGACCTTGTTGCCGTCCGTGAGGAACTCGCGCGCGTGGCGCGTCTTGAACGCGAAGTCGTGGTCGTCGATCCCGGGACGGAACTTCACTTCCTTGAGATGGATCACGTGCTGCTTCTTCTTGGCCGCCCGCGCCGCCTTCGCCTGCTCGAACTTGAACTTCCCGTAGTCCATGATCTTCGCGACCGGGGGCCGCGCGAGCGGGGCAACCTCGACCAGATCGAGACCGCGTTCCACGGCCGCCGCGAGCGCTTCCTCGATGCTCAACACGCCCAACTGCTCGCCATCGGGCGCGATCACCCGGATCGGACTGATGCGGATCTGCCGATTGACCCGGACGCGCGGCGCTTTGTTGTTGGTGCTTTCGATCGCCAGGTTCGGTTCTCCTCCTCAAAAAGCGAAAGCGGATTCCGGCCGCCCCGGAATCCGCGACGGAGCTTTCAACGGTCAGCCATCAGCCATCGGTCACTGACGGCTGAAAGCGGACGGCTGACGGCTCGTGGTCGGAACCCTAGAGCGCTCTCCGGAGTCCGGAGAGGCAGCGGGTGAGGCGCCCGAGGCGCCCGCTTACCCTATTGCGGGCACCAAGTTAGCCGCGGCCGCGCGGCTCCACAAGCCCGAACCCCTTGCCGTCCCGCCCCAGCCGACCCGCTACCAAGTCGGGGTCGTGCTCGAACACCAGCAGCCACCCCTCCGCCTCCGCCCGGCCGTACAGCCGCCGCTTGCTCTCCAGCGTCACGAGCGGCTCGAGATCATAGCCCATGATCCAGGGCAACGGCAGATGGGCCGTCGTCGGCACCAGGTCCGCGAGAAAGCACGCGCGCTCGCCCCCGCTCTCCACCAGGACGGACTGGTGGTAGGGGACGTGTCCGGGCGTGGGGATGCAGCGGATGCCGGGGAGCACGTCGACCTCCCCCTCCACGGTCTGGAACCGGACGGACTCGAAGTTGTGCGCGAGATAGCTCGCCTGGGTGCGCTCGTTGGTGTGGCGCGCGAACTCGAGCTCCCCCCGCTGCACCACGTAGGTCGCCTGCGGAAATGCGGGGAGGATGCGCCCCTCGCCGGTACACCAGGTGTTGCCTCCCGCGTGGTCGAAGTGCAAGTGGGTGTTGATCACCCAGCGCACCTCTTCGGGCCGGTAGCCGAGCTCGGCGAGCGAGTCTTCGAGGCGCGTGCGCCCCTCCCGGCCCTCGTTCTCGACGCCGTAGATGTCCTTGAACTTGTCGCCTTCCTTGTTGCCGAGCCCGGTGTCGATCAGCACGAGTCCCGCGTCGTGCTCCACGAGGAGGCAGCGCAGCGCCAGCGGGATGCGGTTGCGGGCGTCCGGGGCGCTGCGCCGCTCCCACAAGGGCTTCGGCACCACGCCGAACATGGCCCCGCCGTCCAGGTGCTGCCTCCCGGCCTCGAGGGCGTGGCAGGTGAGGCGGCCGACGGCGAAGGTGGTGTGAGGCATCAGTCGAATGCGGAGTGCGGAGTGCGGAGTGCGGAGTTTGAACGGGAGGACGCTGTCGCATGGATGCCCCCCTTAACACTCCGCGTTCCGCGTTCCGCGTTCCGCATTTGTCCCAGGTCCGCCAGCGTCCCAGCCCCCTGCTCCTTCGCGATTCCCACCAGCCGCTGCAGGATCCGCGCCGCGGCCATCGCGTCCGGGCCCGCCCGGTGGCGGCGCTCGATCGCGATGCCGAAGAACTGCGCCAGGGTGTCGAGACTGCGCGACTCGAGGGCCGGGAGGAGCCGCCGCGCCAGCCGCAGGGTGCAAACCCGGGGGCCCTGGAGCACGAGCGAGCGCGCGCGCTCGAGCTCGACCAGGAGGAACGTCCAGTCGAAGCGCACGTTATGCGCGACGAACACGGCTCCCGTGAGCTGCTCGAGCAGGCGATCGGCCACGGTGGCGAAGCAGGGCGCGGCGCGCAGCGCGGCGGCGTCGATGCCGGTGAGCTGGGAGACGAACGGCCCGACCGCGACGCCGGGATTGACGAGGCTCTCGAAGGCCGGGGTGACGCGATCGCCCTCGAGCACCGCGACCGCGATCTCGATGATGCGGTCGCCGCGTCGCGGGCTCGTGCCCGTGGCCTCCACGTCCACCACGGCAAAGCGGCAGGCGTCGAGCCCCGGGCTCGCCGCCGCGGCCGCGAGCGTCCAGCGACCGTCCGGCAGCCGGGACACGCGCGGGTCCGCGCCCACCAGCGTCGTCGCCACCCGCTCGGCGATCGCCCTCGGGGCGCGCGCCAGGCCCAGCACCTCGCGCGCCAGCACGAGGCTCGACGCGGGACCGGCCTCGAGATAGGCCAGCGCCCGACCCGAGAGGCTCGAGGAGGAGACCGCGGCGAGGCCGTTCAGACGTCGTCGCGCCGCAGGGGCAGCGTCATGCACCGCGGCCCGCCGCCGCCGCGCACCAGCTCGCTGCCCTCGATCGTGATCGCGACCCGCTCCCCCTCCTTCACGCCATCGTCGCCCGAGAGCAGCTGCGCCGCGCTCACGACTCTGAACCCGCCGTGCTCGAGCTCGCACACCGTGGCTTCGTTCCGCTCGTAGGCGATCACCACGCCGGGTCGCGCGGCGAAGAAGTTGCAGGCGCTCGCCCACTGCTCGCGCTCCTGCAGCGTGCGGTTGTTGCCTCCGCAGAAGATCGGCTCGAGCGGCTGATTCACGGCCTGCATCGCCGCGAAGAAATTCGGGACCTCCTTCACGCCCTTGGACTTCTTGCGACGGTGCAGGACCGCCAGCCGCTCCGGCCCCACGAAATGGGGCGGGTACACGCAGCACAGCTCCCGGTCGAGCTGTGTGAAGATCATGTCGAGATGGATGGCCGTGCGCTCGGCTGGCATGACGACGACCACGACGTCCGTCACGCCGCAGTGCTCGAATGCGACGTCGCAGAGATGGTCGAGCGCCGCCGGGCTGGAGCGCTCGCTGAAGCCCAGCACCAAGAGGTCGGGGCGGATCGGGTGCACGTCCCCACCCTCCAGGGTGTAGTTGTTCCGCTTCTCCTCGGATCCGTCGTACAGGATCCCCGCGTTCTCCAGCTTCTCGTGATACCGGAACAGCGCCTTGATGAGGAGCTCCTCGGTCCAGCGCACGCCGTAGCGCATCGAGCCGATGATCGAGTGCGCCCCGATCACGATGCCCACGTCCCGCGTGAAGAACAGGTTGGGGAGCGGCGGCAGCGCGTATCCCGCCTCGTTCAACGCCCGCGCAATGGGCCCCGCCTCCTCGAGCGCGCCCTCGACCATGAGGGACACGAGGTCCTCGGGCGCCAGCTGGGCCAGCCGCCGCGCCAGGGCGTCCGAGGGCACCACCTCCAGGGCCCGGGTCACCAGGAACTCCCGCACGTCGGGCCGGGCGACGAGCTCCGTCAGCAAATCCCGCACCTCGTACACGTCCGCGAACCGCTCCAGCACCGCCACCAGCTGACGGTGCTCCCGCTGCGCCAGGTCGATGTCGATGATGTCGTCGTAGAGGTAGTCTTCGCGGTTCCCCGGCGTCACCGCGACGAGCTCGCGACCCGGCGTGTGCACGAGCACGGCCCGGAGCGGGCCGACTTCGGAGGTGACGTGGACGCGGGACATGGGGCGGAATCTAACGGGGCGGCGGAGCGCCTGGGAGAATGGGAATTACGGTGCCCTGAGCGAGACAATGCGGAGTGCGGAATGCGGAGTGCAGAGTGTTAAGGGTGAGCGTCGCTCACCGACCGACATCACGCGGAAACTCCGCATTCCGCGTTTGGTTCACCGGTTCGCCAACGCGAAGCTCAGCGTTTCCAGCTCGGCCGCCATGTTGACCGACTTCACGACCACGTCGGGGGGCACGGCGAGCTGGACCGGCGCGAAGTTGAGGATCGCCTTGACGCCCGACTGCACCAGCTCGTCCACCACCTGCTGCGCCGCCTCCGCCGGCGTCACGACGATCGCGATGTCGGTCGGCTCCTTCTTGAGGTCGGACGCGATCTGCTGCACGTCCCGCACGACCAGTCCGTTCCAGCGGGACCCGACTTTCTTCCGGTCCTTGTCGTAGATGGCGGTGACGTGGAAGCCGCGCTGGCGGAACCCGGGGTACTGCACCAGCGCGCCGCCGATCCGTCCTGCGCCGACGAGCACGACGCGGTAGGAGCGCTTGAGGCCGAGGATGTCGCGGATCTTGGCGGCGAGCTCGGGCACCGAATAGCCCAGGCCGCGCTTGCCGAACGAGCCGAAGAACGAGAGGTCCTTGCGCACCTGGGCCGGCGTGGTGCCGCCGCGGCGCGCGAGGTCAGCGGAGGAGATGGTGCCGTGACCCTGGACTTCGGACTGCTCGAGGTACCGGAGGTAGAGCGAGAGGCGGCGGACCGTGCTCTCGGCGATCTTCCGCATATTGTGAAGTATTTCACAATCCCCGACTCCAGCGCAATAGCCTTGCGAACGCGCCGGGCGCGAGCGTCTCGGGACGCGCCTCCGGCGCGAGTCCCAGGGCGCGCACCGCGTCCACCACGGCCGCCGCAGGCCGCCCCGTCACCGCCATCAGCACGTTCCGGAGCTGCTTGCGGCGCCGGCTGAAGCACGCCGTGACGAACGCCCGCAACGCCGCCGCCTCTTCCGGCCCGACGAGCGGCGCGGTGAGCGGCGTCAGCCGCAGCAGCGCCGAGTCCACTCGCGGCGGCGGGTCGAACGCCCCGGGCTTCACCGTGAAGAGCTTCTCGACCCGGCAGCTCGCCTGCAGGCCCACCGACAGGGCGCCGTAGACTCTCGACCCGGGCGGCGCGGCCGCGCGATCGGCGACCTCCGCCTGCACGAGGAAGACGATTCGCTCGGGCAGGGGCGGTGTCAGCGCCTTCTCGATCAGGGGAGACGTGATGGCGTAGGGGATGTTGCCGACGACCTTGAAGTGCGGAATGCGGAGTGCGGAGTGCGGAGTGTTACGGTGGGCATCGAGCAGGGCATGCCAGCTCAGTTTCAGGGCGTCGCCCTGGACGATCGTCGCGTTCGCAACTCCGCATTCCGCATTCCGCACTCCGCACTCCGCTGCCAGCCGCCGATCCTTCTCTACGGCGATCACCAGCCCCACGCGGGGGGCGAGGGCTCGCGTCAGGCTCCCCTTCCCCGCCCCGATCTCAATCACGACGTCCGCGGGTGCGGGCTCCAGGGCGTCGACGATGCGCCCGAGGATGTTGGGATCGGCGAGGAAGTGTTGGCTGAGCGGCCGCCGCCGGACCCGCGGCACCCTCACACCTTGAGGAGCACCAGGGTGCGGTCGTCGGAGGCGGGACCGCCGCCGGTGAAGGCGGCGACGTCGGTGTAGATGGCCTCGAGGATCTCGCGCGCGGGGCGCTGGCGCAGCGCAGTGACGTGCCCCAGCACGCGCGGCTCGCCGAAGCGCTCGCCGCCGTCGTTCGTCGCGTCGGCCAAGCCATCAGTGAACAGGCAGAGCAGGTCGTGGCGCCGCCGCCAGGGGCGCGCTTCATCGCCCCCCACCGCGGCCGCGACGCCGAGCGGCGCCCGCGTCGCCGCGAGCCGGATCGCCTCGCCCGAGTCGCCGCTGACGACGAAGGCGTGCGCGTGCCCGGCGTTGGCGTAGGCCAGCCGCCCGGCCGCGGGGTCGATCACCGCGTAGAACAGGGTGAGGAACATTTCCGTGCGCTGCAGCTCCTCGGAGAGCGATTGCTCGAGGCGCGCGAGCACCTCGGCGGGCGACACGGTCGCCTCCGCGTGGATGCCGGCCGCCGCCATCGCCAGCGCCATGATGAGGGCCGAGCCGAACCCGTGGCTCGTGACGTCGCCAATCATCACGCCGACGCGGTCGCCGTGCAGGTTCAGCAGGTTGTAGAAGTCCCCGCCCACGGACTCGGCCGGCCGACAGCGCGCCGCGACGTCGGCGCGCGCCGCGACGACCAGGGGCGAGGGGAGGAGCTTGAGCTGCAGGTCGTGCGCCAGCTCCAGCTCCTGCCGCATGCGCTCCTGTCCGAGGTCGCGCGCCACGAGCCGCGCGTTCTCGATCGCGGCGCCGATCTGATTCGCGATCGCGGCGACGAGCTTGCGGTCCCCGGCCGTGAAGGCGTCTTCCCCCACGCGGTCGGTGAGGTTGATCACGCCGATGGGGCGGGACTTCTGGCCGGGCGCGCCGTACAGCACCGGCACCGAGAGGAACGCCTTCCCTTTGTACTGCCGGCCCACGGGGCAGCCGGGATTGGGCGCCGTGGGATCCGTGGGGTCGTAGGAGACGATCCGCCCCTCCCGGAACACGCGCGCCGCGACCGAGCAGGGATCGTCCAGCTCGATCGGCTCGACGGCCTTCGGGTCCATCCCGCGCGCCGCCACGAGCCGCAGCACCCGCCGCTCCTCGTCCAGCACCAGCAGGGTGGCGCGCCGCGCCCCCACGACGGGGGAGACCTCGCCCAGGATCCGGCCGGCGGCGTCGTCGAGGCGAATGGTATGGCCCAGGATCTCGGAGATCGTATAGATGAGATCGATCTCCTCGTAGCGCTCCGACAGCTCAGCCGCCACGTGCGCCGTCTCCCGCTCGGCCGAGAGCAGTGAGCCGACGATTTCCGCGAGCTCGCCGGCGGTGGGCAGGGAGGCCCCTTCCCGCTTCCCCCTTCCCCGTTTCCCCCCGATCTCCAACCACACCCCGTCCATCCCGGGGACCGGCTCGAACCACGCCTTCCCCTCGGGCGTCTCGACGCGCCCGCCGGCGCGCCCCCCGTCCGGCTCAGCCGGCAGGGTCCAGTCGACGACCGCCCCGGCCACGACCGTGGCGACGCCCCGCTCCCGACGCCACACCCGCAGCCGCGTGCCGCTGAGGCGCTCCAGCGCCGGCAGCATGCGCTCGAGGTGGCTCAGCCCGCTCGCAGCGTCAGACAGATTTCGTTCCCTGTGGCGTTGAAGGCGACGTGATCGACGAGATGGCGCAGCACGAACAGCCCGCGGCCGACTTCGCGCTCCAGGTTCTGGGGCAGCGTGGGATCGGGGACCGCGGCCGGGTCGAACCCCGCGCCGTCGTCCCGCACGTGGATGCGCACGCCCAGCCGGTCCGCTTCGACCCGGACGCGCACGACCCGGGAGGTGTCGTGCAGATTCCCGTACGCGATGGCGTTGGCGAGCGCTTCGGCCAAGGCCGTGCGCAGGTTGAAGCGGATGCGCCGGGGCGACAGGGAAGCGGGGGCATGCCCGGCGATGAGCTCGACCGCCGGGCCCACGTACTCCAGGGCGCTCGGCACGTCGAGCGTCATCACCACATCGAACTCGCCCGCGGGCCGGCGAACCTCGAGCTGCAACGGCGTGGTCACGGGCGCTTAGAACGCGGCGAGCGCTTCCTCGGGGGTCCTGGCGATGGCGAAGAGCGTGTCCAGCTTGGTGAGCTCGAACAGCGTCTGCAGGTCCTCGTTCAGCCCGGCCAGCCGCAGGTCGCCGCCCTGCTCGCGGATCTTCTTGGACAGGGAGACGAGCACACCGAGCCCGGAGGAGTCGATGTAGCCGGTCTTCGTAAAGTCGATGACGAACTTGCGCCCGCCGCCGTCCAGGGCGTCGAGCACCTTCTGCTTGAGCTCCTGGCGGTTGCCGACGATCAGCTGCCCATCCACGCCGACGACCACCACCCCGCGCTTGTCTTTCTGCAGGCTGAAGCTCATGCGCGCTCCTCCGCTTGAAGAACGGCCACCGCCGCCGTGTCCACAATATCGTCGGCGCTGGCGCCGCGCGACAGGTCGGCGACCGGTCGCGCCAGGCCTTGCAGGATGGGCCCGATCGCCTCCCAGCCGCCCAGACGCTGCACCAGTTTGTATCCGATGTTGCCGCTGTCAAGATCGGGAAACACGAGCACGTTGGCGCGGCCCGCCACCGCCGATCCGGGGGCCTTGCGACGGGCGACGTCGGCCACGAGCGCGGCGTCGCCCTGGAGCTCGCCGTCGAACGGGAAATCGGGAGGGGGGCGGCGCGCCGCCAGGATCTCGAGCGCGCGGCGCAGCCGCTCGATGCGCGGCCCGGAGGCGCTGCCCTTGGTGCTGTAGGAGAGGAACGCGACCACCGGCTCGTCGCCCACGATGCGGCGGCGGTCGCGCGCCGCGGCGATCGCGCTTTCGGCGAGCTGTTCCGGGGTAGGGTCAGGGACGACGGCGCAGTCCGTGAAGGTGAGCACCGCGTCGTCCCGCACCATGTAGAAGGCGCCGCTTACCGTCGCGATCCCGGGTGCCGCGCCCACCCCCCACAGCGCCGCGCGGATCGTGTCCCCGCTGGGATAGCAGGCGCCGCCCACCATCACGTCGGCGCGCCCGAGGCCGACGAGCGCGGCCCCGAACACGAGCGGGTGGCGCAGCGCGGCACGTGCCGCGGCGTCGTCCGCGAACTTGTCGGGGTGCCGCGCGCGCAGCAGGCCGGCGCAGTCCGTGGCGCGGGGGTCGCGGCCGACATCGCGCAACAGCTCGACGACACCCAGGCCCTTGGCCGTCAGCCGTTGGGCGGCTTCCCGAACACGCGCGTCGTCGCCTTCGGGCAGCACAATGCTGCGGTGCGCGCGCCGCGCGCGCTCGTACAGGCGGTCGCGGAAGCTCACCGCGCGAACTTGCGGCGGAGGGCCTGCTGGACCGCGGGGTGCACCAGCGCCGACACGTCGCCGCCGAAACGCGCGACCTCGCGCACGAGGCTGGAGCTGAGGTAGGTGAGGTCGAAGGCGGGCATCAGGAACACCGTCTCGAGCCGCGGCGCGAGGGTGCGGTTCATCAGCGCCATCTGGAACTCGTACTCGAAGTCGCTCACGGCGCGCAGGCCGCGCACGATCAGCGCCGCGCCCACCGAGCGCGCGAACTCCACCAGCAGCCCGTCGAAGCTCCGCACCGACACGGCGCGATCGCGCACCGCCTCCTGCAGCAGCGCCACGCGCTCCTCCAGGGTGAAGAGCGGCGGCTTCGCCGGGTTGATCGCCACCGCCACGATCACCTGGTCCGCGAACGCCAGCGAGCGGCGGATCAGGTCCTCGTGACCCTTGGTGACGGGGTCGAAGGAGCCGGGATAGACGGCGACGCGCGTCACGGGGCGTACACGAAGGTCACACCGGTGTCACCGTAGCGGCGCGTGTCGTCGCCCGCGATCGGCTGGTCGCCCCGGTGCTCGATGGAGAGCACGCGCGCGAACGGGTTGAGGCGGAACAGGGCGACGAGCCGCGCAGCGTGCTCGCCCGCGTAGGGCGGGTCGGCGAACGCCACGTCGTACTGCCCGGGATGGAGCCGCTCGGCGAACTGGAGCGCGTCCACGCGATGGATCACCGTCCGGTCCTCCACGGCGAGCGTCTTGATGTTGGCCGTGAGCGCCGCCAGCGCGTGCCGGCTCACTTCGACGAAGTCGGCGCTCACGGCCCCGCGCGACAGCGCCTCGAGGCCGAGCGCTCCCGAGCCCGCGTAGAGATCGAGCGCCCGCGCCCCCCGTACCGGGTGCTGCAGGATGCTGAGCCACGCCTCGCGAACGCGATCCGCGGTGGGCCGGGTCCTGTCCCCGGCGGGCGTCTTCAAGCGGCGGCCTTTGAACTCGCCGGCGATGATACGAACCGTGCCCAACCCCACCCCCCGAGAATGCGGAATGCGGAGTGGGGAATGCGGAGTTTTCAGTTGGCGGGTCGTGGCGCGAACGACTCCCCGGTCAAACTCCGCATTCCGCATTCCCCACTCCGCATTCATTCACTCGGCGCTATCGACGCGATCCGCGCCTGCAGGTTCGCGCGCCCCTGCCACTCGTCGCGCTCCAGCCGGAAGGCGACGTCGAGCGGCTGTGCCAGCCAGGCGTCCGGCACGGCGTCCGCCCACTGGAACCCGATCGCCGGCAGCACGCCGGAGCCGTCGTCCAGCAGGAACCGCAGGTGGTTCGCGCCCACGCGCCGCGCCGCCACGGCCCGCGCGCCCCGCACCCCGAACACCGGGGCCGGGTTCCCCGGTCCGCAGGGCTCGAGATAGCGCATCAGCTTCTCCAGCTCCTCGCTCACCAGCCCCAGCGGCAGCTCCAGGTCGACGCGCTGGGCGGGGACGAGATCGTCGGGGCGCAGAAGCTCGCGCGCCACGCCGAGAAAGGCAACACGGAATGCCTCGAAGCGGTCCCGCCGGATGGTCAGCCCCGCGGCCATCGTGTGCCCGCCGTACTTCTCGAGCAGGTGCCCCACCCGGTGCAGCGCCTGGTGCAGATCGAACCCGGCGACGCTCCGTCCCGAGCCGCGCCCCCCGCCCGTCTCCTCCCAGGCGACGAGGAAGGTGGGGCGGCCGTAGCGCTCCACCAGCCGCGACGCGACGATGCCGATGACGCCCGGGTGCCAGCCCTCCGCGGCGAGCACGAGGGCGTAGTCCTCCGGGCGCAGCGTTCGCTCCGCCAGCTCGATCGCCTCGTCCAGGATGCGCTGGTCGAGCGCCTGACGGCGCGCGTTCAACGTCTCGAGCTCGCGGGCGATGCCGGCCGCCTCCGTCGGGTCGTCGGTGAGGAGCAGGCGCAGGCCGTCCCGCGCGTCGCCGATCCGGCCGGCGGCATTGAGCCGCGGCGCCAGAATGAACCCCACGTGCCCCGCCCGCAGCGGCCTGCCCGCGAGCCCCGCGGTCTCGACCAGGGCCCGCAGCCCCGTCCAGCGCGACTCGGACAGCATCTTCAGGCCGTGGCGCACGAGAATGCGGTTCTCGCCCACGAGGGGCACGACGTCGGCCACGGTCGCGAGCGCCACGTAGTCCAGAAAATGGAGCGGCACGTTGGGCGACAGTCCGAGGGTCGGCATCAGCGCTTGGGCGAGCTTGAAGGCGACCCCGGTGCCGCACAGGTCCTTGTCCTCAGAGGGGCAATCGGAGCGCCGCGGATCGAGCACTGCCGTGGCGGGGGGGAGCGCGTCCCCAGGGAGGTGATGGTCGGTGACGATCACCTCGCGTCCCGCGGCGCGCGCCGCGCGCACCGCCTCCAGCGCCCCGATGCCGCAGTCGCAGGTGATGATGAGGCCCGCGCCCACCCGCTCCGCCTCCGCCAGGCCCGCGGGCCCGAAGTCGTAGCCGTCGCGCAGCCGGTGCGGGACGAACGCGTGCACCGTGGCGCCCGCGCTCGCGAGCACCCGCGTGAGCAGCGCCGCCGCGCACTGGCCATCCACGTCGTAGTCGCCGTGCACGAGGATCGGGACCCCGCCGCGCACCGCGGACGCCACCAGCGCGACGGCCGCGCCCATGTCCGCCCAGGCGAGCGGGTCGCTCAGGCGCTCGAGGTCGGGCCGCAGGAACGCTTTCGCGAGCTCCGCGGCGGCGAGGCCGCGCTGCACCAGGATGGCCGCGAGCGGCTCGGGGATTCGGAGATCGGCGGCGAGCGCGCTGACGAGCTGCGGGTCGGGCCGGTCCGCGAGCGACCAGCGGGCGGGGATCATTCTTTGGCGTACAGCAGCACGCCGCAGGCCTCGCAGCCTTCGATCGACGCGCCGCGGGCGATCAGCGCGCGCCGCTGCGTCGGCACCGCCGTGAAACAGTGCCCGCAGGCGTCGCCGTGGAGGGGGTAGAGCGCGAGCGGCGCCTTGCCGCGGCGGATGCGCTCGTAGCGGCTGAGCAGCGCCGGGCTCACCGCCTCCGCCGCCTGCTCCCGCCCGGCCACCGCGCGCTCGCGTTGCGCGATGATCGCCTCGCGGCGACCCGCGACCCCCTCGCGCAGCGGGGCCTGCGCCTCGCGCAGCTCCTGCAACGCCTTCTCGGCCTCGGCCGCCTTGCGCTCGGACTCCGTGACGGCGTCGCCCGAGCGCATGAACTCGGCCTCCTCCTTGGCGAGCACCGAGCGGGCGAGGTCGAGCTCCGCCATCAGCGTCGACGCCTCCTTCGCTCCCCGCACCCACTCCAGGCGCTGGCGCCGCTGCTCCTGCATGGTGCGGTAGCTCGCGATCTTGCCTTCCAGCTCGCCGCGCCGGTCGAGCGCGGCCTGGATCTGGGCCCGCGCCGCCTCGAGCGCCCGCTCCGCCGCCCGCAGCGCCTCGTCCAGCGTCCGCTCCTCGGGCTCGAGAGCCGCGAGCGCGTCCTCGGCCTCGGTGACCGCCTGGTCCTTCTCCTGCAACGCCAACACCGCCTCAAGTTCCGGATGCACCTCGTCCCCTCCTCGCAGCGATCTTGTAGCGCGGATACTTCACCCGCAGCGCGTCGAACACGCGCCGCTTCTCAGCCAGGAGCTCCGGCTGCTCTTCCGGCGCCGCCAGCGGGATCAGGCCGTCCAGCTTGGCGATCTCCCGCTCCAGGCGCCGCGCCTCGATCCAGTTCACCGCCCGCTCGAATAATTCGTCCGGCGTCCGGCCGCCCAGCCCCTCCGCCTTCAGCACCTCGCACGCCCGCGCCGCCGTCTCGTCCAGCCGCTCCGGCGCGTCCTCGGCCAGCGCCTCGAACACCGCGCGATAGGGTGCGAACTCGATCTCCTCGGGATCGACGGCTTCGACGACCTTCGACTTCCACGGCTCCCCAGCGAGCATCAGGAGCAGGAGAGATTTCTCGGCGCTGGCGGGCAACGGGACGGGGGACGAGGGACGGGGGACGGGTTGTGTCGACGGTGAACCGGTCCCCCGTCCCCCCTCCCTCGTCCCCGCCTCTCGCTCCAACACATCCTTCCGGATGCCCGCGACCTCGGACACCCGCGAGATGTACAGCTCCCGCGTAATCGGGTCGCTCGCCGCCCGGATGGTGGGGAGCAGGCGGTCGAGGGCGCGGCGCCGCCCCGGCAGCGAAGCGAAGAACCCCTTGCGCTCGAGGATCTGGATCTTGCGCTCGAGCACGTCCACCGCGTCCTTGAGCACGGCCTCGAGCCCGCTGGCGCCGCGCGCTCTCACCAGGGTGTCGGGGTCTTCGCCCGGCGGCAGCGTCGCCACGCTCACGCGCAGCCGCTCGCGCAACAGCTCGTCACCGGCGCGGAAGGTGGCGCGCAGGCCCGCGTCGTCCGAGTCGTACAGCAGGATCACGTGCGGCGCGTGCCGCTTGATCAGCTGGGCCTGCTCGGGCGTGAGACCCGTGCCCAGGGGAGCCACGACTTCCTCGATCCCGGCGAGCACGGGGCGCAGCACGTCGAAGTAGCCTTCGACGAGGATCGCCCGCTCGGCCTTGCGCATCGCGTGCTTCGCCACGTGCAGGTTGTAGAGCAGCTTCCCCTTGTGGAAGATCGGCGTGTCGGGGGAGTTCAGGTACTTCGGCTCCCCCTCGTCCACGATGCGTCCGCCGAACCCCACGACGCGGGCGCGCACGTCGTGGATCGGAAACAGCAGGCGCCCGCGGAACCGCGACCCCACGGTGCCGTCGTCCCGTTTAACGACGAGACCCGCCTCGAGCAACACCTCGTCGCGCAGCCCCAATCCTTTCATCGCGTCGAGGAAGGACCGATCCTTGGGCGCGTAGCCCAGGCCCAGCTGGTAGGCCTGCTCCAGCTCGACGTGGCGCGCCGTGAGGTACTGGCGGGCGACCTCGGCCGCGGCGGTGTCGCGCAGCTGCCGGGCGAACCAGTCGGCGGCGGTGGCCAGGGCGGTGAACAGAGGCTCGCGCGGGTCCGGGCCGGTGGGGCCTCGCTCCGGGATCGTGACTCCGACGCGGCGGGCGACCTCGCGCACCGCGGTCGGGTAGTCCATCCCCAGCTTCTTCATGAAGAAGGTGAACACGTCGCCCGCTTCGTGGCAGACGAAGCAGTAGAACATCCCCTTCTTCGGAATCACGGCGAAGTTGCGGTGCGCGCCGCCGTGGAACGGGCAGGGGCCGCGGTAGTCCGAGCCGGTGCGCTTGAGCTCGACGTGCTCCCCGATGATCCCCACGATGTCCGCCGCGTCGCGGACCTGCTCGATGACGTCGTCGGGGATCAGGCTCACGCCGTGAACTCCGCGATCGTGACCCCGTGGCCGCCCTGCTCCCGGGGAGCGAAGCCGAAACGTTCCACGCGCGGATCCTGCGTCAGGAGGTCGTGCACCAGCTGACGCAGGGCCCCGGTGCCCTTGCCGTGGATGATCCGCAGGTACGGGAGATCCGCGAGGATGGCGTCATCCAGAGCCTTGATCAAAACGGCTTCGGCCTCGTCGGCCCGGAGCCCGCGCAGCGAGACCTCCGTGGTGCTCGTCGTCAGCTGCTCCCCTCCGCGCGGCGGGCGCGCCGGCCTCGGCGCGCGTCGGGGAGCAGCCGCCGACTCGCGGCGCGGAGCCCCAGACGGCTCGTCGCGTTTACGGAGCTCATCCAGTGAGATCCACCCCTTCCCCCTTACCCCTTCCCCGGCCTTCTCCCGGGCCTTGTCCCCGGCTTCTTCCCCCGCCGTTTCCTCGATTGCCTTTTCCAGTAGCCGGCGGGCTTCTTTCGCCGTGGCTTCGTCGACCGCCGCGCGCGCTTGCGCCAGCGCCTGCTCGACGGTCTTGCGCGCCTCCAGCAGGTACGCGCGGGCCTGGTCCCGCGCCTCGCGGTCGAGCGACCGCGCCCGCGCCGCGACGTCCCGCTCCCGGTCGACCAGCTGCCGCTCCCGTGCTGCCAGCGCCTCACCCTCCTCGGCGACCCGCTGCTCGGCTGCCGCGAGGGACTGCGCGCGGGTCTCGAGGTCGCGGGCGCGCTGCTCCACCGCCGCGAGCAGTGCGTCGAGCGCCCGCTCTGTCTCGGGGAGGGCGCGCTCGGCCTCCGCGAGCACGTCGGCCGGCACGCCCAGGCGCTGCGCGATGGCGAGTCCGTAGGATCGGCCCGGGACGCCCTTGAGCAGGCGGTACGTCGGCGTCAGCGACTCGGCATCGAACTGGAGCGACGCGTTGACGACCCCCACCGTCTCCGTCGCGAGCTGCTTGAGGGCGCCCAGGTGCGAGGTGGCGAGCGTCACGGCGCGGCGGCGGGTGAGGGTGCGAAGCACGGCGCCCGCGAGCGCGGCCCCCTCGGCGGGATCGGTGCCGCTCCCGATCTCGTCCAGCAGCACGAGCGAGCCAGCCCCGGCGCGCGTCAGGATGTCGCGCAGCACGGCGACGTGCGCAGAGAAGGTCGAGAGGCTCTGGGCGATGGACTGACGGTCGCCGATGTCGGCGAACCAGGTCGTGAAGACCGGCATCGTGGAGTGCGGCCCGATCGGCGGGATGATGCCGCTCTGCGCCATCAGGCAGAGCAACCCGACCGCCTTGATGAGCACGGTCTTGCCGCCCGTGTTGGGCCCCGAGACGAGCACGGTGAACTCGTCGGAGGCGAGGGCGAGGTCGAAGGGGACGACGTCAATCACCCTCTCCACGTTCCCGTCCTCACCCCCTGAACCCCTCTCCACTTGGTGGAGAGGGGGAACGGATGGACGTGCCATCGTCCCCCCTCTCCGCATTCCGGAGAGGGGGTCAGGGGGTGAGGTCAGCAACGGGTGCCGGCCGTTCCGGATCGTGAGCGGACCCCCGCCGATCGCCGGGGCGAAGCCGTTCACCTCGATGGCGTAGCGCGCGCGCGCGCAGAGATCGTCGAACGCGATGCACATCTCCCACGCCCGGGCGATCGTCTCGCGATGGGGGCGGGCGAGCTCGCTCAGCTCGCGCAGCACCCGCAGCACCTCGCGCTGCTCCCCGGCCTCGGCGGCGCGCAGCTCGTTGCCGAGCTCGATCACCTCGGCGGGCTCCACGAACACCGTGGCGCGGGTGGCCGACTCGTCGTGCACGATCCCACCGACGCGCGCCCGCGCGGTGCTCTTGATGGGGATCACGTAGCGCCCGCCCCGCAGGGTGACGCCCGCGTCGGGGGCGCGGTCGCCCGCGTCGAGCCCGCCGAGGATCGCTGCGAGCTTGCGCACCAGTCGCTCCCGGGCTTCGCGCACCGCCTGACGCGCCCGCGCCAGGTCGCGCGAGGCGCCGTCCAGCACGTTCCCCTCGGGGTCGAGCGACTGCCGCAGCCGCATCTCGAGCGCCTTGGGCGGCGGCTCGACGCGCAGCGTCGCGGTTCGAGGAGCGTCCCGTGCCAGCCGCGCCAGATCAGCGGCGACGACGCGCGCGGCGGCGAGGGCGACCGCGAGCTGGGCCAACCCCGGGCCCTCGAGCACGCCGCCCGGCACGGCCAATAGCTCGAGGGTGGCGTCGATGTCGGGCACCGGCTCGGCCCGGATGGCGTCGTCCGTGAGGAGAAGTGCGGCGAGCTCGGCCACCTGGGCGAGCGCGTCGCGCACGGCAGCGGGATCGGTCGCGGGCGTCCGGGACCGCACCCGCGCCGCGCCCAGCGGTCCGGCGGCGTGCGCCGCCACCCGCTCCAGTGCGGCAGGAAACTCGAGTGTCTCCAACACCGAGGGGGCGGCCCCTCCCCCGCCATTCATACGGTCGCGGCCAGCTCCTCGCGCACGATCTGGTTCACCAGCTTGCCGTCGGCGCGTCCCTTGAATTGCGGCATCACGATCCCCATCACCTTGCCCACGTCCTTCGCGCCTCCCGCGATCGCGGCGCGCGCCGCCCGGCGGATCTCCTCCGGGTCGGCCTGCGGAGGCAGGAAGGCCTCGAGCATCTTCACTTCGGCGAGCTCCCGCTCGGCGTGGTCCCGGCGACCCACGCCGGCGTACTGCTCGGCGGCCTCGTGGCGCCGCCGGATGGCGCGCCGCACGACCTCCACCGTCTCCTCGTCGGAGGCGGGGTGGTGCAGCTCGAGTTCGCGGTTCTTGATGTCTGCGAGGACGGTGGAGAGGAGCAGGGTGCGCGCCTGATCGCGTTTCTTGCGGGCCTCGTTCATCGCCTCGCGCAGCCGCTCGGGCAGGCTGGCCACGCTAGGCGGGGCGCTCGCGGCTTTCGTCATCGTGGTTGGCGACTTCCGGCATCGCTCGCTAACTGTTAAAGACGTAAAAACTTAGCCCGCCCTCCCGACGCCCCGCAAGTGCTCACCCCGGCGGCCACTGCATCGCGCGCCCGCCCAGCAGGTGGAGGTGCAGGTGGAACACCGTCTGGCCGCCGTCGGGGTTCGTGTTGAACACCACGCGGTAGCCGCGCTCGGCCACCCCTGTCTCGCGCGCGAGGTCGCGCGCGAAGACGAGCATGCGGCCCAGCAGCTGCGCATCCTTGGCGTCGTTGAGCGACGGCACGTGCTGCGTGGGAATCACGAGGACGTGGGTCGGCGCCTGGGGGTTGATGTCGCGGAACGCGATCAGCCCGTCGCCGCGCTTCACGATCGTCGCCGGGATCTCGCCCGCGGCGACCTGGCAGAAGATGCAGCCGGACATGATCCCTTACCCTCCGAACGCCTGGCGGATCTGCTCCCAGAACTTCTTGGCGGCGCCCTCCTCCGTCGGCGGCTTCGCCTCGATCGCGGCGAGCCGCTGCAGCAGCTCCTGCTGCTGCGGCGTGAGGTTCGTGGGGGTCCAGACCCGCACGCGCACGTGCAGGTCGCCCCGGCCGCCCTCGCCGAGCCGCGGCAGGCCCTTGCCCCGCATCCGGTACACGGTGCCGGTCTGCGTCCCGGGCTGCACCTTGAGCAGGGCGGGCCCGTACGGCGTGGGGATCTCCACGTCGCCGCCCAGCGCCGCCTGGCCGAAGGAGATCGGCAGGTCGAACACCAGGTCGTCGCCGTGGCGCTCGAACCGCGGGTCCTGAGCGATGTCGAGCACCGCGATGAGGTCGCCCGGCGGCCCGTTACGGGGACCCGGCACGCCCTGTCCGCGCATCGTGAGGTAGTGGTGGTCCGCGACGCCGGCCGGCACGTCGATCTGCACGGTCTTCTCGGTCCTGACCCGGCCGTCGCCGCCGCACTTGCCGCACGGATCGGCGATCACCGTTCCCTCGCCGCCGCAGGTGGGACACGGCGCGACGGAGACGAACTGCCCGAACATGGAGCGCGCGTGGCGCCGCACCTCGCCGGTGCCGCCGCAGCCGCCGCAGGTCGTGGGCCGCGTGCCCTCCTTGGCACCCGTGCCGCCGCACGCCGCGCAACGGTCCAGCGTGCGCACGCGCACGGTCTTCGTCGTCCCCGCGGCGACCTCGGCCAGCGTGAGCTTGAGCGTCACCTTGAGGTCCGCGCCACGGTGCCGGTCGCGAGCCCGCTCGCCGCCGCCGAAGATGGCGTCGAACCCGCCCAGGTTCCCGAAGTCGCGCATGAAGACGTTGAGCGCCTCGGACAGGTCGAAATGCGTGAAGCCGAACCCGCCCCCCGCCCCGCCCGCCCCCGCACCGCGCTGCAGGCCCGCTTCGCCGTAGCGGTCGTAGACGGCGCGCTTGTCGGGATCGCGCAGCACTTCGTACGCCTCGGTGAGCCGCTTGAACCGCTCCTCGGCGTCGTGGCTCTTGTTGCGATCGGGGTGGTATTCCATCGCGAGCTTGCGATAGGCCTTCTTGATGTCGCCCTCGGAAGCGTCGCGCGCCACGCCCAGAGTGCCGTAGTAGTCCGTCGACCTCACGCGAGCAGCTCTCCCACCAGGCGGCTCGTGTGGTCCACGAGCGCCACGATCTTGTCGTACGGCATGCGCGTCGGCCCGAGCACGCCGATCACCCCGGCGAGGGGTCCCATGCGATAGGACGACGTCACCAGCGTGAACGACGCGAGCCGGGGATCCTGGTGCTCGCCCCCGATGGTGATCGTCAACCCGCCGCCGAGCCGCCGGGCGAGCGCCTCGCGCAAGAGGTCGCGGCGCTCGGTCACGGCGAGCAGGCCCTGCAGGCTTTCCTGGGTCGCGAACTCCGGCTGGCCGGCGAGCAGCTGGGCGCTGCCCAGCACCACGCCGCCCGGTGCCGCCCCCGACCCCGCCGGCACGTCGAACAGCTCACCCGCCTCCTGAATGAAGATGTTGATCAGCTCGCTCGACCCGGCGTCGGGCGCCGCGTCCCGCAGCCGCTCCGAGAGCGTGGCGCGGATCTCGCGCAGCGTGAGCCCCGCCAGGCGCTCGTTCAGCACCACCGCGACCTGTACCACCGCTTCCGCCGCCATGTGCGACGGCACCTCGACGAAGATCGTCCGCACCGCGCCGCTCTTGAGCGTGAGCACAAGCAGCAGTCGCTCCGAAGAGACCTGCAGCAGCTCGAGCCGCTCCAGCACGGCGTCGTCGAGCGTGGGCCCCGCCGCCACGCCCAGCTCCTTCGTCAGGACGCCCAGCACCTGCGCCGCGCGCGCCAGAATCTGGTCGACGGCGTTGCGCTCGCTGACCAGCTCCTCGCGAATGTGGTGCGACTCCGACGCGGAGACGCGCGGCGGGTGCATCAGCGAATTGACGTACACCCGGTAGGCAAGATCGGTGGGAATGCGGCCGGCGGAGGTGTGAGGGTGGTAGAGGTACCCCTTCTCCTCCAGATCGCTCATGGTGTTGCGGATCGTGGCCGCGGACAGGCCGATCCGGAACCGCCGGGCGATCGTGCGGCTGCCCGCCGGCTCGGCGGTCTGGACATAGGTCTCAATGACGGCCTCGAGCACCTGCCGCTCGCGGTCGTTGAGCGATGCCGCGGTCATACTTCCCAACCCCTTTGGGGAAAACAATTTACGCCGTCGCGTGCCGCCCGGTCAAGTCGCCGACCAGCGCGTCGAGCCGCAGCCAGCCTTCAGGGGTGCACACCAGCCTCTCCCCCCGCACCTCCACCCAGCCCCGGTCGACCCAGACGGGAAGGGACGGAAGGAGACGGTAGGGGGCGGTAAGATGCAGACCCTCAGCGGTGCGCAACGACAGATAAACCCGCTCGAGTTCCCGTTGCTCGTCGCTGAGGGCCTCCTCTGATTCGACCGGCGAGCGGCCTGCCGCGACGGCGCGCCGGTACGCCTCCCACGCCGCGAGGTTCCAGCGGCGCACGCGGCCGTCGAACGAGTGCGCCGCCGGGCCGCAGCCGAGGTAGGGCCGCCCGGACCAGTAGGCCGCGTTGTGGCGCGAGCGCCACCCGTTGCGGGCG